>Ga0182741_1000636_pt1 | contig 50797 bp, 46 predicted proteins | sample eDN5th37CBELigOP_FD_128874 | JGI IMG/M metagenome (GOLD analysis project Ga0182741, IMG submission 128874) | Enriched Organic Plus compost microbial communities from Emeryville, California, USA - eDNA 5th pass 37_C BE-Lig OP (version 2) (version 2) ... | reverse complement strand
CCTCGACGCAATCATCGATCTGACCGGGAGAACACGCTCGTGATCGAGATCGAGCACCTCACCAAGCATTACGGCGAGACCGTCGTCGTCGACGATGTCAGCATGCAGATGCGGGAGGGCACCATCACGGCCATCGTCGGCACCTCGGGGGCCGGCAAGTCGACCCTGCTGCGCATGATCAACCGTCTGGTCGAGCCGACATCCGGGCGCGTGCTCATCGACGGGCAGGACACCATGTCGATTCCCGAGGATGCGCTCCGGCACCGCATCGGTTACGTGATTCAGGGGCATGGACTCTTTCCCCACCGCACGGTCGCGGGCAACATCGCCACGGTGCCGCGCCTGCTGGGCTGGGACACTAAGCGGATCGCCGGGCGCGTCGATGAACTCCTGAACCTTTTCCAGCTCGATCCGGCGGAGTTCGCCGGAAAGTACCCTCACGAGCTGTCAGGCGGACAGCAGCAGCGCGTCGGCGTCGCGCGGGCGCTCGCGGCGCGGCCTGCGCTCCTTCTCATGGACGAGCCCTTCGGCGCCCTCGATCCGGTGATCCGCAGCAAGGCGCAGGACGATCTCCTGGCGATCCAGCGGCGGCTCGGCACCACCGTCGTTCTGGTGACGCACGACATGGAGGAGGCCTTCCGCCTGGGCGACAGGATCGCCGTGATGGACGGCGCGCGCCTCCTGCAGGACGGCACCGCCGCCGAGCTGCTTGCCCATCCGGCGGAGGGCTTCGTCGAACGCCTCGTGGGCACGGCCGATCGGCCCTTCAGGCTCCTGTCCCTGGCGAGCGTGCGGGATGCGCTCGAGCCGGGCTTCGCCGAGGGCGAGCCGGTCGAGGCTTCGACCAACCTGCGCGATGCCCTGTCGAACCTTGTCTGGACGGGCCGCGATGCCCTTCCGGTGGTCGACGAGACCGGGGTCATTCTCGGGCGGGTCGGCATCGACGGCATCCTGGCCCACGGGCGGCGCCCTGAATGAAAACGCGGGCCATCGCCCTGCGCCTTGCGGCGCTCGCTCTGCTCGTCGTCTTCGTGGCGGCGCCGCAGCTCTTCGCCTTCGCGTTCGAGCCGCTGACCGAGAATGGCGCGCCCGCGATCTACAACCAGGGGAGCCTGCTCTACCTGACCTTCTCGCATCTGCGCACGGTGTTCGCGGCCGTGGCGGCCAGCACAATCGTGGCGGTGCTGCTCGGGATCTTCGTTACGCGGCCGTCCGGCATGGAGTTCCTGCCCCTGTCGCGGAGCATCGTGAATATCGGGCAGACCTTTCCGCCCGTCGCGGTGCTGGCCGTGGCCGTGCCCCTCGTGGGTTTCGGCGAGGCGCCGACCCTCATCGCCCTGTTCCTCTACGGGTTGCTGCCGATCTTCGAGAATACCCTCGGCGGTCTGACCCAGGTGTCGCCGACGGTTCTCGATGCCGCCAAGGGCATGGGCCTGTCGCCGCGCCAGCGGCTCCTTCAGGTGGAGCTGCCGCTGGCCCTGCCGGTCATCCTCGCGGGAATTCGGCTCTCCGCCATCATCAATCTCGGAACTGCCACCATCGGCTCCACGGTTGCCGCGAAGGGCCTCGGCGAGGTCATCATCGCCGGCCTGCAATCGGACAACATGGCGTTCATTCTCCAGGGCGGCCTCGTGGTGGCGGTGCTGGCGGCCCTCATCCACGACGCGTTCACGCTGGCCGAACGGGCCATCGCCCGCAGGCTCGGATCGCCGAGCCGCGCCTAAGCCCGAGCCCGGTCGCCCGGGCTCAGGATTAGCATTTCGAGCCGGTGCTTCAGCGGCTTTCCCGGAAGGGCTCGTCGTAGATCGCCGTGCGCAGGACATTGTCGCCCCGCACATAGCCCCGATACATGCCAGAGCAGTTGAAGGGCAGCGAGACGGAGCCGTCGCGGCCGACCGCGATCACGCCGCCCGAGCCTCCAGCCGGCGCCAACATGTCCATGACGACCGTGCGGGCGGACTCCTCGAGGCTGCGGCCGGCATAGCGCATGAGCGACGCGATCTCGTGACCGGCCGCATAGCGGATGAAGATCTCTCCGTGTCCCGTGCCGGAGACCGCGCAGGTCTCGTTGTCGGCCCAGGTCCCGGCGCCGATCACGGGGCTGTCGCCGACGCGCCCGGGCATCTTCGCGGTCATGCCGCCGGTCGAAGTCGCGGCGGCCAGGTTGCCGTGCCGGTCCTTCGCGACGGCGCCGACCGTGCCGTGCTTGCGGGATTCGTCCTGATCGTCGGCACCGGACTTGCGCATCGCCAGGGTTTCCTGAAGAGCGTCCCAGCGCTGCTGGGTAAAGAAATAATCAGGCTCTGCGAAATCCAGGCCCTGCGCCCGGCAGAAGGCCAGGGCGCTCTCGCCGATGAGGAACACGTGATCGGATTTCTCCATCACGGCCCGGGCGGCCAGGATGGGATTGCGCGGCCCGCACACGCCCGCGACGGCGCCCGCGGCCCGGTCCCGCCCGTCCATGACGGCCGCGTCCATCTCCTGCTTTCCGGCCGAGGTGTAGACCGCGCCGCGGCCTGCGTTGAAGAGAGGCTCGTCCTCCAGGGCCATCACGGCGGCCGTGACGGCATCGAGCGCCGCGCCACCTTCGGCCAGCACGGCGCGCCCGGCCTCGAGCGCGCGTTGCAGGCCGGCGTGATAGGCGGCCTCGCGCTCCGGTGTCATCTTGCTGCGCAGGATGGTGCCGGCGCCGCCATGAATGGCGAGGACGAAATCGTTGTCGGGGGATGCAGAACCGGACATGAGAATCACACTTTTCCTGAGAGGTGTTTGAGGGCGTCGCTCAGCCCGGGGCGGTGGTGGCCGTCCCGGCCTGTCATCGGGCCGGCGGCGACGAGCGCATCAAGGATCGCTTCCTGCGTGACGTCGGCCATGGCCTCGAACAGAAGGTCGATCCGGTTCTCGTTGAGCATGCATTGCTCGACCAGCGCGGCCTCCTCGTCGTGATGCACGATGTTCCCCGTCGTGAAGCCGAGCGCGATGTCGCCGCTGCCGTGGCCCCAGAAGGAGCCGAGACGCGCGAGACCGACGCCCGAGCGGCGGATGACCCGCTTGAGCTGCCGGTCATTCAAGGGAATGTCGGTCGCCGCGATGATGATGATGGAGCCCTTCTCGGTCTCCAGGGCCGGGTCCCTGGCCGGGTCTCGGGCCATTTCGGGCGAGACCCTGGTCCCGTCGGGCAGGCGCAGGTCCCCGGCGCGGCCGAAATTCGAAAGAACGAGCACGCCGAGATGGAAATCCCGGCCGTCGAGGGTCACGCGACGCGAGGATGTGCCGATGCCGCCCTTGAAGCCGAAGGTGCTCATGCCGCAGCCCGCACCCACGGCGCCGACCGCGAAATCAGGGGAGGCAGCGTCGAGAGCGGCGCGCGCATCTTCCTCGGTCACCGCGAGCGCCTGGATGTCGTTGAGCCAGCCATCGTTGCACTCGAAGACCAGCGGATTCACGGTCGCGGTCTCCCGGCCGATATCGGGGTTGGCCGCGACCGCATGGCGGACCAGCGCCGTCGCGCAGGTGCCGACCGAGAGCGTGTTGGTGAGCAGGATCGGGGTCTCGAGTGTGCCGAGCTCCTCCACCTGCACGAGACCCGCGCTCTTGCCGAAGCCGTTCAGCACGTGGACGGCCGCGACGGGCTTCTCCCGATAGACATTGCCCGCATGGGGCAGGATGGCGGTGACGCCCGTGCGGAGGTCGCCGTCATGGAGCGTGCGATGGCCGATCGTCACTCCGGGGACGTCGCTCAGGCTGTTGCGCGGCCCGGTCGGAAGGGATCCACAGGCAAGGCCCATGTCGCGGGCGCGGAGTGATGTGATCATCACGGGCACTCTGCCTTCACATAGGCGGCGATGTCCGCATGGGTGGCGACCCACACGTCCGGACGCTGGGTGATCTCGGCCAGGAGCTTTTCGAGGATCCAGATGCGCGAGCGATAGCCCGTCACGTGCGGATGCATGGTGAGCAGGAAGAGGCCTCCCTCTTCGTAGGCGCGCTCGAATTCCCGGAAGAAGATGTCGTAGACGGCGGTGGGCGGCGTGTGCGGACGCAGGCCGTTGAACCGGTGCATGTTGAAATAGACCGCGTCGTCGCGGATCCATTCCACGGGCAATTCCACGATTCCGGTCGGCTCGCCCTTTTCGAGGAGCTCGTAAGGATCATCGTCGGCCATCAAGGACGAATCATAGAGAAGCCCGAGCTCGCGCTCGATGCGCAGCGTATCGGGGCTGAAATCCCAGGACGGCGTGCGAAGTCCGACGGGGCGCACGCCCGTGATGCGCTCCAGGGTGTCAGTGGCGCGGAACATGAGGTCGCGTTCGATCTCATAAGGCAGCTGGCTGTTGAGCTCGTGGATCCAGCCGTGGATCCCGATCTCGTGCCCTTCGGCGACCACTCGGCGCTGCTCGTCCTCGTAGAGCAGGGCCGCGACGGCCGGCACGAAGAAGGTGGCCTTCGCGTCATACTTTTTCAGCGCGTCGAGGATGCGCGGCACGCCCTGGCGGTTGCCGTACTGTCCCTGTGACATGCGGCCGATGGACTTTCCGCCGTCGCGCAGCTCGTTGGTCTCGTGATCGGAATCGAACGAGAAGGCCACGGCGCAGCGCGCGCCGTTCTTCCAGCGGGCAGGCTTCATCGGCCGCCCGGCGCGAACGTGGTCCACCTTCCGGCGCCACGTCTCTTCCGTCCAGGTCCATGGCTGGGTGCCGATATCGTCCATGCGCTTTCCTCGCTGATTCATGTGAAGCTGCGGCCGGTTTACCGGCCGCATATGTTTACGGAACTTCGGCCGGCTTCAAGAGCGTCCGCCGTCCACCGACAGGATTTGTCCGGAGATCCACCCGGCCGCGTCGGAGGCCAGGAACATCACCGTCTCGGCAATGTCCTGCGGCCGTCCGAGACGGCGGGTGTGGATGCCCTCCACCAGGCGCGCCTGGCCTTCCGGGCCGTAGCTCTCCCATTGCCGCTGGGTCGCGGGATTGGAGAGGACAAAGCCGGGCGCGACGCTGTTCACCGTGATGCCGAAGGGACCGAGCTCGAAGCTCAGCTGCTTCGTCAGGCCCACGAGCGCGTGTTTCGCGGCCGTGTAGCCCTGGATCCCGGTCAGGCTGGGGCGCAGGCCCGCTCCCGACGAGATGTTGACGATGCGCCCGAAACCGCCGCGCTTCATGTGCGGCGCCACGCCCTGCGAGCACCAGAAGGCCCCATGCACATTGGCCTCGAAGAGAACCAGCCATTCCGGCTCGCTCACCTCCTCGATGGGTTTCGCCACCTGGCCGCGAACCCCGCCCGCGCAGTTGACGAGAATGTCGATGCCGCCGAGCGTCTCGGCCATCTCGGCCATGACGTCGGCGACGGCGGCGCGCTCGGAGAGATCGAGGACGCGCGTGGCGTTCGCTCCCGCATCCGCCGCAACCTTCAGGCCCTCCCGGTCGAGGTCGAGCGCCCAGACCTTGGCACCCTCCTGCGCAAAGGATTGCACGATGGCCCGGCCGATGCCCTGGGCGGCGCCCGTGACGACGATGCGACGGTCGGTGAAGTCGAGTTTCATGCTTCCAACAATTGGTCGAGAGTGGCCCAGGATTGCTCGCGACGGTTCTCCTCGATGTCGTGGATCAGCGTGACGAGCTTGTCGATGGTCGGCGTCGCGATGCCGGCTTCCCTGCCGAGCTGCGAGATGATGGCGATCTGCGCATCCACCTCGGTCTTGCGCTTGCGCACGGCCAGATCCCGCCAGATCCCCGAATGGGTCTTGGCGGTGTGCCGGTTGAACTCCGCCATGGCGGCGACCGAACGGCGCGCCGCAGCCTCGTCCGCGCCGGGCATGAAGGCGGCCGGATCGAACCCGTTGAAGCCGAGCGGCGACACGCCGCGCGCCAGCGCCACGGCCATCACTTCACGGCCGAGGCGGTCGAAGACCGGGAAGTGCTTCTCGGATGCGAGGTTCTCGGACATGGAGGCCGGCGTGAGCGCGGTGGCGAAGAGCATGGCGCCGTAGCCGAGCTTGCCCCACAGATAACCCCAGATGTTGTCCGTGAGCACGGCATTCGGCTCGAGGATCGACAGGAGCCGATGGTAGTCCTGCGTCCGCGGCGTCGTGCTGCCGTCGATCTCGCCGACCGCGACCGTCGCGCGATTGCCGAACAGGATGCGTCCCGGCTCCAGCCAGTCCGCGCCGAAATTCACGAAGCAGCCGACCGTGCGCTCGGGACCGATCTCCTCGGCGATGACAAGCTCGTTGAGCCCGTTCTGTGCCGACAGCACCGAGCCGTCCGGAGCCAGGTGAGGCATGAGAGCGCGCACGGCATCCCGGGTATGGTGCGCCTTCACGGCCAGGATGATGCGCTTGAACTGCCCCGTGACGGCATCCGGCGTCACGGCCTTCACGGCCTGCCGGAACGTCTCGACCGGTCCCTCGATGGACAGGCCGTCGCGGTTCATCGCCTCGACATGGGGCGCCACGATGTCAACGAGGAGCACGTCCTCGCCCGCACGGGCGAGATAGGCGCCGAGGGTGCCGCCGATGGCGCCGGCCCCCCAGATCAGAATCGTATCGGAGCTCATTACCAGGTCTCGATCAGTGCACGGGTTTCGGCGATGGCGACGGACCAGATGGCATTCATGTCCTCGTCGGAGCGCTGATAGCGCCCGCCGAAATTGCCGTCGCCCAGGATCTCGCGGACGCCCTCGGGCCCGAAGGTGCGCATCCGCTCGAGATCCGCCATCGGCTTCTGGTGGTCGGGCTGGACGACGCCTTCAAGCCGCGTCCACGGGAAGTTCTCCATCCAGGAGGCATGAGACGCGACCGGATCGATCGCCTTGACCTTCTCGAAGGTCTTGGGAGCGTTCCACCAGTTGTGGAAGCGCACGCGGCAATCCGGATTCTGGTTCATCCACTCGATGCAGGCGGTCTGGCCCGGGCTGTTGCCGCCATGGCCGTTGACGAACAGGATGCGCCGGAAGCCCGTGCGACGCAGGGAATCGAGAATGTCGGTGACCAGGCGGAGATAGGTCTCGGCCTTCAGCGAGACGGTGCCCGGATAGGCCATGAAATAGGGCGTGATGCCGTAGGCCTGAACGGGAAAGACCGGCACTCCGAGAGGCTCCGCGGCCTCCAGGGCCACGCGCTCGGCCAGGATGCTGTCGACGGACAGGCTCAGATAAGCATGCTGCTCGGTACAGCCGAGCGGAACCACGGCGCGGTCGTCCGTCTTCAGGTATTCTTCGACCTGAAGCCAGTTCATCTCGCAAATTTTCATTCAATCTCTTCCTTTGTCGCAAGGGGGGCCGAACGCAGGCGTTCGATTTCGGGGACCAGAACCTGCCGCACTGCGTGGGGATCGGGCACGTAGCGGAATTCAATGGCCTGGCGGCCCGCCGGCAGATCCTTCAGGAGCGGCTCGGCGCCGCTGGCATAAACGAGCACATCGAGGGATTGCAGGAACTCGGTCAGGTCCGGATCGGTGATGAGGCGGACCTCCACATCCGAGACATGCGGCGTGAAGCGCAGCACGCCGGGCCTCATGAACGCCATGAATTCGGGAAAGATCGACACGACGCCGATGCGGGCCATGGGATCGATCACGGCGAGCTGCGCCCGCGTTTCCTCGGCGGGAATGAAGTTCAGATTGACGATTGGCGTGCCGGGCGGAATCAGGCTTTCCACGTCGCTCCGGCGATGCGGAAATGTCGCGCAGAGGTCGCAAGGCTGCGGCAGCGGCTTTCCGGCCTGCAGGGCCGAGAGGGTCGTGACCGCGATGGAATCGTTGGGCCCCAGATACTCGCGGATCCGATCCGCATATTGCTGCGTCGTGTCGAGGAAATGTCCGACGATGACGAGATGCATCGGGCGGGACGGGGAGCGCCCCCGCGCCGCGCGCGCATTCACGAGCGAGGAGACGACGGTCGGCGACAGGCCCATTTCCTCCGCCTCATTGAACAGCGTGTCGATCCGGCGCTGGATCTTGCGCATGGAGGTGGAGCGCAGGCCGTCGCGGGTGTGTCCATCGTTGACATAGGTGCCGGCGCCCGGCTTCGCCTTGATCAGTCCCGACTTGCGCAGATCCTGATAGACCGTCGCCACGGTCATCGGCGCGATCCCGGCCCGCTCCGCCAGTTCCCGGACGGAGGGGAGCTTCTGACCCGGAACGAGCTCTCCGAACCCGATGCCGAATTCGATCAAGCCCCGAAGCTGGACGCCCAGCGGCACCGGCAGCGTCCGGTCGAGAGTGGCCGCGAGATTGGCCAGGATACGCTCCTGGGCGTCTTGTTCTATCTGGCTGGTACGGTCGCCCAACGCAACATTGGAACTATTCTTATTCATATCTAGGTTCTAGTTGACTTGGGGCAGGAAGGCGACCTACCGTTATATTCGACAAGTACACATTGGACGCAAAGTCTGGTTCTTAGCAAGAGGGGGACTTCAGGTGAAACTTAATTTCAAGCTTGGCGGTGCGCTTGCCGCAGCGCTTCTGGCCGGAACTGTGCTGAGCGGCGCAGCTTCCGCGCAGACGCTCACGATGGGTCTGCGCGCCGGGCCCGACTCCATCGACCCGCATTGGTCGACCCTGGGCAGCCAGGCCGAAGCCCTGCGCCACATCTTCGATACGCTCGTGATGGCGGACGAGAACCTGCAGCTGAAGCCGGGTCTTGCTACGTCCTGGAAGCCCGTCGACGACACGACCTGGGAATTCAAGATCCGCGAAGGCGTGAAATTCCACGACGGGTCCGAGCTCACCGCCGAGGACGTGAAGTTCTCCATCGACCGCATCCCCGTGGTGACCGGTCCGATGAGCATGACGATTTACACGAAGCAGGTGAAGGAGACGAAGGTCGTCGACAAGAACACCCTGCACGTCATCACCAAGGCCCCGGCCCCGACCCTGCCGAACGACTTCATCCGCCTCTTCGTGGTGTCGAAGTCCGTTGGCATGGACGCCCGCAACGAGCAGTTCAACTCCGGCAAGGCCGCCATCGGCACGGGCCCGTACAAGTTCGTCTCCTGGGAGCCGAAGGGCGACCTGGTGCTCGAGCGCTTCGACGGCTACTGGGGTGAGAAGCCCCATTGGCAGAAGGTGATCCGCAAGGAGATCCCGAACGATCCGGCCCGCATGGCGGCGCTCAAGTCCGGCCAGGTGGACCTCGTCAACTACGTTCCGGCGACGGACTACGCGTCCATGCAGAAGGACAAGTCGGTCGACACCTTCGTGGCCGACACCGTCTACTACTTCAACCTTACGCCGAACGTGAAGGAAACCCTGCCGAAGCCCGTGAAGGTCGACGGCAAGGAAATCGCCGCGAACCCGCTGCGCGATCACAAGGTGCGCGAGGCGCTCGATCTCGCCATCGACCGCAAGACCCTGGTGCGCGTCGTTCTGGAAGGCCTCGGCAAGCCGGCCAACCAGCTGATGCCGACCAGCTTCTTCGGCGGCAACAAGAACCTGCCCGAGCGTCCCTACAACGTCGCCAAGGCTAAGGAACTGCTCGCAGCGGCCGGCTATCCCAAGGGCTTCGAGATCGACTTCTTCTGCACAAACAACCGCCTGCCGGGTGACGGCGCCGTCTGCGAAGCGCTGTCCCAGATGTGGGCCCGCGCGGGCCTGAAGGTGAACGCCAACGCCCTCAACGGCACGGTGTTCTTCCCGGCGCAGCAGAAGGGCGAGTTCCCCCTGTGGATGAGCGGATGGGGCACCCTGACGGGCGAGGCGAGCTACACCTACGGCTCGCTGGTGCACACCGCGGATCCGAAGACGGGTCTCGGCGCGTTCAACAAGCAGGGTTACTCCAACCCTGAGGTCGACGCTCTCCTCCAAGAGGGTGCGCGCACCATGGACGACACCAAGCGCCGTGCGCTGTTCGAGAAGGTGACGGAGGTCTCCATGAACGACCGCGCCTTGATCCCCACCGTGCAGCTCCAGACCGTCTGGGCCGCGAAGAAGGGCACGATGGTCATTCCGCCCCGTGTCGACCAGGAGACGCTCGCTTACGAGATCAAGCCGAAGAGCTGATCTCACAGCGTTCCGGCCGGGCAAGCCCGGCCGGCTCACCTTCTGGAGCGGCTTCGGGGTGCTGAGGCCGCTTCGCTTTTCAGGTCACGGAACGATTTCCAGTATCCTCTTCCAACCCATGCACGAGCAAGCATGATCGGTTTTCTCATCCAGCGTATTCTGCAGGCGCTCCTGGTCGTCGTCGCCATGTCGATCATCGTGTTCCTCGGCGTCTATGCCATCGGGAACCCCATCGACGTGATGATCGACCCGGCGTCCGACCAGGCCCTGCGCGAGGCATTGATCCAGCGCTACGGCCTCGATCTGCCGCTGTACCAGCAATACTTCGTGTTCATGAACAACATGCTCCACGGGGATCTGGGCGAGTCCTTCATCTACCGGCTGCCGGTGCTCGGCCTGATCTTCTCGCGCTTTCCGGCGACCCTGGAGCTGGCGCTGACCGCGGTGCTGATCGCCACCTGCCTGGGCATCCCCCTAGGGCTCTGGGCCGGCTACAAACCCGATGCGCTCTCGTCCAAGGCGATCATGGCCTTCTCGGTGCTGGGCTTCAGCGTTCCGACCTTCTGGGTCGGGCTCCTGCTGATCATGACCTTCGCGGTCGAGCTCGGATGGCTGCCCTCGGGCGGCCGCGGGCCGACGACCGAAATCCTGGGCATGAACCTCTCGGTCACCTCCCTCGAGGGGCTGAGCTACATCATCCTTCCGGCCCTCAACCTGGCGCTGTTCAAGCTCGGGCTCCTCATCCGTCTCACCCGCGCGGGCACCGCAGAGGTCATGAGCTCGGACTATGTGCGCTTCGCCCGGGCTCAAGGACTGTCCGAGGGCAAGGTCGTCGGGCTGCACGTTCTCAAGAACATCTCGATCCCCATCGTGACGGTCTTCGGCCTCGAGCTCGGCTCCACGCTCGCCTTCGCGGTCGTCACCGAGACGGTGTTCAACTGGCCCGGCATGGGCAAGCTCATCATCGATTCCATTACGGTGCTCGATCGTCCCGTGATGGTCGCCTACCTCATCCTCGTGGTGTTCATGTTCGTCCTGATCAACCTCGTCGTCGATCTCATCTACGGACAGCTCGATCCCCGCATTCGCGTGAAGGCTTCCTCATGAGCGCTCCCGTCGAAACACGCTGGGGCCGGCTTTCCAACTTCTGGTCGGACTTCCGGCAGAGCCCGGTCGCGGTGGCGGCGCTCATCGTCATCGTGTCGGTCGTGCTCATGGCCGTTCTGGCGCCTCTCGTGGCGCCGCAGAACCCCTATAACCAGGAGACGCTCGACCTGTTCGATGCGCGGCTGGAGCCTGGAGAGATCGGGTCCGGCGGCTATGTCCACTGGCTCGGCACGGATGCGGCCGGGCGCGACGTGTACTCGGCCATCCTCTATGGCCTGCGCACCAGTCTCATCGTCGGCGTATTGGCCGGTGCCTTCGCGCTGGTGCTGGGCGCCACAGTAGGGCTTCTGGCCGCCTATTACGGTGGTCGCGTCGAAGCGCTCATCATGCGCGTCATCGACCTGCAGCTCTCGCTCCCGGCCATTCTCCTCGCCCTCGTGCTGGTGGCGATGCTGGGGCAGGGGCTTCCACAGCTCGTGGCCGCCCTGGTGGCGGCGCAATATGCCTATTTCGCGCGCACCACTCATGGCGCCGCGAGTGCCGAGCGGCGCAAGGACTATATTGAGGCCGCCCTCTCGACGCCGATCCCGGCCCGGCAGGTCCTGTTCCGACACCTGCTCCCCAACGCCCTGCCGCCGCTGATCGTGGTGGCGACCGTGCAGGTGGCCAATTCCATCGCGCTCGAGGCGACCCTGTCGTTCCTCGGCCTCGGCCTGCCGATCACCCAGCCTTCCCTCGGCTCCCTGATTTCCAACGGCTTCCAGTTCCTGCTCTCGGGCCGCTACTGGATCTCGATCTATCCGGGCATCGCCCTGATGCTGACCGTGGTGGCGATCAACCTGGTGGGGGATCAGGTCCGTAACGTTCTGAATCCGAGGCGCAGCCGATGAGCGAACCCGTTCTCAGCGTCCGGGGACTCCGGACGCAGTTCAAGACCCGTGCCGGAACGCTCAATGCGGTCGACGGCGTCAGCTTCGAGGTCGGACGCGGCCGCATTCTGGGCCTGGTCGGTGAATCAGGCTCGGGCAAGAGCGTCACCGGCTATTCGATCCTCGGTCTGATCGAGCCGCCGGGCATGATTGCGGGCGGTGAGGTGGTCCTTAACGGCCGCGACATCACGCGCCTGAAGGGAGACGAGCTGCGCCGCATCCGCGGGGCGCAGATCGCCATGGTCTTCCAGGACCCGATGATGACCCTGAATCCGGTCCTCAAGATCGGCACTCAGATGATCGCTGCGGTCCGTGCCCACGACAACGTGTCCCGGCAGGTGGCCTGGACCCGTGCGCGGGATGCGCTCGGCAAGGTCGGGATTCCGAGCCCCGAGGAGCGGCTCGATGCCTATCCGCATCAGCTCTCCGGCGGCATGCGCCAGCGCGTGGCCATCGCCACCGCGCTCCTGCACCGGCCAGCCGTGATCATCGCCGACGAGCCGACCACCGCTCTCGACGTGTCGATCCAGGGCCAGATCCTGGCCGAGGTGCGCCGCCTGGCTGACGAGACCGGCACTGCCTTCGTGTGGGTGACGCACGACCTTGCGGTGGTGTCGAGCCTCGCGGACGATATCTGCGTCATGTATGCGGGACGCATCGTCGAGACGGGTCCCGCCGCCCAGGTGATCGCGGCGCCGCGCCATCCCTATACGGCGGGCCTCCTCGCGTCGGTTCCGGCCGAGCACGAGCCGGGCGAGAGGCTGCCGCAAGTCCCGGGATCGACGCCGTCCCTGGCCAATCTCCCGCCGGGTTGCGCCTTCGCGCCGCGTTGTTTCAAAGCCGGGCCCGCCTGCACGACCACGCCGCCCGTTCAGCATTTCGCGGATGGGCGTACTGCCCTTTGCCATTATCCGATCGAGTCCGATTCATGTCAGCCGCCCTCCTCGACGTCGACCACGTATCGAAGCGTTTTGTAAAGCAGCCGAGCCTCGGCGAGCGCATCGCGGGCGCCCTCGGTGCCGGCCGCGGGACCGAGGTCGTGCGGGCGGTGAATGATGTCAGCCTGTCCGTGCGCAAGGGCGAAGTGATCGGCCTCGTGGGTGAGTCAGGCTGCGGGAAGTCCACCCTCGGGCGGATCATCGCCGGCATCTATGCGCCCAGCGACGGCAAGGTGCTGTTCGACGACAAGCCCGTCGCCAAGCAGCAGGGACGCCGGACCAGCAAGCTGACGACGCGCATCCAGATGGTGCATCAGGACCCCTTCGCCAGCCTCAACCCGCGCATGCGCATCGGTGACACGGTAGCTGAGGGTCCCGTGGCCCATCGCATCGTGAAGGGGCGCGACGCGGATTCGTACGTGGCGGATCTCCTGGGGCGCGTCGGTCTCGACCCGAGCTATCGCCGGCGGTTTCCGCACCAGTTCTCGGGCGGTCAGCGCCAGCGCATCGCCATTGCTCGTGCATTGGCCATGAAGCCGGAGCTGCTCGTCCTCGACGAGCCCGTCGCGTCGCTTGACGTGTCGATCCAGGCGCAGGTGCTCAACCTGTTCATGGACCTGCGGCAGGATCTCGACCTGACGGCGATCTTCATCAGCCACGATCTCGGCGTCGTGCGCCATGTCTCCGAGCGCGTCGCGATCATGTATCTCGGCCGGATCGTCGAGCTTGCTCCCACATCGGAGCTCTATGCTTCGCCGAACCATCCCTACACGAAGGCGCTCTTCGAGAGCGTTCCGCGTGTCGGCGTCGGACGCAAGAGCTTCCATCCTATCGCGGGCGAGATCCCGTCCCCGCTCAACCCGCCGAGCGGGTGCCATTTCCATCCGCGCTGCCCCCTGGCCGGGCCGCGCTGCAAGACCGAGGCACCGGCGCTCGCCGCCATCGGCCCCGGTCGCTTCTCGGCCTGTCACCTCAATACCGGCGGAACCGCCTGAACCTGCAACGCGTGATCCCATGACCCGTGACGCCTCCCTCGCTGCGCTCGACGAGCGCATTGCCGCCGTCAATGACGTTCTGAACGCCGCCTCCGTGCTCACCTGGGATTCGCGCACCATGATGCCTTCGGGCGGGGCCGAAACCCGTGGGCACCAAATCGCGACGCTGACACGCCTCGCCCGCGATCTTCTGCTTGCGCCCGAGACCGCGCAGGCCCTCGAGGCGGCCGAGAAGGCCGTCGAAAGCCTGCCAGAGGATTCCCCCGAGCGGCGCAAGGTGGCGCAGACGCGCCATGCCGTGACTCATCACGGCCGCGTGCCCGCATCCCTGATTCAGGAGCGCGCGGCCCTGCGCACTGTCGCCCAGGCGGCGTGGATCGAGGCCCGGGCCAAGAGCGACTTCTCGATCTTCGCGCCGTATCTCGAGAAGACCCTCGGCCTGTCGCGCGCCTATGCGGATTGCATCGGCTGGAGCGAGCACCCCTACGACGCGATGGTGTCGATCTACGAGCCGGGCGAGACGGCGCGCAGCCTGAAGGCCCTGTTCGCCACGCTCCGCGCCGGCCTTTTGCCGATCCTCGACGCGGCCCGCGCCCGCCCGGCGCCCCGCTCGGACTTCCTGTTCCGGGACTTCCCGGAGGAGGGACAGCGGGCCTTCGGCCTGAGCATGGCGCAGAAGCTGGGCTATGACCTCAATCGCGGGCGCCTCGACACGACGGTGCACCCGTTCGAGGTGTCCTTCACGCGCAACGACGTTCGCATCACCACCCGGTATAACCGCAATTATCTGCCTGCCTCCCTCTTCGGCACGGCGCACGAGACGGGCCACGGCCTCTACGAGCAGGGCGTCGATCCGTCCTATACGCGTACGACTCTTGCGACGGATCTCGTCGGCCTTTACGCGGTTGGCGGCACGAGCTTCGGGGCGCACGAATCCCAGTCGCGCCTGTGGGAGAACCATGTGGTGCGCAGCCGGACCTTCTGGCACCTCCACTTCTCGGAACTTCAGAGCCATTTCCCGCAGCAGCTCGGCGACGTGAGCGCTGAGGAATTCTATCGGTCCGTCACCCGCGTCGAGCCGGGCTTCATCCGGGTCGAGGCGGACGAGCTGACTTACGACTTTCACATCATGCTGCGCGTCGAGATCGAGACGGCGCTCATGGACGGCTCGCTCCCGGTGGCCGACCTGCCGGCCGCATGGAACGCCATCATCGCGCGCGATCTCGGCCTGACGGTGCCGAACGACGCGAAAGGCGTCCTCCAGGACGTCCATTGGTCCACGGGCTACATGGGCTCGTTCCCCACCTACACCATCGGCAACATCATGGCCGCGCAGCTCATGGAAAGCCTGCGCCGGAACGATCCGGGTCTCGATACGGCCATCGAGGCCGGCGAGTACACGGGTCTGGCGGAGGCGCTGCGCACGAAGGTGTGGCAGCACGGCCGCCGCTTCCAGCGCGAGGAACTGCTCGTGCGCGAGACCGGGCGTGGTCTCGATCCGGCGCCTTATCTGGCCTACCTCACGGCGAAATACGCCGCCTGACCGGCCTCACTCCGGCGCGGACTCGCCTCGGGCCTGCTGCGCCAGGGCGACCAGCATGGGGCGCAGGTCGGCGGCACGCGAAAGGCGCTGCGGAAAGGAAAGGCGCACGATCTCGTCCCCCAGGGCGAGCTGTGCGCCCTCCGGGTCGAGGCCCGTCATCCGCCAGATGCCTGGGCGGGCGCCGCACAGCCTCTCGGCATAGAGCGCCACCACATCCGCATGATCGGCGTTCATATGCGCCAGGGCCTCTTCCTCCAGGGGCTCGAAGTCCTCGAGCCCCGTCATGTCGGTCAGTATGTCCGTCGCCTCCATGTGGTAGGCACGCCCGAAGCCTCCATTGAGGCTCGCCCGCTGGACCGACAGGCGCCAGAACGAGAAGTCCGGAAAATCCGCATAGAGCGCGGCCTTGGGATGGTGGGCGAGGTAGCGGCGCCGGAGCGCGTCATGCATGTCCGAGGGGCGCTCCACCCGCCGCGCCAGGGCCTGAAGCGTCAAGCGCGGATGGGCCAGGGGATCTCCTTTACGGATGTCGGACAGGAGAAGGGAGCAGCGGGGCTCCTGCTCCATCAGCCGGGTATGGACCGAAAGCTGCGACGTGAGGATGACGGGCGTGCCGTCGCAGGCGGTGGCAAGCCCAACGAGGCTTGCGAACGGAAATCCGCTTTCGCGCTCGAGTGTCGCCAGCGTGCCCGAGCGCGCGGTGCGCAGCAGCCGCTTGGCGGTCCCGCGGGCTTCCTGGTCGACCGGCAGAAAGGGATCGTTGGGCATCGCATGACCTCGGATTCGAAGGGCTCGCCTATCCTAAAGCATCGGCCTCGAAAGGCGACCGACCCTTTTAGTTCCAATTCGATGCGCTCCCGCGCGGCCAGGACTTCAGCGACGCCGTAGGGTACTGTCCGTCGGCGCGCCTTCGAAGCGGCCGGTTTCGAAGAAGCGTTCCATGACGTCTTCCTGCGGGCGGATGTCGACCCCCCGCTGCTTCAGCCAATCGTCGTCCAGATGGGTGCTGCGGTAGCGCTCGCCTGAATCGCACAGGAGCGTCGTCACCGATCCCTCCTCCTTGCGCGCGACCATCTCGCTGACGATGCGGGCCACGGCCCACATATTGGTGCCGGTGGAGCCCCCGCACGAGCGGCCGATGCGCCGGGACAGGACCCGCGCGGCCGCGAGGCTCGCGGCATCCGGCACCGCAAAGGCGCGGTCGATCAGCTCCGGTATGAACGAGGGCTCGCAGCGCGGGCGCCCGATCCCCTCGATCATCGAGGGTGGTTCGGAGGAGGTGCAGACCTGCCGGTCGGCCACATGGCGGTGAAACGCGGAAGCTTCGGGGTCTGCAAGGCACAGGCGGGTCGGCAGGCGGCGGTAGCGGATGTAGCGTCCCAGCGTCGCCGAGGTGCCGCCGGTTCCGGCCCCGACCACGATCCAGCGCGGGATAGGGTGTTCCTCATGGGCCATCTGGCTGAAGATGGATTCGGCGATGTTGTTGTTGCCGCGCCAGTCCGTCGCCCGCTCCGCGTAGGTGAACTGGTCCATGTAGTGGCCGCCCAGCTCCGCCGCGAGCCGCGCGCTCTCATGGTACATCTCGGCGGGGCTGTCCACGAAATGGCTCTCGCCGCCATAGAAGGCGATCTGCGCGATCTTCTCGGCCGAGGTAGAGCGCGGCATCACGGCGATGAAGCGCAGCCCCAGCATCCGGGCGAAATAGGCCTCCGAGACGGCCGTGGACCCGCTCGAGGCCTCGACGATAGTCGTGTCCGGCCCGATCCAGCCATTGCAGAGGCCATACAGGAACAGTGACCGCGCCAGTCTGTGCTTGAGGCTGCCGGTCGGGTGGGTGGATTCATCCTTGAGGTAGAGCGCGATCCCGGGCGCCGCCGGCAGGGGCACACGCAGCAGATGAGTGTCCGACGAGCGGTTGAAATCAGCCTCGATGATTCTGATCGCGGTGGAGGTCCAGCTCCGAAATTCCGTCTCGTCCCGCATATGGATCCTCCTCCCGAGAACTGGGCCGCGGGAGCTTATAGCGGCATCCGTGCCGCCCACAAAGCGGTGGGACGATGCCGCAAGAGGCGAAGCGCTTTCTCCCTCTTCAGCGGCCATTGGCAGCAGCCTGACCCTTTCGGCGAGGCCCAGCTGTCCGCCCCGTATGCGGACTGGACACCCGGCCCGACCGGCCACAGAATCGACCTCAAACGGCACAGAGGCCCCTATGGGACAAAAGGATCACAGGGTCGAGCGGCGTTTGGCGGCCGTCTTCGCGGCTGACGTGGCGGGCTATTCGCGTCTCATGGACCAGGACGAGGTCGACACCCTTCGCACCCTGACCACAGGTCGTGACATCATGGACCGGCTTATTGCCGAGCATGGAGGCCGGGTCGCCAATACGGCCGGTGACAGCATCCTGGCCGAGTTCCCCAGCGCCGTGAATGCCGTGCAATGTGCCATGGCCGTGCAGGAGATCCTTGCACACGCGAACCGCGACATCCCCGAGGAGCGATGCATCCGGTTCCGGATCGGCGTTCATGTGAGCGACGTCATGGTCCGAGGCGGCGACTTGCTGGGAGGCGGGGTGAACATCGCGGCGCGCCTGGAAAACCTTGCCGAGCCTGGAAGCGTGTACATCTCCGCGGCCACCCACGCTTATGTGCACCGGGTGCTCGACCTCGGCTTTGATGATCTCGGGCCGATGGAGATCAAGAACATTGCCGAGCCGGTCCATGTCTACCGCGTTCGTAGTCCTGGATCGTCCGACCCGGCTAAGGGAAAAGGCGGCGCAGTATCCCTGCCAATTCCGAGCAAGCCCTCCATCGCTGTGCTGCCGTTCACCAATATGAGCGGCGATCCGGAGCAGGACTACTTTGCCGACAGTATGGCCGAGGAGGTCATCGCAGCTCTCTCGCGGTTCCGCTCCCTGTTCGTCATCGCCCGCAACTCGACCTTCACGTACAAAGGCAAGGCCGTGGATGTCCGCCAGGTCAGCCGCGAGCTTGGCGTGCGCTATGTTCTGGAGGGCAGCGTGCGCCGAGGGGGAAACCGGCTGCGCATCATCGCCCAATTGATCGATGCCACGACGGGCAGCCACATCTGGACCGACCGGTACGATGGCGAACTTTCCGACATCTTCGACCTTCAGGACCGTGTGACGGAGGCCATCATCGGCGCTGTCGAGCCTTCCATCACGCTGAGCGAGGTCGAGCGCGCCAAGCGCAAGCGGCCGGACAACCTCGATGCCTATGATTGCGTGATGCGGGCGCTGCCAGCTGTCTGGTCACAGGATGCAGAGACCACGGCAGAGGCGCTGCGGCTCCTTGAGCGGGCCATCGCACTTGACCCCTCCTATGCGCTTCCGAAAGCGCTCGCCGCATGGTGCTATGCGCAGCGTGTGAGCTACATGCGGACACCCGATCCCGCCAATGATCGGGCGAAGGCCGTCAAGCTGGCGCAGGAGGCGGCTTCCCTCGATAGCGACGACCCCCTGGTCCTGACGGTGCTGAGCGCCGCATACGCCATAGCCGGTAAGTTCGACATCGGACTTTCCGCGATCGAGAGGGCTCTCATCCTGGATCCGAACTCCGCCTGGGCGTGGCTTCGCAGCGGCTGGGCGAACCACTATGTCGGCAATTCGGACAGGGCAATCGAGCATTTCCAGCGATCCATGCGCCTCAACCCGCTCGACCCGATGCATTTCAATGCCCTGGTCGGGATCGGAGGTGCGCATTTCGGCAAGGGTGTTTATGACGAGGCCGCGCGCTGGGTCGAGCAGGCCCTTCGTGAGAAGCCGAGCGCAACGTGGGTCTATCGGCTCCTGACAACCACCTACGCCAATGCCGGGCGCTTGGAGGAGGCCAGGCAGACGGCGGCCAAGCTCCTTGAAGCGTATCCTGACCTGACGGTCACGAGGGCTGTCGAAGCCGCCCCGGGCAACCCGGATATCCTTGCCCGCTATGCTCAAGGCTTAAGAGAGGCGGGCCTGCCTGAATGACGGGACCTTTGGATGGACAGGTTTCGGGATATGTCGAAGCCTGCAAGCCGTCTCCGATGAAGTCTCGCCATTGTTTCCTGGTTCGCCGGCCTGTCAGGTGCCGCTGTCCCGTCGGGGTGCGGGATCCTCGCTGGGCCGGCGAAATAAAGCCGTAGTTTTGAAACAGACTGACCACCAGCCGCGTGAACTGTCACGCTGCAATGACGAGCGGGCGAAGGAGCCACGAGGCACGGATCGCGCCTCTTACTTCTCTAACGTCGGGCCGGTTCGGATCTTCCTTATCAGGTAAGCGCCCATGAGGAGCGCGACGCCGTAATATGACCAGGAGAAGGTCATGAAGGCTGAACAAACCACTCCCGAGGGCGCATCGTTGGTGCTGGCCAACATGGGCAAGCTGCTGCCCGATCTGGAGGCGCTCTACAAGGACATCCATTCCCATCCCGAACTGTCGATGCAGGAAACCCGCACGGCAGGCATCGCCGCCGACCGGCTCAAGAAAGCCGGCTATGACGTGACGACCGGCGTCGGCAAAACGGGTGTCGTGGGCCTGCTCCGCAACGGCGATGGGCCGACCGTGATGCTGCGGGCGGACATGGATGCGCTTCCGATCGCCGAGAATACAGGCCTTCCCTATGCGAGCAGCGTCACCACGACGGATGCAGAAGGGAAGACCGTGCCGGTCGGGCACATGTGCGGCCACGACATGCATGTCACCTGGCTGGTCGGCGCGGCGACCCTTATGTCGCAGGTGCGCGATGCCTGGCAGGGTACGCTGATGGCCGTCTTCCAGCCTGGGGAGGAAACCGCCCAAGGCGCGCAGGCGATGATCGACGATGGCCTGCTCACGCGCTTCCCCACCCCGGAGGTCGTGCTTGGCCAGCACGTCATGGTCGGTCCCGCGGGTTTCGTGGCGGGGAGTTCCGGCCCCATCACGTCAGCGGCGGACAGTCTGCAGATCCGCCTGTTCGGCCGGGGTGCGCACGGATCGATGCCGCAGGCCAGCATCGATCCCGTCGTCATGGCGGCATCGGTTGTCATGCGACTGCAGACCATCGTGTCCCGCGAGGTCGCCGCCACCGAGGCGGCCGTGGTGACGACCGGCGTTCTGCAAGCCGGAACGAAGGAGAACGTCATTCCCGACGACGCGCTTATCAAACTCAATGTACGGACCTTCGATGACGGGGTGCGCAAGCGTGTGCTCAAGGCGATCGATCGGATTGTCCATGCAGAGGCCGAAGCCTCGGGCGCACCGCGCAAACCGGAAATCACCCCGCTCGATCGCTACCCGCTGAATGTGAACGACGAAACGGCGAGCCATCGCATTGCAGAGGCTTTCCGCCGCTATTTCTCGCCCGAGCGCGTGAAGCATACCGGCCCCGCGCCGGCCAGCGAGGATTTCGGCTGCTTCGGCACCGCGTGGCAGGTGCCGTCAGTGTTCTGGTTCGTCGGTGGTACGGATCCGGCGATCTACGCCAAGGCGAAGGCTGAGGGCAAACTGAATGATCTGCCGGTGAATCACAGCCCGCAATTCGCGCCGGTCCTGCACCCAACCCTGGAAACGGGCATCGAGGCTCTGGTCGTCGGCGCCCTGGCCTGGCTTGGCCCCGGTGGACGCTGAAGGCTGAGAGTCGGGAAAGGCGTGATTTCCACACTATCGATAACGGGCCGGCATGATCACCATTGACGTCTTCGTACGCATTCTCGACCTTGCCGGCACCTTCGTCTTTGCGATCAGCGGAGCGGTCGCGGCGGTCAATCGTCGCCTCGATGTTTTCGGCATCCTGGTCCTGTCCTTCGTTGCAGGGAACTTCGGCGGGATCACCCGCGACGTGCTGATTGGCGCAGTGCCGCCGGCAGCCCTCACGGACGGGTACTATCTCCTGGTGTCGGTTCTCGCCGGGTTGATCACCTTTTTCTGGTATGCCGGCGTCGACAGGTTGCGCAGCCCTGTTCTGCTGTTCGATGCGGTCGGCCTGTCGCTCTTTGCGGTCACGGGCGCTCAGAAGGCTATCGGACTTGGGCTGAACCCCGTCATGGCTGCCCTTCTCGGCATGCTGACCGGGATCGGCGGCGGGATGATGCGCGATATTCTTCTTGCCGAGATTCCACAGGTGCTGCGTTCGGATCTTTACGCCGTTGCGGCCCTCGCCGGCGCGTCCGTGGTTGTCATGGGAGACAGGCTCGGATTCCCCTATGGCGTCTCGGCTCCGGCTGGAGCGGCTCTGTGTTTCGGTCTCCGCTTCATGGCCATCAAGCATGGCTGGCACCTGCCGGTCGCCCGTCTTTCTGCCCAGAAGCGCGCCGAATCCGACGCTTCGGATGACGAGAAGAGCTCCTGAAGTGCTCACTTCTTCCTGTTGTAGACATCAAGGGAGACGGCCGCGAGAAGCACGAGCCCCTTGATGACCTGCTGGTAGTCGATGCCGATGCCTAGGATCGACATCCCGTTGTTCATTACGCCCATCACGAAGGCGCCGATGACCGCCCCTGTCACCTTGCCGACCCCGCCGGTGGCCGAGGCGCCGCCAATGAAGACTGCCGCGATCACATCGAGCTCGAAGCCGAGACCCGCCTTCGGCGTGGCCGTGTTGAGGCGGGCGGCAAAGATCAATCCGGCAAGGCCTGCGAGGACGCCCATATTGACGAAAGTGAGGAAGGTCAGGCGTTCGGTCTTGATACCCGACAACTTGGCGGCCTTCTCGTTCCCGCCGAGCGCATAGATGCGCCGGCCGATGGTGGTGCGGTTGGTCACGAAGGCGTAGAGAGCGACCAGCACGGCCATGATGACGAGCACGTTCGGCAATCCGCGATAGGTCGCCATGAGGGTGCAGAACGCAATCACGAGGATCGCCAGAAGGCCATTCTTGAAGAGGAAAAGCCCGAAGGGCGCGGTCTCGACGGCGTGTTTGAGCTGATTGGCACGGGTGCGGACGCTGAAGTAGATCATCGCCGCGACGCTCGCGGCGCCCAGGAACAGGGCCGTGTAGTTGAAACCCTGGCCGCCGAAGATGTCGGGGATGAAGCCGGAGCTCAGGCGCTGGAAGGCCACCGGAAAGGGACCGACGGACATGCCGCCGAGGAGCGCGAGGGTCAGACCCTTGAAGACGAGCATGCCGGCGAGCGTGACGATGAAGGATGGCACCTTGAAATAGGCCACCCAATAGCCCTGTGCCGCGCCGATGAGGCCGCCCACGATAAGGCACGCGACGGTGGTCGTGACGGGATCGAAGCCCCAGCGGACCATCATCATGGCCGCAAGGCCTCCGACGAAGCCGACGATGGATCCGACCGAAAGGTCGATGTGCCCTGCCACGATGACGAGCAGCATACCGAGCGCCATGATGACGATATAGCTGTTCTGCAGCACCAGATTGGTGAGATTGAGCGGCCGCAGTAACGTACCGTTGGTCACCACCTGGAAGAAGAGCATGATGGCCAGGAGTGAGAGCAGCATGCCATAGTCACGGAAATGGGCTTTGATGAACTCCATCCACGAGGTCTTCGACGGGGGAGCCTGAAGCTCGTCGGCGGTTCTCGTGTCCATCTCAGCGTCTCCCGGTCTTGACGATTGCATGCATGATTTTCTCCTGCGACGCCTCGGTACTGGCGAACTCGGCAACCAGAGAGCCCTCGTTCATCACATAGATCCGATCGCACATGCCGAGGAGCTCCGGCATCTCCGAGGATATCATCAGAACGCCCTTGCCGGCATCGGCCAGCCTGTTGATGATCGTATAGATCTCGTATTTTGCTCCGACGTCGATGCCACGGGTGGGCTCATCCAGGATGAGGATCTCCGGGTCGGAGAACAGCCACTTGCTCAAAACGACCTTCTGCTGGTTGCCGCCCGACAGGTTCACGGCCTCCTGGAACACGCTGGAACTACGGATCCGCATCTTGGCGCGGTAGTCGTTAGCGACGGAGAGTTCTCGGATGTCGTCAATGACGAGGTTCGTGGAAACGCCCTCGAGATTGGCGATCGTGACGTTCTTCCGAATGTCGTCGGCCAGAATGAGGCCGTAGGTCTTGCGGTCCTCCGTGGCATAGGCGATGCCATTGGCGACGGCCTTTTCGACCGTGCTCACATCGATCGGCTTCCCATGCAACGTTACGCGACCGGAGATGTTCTGCCCGTAGCTGCGGCCGAACAGGCTCATGGCGAATTCGGTCCGGCCCGCTCCCATCAGCCCGGCAATGCCGACGATCTCGCCGCGGTGGATCTTCAGGCCGACATTCTTGACGACCTGTATATTGCTGTGGAGCGGATGGTACGCGCACCAGTTCTCGACCTGGAAGATCGTCTCGCCGATTTTCGGCTCCCGCTTCGGGTACCGGTCTTCCATGGTGCGGCCGACCATGCCGCGAATGATGCGGTCCTCGCTTATGGTCTCCGCGCGGCAGTCCAGGGTCTCGACCGTGCTGCCGTCCCGAAGGACCGTGATGGCGTCGGCCACCTTGGAGATCTCGTTCAGCTTGTGCGAGATCAGAATTGACGAGATGCCCTGTGCCTTGAACTGGAGCAGGAGCCTCAGGAGCGCATCGCTGTCCCGTTCGTTGAGGCTCGCTGTCGGCTCGTCGAGGATGAGAAGCTTCACCTTCTTCGAGAGCGCCTTGGCGATCTCGACAAGCTGCTGCTTGCCGACGCCGAGATTGGTGACCAGCGTCTCGGGCGATTCATCGAGCCCGACGACCTTGAGCAATTCCTTGGTCTTGGCGAAGGCCAAGGACCAGTCGATGACGCCGTACGTCGCGGGCTCATTGCCGAGAAAGATATTCTCGGCGATCGACAGGAGCGGCACAAGGGCCAGCTCCTGGTGAATGATGATGATGCCGAGCGCCTCGCTGTCGGAGATTCCCGAGAAGCGCCTCTCCCGGCCCTCGTAGCGAATCTCGCCGGAATAGGAGCCGTAGGGATAGACCCCGCTCAGCACCTTCATAAGTGTAGACTTGCCGGCGCCGTTCTCGCCGACGAGCGCGTGGATCTCCCCGGCCTTGACGGTGATGTTGACGTTGTCGAGCGCCTTCACGCCCGGAAATGACTTGGTAATGCCCCGCATCTCAAGGATCGCGTTCATCGCATGACCTCAGGCCGCTCTGATGCGGCAAGCATTCCGGAAACGCGTATGGACCCTGCGCGGCTGCACAGGGTCCATACGCCATCGGCCCATTACTTGAATTGGTCTGCCTTGTAATAACCGCTGTCGACCAGGACTTCCTTCCAGTTCGAAGCGTCGACATTCACGGGCTTCAGAAGATAGGACGGAACCACCTTCACGCCGTTCTCATAGGTCTTGGTGTCGTTCACCTCAGGCTGCTTGCCCGAGAGCACGGCATCGACCATGCCGGCCGCAACCTTGGCGAGTTCCCGCGTGTCCTTGAACACGGTCTGCGTCTGCTCCTTGGCGAGGATCGACTTGATGGATGGGACTTCGGCATCTTGGCCGGTGATGACCGGCATGGGCTGCTGAGCCGAGCCGTACCCGACACCCTTCAGGGAAGAGATGATGCCGATGCTGAGGCCGTCATAGGGGGAGAGCACCGCATCGACACGCTTGTCGGTGTAATAGGCCGACAGCAGGTTATCCATGCGGGCCTGGGCAACCGCGCCGTCCCAGCGCAAGGTCGAGACCTTGTCCATTCCCATCTGGCCGCTCTGAACCTTGAGCTTGCCGCTCTTGATGTAGGGCTCGAGCACGGACATCGCGCCATTGTAGAAGAAGTAGGCGTTGTTGTCGTCAGGCGAGCCGCCGAACAGCTCGATGTTGAACGGGCCCTTTCCCTCCTTCAGGCCGAGGGCGTTCTCGATATAGCCACCCTGCAGCACGCCGACCTGGAAGTTGTCGAAGGTGGCATAGTAGTCGACATTCTTGGAGTTGCGGATCAGCCGGTCATAAGCGATGACCTTGATGCCCTTGTCGGCAGCCTGCTGCAGCGCGTCGGAGAGGGTCGTGCCGTCGATGGCCGCGATCACGAGCACCTTGGACCCCTTGGTGATCATGTTCTCGATCTGCGACAGCTGGTTTGGAATGTCGTCTTCCGCATATTGCAGGTCGACGTTGTAGCCCTTCTCTTTAAGGGCTTTGACCATGTTGTTGCCGTCGTCGATCCAGCGTGCGGACGACTTCGTGGGCATGGCCACGCCAACGGTTCCCTTGTCCTGCGCCTGGGCCGCCCCGAGTACGCCGAAAGCTCCGATGGCCACGGCCGCTAATGTGGTTGCAAAAGTCCTCAATGTCGTTCTCCCTCTTATCCGTGCCCCGGATTTCGCCATTGCGTCTGGCGTATTTTGGTTTGTTGCTTGAGAGCTTCTCCGTCAGTGGGCTGCTTTGGTTCATGCCGCGGCAGCCATCCTGATCTTGTCGTTAGGGCAGCTCATCTCGTGAGCGGCGCTTCCTCCCTCTCGCGTGAGGCGAGTGTCACTTCGATCCTAGCAATAATAAATCATACTATACTACTATTTCGGGCGGCGTACACTTGCTGATCATGCTCCACGCCAGCCAAGGCCGGTCTATCGAGGCCGATCTGCTTCCGAGAAGGCGTGAACCTGGATCTCGGCCAGGGAACCCTCGGCGCGCTTGATCTGGACCCGCTCTGCCGCCCGAAGGATCAGCGTGGCCATGGCATCGCTCGCGGCAGACGGTTGGCGCTGCTCGATCGCGTCGAACACTTCCTGATGCTGCCGCATGACCTCACGGAAGCGCTCGTCGCTCGATACGGGCGAGCTGATCGTGAAGGATGTGGCCAGGGCTGCTCCGATGACGGAGCCGATCGATTGCAGGAACGGATTGCCGGACGCCTCAAGGATCGCCTGATGGAAGGCAAGATCGGCCTTTGTGAAACCCTGTCGGTTGCTTTCGCAGCCATACATCGCCTGAAGGGCTCTGCGCATCCGTTCGAGCTGTTCCGGCGTCCGCCGCAGGGCCGCCGTGGCGCAGGCGAGGGGCTCGAGGGTCTGCCTGATCTCGAAGAGCCATCCGAGGAAGCGGGCGTCCACGCCCATCTCCAGGTGCCACTCGAGGATGTCGGCATCGAACATGTTCCAGCTGTTGCGATCCAGAACCTTCGTGCCGACCTTCGTCTTGGATTCGATCAGCCCTTTCGCCGCCAGAGTCTTCAACGCCTCCCGGAGCGCCGTTCGCGATACGCCGAAGAGCTCCATCAGCTCGGCATCCCCCGGCAGGATGCTGCCGACCGGGAAGCGCCCCTGCATGATATTCTGGCCGATCCCGTGGGCAACGAGATCATGAGCTGATCGCGTTCTTGAGGGCCTTTGGAACTCGCGCGCCAACACCATAGTCTTCTTCTTCCATCTCTATCGCGTTCGAAGCGATGCCGCCGCCAGCCCCCGCTGAAGGACAATGAATGCGAACAGCAGGGCGCCGATGGCAATCTTCGTCCACCAGGAACTCAGGGTCCCGTCGAAGGTGATATATGTCTGGATCAACCCCTGGATCAGCACACCGACAAACGTGCCGAGAATTGTTCCATAGCCTCCCGTCAGCAAGGTCCCGCCGATGACGACCGCAGCGATTGCGTCAAGCTCGACGCCGGTGGCAGCCAGGGAATAGCCGGCAGAGGTATAGAAGGAAAAGACGATGCCCGCCAGGGCGGCCAGGAAGCTAGAGAGCATATAGATCCGGATCGTCGTCTTCCCGACCGGCACACCCATCAGCTCGGCCGACGTCTTGTTGCCGCCAAGAGCATACACATTGGCGCCGAACCGGGTGAAATGAGCCAGGAGGATGCCCGCGGCGAAGATCAGGAGCATGACCATGGCGATGAATGTCAGCCGTCCCCCGCCTGGCAGGGCAACGGCGATGTCCGTGATCTGTCCATAGGCGGGCGAATTGATGGGGATCGAGTCCGTAGTGAGCACGAAGCATAGTCCCCGCGCCAGAAACATGCCGGCGAGCGTCACGATGAAGGCCGGGATCTGGAAGGTGTGGATCAGGAAGCCCATCCCGGCCCCGAACAGGGATGCGAGGATCAGGATGAGGGCGAAAGCCAGATAGGAATTGAGCCCATATCGCTCGATGGCGACGGCCAGGAACACGCCCGTGAAGGCGATCACGGACCCCACCGACAGGTCGATTCCGCCCGACAGGATCACGAAGGTCATGCCCACCGCAACGATTCCCAGGAAGGCGTTGTCGGTGAAGAGATTGCCGATCACGCGGGTGGACGCGAAGCTCGGAAACTGGGCGAGGCAGATCAGATAACCGGCGATGAATACCGCCAGGGTGATGAGCACGGGGAGGTGGCGCCGGATCATGCCTTGGCTCTCCAGATTGCGCGGAGGGCCGTCAGGACGGGCGACTGCGCCAGAAGCACCGCGAGAACGACGATCGCCTTCACGATCAGATTGTATTCAGGCGGGTAGCCGCTCAGCAGGATCCCGGTGTTCATGGCCTGGATGATAAGGGCGCCGATGACCGAGAGCCCGAGGCTGAAGCGCCCGCCAAAAAGAGAGGTTCCGCCGATGACCACCGCGAGGATCGCATCGAGCTCAAGCCAGAGACCGGCATTGTTGGCATCGGCGCCGCGGATGTCCGCCGTCACGATCAGCCCTGCAATGGCCGCGCAGAGACTGCACCACATATAGACCGCGATCGTGACGGCCTTGGTACCGATGCCCGCATAGGCGCTGGAGCGGACATTGGCGCCGATTGCCTCGATGAAGAGGCCGAGCGCCGTGTACCGCACCACCAGATGGGTGACGAGTAGCATCACAAGGGCGATCCCTACCGGCATCGGCAGCATCAGGAAGGAGCCTCCGCCGATGGCCGCAAATCCCTCGCTCACGAAGGTGATGATCTGTCCCTCCGTGATCAGCTGCGCGAAGCCGCGGCCGGCCACCATCAGGATCAGGGTGGCCACAAAAGGCTGAATTTCCAGAACGGCGACGAGGATGCCGTTCCACAGGCCGCAGGCCAAACCGACACCGACAGCGGCCGCAAGTGCGACCGGCAACGGATAACCCTGCGCCGTCATGGTGGCGGCCGCCGCCCCTGCAATCGCCATGACCGCGCCGACCGAGAGATCGATGCCGCGGGTGGCGATGACGAGGGTCATGCCCAGGGCCAGAATGGCGACCGGCGCTCCCCGGTTCAGCACATCGATGAGGCTGCCGAAGAGACGCCCATCCTGAAGGCGAAGGGCAAAGAAATCGCGAAAGACGAGCCAGTTGATGAGAAAGACGATCAGGAGCGCAGCGAGCTGCGGAAACCCCTTGGGCAAGGTGCGCGGAGCAGCAGCCTGGATTGCGCCTCTCATTCAAAAGCTCGCGATGGTTGTCATGATGGTATCGGCATTCACCTCGTCGCCCGAGAGCTCCCGCACATGCCGACGGTCGCGGAGCACGACCACGCGATCGCTGTAGGACGCGATCTCTTCGAGCTCAGAGGAGATGACGAGAAGAGCAAGTCCGTCCTCGCAAAGCTGTTCGATCAGGCGGATGATCTCCGCATGTGCACCCACGTCGATCCCGCGTGTGGGTTCGTCAAGGATCAGGAACCGTGGTTCGGTGGCGAGCCAGCGGGCAAGGAGTGCCTTCTGCTGGTTGCCTCCCGACAGCAGCCCAATAGGTTTTTCCGCATCGGGGGTGCGGATATCGAGAAGCTTGATGAAGCGCTCGGCAATGTCCTCCTGCCTGCGTCTTGGGATCAGACGCAGCCAACCGCGCTGTGCCTGGAGCGCCAGGATGATGTTTTCGCGAACTGACAGCTCAGCCACGATTCCTTCCGTCTTGCGGTCTTCGGGCGTGAACCCGAACCGCAGCCGGGCTGCATCGCGGGGCGTGGCGATGCGCACGGGCTTGCCGTCCACGAAGGCTTGGCCGCTGTCCGCACGCTCGATGCCGAACATCAATCTCGCCGTTTCCGTACGACCGGAGCCGAGGAGGCCCGCCAGACCCACCACCTCGCCGGGACGCACCGCCAGATCGAACGGCTCGACGAGCCGGCGCTTGCCGTAATCCTTGAATGCGACCAGCGGCTCGCCCATGACGGCGCTCCGCTGATTACGATGAAGGGCCTCCGCTGCGAGTTCACGCCCGAGCATCATGGAGATAAGCTCGATCCGTGGAAGGTCGGCGATCGGGCGGGAGCCCACGAGGCGTCCGTTGCGCAACACCGTGATCCGGTCGCAGATCGCATAGACCTGATCGAGAAAGTGCGTGACGAACACGATGCCGATGCCACGGCTCTTGAGATCCCTCAGGATCTTGAAAAGGATTTCGACCTCATGCGCATCGAGGCTCGCCGTCGGCTCGTCGAGGATCAGCACCTTGGCCGAGAGGTCGACCGCACGGGCGATGGCAATGATTTGCTGGACGGCCACCGAATAGGTGCTCAGAGGATTGGCGACATTGATGTCGAGCCCGTAGCTTGCGAGCAACTCCTCCGAGAGGCGCCGCATCTCGCCTGTGCGGACGAGGCCGAAACGGTGCGGCTGACGACCGATGAAGAGATTGTCCGCGACCGACAGGTTCGGCAGAAGATTGACTTCCTGATAGACGGTTCCAATGCCCAGCGAGAGCGCATCCGCAGGATCCCGCGCTTCGAATTCCTGCCCGTCGAGGCGAATGGTTCCGGCATCGCGTCTGAAGACACCGGTCAACACTTTGATCAGCGTCGACTTGCCGGCGCCGTTCTCGCCGAGCAGTCCGTGGATCTCGCCCGCATCCAGCGCGAAATCCACGTGGTCCAGCGCCTGCACGCCCGGAAAACCCTTCGTGAGGCTCCGGATCTCAAGGAGCTTGGGCTGCTCTGTCAATTCCGGCATTGCGTCCCCGAATACCCAGATGCGAGGCAGCAGGCGGTTGCCCGCCTGCTGCTCTGGTCACGTAACGATCTCAGTAGAGATCCTTGCGCTTCTCGTATTCGGCCTTGGCGGTCTCGGGCGTGAAGACCTTGGATTCCGTCTGAATCCACTTCTTCGGCATCGTCCCGTCCTTCTTGAAGGCGACCAGCGCGTCGAGGGCCGGGCCCGCCATGTTCGGCGTTAGCTCCACCGTGACATTGGCCTCGCCATCGGCCATGGCCTTGAAGATGTCCGGAACTCCGTCGATGGAGACGATCTTGATGTCCGTTCCGGGCTTCAGGCCCGCTTCCTTGATGGCCTGGATGGCGCCGATCGCCATGTCGTCGTTGTGCGCGTAGACGGCGCAGATGTTCTTGCCGCCGCCTTCGGCCTTGATGAAGCTCTCCATCACTTCCTTACCCTTGGAGCGGGTAAAGTCGCCGGACTGGGTGCGGATGATTTTCATGCCGGGATTGGCGGCGACGACCTGATCAAAACCCTTCTTGCGGTTGATCGCCGGGCTCGAGCCGACCGTGCCCTGGAGTTCCACCACGTTGCACTTGCCGCCGGTTTCCTTGGCGAGCCACTCGCCGGCCACCTTGCCTTCATAGACCGTGTCCGAGGTCACGGCCGTGAGGTAGAGGGACTCGTCTTTCGTGTCGATGGAACGGTCGAGCAGCACGACCGGGATCTTGGCGTCCTTGGCCTCCTTCAGGACCGCATCCCACCCGGTCGATACGACCGGCGCGATGAAGATCGCATCGACGCCCTGGGCGATGAAGGAGCGGACAGCGCGGATCTGGTTTTCCTGCTTCTGCTGCGCGTCTGAGATCTTCAAATCGACGCCGCGCTTCTCGGCCTCGCTTTTCGAGACCTTCGTCTCGGCAGCCCGCCAGCCGGATTCGGATCCGACCTGGGAAAAGCCGATGGTCATCTTGGTCTGAGCGTAGGCGACGCCTGAGGACAGCATCAGAGCGGCCATGCCGATTGTCGTCAGAAGGTGACGGGCCTTCATGCGTTCTCTCCCTGAATTTCTCGTTGCTCTTCGACTTTAGCAGCCTTAACAGCCGCCTATTAGTACTATTATATGAACCGAAGTGAACGCCTATACAACCAAAGTCGCGGTCTTTGGGCTCCTTGGGGCGACACATTGTTTCGAAGGTGAGAGCGGATGAGCGACAACGACAGGCGCCCTCTACGCAGCCAGGCGTGGTTCGGGCGGCAGGACAAGATGGGCTTCTATTACCGCTCGTTTCTGAAGAACAGCGGCTTTCCCCAGGACCAGTTCGACGGACGCCCGGTGATCGGCATCTGCAATACCTGGTCCGAGCTCACCCCCTGCAACGCCCATTTCCGCACCATTGCCGAGCACGTGAGGTACGGCGTGCTCGATGCTGGGGGCTTCCCGCTCGAATTCCCCGTCTCGTCCCTCGGCGAGGTGACGATGCGCCCCACGGCCATGCTCTTTCGCAATCTCGCGGCCATGGACGTCGAGGAGGCGATCCGCGCCCACCCCCTCGATGGCGTCGTGCTCCTCATGGGCTGTGACAAGACCACCCCTGCCTTGCTCATGGGCGCGGCCTCCGCGGATCTGCCCACCATCGGCGTCTCCGGCGGACCGCAGCTGCGCGGGGTCTATCGCGGCAAGATCATCGGCTCCGGCACCAACATTATCTCCATGAGCGAGCAGCTGCGCGCCGGAGAAGTGACACTGGAGGAGTTTCACGAGGCGGAGAGCGCCATGAACCGCTCCGCCGGCCACTGCATGACCATGGGCACCGGCTCCACCATGGCGTCCATGGTCGAGGCGCTCGGCGTCGGCCTGCCCGAGAATGCCGCGATCCCGGCAAGCGATGCCCGTCGCAACCATCTCGCCCGCATGGCCGGTCGGCGCATCGTCGAGATGGTGCACGAGGATCTCCTGCTCTCGAAGATCATGACGCGGCAGGCATTCGAAAACGCAATCCTCACGCTGGCGGCCATTGGGGGCTCCACGAACGCGGTGGTGCACCTTTTGGCGATGGCCGGCCGCGCCGGCGTCGACCTGACGCTGGACGACTTCGATCGCCTGGGGCGCGACGTTCACTGCCTCGTCGACCTCATGCCTTCCGGCCGCTTCCTGATGGAGGATTTCTATTATGCTGGCGGATTGCCGGTCGTGCTCCGCACTCTGGGCGAGCGTGGATTGCTGCATAAGGAGGCGCTGACCGCGAACGGCAAGCCGATCTGGGACAACGTCAAGGACGCGCAGTGCTGGAACCGGGAGGTCATCACCACATTCGAGGAGCCGTTCAAGCCGCAGGCCGGCATCGCGGTGCTGAAGGGAAATCTTGCGCCGAACGGCGCCGTCATCAAGCCATCCGCGGCCTCGCCCGAGCTGATGCGGCATACAGGCCGCGCCGTCGTGTTCGAGTCCATCGAGGAGCTTCATCATCGCATCGACGACGATACGCTCGATATCGACGAGACCTGCATCATGGTCCTCAAGAATTGCGGCCCCAAAGGCTATCCGGGCATGGCCGAGGTGGGCAACATGCCGTTGCCGCGGAAGCTGCTCAAGAAGGGCGTTCGCGACATGATCCGCATCTCGGATGCGCGCATGTCCGGCACCGCCTACGGCACGGTGGTGCTCCATGTGGCGCCCGAGGCCGCGGCCGGCGGTCCGCTGGCCTTGGTGCAGAGCGGCGACCTGATCACCCTGGATGTCGCCGCCCGCAGCCTGCATCTGCACGTCGAGGCGGACGAGCTCGAGCGCCGGCGCGCCGCCTGGGCGCCACCGCTTGCGCATGCCACGCGTGGCTACGCCAAGCTCTACATCGATCACGTGATGCAGGCCGACAAGGGCGCCGACCTGGACTTCCTCGTCGGCCGAACCGGGGCGCCCGTACCACGCGACAACCATTGACAACGGATTGAGATTACGAACCGAAGGAGAAAGGCATGGCCTTGTCTGGAAGAAGCTCCACGCGCCCCTATCGCGGTGTCTATCCCGTGGTGCCGACCATCTTCGACGAGGATGGCCGCCTCGACCTCGAAGGGCAGAAGCGGGCGGTCGATTTCATGATCGACGCGGGCTCCGACGGCCTGTGCATCCTGGCGAATTTCTCCGAGCAGTTCGTCCTGAGCGATGCGGAGCGCGAGCTGGTGATGCGAGCCATGCTCGATCATGTCGCCGGCCGGGTGCCCGTCATCGTCACCACGAGCCACTTCTCGTCAGACCTCTGCGTCGAGCGCAGCCGCCGCGCCGAGGAGGCGGGCGCCGCGATGGTGATGGTCATGCCGCCGTTCTTCGGCGCGACGCTGCGGGTCTCCGAGACGGGCATCTACGATTTCTTCCGCCGGGTGTCGGACGCCATCGGCATACCGATCATGATCCAGGATGCGCCTATGGCCGGGACCCCGCTCTCGGCCGGCTTCCTGGCGAAGATGGCGCGGGACATTGCCCAGGTGTCCTATTTCAAGATCGAGGTGCCAGGCACCGCCGCGAAGCTGCGCGAGCTGATCGCCCTGGGCGAGGATGCCATCGAGGGGCCCTGGAACGGCGAGGAGGCGATCACCCTGATGGCGGACCTGGATGCGGGCGCCACGGGTGCCATGACGGGCGGCGGGTTTCCTGACGGTATCCGCCAGATCATCGATCCCTATGGGACAGGCGACCGCGAGGCGGCCTTGGCCGCCTACGAGCGCTGGCTGCCCCTGATCAACTACGAAAACCGGCAGTGCGGGCTTCTGGCCGCGAAAGTGCTCATGAAGGAGGGCGGCGTCATCCGCTCCGACTGCGTCCGCCATCCTCTGCAGCCCCTGCATCCGCAAACGCGCAAGGGCCTGATCGAGATCGCGAGCCGCCTCGATCCGCTTGTTCTGCGCTGGGGGCGATGAGGATACGAGGGCGGAGCCAACCGGCTGGTATCAACCGCGCCGTGCCGCGTCGATGGCGGCCACGTCGATCTTCGTCATGTTCATCATCGCGTCAAATGCGCGCTTGGCTTCGCTGCCGCCTGCCGCCAGGGCCTCCATCAAGGTCCGCGGCGTGATCTGCCAGGACACGCCCCACTTGTCCTTGCACCAACCGCATGCGCTCTCCTGGCCGCCATTGCCGACGATGGCGTTCCAGTAGCGGTCGGTCTCGGCCTGATCCTCGGTGGAGATCTGGAACGAGAAGGCCTCGTTGTGCTGGAAAGCCGGCCCCCCGTTGAGACCGAGACAGGGGATGCCCGCGACCGTGAATTCAACGGTCAGGACGTCGCCCTCCTTGCCCGACGGGTAGTCTCCGGGTGCCCGGTGCACGCCATGCACGGCGCTGTCGGGAAAGGTCTCGCAATAGAAGCGGGCAGCCGCCTCGGCGTCCTTGTCGTACCAGAGGCAGATCGTGTTCTTTGCCATGACGGTTCCTTTCCCCTTGAAGGCAACGCCCGCCATTCTCGGCCCAAGCTCTTCCGAAATGGTTAGCGAGTAACCTTCCGTGGATGCGGCCACCCTGACCGCACGGAATCAGGCGAAGGCTGAGCCGAACCAGACAACCAGGAAGGTCACGAGAACCGCAATGGCTCCCCATTCGGAAGGGTTCAGGCTGCGGGAGAAGGCGGAGGGGTGTGGGCTCTTGCTCATCGTCGGTACCGGTCAGTCAGGACGTCCGCCATGTGCCGTTGCGGGCCGAGGCGGGTTCGGGCTCATACGGAACCGTTACGATGTCCTGGGCCTTCCGGCTGTGCCCGAGAGCACATGCCCCTCACACCCCTCAGAAGACGGGCGAGCGATGCACCTGCATCCTTGCAAGGTTGGCATACCAGCGGAGCGTTCAGTGCGGCGTCATAGGCCGCCACAAGGCTGCGCGCCAGGGGCCCGACGTTGGGAAGGCTCGACGCAAGTTATGGGGAAGACTTGGTGGAGCTGAGGGGATTCGAACCCCTGACCTCTGCAGTGCGATTGCAGCGCTCTCCCATCTGAGCTACAGCCCCGGTCTGGCATGAAGACCAAGCGGCGGACTTTTAGGCCTGAGCGCTTCCGTCTGTCAATCGGGATCCAAGGGGCTCTGCCCACTTTCGTGACCCGGGGCGGGCAGGGCGCGTCCGGGTTGTTCCGCCGGGCCAGGAACGCTACATGACGAACGCCCGATCCTGACGAGTTTCCCATGCGATCCCTGCTCGAAGTCATCCTCCTGGCCCTCCAGCTCTACACCTACCTCATCATCGCCTCGGCGATCCTGAGCTGGCTGGTGGCCTTCAACGTGATCAACACCCGCAACGACGTCGTCCGGTCCATCCTGAGCTTCCTGGATGCGGTCACAGAGCCGGCCCTGCGGCCGATCCGGCGCATCCTGCCGAATCTCGGCGGCATCGACATCTCGCCCGTGATCCTGATCCTCCTCATCATCTTCCTGCAGAACCTGCTGATCCGGCTGATGCAGCAATACATTCCGGCGAACCTCCTCTAGGCCGCTCCATGCCGTGCCGGCCCCGCAGCGGCGGGATCGAAATCCGGGTCCGGGCGACCCCGCGCGGCGGGCGTGATGCCGTGGAGGGCATCGAGGCCCTGGCCGACGGGAGCCGGGTCCTGAAGGTCCGGGTCCGGGTGGCGCCGGAGGACGGGACCGCCAACGAGGCCGTCCGGCGGCTCCTGGCCAAGGCCCTCGGCGTGCCGGCCTCGGCCGTGACCCTGGCGACCGGCGCAACCGCCCGGCTGAAGACGTTTTTCATCGAAGGCGATGCCGCCGCCCTCGCGGCCCGCTTCGCCGCCCTGACAGGACAGGATTCATGAGCGCGACCATCATCGACGGAAAAGCCTATGCGGCCAGCCTCAGGAGCCGGATTGCCGGAGCAGTGGCGGATCTCGGCCGGCAAGGCATCCGCCCCGGCCTGGCAGTGGTCCTGGTGGGCGAGGATCCGGCGAGCCAGATCTATGTGCGCAGCAAGGCGAAGCTCACGGTCGAGGCCGGCATGGCCTCCTTCGAGCATGTGCTGCCTGCCTCCACCAGCGAGGCGGAGCTCCTCGCCCTTGTGGCCCGGCTCAATGCGGATCCGGCCGTCGACGGCATTCTCGTGCAGCTGCCCCTGCCGAAGCAGATCGACGCCCAGAAGGTGATCGAGGCCATCGATCCGGCCAAGGACGTGGACGGGTTCCACCCGGTCAATGCCGGGCGCCTGATGACCGGGGTACCGGGCTTCGTGTCCTGCACGCCTCTGGGCTGCCTGCTCCTGATCCGCTCCGTCCGGCCGGACCTCGCCGGGCTCGACGCGGTCGTAATCGGGCGGTCCAATATCGTCGGCAAGCCGATGGCGCAGCTCCTGCTCTCCCAGAGCTGCACGGTCACGGTGGCCCATTCCCGGACCCGCGATCTGCCGGAGGTCTGCCGCCGGGCCGACATCCTGGTGGCGGCGGTCGGGCGGCCCGAGATGGTGCGGGGCGACTGGGTGAAGCCCGGCGCCATCGTCATCGACGTCGGCATCAACCGGGTGCCGAACCCGGCGGCCGGAGAGGGCAAGGCCCGGGTCGTGGGCGATGTGGCTTACGAGGAGGCCGCCCGGGTGGCGTCCGCCATCACGCCCGTGCCGGGCGGCGTCGGGCCGATGACCATCGCATGCCTGCTGCGCAATACCCTGGAGGCCGCCTGCCTGCGGCGGGGCCTCCCCATGCCGGCGCTCGATTGATCCGGCCCTCCGGGCGCTCCGGTCAGTTCGTCGCGAAGCAGTAGAACAGGCCCGCGCCGCCGGTGCTCTTCAGGGCGTCCTGGCTGCAGCCGCCGCGGGAGGGATGGGACGTGTTCCAGGACTTGGCCGGGGGCGTTTCGTCCAGGCCCATGCGGTCGTGGTGGCCCAGCATGACGGCGCCGTCCGTTCCGCTCTTCGTCCAGTTGCCGCAGGTCCGGTCTTCGCCGGGCGGGAAGGCGGTGCCGTCCGCCTGGGTCCCGGTGAGCATGTCGTGCGTGTTCGGCGTGTCGCCCCGGCCTTTCACGGGCTCGCCCTTTTCGGTCAGGGCCGTTTCCTTCGTCAGGTTGTTGGCGCCGTGCAGCTCGGCGACGTCCTTGGCGATGACGACGCCCTTGGCGTTCTGCCAGGGGCCGCGGCCGATCCGGTCGCGGGCATTGATCGCAGACGTGCCGCCGGCCGCCTGGGTCGAGAGATAGGCGTGCCAGGTCTTCTGGCCGGCGCCGGCGGCTTGCGCGAGGGACTGGCAGTGCCGGTCCGCGCCCTCGAGGCCGCCGAGATCCGCGCCTTTCCCTGAGCCGACGCTGGTGACGAAGAACGTCATATCGGCCGCGCCGCCGGCGCTCTGGGCCCGTGCCGAATGGACTGGGGCCAGGACGAGAACGGCCATGGAGGCCGCGAGCCAAAGGCTGCCTGTTCCGCGCATATGTCTTCCTCCGGTGCGCCCTTGTCATGCGGGCGATGACAGGAGGCTAACACGGGGCCGGCAGCGGCCTGATTGAAAACTCCGTGATGGCCAAGCCTTGGTAGGGCAGGGGGAGCCCACCGGCTGCGCTTAAAGCCACGGGCGTGAGTCAGAGCTCAAGTCCGTGGCTTTAAGTTTCTGCTATTCAAGATCTTTTCACGCAAAACCGGTTCTCGCTTTTGCGCCCGATGCTCTAAGATCGGCTGCGCAGATGCTCCACGAGCTGCCGGGCCGAGGGCGCGAGGGTGTCCATGGAGCGGATGCAGAGGGTGAGGTCTCGGGCGGCCCAGGAATCCTCCAGGGCCACGATGGCGATGTCCATGGTGCGGGTGGCGCGCTGGGCCGTGGTCTCTGGCACGATGCCGAGGCCCACCCCGGCTTCCACCATGCGGCACACCGCATCGAAGCTGCGCAGCTGGACCCTCAGGCGCAGGGGTTTGCCGATGCGCCCCGCCTTGTCGGCCAGGAAACGCTGCAGGGCGCTCGCCCGGTCCAGGCCCACGAAGTCGTGCCCCAGCACCTCCGCGAAGGCGACGGAGCGGCTGGCCGCGAGGGGGTGGTTCCGGCCCACCACCAGGACGAAGCGGTCGCTCCGGAACGGGAAGGTCTGGAGTCGGCCCGTATCGACTGTTCCGGCCACGATGCCGATATCGCCCACCCCTTCGGCGATCATCCCGACGATCTCGTCGGAGAGGCGTTCCTCCAGATCGATGGAGACCTGCGGGTGCTCGGCCAGGAAGGCGCCGAGCGCCTCCGGCAGGAACTCGGTCAGCGCATTGGTGTTGGACAGGATCCTGATCTGTCCCGCGAGCCCGCCCATGTACGCGCCCAGATCCTCCCTCAGCCGCTCGGCCTGGGCCAGCATGGCCCGGGCATGCTGGAGCAGGGTCCGGCCGGCCGGGGTCGGCACCACCCCCTGCCGGTTGCGCAGGAGGAGCGGCGCCCCGAGGGATTTCTCCATGTTGCGGATGCGGGTGCTGGCGGCGGCGAGCGCCAGATGGGCGCGCTCCGCCCCGTGGGTGATGCTGCCCGCCTCGACCACGTGGCGGAAGAGGCTCAGGTCGGTCAGGTCGAATTGCATGGCATCCTTCGTGTTTCGCGAAGGTAGATTAGAATAATGACAGATTGTGCAAGAGGCGAGCTTAAAGCAAACTTCGCGGCTGACGAAGTGTGCACCTGTCATCGGTTGTGCGGAAGATGCATTGCGATGGTCCCGCGCTTCAGTTACGAACCATTCCAAATCGTGTGCGACATTTTCGTCGATCAGGAGCGAACGCATGGCTGAGGTGAAGGTGGCCCCCAGGCCCTTGTCCCCGCATCTGCAGATCTACCGCTGGACCTGGACCATGGCCATGTCGGTCGTCCATCGGGCAACCGGCATCGCCCTCTACGGGGGCATCGCGCTCTTCGCGATCTGGCTCGTGGCCCTCGCGTCCGGGCCCCGCGCCTTCGAGACGGTGCACTGGTTCTTCGGCTCGCCGCTCGGGCTCCTGATCCTGTTCGGCTATACCTGGGTGCTCCTCCACCACATGCTCGGCGGCGTCCGCCATCTGGTGTGGGATTTCGGGCACGGGATGGAGCCGGGCGTTCGCATCAACATGGCCCGCTTCACCCTCATCGGGTCGGTCGTCCTGACGGTCCTGATCTGGGCCGTCGCCCTGCTGCTGTTCTGACGGAGACGAGTTCCATGGCCGACAACAGGGTCGATACTCGCGTTTCCATGCGCACCCCGCTCTCTCGCGTGAAGGGCCTCGGCGCCTCCGGGCACGGGGTGGAGCATTGGTGGATCCACCGCGTCACGGCGGTGTCGAACATCCCGCTCATCATCGCGTTCGTCATCATCGTGGCGGCCCTCGCGGGCTCCTCCTACGAGCAGGCGATCGCCATCGTGTCTCATCCGCTCGTCGCGATCATCCTCCTCCTGGCCGTCATCTCGGTGACGAACCACATGCGGCTGGGCATGCAGATCGTCATCGAGGACTATGTCCACGACAAGGGTCTGAAGATCGCCGCGGTGATCGCCAACAATTTCTATGCCGTGATCATCGCCGTCGCGTGCCTCTACGCGATCCTGAAGGTCAGCCTCGGCCGGATCCTGATCTAAAGGAGTTCACCCCATGGCCCAAGCAACCAACATCAACGGCAAGGCCTACACGATCATCGACCACACCTTCGACGTGGTCATCGTGGGCGCCGGCGGCGCAGGCCTTCGCGCCACCGTCGGCTGTTCCCAGGCCGGCCTGCGCACCGCCTGCATCACCAAGGTCTTCCCGACCCGCTCGCACACCGTGGCGGCGCAGGGCGGCATCTCGGCCTCCCTCGGCAATATGGGGCCGGATGACTGGCGCTGGCACATGTACGACACCGTGAAGGGGTCGGACTGGCTCGGCGACCAGGACGCCATCGAGTATCTCTGCCGCCACGCGCCGGCCGCCGTCTACGAGCTGGAGCACTGGGGTGTGCCCTTCTCCCGCACGGAAGAAGGCAAGATCTACCAGCGCCCCTTCGGCGGCATGACCACGGAATACGGCAAGGGCACGGCCCAGCGCACCTGCGCGGCTGCGGACCGGACCGGCCACGCGATCCTGCACACCCTCTATGGGCAGGCGGTTCGCAACCAGACGAACTTCTTCATCGAGTATTTCGCGCTCGACCTGATGATGAACGACGAAGGCCGCTGCATCGGCGTCGTCGCGCTCGACCAGTCGACCGGCGAGATCCACCGCTTCCGCGCCCACATGACCATCCTGGCCACGGGCGGCTACGGACGCGCCTATTTCTCGGCCACCTCCGCCCATACCTGCACGGGTGACGGCAACGCCATGGTGCTGCGCGCCGGCCTGCCGCTGCAGGACATGGAGTTCGTCCAGTTCCATCCGACCGGCATCTACGGCGCGGGCTGCCTCATCACCGAGGGCGCGCGCGGCGAGGGCGGATACCTGACCAATTCCGAGGGCGAGCGCTTCATGGAGCGCTATGCGCCCTCCGCGAAGGACCTCGCGTCCCGCGACGTGGTCTCCCGCGCCATGACCATGGAGATCCGCGCCGGCCGCGGCGTCGGCAAGAATAAGGACCACATCTATCTCCACCTCGACCACCTCGATCCGAAGATCCTGCATGAGCGCCTTCCGGGCATTTCGGAGAGCGCCAAGATCTTCGCGGGCGTCGACGTGACGAAGGAGCCGATCCCGGTTCTCCCGACCGTCCACTACAACATGGGCGGCATCCCGACGAACTATCACGGCGAGGTGCTGACCCTGAAGAACGGCAACCCGGATACGGTCGTGCCGGGCCTCATGGCGCTGGGCGAAGCTGCCTGCGTGTCGGTTCACGGGGCGAACCGCCTCGGCTCCAACTCGCTCATCGACCTCGTGGTGTTCGGCCGCGCGGCCGGCCTGCGCTGCGCCGAGATCCTGACCCCCAACGAGAAGCATGCGGACCTGCCGAAGGACGCGGATGCCCTCGCGCTCTCCCGCCTCGACCGCTTCCGTCACGCCAACGGCTCGACCCCGACGGCGGAACTGCGCCTCGAGATGCAGAAGACCATGCAGAACAACTGCGCGGTGTTCCGCACCGGCGAGGTCCTGGCCGAGGGCAAGAACCTCATCCACAAAGTCTGGAGCGCCGCCGCCGACATCAAGGTCACGGACCGCTCGCTGATCTGGAACACGGATCTCTACGAGACCCTTGAGTTCGACAACCTCATCGGCCAGGCGGTCGTGACCATGGAAGGCGCGCTCAACCGCCAGGAATCCCGCGGCGCCCATGCCCGCGAGGACTTCCCGGACCGCAACGACAAGGACTGGATGAAGCACACCCTGGCCTGGCTCGACGACACCTCCCACAAGGTGACGCTCGATTACCGGCCGGTGCACACCTACACCATGTCGAATGAGATCCAGTACATCGAGCCGAAGGCTCGCGTGTACTGACGGCAGACATCCCGGCCGGGTCCGCCCGGCCGGCCATGCCCACCCGGGCCAGGATATGGCCGGGGCATGATGCAGCAGAGGCAAGGTAAGACCGAATGGCCCAGTTCACCCTCCCCAAGAACTCCCAATACACCGAAGGCAAGAAGTGGCCGAAGCCGGCCAATTCGAACCACGTGCAGGAGTTCCGCATCTATCGCTGGAACCCGGACGACGGCGCGAATCCGAAGATCGACACCTATTACGTCGACCGGGACGATTGCGGCCCGATGGTTCTCGACGCCCTGCTGTGGATCAAGAATAAGGTCGACCCGACCCTGACCTTCCGTCGCTCCTGCCGTGAGGGCATCTGCGGCTCCTGCGCCATGAACATCATGGGGCAGAACACACTGGCCTGCACGCTCGGCATGGACGACTGCAAGACCGACAGCATCAAGATCTATCCCCTGCCGCACATGCCGGTGATGAAGGATCTGGTGCCGGACCTCACAAGCTTCTTCGCCCAGCACGCCGCCATCGAGCCCTGGCTGCAGACCGAGACGCCCGAGCCTGAGACCGAATGGCGCCAGACGCCGGAGGAGCGCTCCAAGCTCGATGGCCTCTATGAGTGCATTCTGTGCGCCTGCTGCACCACCTCGTGCCCGAGCTACTGGTGGAACGGCGACCGCTTCCTAGGGCCGGCCGCCCTGCTCCAGGCCTATCGCTGGCTCATCGACAGCCGCGATGAGCATACGGGCGAGCGCCTCGACAACCTGCATGATCCGTTCCGGCTCTATCGCTGCCACACGATCATGAACTGCGCCAATACCTGCCCCAAGGGCCTCAACCCGGCCAAGGCCATCGCCGAGATCAAGAAGATGATGGTCGCGCGGACAGTGTGACGCTTGTATGCAACACTTTGACAAAAGGCGCCTCGGGCGCCTTTTTTTGTCGCCGGCGACACCATACTCTGCGGATGAGTTTCAAGGTCGAGCCTGCGTGACCGGATCCGGCGGAACGGGTCGCGGCCATGCGCATTGGTGTCGGGCATACGGCCAAGCATGATGAGGACGATGATGAAAAGCCCCTTCTGGATCGTGACGGCGACGATCTGCTCCGCGCTGACCCTCGGCGCCTGCTCTTCGGCGCGCCTCGGTGGGGCTCCGATCCGCAGCGCGTCGGCCGCGCCCGCGAGCCCCGCCCCTGTGGAGGCGGTGCCGTCCGGGCCCGTGATGTCCGCTCCCCTGCCGCCGCTCGAAGGCCAGCCCCTCCCGCCTGTCGCGGGCGCGCCCATGTCGGGCATGCCGGGCGCCGAGCAGGAGGTTGCAGGGCTTCCGCCGCCGGCTGCTCCCGCGCCGGCCGCAGCGCCTGCGCCGTCCAGCCGCACCGCCATGGTGGGCAACTGGACCGCGACGGTCGCCGGCGGCAGCTGCCGGGTGCAGCTCACCAGCTCCCCGTCGCTCGACCTCTACCGGGCCTCCGCCTCGGGCTGCCCGAGCCAGGACCTGTCGAAGATCTATGCCTGGGATTACCGGGACGGCGAGGTCTATCTCTACCAGACGGGCGGCGCAGTCGCGGCTCGCCTGCGCGGCTCGTCCGGCTCCCTGAACGGTGTCCTCGCCAAGTCGGGCGCGCCCCTCACGCTCTCGCGATAGGCCGTTTGCGCTCGGAGCGGGAGAAGAGTATCGGTCTCGCGTGCCCCACGATCCTTCCCTTCCGTCACAATCCCTGTCGTCGAAATCCATGGCCGCCCGCTACGACGCGCTCGTGCGGGCCGGCGCCATCGAACACGACCCGGCTCAGATCAAGCTCGTCGCACGTCTCGACGCCCTTGCCGAAAGCCTGAGCGGCTTCCGCCTGGCGCGGAAGAACAGCGCCCTCGGCTGGCTGTTTGGCAAGCGCAACCCCGCGCCGCCCAAGGGCCTTTACGTCTGGGGATCGGTCGGGCGCGGCAAGACCATGCTCATGGACCTCTTCTACGAGGGGCTGTCCGTCCGGCGGAAGCGCCGGGTGCATTTCCATGCCTTCATGGCCGACGTGCACGGGCGCATCCACGCCTTCCGCCAGAAGCTGAAGACCGGGCAGGTGAGGGGAGACGATCCCATCGCGCCCGTGGCGGAGGAACTGGCGCAGGAAGCCTGGGTCCTCTGTTTCGACGAGTTCACCGTCACGGACATCGCGGACGCGATGATCCTCGGGCGCCTCTTCACGGCCCTGTTCGCCCATGGGGTCGTGGTGGTGGCCACGTCCAACGTGGAGCCGGACCGGCTCTACGAGGGCGGGCTGAACCGCACCCTCTTCCTGCCTTTCATTTCGCTGCTGCGGGAGCGGATGGACGTCCTCAAGCTCGAGGCCCGCACGGATTTCCGCCTGGAGAAGCTCGCCGGGAGCCCCGTCTATCATACGCCCGCCGATGCGCGAGCCCATGAGGCCCTGACCCGGGCATTCCGGAGCCTGTCGGGCCGCAGCCATGGGGAGCCGGTCACGCTCACGGTAAAGGGCCATCCGGTCGAGATCCCCGAGGCCGCTGGCGGGATCGCGCGCGCCACCTTCGCGCAGCTCTGCTCGGTCCCCCTGGGGGCGGCCGATTACCTTGCCATCGCCGAGGAGTTCCATACGCTCATCCTGGAGGACATTCCCCGGATGGGGTTCGAGCGCCGCAACGAGGCCAAGCGCTTCATCATGCTGATCGACGCGCTCTACGATTCCCACGTGAAGATCCTGGCCTCCGCCGAGGCCGAGGCGCCCGAGCTCTACCAGGCCGATACGGGCCGCGAAGCCTTCGAGTTCGACCGGACCGTGTCGCGCCTCATCGAGATGCGCTCGGGGGACTACCTGTCCCTGCCGCACGGACCGGTGGATTCGGCCGATTCCGGCCAGAGCACGGGCCTGGTCGAGACATGAAGCGGCCCCGCGGCGGCTCCCTTCGCTTTGCGGGGGCATCCGCTCCGGCCGATACCCGTCTCCTCGCCATCGCGGCCGATCACCTGAAGCGCCTGGGGCCACGTCAGGTCACGGTGATCGGCATCGCCGAGGCGGCGGGCATGACCCACGCCAATGTCTACCGGTACTTCCCGTCCAAGGCGGCCCTCATCGACGCGGTGGCCGGGCAGTGGCTCAGGTCGCTCGAAGCGCTCATCGCCGACATCGCCGATGCGCCGGACCCGGCCGACGACAAGCTGGAGCGGCTGATCCAGGCCTCGGCCCGGACCCATCGCGAGTTGCTCAAGGAGAATCGGCATCTCTTCGACGTCTATTGCGCCGCTACGGAGACCTCCCGCCCCCTGGTGCGCAAGCATCGGGCCCGCATGCGCCAGCTCACGGAGCGTGTTCTTGACGAAGGGATCGCGACCGCGAAGTTCGACCCCCGGGACCGGGAGCGGGCGCTTGCCCTCGTGACGGACATGTCCCACCGGTTCATCAATCCCTTGACCGTGCGGCTCGACGCCGACATGCCCCAGGAGGTTCTCGACCAGCGCCTCGCGGCCGTGATCCGGGTCATGCTCCGGGCTCTATCAACCGGTATGGTGTAACGGCAGTTACAAAATCGGAAATTTGTAACGACTTATTGTCCGATCCGGCAATCGACCTAAAGCCTTGGGTCCCAAGGGCTTTCATGAAAAGGTCTATGACTTAGCCGGCAAATTAACTCCTAAGCCCTTGCGCTTTAACCTTTCGATGGCTTGAAGGCGCCCCATTTCTGAGTCAAACAGCCCCACCCCTAAAGGCTCGCGCCTCCATACCATCCAAGGATATCTCCATGGCTCGTTCCAAGATCGCGCTCATCGGCGCCGGACAGATCGGCGGCACGCTCGCTCATCTGGCAGGCTTGAAGGAACTCGGCGACATCGTCCTCTTCGACATCGCCGACGGCGTTCCTCAGGGCAAGGGTCTCGACATCGCCGAGTCCGCCCCGGTCGATGGGTTCGACGCCAAGTATGCAGGTGCCAGCGACTATGCGGCCATCGAAGGCGCTGACGTGATCATCGTCACGGCCGGCGTGCCGCGCAAGCCCGGCATGAGCCGCGACGACCTTCTCGGCATCAACCTGAAGGTCATGGAAGCCGTCGGCAACGGCATCAAGCAATATGCCCCGAACGCCTTCGTGATCTGCATCACCAACCCGCTCGACGCGATGGTCTGGGCGCTGCAGAAGTTCTCCGGCCTGAAGCCCGAGAAGATCGTCGGCATGGCCGGCGTGCTCGACTCGGCCCGCTTCCGTCACTTCCTGGCTGAAGAGTTCGACGTGTCGGTCAAGGACGTCACGGCCTTCGTGCTCGGCGGCCACGGTGACGACATGGTGCCGCTCGTGCGCTACTCCACGGTCGCAGGCGTTCCGCTTCCCGATCTCGTGAAGATGGGCTGGATCACGCAGGCCAAGCTCGACGCCATGGTCGAGCGGACCCGTAAAGGCGGCGGCGAGATCGTCAACCTGCTCAAGACCGGCTCCGCCTTCTACGCCCCGGCGGCTTCGGCCATCGCCATGGCCGAGAGCTACCTCAAGGACAAGAAGCGCGTCCTGCCCTGCGCCGCCTACCTGACGGGCCAGTACGGCGTGAAGGACATGTTCGTCGGCGTTCCGATCGTGATCGGCGCCAAGGGCGTCGAGCGCATCCTCGAGGTCGAGTTCTCGGGCGACGAGAAGGCGATGTTCGAGAAGTCCGTCGCCTCCGTGCAGGGTCTGGTCGACGCCTGCAAGCAGATCAATCCGGCTCTGGCCTAAGGGCGAGGGTGAGCGGCGAGCGAACTTTCCAAACGCTCTCGCCGCTCACTTGGACTCGCTGCTCGCCATTCGCCATCCGCTAATTGAAAGCGCGAACACATGAATATCCATGAATACCAGGGCAAGGCCATCCTCAAGGAGTTCGGCCTGCCCGTGTCCCGGGGCAAGGCCATCTTCTCCCCGGACGAGGCCGAGGCTGCTGCCAAAGAGCTCGGTGGCCCGCTCTGGGTCGTGAAGTCCCAGATCCATGCGGGCGGCCGCGGCAAGGGCAAGTTCAAGGAAGCCGCTGCTGGCGAGAAGGGCGGCGTGCGCCTCGCCAAGTCGGTCGACGAGGTGAAGGAATTCGCCAAGCAGATGCTCGGCAACACCCTCGTGACCGTGCAGACGGGCGAGGCCGGCAAGCAGGTCAACCGCCTCTATATCGAGGACGGCTCGGACATCGAGACCGAGTTCTACCTCTCCATGCTGGTCGACCGCGCCACGGGCCGCGTCGCTTTCGTCGTCTCGACGGAAGGCGGCATGGATATCGAGCAGGTGGCGCACGACACCCCGGAGAAGATCCTGACCTTCTCGGTCGATCCGGCAACCGGCGTTCAGCCCTTCCACGGCCGCAAGGTCGCCAAGGCCCTCGGCCTCACGGGCGCCCTCTCCAAGGAAGCAGGCGACCTCGTGACGAAGCTCTACGCGGCCTTCGTTTCGAAGGACATGTCGATGCTCGAGATCAACCCGCTGATCGTGACCAAGGACGGTCACCTGAAGTGCCTCGACGCGAAGATCTCCTTCGACTCGAACGCCCTCTATCGGCACCCCGAGCTCATGGAGCTCCGGGACCTGACGGAGGAGGACGAGAAGGAAATCGAGGCGTCCAAGTACGACCTCGCCTATATCGCCCTCGACGGCACCATCGGCTGCATGGTCAACGGCGCCGGCCTCGCCATGGCCACGCTGGACATCATCAAGCTCTACGGCGAGGAGCCGGCGAACTTCCTCGATGTCGGCGGCGGCGCGTCCGAGGAGAAGGTCACGGCGGCCTTCAAGATCATCACGGCCGATCCGAACGTGCAGGGCATCCTGGTCAACATCTTCGGCGGCATCATGAAGTGCGACGTCATCGCCCGCGGCGTGATCGCGGCCGTGAAGACTGTCGGCCTGCAGGTTCCGCTGGTGGTCCGCCTCGAAGGCACCAATGTCGAGGAAGGCAAACAGATCATCCGCGAGTCCGGCCTCAACGTCATCCCGGCCGACGACCTGGACGATGCCGCCCAGAAGATCGTGAACGCCGTTCGCGGCGGGAAGTAAGGTACGCGCTGATGTCCATCCTCATCGACAAGAACACCAAGGTCATCTGCCAGGGCTTCACCGGCAAGAACGGGACCTTCCATTCCGAGCAGGCCATCGCCTACGGCACCAAGATGGTCGGCGGCACCTCGCCCGGCAAGGGCGGCTCGACGCACCTGAACCTGCCCGTGTTCGACACGGTCATGGAAGCGCGCGAGGCCACCGGCGCCAATGCTTCGGTCGTCTATGTGCCGCCTCCGGGCGCGGCCGACGCGATCTGCGAAGCCATCGACGCCGAGATCCCGCTCATCGTCTGCATCACGGAAGGCATTCCGGTGCTCGACATGGTGCGCGTGAAGCGGGCGCTGGAAGGCTCCAAGTCGCGCCTCATCGGCCCGAACTGCCCCGGCATCGTGACGGCGGGCGAATCGAAGATCGGCATCATGCCGGCCAACATCTTCAAGCCCGGCTCGGTCGGCATCGTGTCCCGCTCCGGCACGCTCACCTACGAGGCCGTGTTCCAGACCACCAACGAAGGCCTCGGCCAGACGACGGCGGTGGGCATCGGCGGCGACCCGGTGAAGGGCACCGAGTTCATCGAGATGCTCGACATGTTCCTCTCCGACCCGAAGACCGAGTCGATCGTCATGATCGGCGAGATCGGCGGCTCGGCCGAGGAAGAGGCGGCCGAGTTCATCGCCCGCGAGGCCAAGAAGGGCCGCAAGAAGCCGATGGTCGGCTTCATCGCCGGCCGCACGGCTCCTCCCGGACGCCGCATGGGCCATGCCGGCGCGATCATCTCCGGCGGCAAGGGCGGCGCGGAAGACAAGATCGCCGCCATGGAGGCCGCGGGCATCCGCGTGTCCCCGTCCCCGGCACGCCTCGGCAAGACCCTCGTCGAGGTTCTCAAGGGTCATTAACGCATGAGGCCGCCCCGATACCGGGGCGGCCGATCATCTTCTGGATTGTAGGTTGCCATGGCACGCCAAGACGCCAACGAAAACTTCCTGAACACCGCTTTCCTCTATGGGGCGAACGCGTCCTATATCGAGGAGCTTCAAGCTCGCTATGAGAAGGACCCCTCCTCGGTCGATGCCGAGTGGCAGGCGTTCTTCGGCGCGCTGAAGGACGACAAGCAGGCTGTCGAGAAGGCCGCCAACGGCCCGTCCTGGGAGAAGCCGAACTGGCCGATCCACGCCAATGGCGAGCTGATCTCCGCCCTCGACGGCAACTGGGCCCAGGTCGAGAAGGCCGTGGGCGACAAGATCAAGGCGAAGGCCCAGGCCAAGGGCGGCGAGATCAGCCAGGCCGACGTGCAGCAGGCGACCCGCGATTCCGTGCGCGCCATCATGCTGATCCGCGCCTACCGGGTGCGCGGCCACCTTCACGCGAAGCTCGATCCGCTCGGCATCAATCCGCGCCCGAACGATCAGGAGCTGCATCCGTCCCATTACGGCTTCACCGAAGCCGACTGGGACCGCAAGATCTTCCTGGACAACGTGCTCGGCCTCGAATTCGGCACGATCCGCGAGATCGTCGCGATCCTCGACCGCACCTATTGCCAGACCCTCGGCGTCGAGTTCATGCACATCTCCGATCCGGTCGAGAAGGCCTGGATCCAGGAGCGCATCGAAGGTCCCGACAAGGAGATCAGCTTCACCAAGGAAGGCAAGCGCGCCATCCTCAACAAGCTCGTCGAGGCCGAAGGCTTCGAGAAGTTCCTCGATCTCAAGTACACCGGCACCAAGCGCTTCGGCCTCGATGGCGGCGAGTCGCTCATCCCGGCCCTCGAGCAGATCATCAAGCGCGGCGGCAATCTCGGCGTGAAGGAGATCGTTCTCGGCATGGCCCATCGCGGCCGCCTGAACGTGCTCACGCAGGTGATGGGCAAGCCGCACCGCGCGCTCTTCCACGAGTTCAAGGGCGGCTCCTTCGCGCCCGACGACGTGGAGGGCTCGGGCGACGTGAAGTATCACCTCGGCGCGTCCTCCGACCGCGCCTTCGACGGCAACAACGTCCACCTGTCGCTCACCGCCAACCCCTCGCACCTGGAGATCGTCAATCCCGTGGTGCTGGGCAAGGTCCGGGCCAAGCAGGATCAGCACGGCTGCACGCCCGACAACCGCACCGCGGTCATGCCGCTCCTCATCCACGGCGACGCGGCCTTCGCGGGCCAGGGCGTCGTGGCGGAATGCTTCGGGCTGTCCGGCCTGCGCGGCCACCGCACCGGCGGCTGGATCTCCTTCATCATCAACAACCAGATCGGCTTCACCACCGATCCGCGCTTCTCGCGCTCCTCGCCCTATCCGTCGGATCTGGCCAAGATGGTCGAGGCTCCGATCTTCCATGTGAACGGCGATGATCCGGAGGCCGTGGTGTTCGCCGCGAAGGTCGCGACCGAATACCGCCAGCGCTTCCAGAAGCCTGTCGTGATCGACATGTTCTGCTATCGCCGCTTCGGCCACAACGAAGGCGACGAGCCCTCGTTCACGCAGCCGCTGATGTACCGCAAGATCCGGTCGCATCCGGCCATCGTGGAGATCTATTCCAAGAAGCTCCTCGCGGAAAACGTGATCACCGAGGCTGAATTCGAGGAGATGAGGAACAGCTGGCGCTCCAAGCTCGACGCCGAGTTCGACATCGCGTCGAACTACAAGCCCAACAAGGCCGATTGGCTCGATGGCCGCTGGTCCGGCCTGAAGGCCGTGCGCGAGGATCAGGACGATCCCCGACGCGGCCAGACGGGCGTGCCGGCCGAGACGCTGCAGAAGATCGGAAAGGCGCTGACCACGGTTCCGGAGGGCTTCCACGTCCATCGCACGATCCAGCGCTTCCTCGACAACCGCAAGAAGATGCTGGAGACCGGCGAGGGGCTCGACTGGGCCATGGCGGAGGCACTCGCCTTCGGCTCGCTGCTGGTCGAAGGCCACCGCGTGCGCCTGTCCGGTCAGGATTGCGAGCGCGGCACCTTCTCGCAGCGCCACTCGGTCCTCACCGACCAGGAGAACGAGGAGCGCTACACGAACCTCAACCACATCGACGAGAACCAGGCCCGTTACGAGGTCATCAACTCGATGCTCTCGGAAGAGGCGGTGCTGGGCTTCGAATACGGCTACACCCTCTCCGAGCCCAACGCCCTGACCCTGTGGGAAGCGCAGTTCGGCGACTTCGCCAACGGCGCGCAGGTGGTGTTCGACCAGTTCATCT
>Ga0182741_1000635_pt1 | contig 50873 bp, 55 predicted proteins | sample eDN5th37CBELigOP_FD_128874 | JGI IMG/M metagenome (GOLD analysis project Ga0182741, IMG submission 128874) | Enriched Organic Plus compost microbial communities from Emeryville, California, USA - eDNA 5th pass 37_C BE-Lig OP (version 2) (version 2) ... | reverse complement strand
GGCATGCCGCAGTTCATCACCGGCCAGAAGATTCTGCTTTCAGCCCTGATCCGCGACGACGTGGCCCTGCGGCATGCGCGCATTGCCGCCGGGAGAGTGACCGATAAGTCGACGGAGATGCGCACGATGCGCGGGCTTGAGACCGTGCACCTCGGCATCGGCATCGCGAAGTGGCAGTTCGAGGGGGAGGACTTCTGCGCCCCCGTGCTGTTGCGGCCGCTTGCGATACGACGCTACGGCCGCGATTTCGAACTGAAACTCAAGAAGCATCCGCTCGTAAACCGAGAGCTCCTCGCGACGCTGCGCGAGCAGTTCGGGATCGTCGTCGACGCGCGAACCCTGCTAGAGCTTTCGCAGAGCGAGGGGGTGTTCAAGCCGCAGCCCGTGATCGATCGGTTGCGTCAGATGGTCACCGGTGTGCCGGGATTCGTCGTGCAGCCGCGACTCGTCGCATCGTCGTTCTTGAACGTCTCTCAGCAGATGCTCGCCGACGCGAAGGGGCTCGACACCCCCCTCCTGCAGGCCGTGTGCGGCAGCGAGGTGGCGAAGCAGCAGCTCGAATCGAGCTACCGGCCGGTCACCGCGACGCATCCGAACAAGCGCGCTCCGGAGGCCGACCGACACCTCTACGATGCCGATCCGGAGCAGGACGATGTGCTGGCGCAGATCGCCGCGGGCCACTCGCTCGTGGTCCGCACGTTGCCAGGCACGGGCGGTACGCAGACTGTGGTCAACGCGATCGGCGAACTGTCGCGGGCGGGCAAGCGCGTGCTCGTGGTTTCTCCGCGCCGCTCGACGCTCGACGGCATCTCGCACCGCCTCGCTCGCGTGGGGCTCTCGGGCCTCGCCGTGACTCCTCGCCTGCTGCGCCGGAACCTGGTCGAGGCGATCAGCCGCAATGAGTCGGCCAACCCCTCACCCCAGCGCGATATCGATGATGCGCTTGTGCGGTTGCGCAGCGTGCTGCTCGCCTACGATGAGGCGCTCACCAGCAAGGATCAGCGCTTCGGTGTGTCTCCCCTCGACGCCCTGCGTGAACTCAGCCGACTTGCGATGCTCGAGAACCCGCCGACCACGACGGTGCGGCTCGACGACAAGGCGCTCGGCCACCTCACGCTCGACCGGACTTCGATCGCTGAAGACATCACGGAGGCCGCGCGTCTGGGCCAGTTCCAGTACGGTCCGAGCGATTCGCCCTGGTACGGTGTCGATTTCAAGACCACGGAGGCGGCGCGCAACGCATACGCGCTTGCCGTCGACCTGGCCGAGTCGCAACTGCCGCGACTGATCTCTCAGGCGAACGAGCTCATCGAGCAGACCACGCTCCGCCCCTACGAAACCATTGCGGAGCTCGGGGTGTACCTGCGCCTGCTGATGGGGGTGCGCGATACGCTCGATCGGTTCTCGCCCGACGTCTTCGATCGGTCGCTCGGCGACATCATCGCCGCGCATGCGCCCAAGGGCGGCGACGACATGTCGAGCGGCAACAAGCGCCGGCTCCGAAAGCTCGCGCGCGAGTATGTGCGCCCGGGCGTGCACGTCAGCGACATGTACGCACGGCTCGTGCAGATCCAGCAGCAGCGGGTGCTCTGGCAGCGTTACAGCACCGTGGTCGGCGCGAGGCCCGAGGTTCCGGTCGGGATTTCCGAGGTCGCGACCGCGTTCCAGGCTGCTTACCAGAGCCTCGACGAGCTCGATCGTGTGCTCGGAGTGCAGCACGACAGCGACCGGCTTCGATCCATGCCCCTCGCGATGCTCGCGCGACGCACCACAGATCTTGCGCGCGAAAGCGAGGTGCTGCAGAACATCCAGGAGCGCACCGCGATCGTCGAGCGTCTGCGTGCTGCCCATCTCGAGACCCTGATCGATGATCTTTCCGCGCGCCACGTGCCCGCCTCCCAGGTGGCCTTCGAGCTCGAGCAGGCCTGGTGGCAGTCAGCGTTGGAGCGCATGCTGCAGACCAACGAGGCCCTCTTGAGCGCGAACACCGCCGTCATCGAGCGGCTCGAGGCAGACTTCAGGCTGGTCGACGACGCGCACTCGGGTGCGAGCGGTCAGCTCTTGGCCGGACGTCTCGCTGACGCGTGGCGCATAGCGGTCGCCGATCACCGGGGGGAGGCGCTCGCACTGCGCGAGTTGCTCCGCTCCGGCGACGCGCCGCTGCAGCAGATCGCCCAGCAGGCACCGACGCTGCTCGGCGTGCTCGCGCCGGTGTGGGTCGCCTCGCCGTACGAAGTTGCGGGCCTCCCCGCCGACCTCCGATTCGACAGCGTCGTGCTGGTCGACGCCGGTGCGACGACGCTCGTCGAGAACCTCAGCGCGATCCGCCGCGCGCAGCAGGTGGTCGCGTTCGGTGATGAGGTCACCCAGACGCCTTCGCCGTTCGAGATCGCGGTGCGAACAGCGCCGATGGACGGGGAACCGGCGGTCGAGCATCGCGAGGATCTGCACACGCGCAGCGCCTATGCCCAGCTGAAGAGTGTGCTGCCCGAGCTTTCGCTCACGAGAAGCTACCGGGCCGGTGGCGAGGATCTCACGAGCCTCGTCAACACGCGCTTCTACGGCGGTGACATCACGTCGTTGCCATGGGCTGGAACATTCCTGGGCCACTCGAGTCTCAAGGTCGAGTTCGTGCCGAACGGGCACGGGCTGCCGGACCCGCACAGCGGCGCCGTCGAGAGTCCCGACGCTGAGGTCGATCGCGTTGTGCAGTTGGTGCTGCAGCACGCCGCCGAGCGCCCGCGCGAGTCGCTGATGGTGCTGACTGCGAGCACGCGGCACGCGGTGCGAGTGCAGCAGGCGGTGCTGCAAGCATTCTCGAAACTGCCCCAGTATCGGGACTTTCTGCTCGGCGAGCGGGCGGAACCCTTCGTCGTGCTCACGCTGGAGCAGGCAATGGCTCAAAGTCGCGACCGCGTCATCTTCTCGATCGGCTACGGTCGAACCCCGCACGGTCGCGTGCTGTCGAATTTCGGATCCCTCAGCCGACCCGGCGGTGAACGCCTGATCGCGGTCGGAATGACACGAGCGCGCCGGGGCATGATCATCGTCAGTTGCTTCAGGCCGGAGCACCTCGATACGGGCCGCATCAAGCACGGTGTTGTCGAACTCGCTGAGCTCCTCGCACTCGAGCACCCGGAGCCGGCGGCGATCTCTCTGCCCGCGGAGCGTGACCCGCTGCTCGGGGACTTGGCCGACCGGTTGCAGGGCCTTGGGCTTACGGTGGCTCTCGATTACCGGGGCGCGATTCCCCTTGCCGCATCGCTTGGGGAGCGGGCGATCGCTGTGGACATCGACTTCGCCGGCGCTGACGAGGGCCTGCGCAGTGCCCTGCGCCTGCGGCCCGCGGTGCTGCGCAGGCTCGGATGGCACTACCACCGCGTGCACAGCTTCGATCTCTTCGCCGACCCCGAACGCGTCGCCCTGCGGGTGGCGAGCATCGTCGGGTATGAGGCCGATCAAACGTCCGACGAGTCCGCGAACGATGCCGCTGCAACATCCGACTGACGGGCGCGACTCGAACAACCAATCCGGTGACGAGGGGGCCGCAGTTCACTCGAACGCAGACTCCAGTGATCGGAACGTGAGCGGTCGGCGTCGTCGCCGGCGAGCGAGCCTGCCTGCGCCTGCGGGCAGCGACCCGCACCCGTACGACCCGCCGCTCGAGCCACGCGCGGACGGCGAGAATGACGAGCGCTTACGGGCCGACAAGCCCCCGCACTGGTCGTAGGTCTGTGCTTCGAGCCAGCATCAGGATCTGCGCCAGTATCAGCTGGAGCTACTGGAGCTTGCCGAGCTTCCCGTGCTGCTCGAACTCGCGGAACCGGACGACGCGCTCGCGGTGCTGGCGCTTCCGCTCGCTGTGCTGCCTGACGCGCTCTTGCTCTCGGCGCGTGAGTCGGTGCGGTAGAAACCCGAACCGCTGAAGGTCACTCCGAGCGAACCGAAGACCTTGCGCAGCTTTCCCCCGCACTCAGGGCACTCGGTGAGGGCGGCATCGCTGAACTGCTGATAAATGTCGAAGGCGTGGTCGCAAGCCACGCAACGATAAGCATAGGTAGGCACGAATCTAGATTCTAGCGCTGCCGACGCGGTGAACGGCTCAGCGGCGCGACGCGAAGACGAGCGTGCGCTCCGGGGTGATGACACCGTCCATGGGGATGTCGTGCGATTCGACTGGAATGGAGTCGAGCACCTCGTGATCGTGCACCACCGCATACACTGGCGGGCGGCGGGAGAGCGACGCGAGGGCGCGATCAAAGTACCCGAGTCCCCAGCCGAGCCGATTGCCCGTCACGTCGACCGCAGCCGCCGGCACCAGCATCAGGTCCACGCCCTCGGGAGCGTTCGATCCGAGTCGTTCCCCCTCAGGTTCTTCGATGCCATACGCGCCCACGACCGACCCCACGCCATTCGGCCTGATCCAGTCGAGTGAGCCGTCATCCTGGACCGCCGGGAGCAGCACATTGATTCCCTGGTGTCTCGCCCATTCGAGAAACCCGCCGACGTCCGGCTCATTGCGTGTTGGCTGGAAGCACGACAGGGATCCCGCGCCGAGCCGCAGCACGAGCTCACTCAGACGCGCCGTGAGCCGGACCCGGCCCTGTGTGAGCCGATCCTCGCCCATATGCGAACGCGTGTCGCGCACCCACGCACGAATCTCGCGCTTCCGTTCGGTCAGCTCGTCGCCCACGAGCACTAGGCTAGCGGCATGACCGCGAAACGCCGCACGAGCCGAGCATGAGCCCGCTCCCGTTCGCCATCGAAGCACCACGGTTGCGAAGCGCAGGCAACGTCGCGATCCGTGCCATGAAGATGCGCGACGCCCCCGCACTGCGCGCATTGCTGACGGAGAACCGGTCGTGGTTGCAACCCTGGGAGGCGACGTTCCCCGACGGTGGGGGCGCGGTTCCGGGCAGCCAGCCGCTCGGGCCCGTGATTCGCGCCATGCAGCGTCAACGCAAACAGGGCTCGAGCGTCACCTTCGCTGTGCTCTTCGACGGGGCGCTCGTGGGTCAGCTCAGCATCAGTGATATCAGCGGGGGAGCACTCCGGTCGGCCTCAGTGGGCTACTGGGTGTCGGAGCACGCCGCAGGAAAAGGCATCACCCCGACCGCCGTCGCGCTCGCGATCGACTACGCCTTCACTGAGCTGCGCCTCCACCGAATCGAGATCTGCATCAGACCAGAGAATGAGCCCTCACTCCGAGTCGTCGAGAAGCTCGGAATGCGATACGAGGGGCGCCGGGAACGGTACATCCACATCGACGGCAAATGGTGTGATCACGAGAGTTTCGCGGTGACCGTCGAGGAGGTTCCGCAAGGAATGCTCGCGAGGATCGGCGCGTCAGCGACCTAGGAGCCTCCACTCGCCGTACAGTGACCACATGGAAAGCGGCGTGTTCGGTGGCGGAGTGATCTTCGTCGTCGCCGCGCTGCTCTGGGCCGCAGTGCTGGTGCCGAGCTGGGTTCGTCGCCGGGAGTTCAAATCCGCGGAGCAGCACGCACTTCGCCTGCAGCGCACGCTCCGAGTGCTCGCCGAAACCGCCGAGGTGCCGACCGAGCTGCGGGTTGAGGCCACGGCCCGCGAGGCGCTCGCGCAAGAGAAGCTCCTGCGCACCGCGCAGCGCCGCCTTGAAGCAGAACGAAAGTCGGAGCTCGCCGCAGCTCGGGCCGAGCAGTTGCGGGCCGAGGTTCGCGCGCAGCAAATGAAGCGCAAGCAGGCCGCACTTGCGAGGGCGGCAAGACTGCGCCGACCGGTCGTGCGACGGATTCGTTCGATCTCGGCGCTCGTGTTCGTGCTCTCCGCCATGGCCGCTTTCGTCGGCATTGGCGTGATGATCGCGGGCCTCGGTCCTGCCGTGCTGATCACCGCGCTTGCGCTCACGGTGTGCGCCCTGGGCGCGCTGGTCCTGTTGGCACCGGGTCGAGTCAAGCATGTGAAGATTGACATTCCGGCACAACCGGCGCAGCCTTCGCGGGACCGCGCGGTGCTCGAGCCACAGCAACCAGCGCGCCGGCAGCGTACTCCGCAGGAGCACGCCGCCGCCCAGGCCGAGGCCGCCGCCCGCATCGCCCGTGCTCGGGCGCTCGCAAGAGCCAGGGCAGAGCGCGCCGAGACCGAGCCTGCGCAGCGAGAGAATCAGGCCGGGTCGATCCTGCTTGCTGGAGCCTCGAAGCAGGCAGGGCTCACGCGCTCGAACCAGTCGGTGAGGCCGAACGACGGCGAGACCACTTTCGCGTCAGAGCATCCGTCGAATCCGGCCACCCCACCCGCACGCACCGCACGGGCCAAGAGCTCGCCAGAAGCAGCCGCCGTGAGCGAGCGCATTCGCCAAATGGGTGTGGTAGGCGACACGAGCGACGGCGCGTTGGATCTCGATTCCGTGTTGCGCACACGACGCCGCGCGAGCTGATAGGCTTGTCTGGCTTACGGGTCCTTAGCTCAGTTGGTAGAGCGCGTCGTTCGCAATGACGAGGTCAGGGGTTCAATTCCCCTAGGATCCACCATCTTCCCCGGGCTCCGCGACAGGCACCTTTCGCTCGTCCCTACGATCCTGCTCCGTCACCACGATCTGGCACCGCAGGACCGTAGGGGCGCAGCGAGATCGTAGGGGCGGAGCGCGGCGAGCCCACCCGAGACGACCCGCGCGAGCCGGGCGGCGCTAGTCTTCGCGGAGATCCTTGAAGTACCTCGCGACGGGCCAACGCTTGAAGCCGCTGGATTCATACGTCTCCCGCGCAGGTGCATGGCCCGCGTCGTCGCCGGTTTCGACCATGATCATGCTCATGCCAGCCACGCGCGTCACCTCGATCGCGTGCTCCATGAGGGCACGGCCGATTCCGCGCCGTTGATAGTCGGGGTCAACGGCAAGAACGTAGATCTCGCCCATCGCATCCTCCGGATGTATTCGAGTGCAGACCCAGCCGACCGGGCGATCCCCATCAAGCGCCACTGCAACGTTGTGAGGTTCGGAGTCGAGAACCTCGGCGAGGTCTCTGTACTGACGTTCACGCCAGCCTTCGGGGTAGAACGAGTCATAGACGAACGCGGGCACGTCCGCTGCCAAGAGCGGGAACACAGGCTCCCACGCTCGTAGCGACAGATCGAGAAGAGCGCTGCGAAAGTTCGGGGTGTAGGGGGTGATGTGCGTCATGTGAGTTGCTTCCTTGTCGTCTCGAGAAGAATAAATACCTTCTGGCGACGCACTCAGGTGCCCGTATGAGGTCACAGGAGGAACCCACGAGAGCTAGCGAGGCATTGCCGCTCACTCTGGACATAGAGCCCGTCGCTGCTAGACGAGGCTCTTCAGTCTGCTGTGATGGTGACTCCAGGTCATGTGGCAGATCCTAGCAGCGAGCGCAAGGAGCGTGTTGCCGGCGGTTCACGTGCCGCCGATCCGCTCCGCTTCCGACGCGCTCGCAGCGCTGTGCGAGAAACGTACACTCGAGTATGAGGGGCGATCCCGCCTCCCGGAGAGAGATTCGGTGACGCGCGTGACCCAAGATCGACGACCAGATTCGAAGCCGCGAGGCGGCCCGGCCGAGGTGTTCCGCGCCTTTCTGAAGCTTGGTGTGACGTCGTTCGGAGGCCCCACGGCCCATATCGGGTACTTTCGTGACGAACTCGTGGTGCGACGCAAGTGGGTCAGCGAGAAGCAGTACGCCGAGCTTGTGGCGCTCTGCCAGTTCCTACCCGGTCCCGCCTCGAGCCAGGTGGGCTTCGCACTGGGGCTGATTCGAGGGGGTGTGCTCGGCGCACTGGCTGCGTGGGCGGGGTTCACGCTGCCTTCGGCGGGGTTCATGGTGCTTGTCGCCATCGGCGCGATTGCCCTGGACGGTGTCATCGGCCAGGGGCTGCTGCTCGGGCTGAACGCGGTCGCCGTAGCGGTCGTCGCGCTCGCCGTGGCCGGAATGGCGCGCACGCTCACTCCCGACCTACGCAGGATCCTGATCGGTGTGGTCGCTGCGGGAATCTGCATCTTCATCGCAGGAAATCTGGGGCAACTCGCCGCAATGGGCATCGGCATCGCCGCAGGTATGGTGTGGTGCCGAGCGAGTTCCGTTGCCGGGACCGAGCCGCTCCATGTGCCGGTCTCGCGAAGAGTCGGACTCGTCGCACTGTCGCTGTTCGGAGTGCTGCTCGCTGGGCTGCCGCTACTGGCGCGGCTGACGCAGAACCTCTGGGTTGAACATATCGACGCCTTCTACCGAGCCGGGGCGCTCGTGTTCGGCGGCGGGCATGTCGTGCTGCCGCTGCTCCAGGCCGAACCTGCGATCGCAAGCGCGGTCACTCCGGAGCAGTTCCTGGCGGGTTACGGGGCCGCTCAAGCGCTTCCGGGACCGCTGTTCGCGTTCTCCGCGTACCTCGGTTTCGAGATGGCACCCGGCGTGCCAGCCTTGGCGTCTGCGCTGCTCGCGTTGATCGCCATCTTTGTTCCTGGGCTACTCCTTCTGACCGCCGCCCTGCCATTCTGGAACCGGTTGCGGCGTAGCCAGAAGGCTCGATCGGCAATCGCCGGCGCGAATGCCGCCGTGGTCGGAATTCTCGCGGCGGCCCTCTGGAACCCGGTAGTCACGTCGGGCATCACGAGCGTGGCGTCTCTGTGCATCGCGTTGGCATGCCTGCTGATCCTCGTTACCCGAAAGGTGCCGGTTTGGGTAACTGTGCTCGCGGGAGCTGCCGCTGGTGCTGTCGTGAACTCGGTAGGTATCGTTTAGGGGCGGGCGCGTCGTAGGTTGCCTCGTAGTGACCGAGCTTGGAGGACGATGACATCGAAGTTGTGGAAGCCTTCGGAAGGGTCGCAGTACGTGCCGGACTACTCGGTGCGTTCCGCCCGGCCCGAGGATGCCGAGCTGGTGGGCGAGTTGCTCTACGAATTCAATCTCGAGTTTGACTCGCCGACTCCGAGCGCGGAGACGCTGACCTCGCGGTTTCGTCACCTGCTCGGTCTCACCGATGTCGTCGTGCTCCTCGCCGAGGGACATCGCACCGGACCGCTTGGTTTCGCGTATCTCACCCTTCGGCCGACCCCCTATTCTGACGGACCACTCGCACAGCTGGAGGAACTGTACGTGCGTCCGGCGCTGCGGGATTGCGGGATCGGCAGTGCGTTGCTTTCGAAGGCGATCGAGCTGGTGCGGTCTCGGGGTGCCGCCGAGATACACATCAACGTTGACGAGGTGGATGTGGACGCCCGCAGGTTCTACGAGTATCACGGGTTTGTGAACATCCAGCCTGGCGAGGACTACCGGATGCTGTGTTACTTGCGTGAGTTCGATGAACAAATCACGTAGACGAAGCGGGCAACAGCAACAACCAGCGAGGCGTGTCCTTGCATCTCATTGCGCTGCAATTGCCGCAAGGCTCGTTGAGGCGTAGCATTGCAGTCGACTCGTCGAGGAGGACGTCTCATGGGTATTTTTTCGAAAAAGGGCGATGCTGAAGTGCTGAAGAAGCTCGCAGACGCTCCAGAGCCATACCGCGAGATCGGTGAACGACTGCACGCACTCATCCGTGAGAACGCCCCGAGTCTGGAGCCCGTTCTGCGCTGGGGAATCCCCTTCTACACCCGTGATGGCGAGGATGTTTGCTACATCAAGTCTGACAAGGACTTCCTCGTGTTCGGTTTCGGGGAAACCATCAATCCGGCCTTCGTCGAAGGGGAGACGATGCATCCGGTCGTGTGGAGCATCACCTCGCTCGATGAATCGACCGAGTCTCGCATTGCGGTACTCCTGCGAAAGTCAGTAAGTTAGCGCGAGCGCGCAGTGCGAGTGCACGGGTAGTCGGGTTCGGCTGTCGACCTCCGCAGCGCAGCAAACTCTGGTGAGTAAGGGGCGGTCTTGTCGACTGCTCAGGGCGACGGAACGCGATGGGGCAGGATGACCGCTTCGATCTGCTCGCGCATCCAGTCGGCGAGGGTCCCTTCGCGGTGTAGCGCCCAACCGATCATCGCGCCGTGATAGGCGGTCTCGATGAGCTTCGCGAGCGCGCACACGTCCGTGGTCTCACGGATCTCCCCAGCGTGCAAAGCAGCCCGGAGGTGATGCTCGATCGCTAAACGCAGCCTGCGCGCGCCGGCCAAGGTCACCGTGTGGAAATCCGGCTCGGCCAGGTCAAGCTGCAGCATGGCCACCGAGTTGGCCATCTCTTCGGGGGTCATATCGGGGTCCACAGCCCCGACGAGGCCCTCGACGATCCGGTCCAGCGGTGAAGGATGCCGGGCTTCCTCAAGCGGTAGCACCCACCGCTCCACACCGCGACGGTCGGCAGCGAGCAGCAACTCGCGCTTGGTGCCGAAGCGCTGGATGAGCGTGGCGGGGGAGAGCCCGACCTCGCGAGCGGCCGCGGCGAGCGTGAGCCCGGCCGGTCCGACGCGATGAGCGAGTGCGAGCACCCCGTCGAGGATGTCCTCGTCAGACACCGTACGCGGGCGAGGCATATTACTCGCCGCTCGGATGTGCGTCTTCGAGATCGACTTGACGAGCTTCCAGGTCAACCGCACCCCAGTCTGGACGCTCGCCATCGACGTCGGAGAATCCGTAGGTGTGCATGAGGTCCCAGGAGCCGAGGCACTGCCCCGCAAAGCGGGCTCTCTCTGGGTCAGCGGCGAGTGCGGCGACCCCACGGCCGAGCAAGTGGGGAGTCTCGGAGTAGCGGAAGTACCCTCCGCCGGCGTCGGCGGCATCGCGCCATGTTGCCTCCGTGACGCCGAAGTGATCGAGCATCGATTCAGAGCGGAGGAAGCCGGGGGTCACCGACAGTGCTGTGGCACCATGTGGGCGCAGTTCTGCCGACAGGGCGAAGCCGAGCCGCACCACCGCCTCCTTCACATGGTCATAGGCCACCACCCCACGGAACGGAGACCCGGCCTTGCCGTCACTGACCTCCACCACGAGCCCGTCTCCGGTCTCGATTAGCAGCGGTAGCGCGAAGTGCGCGGTGATGAGGTGCGTCTCGATGCCGTTCCGCACGATCCGGAGTGTGTCCTCGATGGGGTGCTCCCACACGCCCTTCACCCAGCGGGTGAAGGGATCGCCGCCCCAGACATCATTGATGAGGATGTCCAGGCGACCGTGGTCGGTGCGGATGCGGTCGACTAGCGCTGCGACCTCGGCCTGCTGGCCGTGGTCGCAGCGGACGGGGATTCCAGTGCCTCCCGCCGCGTCGACCAGTTCAGCGGTGTCCTCGATCGTCTCGGGTCGGTTCATCTCGGAACGCTGCTCGCGTGTGCTGCGCCCGCTGCAATACACGGTCGCACCGAGGGCTCCGAGTTCAATCGCGATAGCGCGGCCGCAACCGCGCGTGGAACCTGCCACGAGGGCGACCTTGCCAGAGAGGGGAAGGGGAGCAGTCATGCCATCATCATAAATGAATGGTCATTTATATTGCAATTGCGCGAGGGAATCTCAGACTGAGCGACGTGAGCATCGGGGCGTCGCAGCGAGATCCTGGTCCTAGGCCGCCGCCGTGAATGCGTCGGCGAGCCAGTCAGCAAATGCCCCGTCCATAGGTTCGAGGGATCCAGGTTGACCGTTGATTCGTTCAACGAGCTCAACGTAGCGTCCGTGTGTGCGATGGTGAGCGAATGGGTCTTGCGCGTCAAGCTCTTCGACCTGCTCGAGGAGTTCTGGCAGTGCACGAAACGCGTGCGCGAGTCCCGTCCGCAACGCCGCACCCCCGGTCATGCCCGCCGCTGCCGCGAGTTCGTCGGTCATCTCGCGCACGAGAGTGACAACGTTCTGCGCGTCAGCTGCCACCCCCTCTCGATGCAGCGCTTGCAGCTCGGCCGTGCCTGTTGATCCAGCTCCGTGAATGAAGTCTTGCATCGGATCTGACGCGAGAGTTTGCCCGACTTCCCAGTCGTAGTATTCATGCAGGTATCCACGAACCGCTGCCCGAAACTCATGGTCGGTGAGCAAATCGGCCAACTCGATCCAAGCCGCTAGCTGGCTGCTCGTCGGCTGTTGCGGAAGCTCGGGGCGTAAGCTGCGCAGTCGATCCGTGAACCCCTCGGGCACTTCGAGGTCTCGCGTGACATCATCCCAGAACTCGTCGACACGCTGCTGGCGATCCTCGTCACTCATTGAGATGAGGCGATGCACAAGCGCTACCTGTTCCGCGTCGGTCTTCGTATGCAGCAGCGCGTGGATAATCGCCTGACGCTGGCGCAGCTCCTGCTGCTGAACCTCGATGGCGTCGAGGTGGGTGCGCAAGACCTCGTCAAGGGTCACCGATCCCTGGAGAATCGTCGCGATTGATTCGACAGGGATGCCGAGTTGCCGAAGCGTTCGAATCGCTTCAAGCCGCGCCACACCTAACGCGTCGAACTGTCGATGTCCGGAACCGTTACGCCCTGCGACGTTGACCAGGCCCTCGTCTGCATAGAATCGGACCGCGCTTACCGAGAGCCCGGTGCGGCGAGCAGCCTCGCTGATTGAGAACGTGATGTCGTGCGTCATACCCCCATCCTCCTCGCTCAAGCAGCTTGAGGCGCAAGCGCGACCGTACGTTCCACCGGCGCCGTCCGATTTCTGCTCGTATTCAAGGCATCAAGGGCGAGCGCAGTGATGCTGTGGTGGGTGCGGGAGGGCAGGACCAGGGTGAGCTCTCCCCGAAATCTTTGAGCCACCTCACTGTAGTCCGGCGTTCTTCGGCTGTTCACGGTGCATGGATACCTTCTCAAATGTACGTACCACTTCATCGCCGGACACATCCATCCCCGAGTATCAAGGAAGTCCTCCCGTGCATAGTTCCCGCCGCCTGGTAGGGGCCGGTCTCGCGGCCGCCCTCAGCATCGTTCCACTCGTAGCGCCCACGGCGCTCACCGCCTCGCCAGCGCTCGCCGCTGCGCCGCCCACCGCAACCGGGCTCAGTATTAATGAGGTGAATTCCGACCCCGAAGACTGGTTCGAGCTTGCGAACCCGACTGAGAATGACATCGACCTCGCAGGGCTTTGGTTCGTTGACAGCGATACCGAATCGCCCGACCACTGGGTAGCCCTTACCGGGACGGTTCCCGCCGGCGGGGTACTCGCGATCGACTCCGACGATGTCGGCTTCGGCAAGGGAGACACCCTATCGATCTATGCCGGAGACAAAGCCGCGTTCGATGCCAACACTGCAGCGCTCATCGATTCCGTGACGTGGCCCGACGGGATGCACGCGACCTCAATGGGGGTCTGTCCAGAACGTTCCGATGAACTCGTGAGCATGACACCCACAAAAGGGGCGACCAATGACTGTCCGGCTCCGGGGATACATGAGATACGAGTCAATGAAGTACTCTCCGATAGTGAAACCCTCGAAGATTACGTCGAGCTCACAAACATCGGCACGATCCCCGTGGACATCAACGGTTGGACCGCGGTAGACGGTGACCCCGATCATGATCCACTCGTTATCGCCACCGAAGAGACGGTGATTGAGCCAGGCGAGTACTTCGTCTTCCGCCCGGACGACAGCGCCGAGTATCCAACAGCGGCCTTCGGCCTCGGCAAGGGTGACTCGATCACGATCGCTCTGCCCGACGGCACTGAGGTTGACACCACCACGTGGCCCGAGGGCGAGCACGCGGCACCCTCCTGGGGCCGTTGCCCCGACGGACGCGGCGACTTTGCGTTCACGCTCAGTGAAACCCCCGGTGCGGCGAACGATTGCCCAGAGGTGCCGGGAGCCGACCAGATCACCATCAACGAAGTGCACTCTGACGCCGACCCGGACTGGATCGAACTCATGAACACTGGCGAGAATGCCGTCGATCTGACGGGTTGGCTGCTCTCTGATGACGCGAAGACTTCCGATCCAACGCACCTCCAAGAGATCGCTGCAAGCACGAGTATCGCCGCCGGCGAGCATCTCGTGATCGAGTACACCGCTGCGGGTCTCGGTAAGGGTGACGAAGTGTACCTCTACCTTCCAGACGCAATCACGCTGGTCGATTCGACGAGCTGGCCCGATGATACCCACGCGACCTCGTGGGGGCGTTGCGACGACGGGGCAGGCGAGTTTCGCTTCATGGAACCCACCCCCGGCCAGATGAACGACTGCACAGAGCTACCGGATCTGCCGCTCGACCCCAACTGGGACGACATCGAGATCAACGAGATATCTTCACTCAACGACGATGATTCAGGTAATCCAGGCATCGGAGATGCGATCGAGCTCGTCAATACGGGGGAAGTCGCGGTGACAATCGAGGGCTGGTATCAAACAGACAGTGGATCGGCAGCCGGTGCGTCTCGCATACGCCTCGCTGATCTTATGGTGTGGAACGGCGATGCGCTCGAGCCAGCAGGTTCGTGGGAGATTCCAGCCGGCGGCTACGTCGTGTTCTCTTCAACGAGTGGGCTGTCGGGTGAAGGCGACGCCGTGAAGCTTTATGGTCCGGGATCCGATGCTGCGAGCCGCCAGCTTGTCGATGAGCAGGCCTACGGTGACGGCGATGGAGGTGTGTCTGATAACTACGCGTCCGATTCGCTCGCATTCGCCGCCTGCCCCGACGGGTCTGACGAGTTCTGGCGCGTGACTGAGAGCAGCTTCGGTCAGAACAACGATCTCGCCTGTGAAACCAAGTCACGTCTGCTCGACACCACCGTCGTGCTGAACGAGGTATCGAACGTCGACGGCAAGGCGGAGCTGCTGAACGTCGGCAACGACCCGGTAGACATTTCAGGCTGGCAGCTGCTCGACTCCGAAAGCGTCGTGGTTCATACCGTGCCTGCGGACACGGTGATCGCGGCCGGTGCCTTCTACCTCGCAGAAGGAATCGAAGGGTTGAAGAGCGTCGATTCTCTCACGATTCGGGCCGGCGAGAATGGCTCGAGCATCATCGGCCACACCTGGTACGAGGATGGCATCGCGTCGTACAGCCGTTGCGAGATCTTTGGTGCCGTGTCCTATGTCGAGACCCCAACCGCAACCTGGGGCGCGGCGAACGAGTGCCCGGGAATTGCGACTGAGAAGTGGCCGGGCAGCAGCGAGGTCACAACCGTCGACGCTATTGACGCGTTCACGGACCTCGACTCGAATGACGAAGGCGATGTATCGGGAGCGACCTTCGACCCCGACGACCCCAGCGTGCTCTGGGTCACGATGAACAAGGGTCGACTCTTCAAGATGCACCTTGTAGACGGCCAGTATGAGACCTTCCCCGAGTGGGACGGTGGCGTGCCGGTGCGTTTCGCAGACGGCGCGGGCGAGCTCGACGCCGAGGGTGTCACCGTGGGCCCGGATGGCGCGATCTACCTCACCTCAGAGCGTGACAACGCTCGAGCAAAGGACACCTCGTACAACAAGGTAGCGCGCTTCGACGTCACGAACGTGACGGAGGAAACGGCAGAGCTTGTCGCGACTCACGAGTGGGACCTCAATAGCTTCGTGGTTACAGGCACGAACCTTGGGCTGGAAGGCATCACCTACGTTCCAGACACGTACCTCGTCGCGTCCGGCTGGCAGATCGACGGAGTCGATTACACAGTCGATGACTACCCGACGGACGGTCTCTTCGTGACCTCCGTCGAGGGGACCGGCGCGCTGCACTTCTTCTCACTTGAGCGAGGAGAGCAGCCCGTAGAGGTGAAAGTCGAGTCGTCGGGCTTTCCCTGGTCGATGGACGTCACCTTCGACCCCGACCGTGACGCGCTCTGGGCGCTCTGTGATGACGGCTGCGGCGGAGTGTATAACGTGCTCACGGTGGTGGAAGGCGACTTCGAGGTGCTGCACTCCTACTCTCGCCCCGCGGGGATGCCGAACCTGAACAATGAGGGAATGGCGATCGCTCCGGCCTCGACCTGCGCGAACGGTGAAGTTGCGGTCATCTGGACGGACGACGGTGACACCGACGGCTACTCATTGCGTGCGGGCACCCTCCCTTGCGTCGGTGAGGACGTCCCCTCCCCAGAGACCGAGACAGAAACCGGGGCAGGAACAACAACAGATGAGGCCAAGCTCTCGAATACCGGTGCCGCGACACCCTGGGCTGCCGCCGCGCTCGCGCTCATGCTCCTGGTCGGCGGGGCGATGGTACTGCGGCTTCGAACGCCGCTAAACCAGTTGAAGAAGTAGAACTGGAGCACGCGAGGGGGCGGGTTCATCAACATACGATGAATCCAGCCCCCTCGCACGTCTCACTCGCCGCTGTACTCGAACGCGATGTCGAGCACCCATGTGATGCCGAAGCGGTCGGTGAGCTGGCCGTAGAGCGGCGCCCATTGGGCCGGCGCGAGCGGTTGCTTGATATCCGCGCCGGCAGAGAGTTTCTCCCAGTAGTCTCGGAGTTCGTCGGCGCTAGTTCCGCGCACCGAAACAAAGAAGGGGTCCTGCCCCCGGTCGTAGGGCAAGTGCGGGTACACGTCATACGCCATGACCCGGAACCCGTTGTCGGCGGCGACCTGGCCCCAGCTGACATGATTGGCCACCTTCTCATCGGTGTTTCCCATATCGGCGTAGCTCACGACGGTGAGCTCACCGCCGAAGACGGACTGATAGAACTCCAATGCCTCGCGAGCGTTGCCTCGAAAGTTCAGGTGCGGGGTGACGTTGATGCTCATGCTGTGTTACTCCTTCATTCACTGCTGCTCAGCTCCTTGCCGGGCACAAGCACCAGCATCCCAGCAGTACCGGACGTATCGTGTCCGCTTTTCCGCGAGAATGGGGTATGGCCAATTCACCGTCCCGCATGTTGAAGCTGCTCTCGCTATTGCAGACACGACGCGACTGGCCAGGTCGTGTGCTCTCGGAACGCCTCGATGTGAGCGAACGGACCGTGCGTCGCGATATCGACCACCTGCGGGAGCTGGGCTATCAGATCCGTGCGGTGAAGGGGCCGGACGGCGGCTACCGCCTCGACGCCGGCTCCCAATTGCCTCCGCTACTTTTCGATGACGATCAAGCGGTGGCGGTGGCGGTATCCTTGCAGACCGCGGCCGCCACCGGGGCCGCGAATGCTGAAGCCGCACTCCGGGCACTCACGACCGTGCGCCAGGTGATGCCGTCGCGGTTGCGGCACAAGATCGATGCGCTGGCATTCACGACGATGCGCAACCCGACGGTGCCCGAAGTGCAACCGGAAGTGCTGGTCGCTGTCAATGCTGCCGTGCAAGCACATGAGGTGCTGCGCTTCGACTACTCACACGTGGGCAGCACCGGCGTCTCGAGAAAACGGGTCGAGCCGCACCATCTCGTATTCAGTTCGGGGCGATGGTATCTGATCGCCTGGGAACCGGACCGCGAACGTTGGCGCGTATTCCGTGTCGATCGCATGAGGCCGAGCACCCCGACGGGACCGAGGTTCACCCCGCGAGCGCTGCCGGGCGCGGATCCGGCTGAGTTCCTCGCCGCGAAGTTCAGAGGTGCCGTCACCGGGAGTGATTGGCCGTGCGTGGGAGAGGCCGTGCTGGCGCTGCCTGCCCGACGTGTCACACCGTTTGCGGGCGATGGCGTGGTGGAGGAGCTCGCCTCGAACCGGTGTCGCCTCACGATCGGTGCATGGTCCTGGGTGGCTGTGGCCGCCATGATGGCCCGGTTTGATGCTCCCATGACCGAGGTTGCGCCTGCAGAGCTGGTCGACGCCTTCGCTCTCCTCTCGCAGCGGTTCGGCGACATCGGTGAGCAGCGAAGCGGATAGCCTGCCCGAAACGAATGAGCAGCGCTCAGGTCCGGATCGGTGCGTTCAAGCCGGATTCCGCACCTGCTGCACTCAGGCAGGTTTCAGAGCCAAGGGATACACTCGGCCGCATGGAGAACTGGTGGGTCAACGCAATTTGGTCGGTCACCCCGACCGTGCTCATCGGTATCTTCTTCGCACTCATCCTGCGCTTCATCCTGCGCGCAGATCGAACGGAGCGTCGCATCTACAAGGAGATGGAGGCGGAGGAGCGGGCCAAGCTGGGTCTGCCTCCGAAGTCCGATAACTGAGGACTCGCCTGCCCCTGCGACGCGTGGATAGCGATGGCAGCGCGCGCCTCTCATAGAATAGGCGCATGCTCCCGTCGATACCGTTGCTCCATGCCGCGGAGCACGGGGGATTCTGGTCATCGATCAATTGGCCGCTGTTGTGGACCTCGTCGGTGCTCATCATCGATAACGTCATTCGGATCATCGCCGCATTCGTGGTGCCACGCAATCGCCGACCAACGTCGGGCATGGCCTGGCTCATCGCTATCTTCTGGTTGCCGGTGCCGGGGGTGCTGCTGTTCCTGCTCATCGGCGGCAACAAGCTTCCGAAGAAGCGAGCGAAGAAGCAGATTCAAGCGACCCGCATCATCGGTGAGATCGCTGACCGCGAGCAGGCGAAACTCGGCACAGACCTCGAAACCTTGCCGCCCGGTATCCCCGACGCGGTGACGCTCGGACGCACGCTCGGTGCGCAGCCCATGGTACGAGGCAACGCCGCGAGCATCTGCATCGACTATGAGGAATCGATTGCGAGGATCGCCGCCGCTATTCGCGCGGCAAAGCGATACGTGCACGTCGAGTTCTACATTCTCGTGCTCGACGACACGACGAGCGACGTGTTCGAGGCGATGCGGGAGGCGATCGCCCGAGGCGTCGAGGTCAGGGTGCTGCTCGACCATATCTCCGCAGTGCGCAACCCGGGTGCCAGGCGTACCGCTGCCGCCCTGAACGACATCGGCGCGGAGTGGGCCTACATGCTCCCGGTCCGGCCCTGGCGAGGTCAATGGCAGCGACCAGATCTGCGCAATCACCGCAAGCTGGTGGTGGTCGACGGAGAGGTCGGTTTCATGGGATCGCAGAACCTCGTCGACTCGAGCTACAACAAGCGAACGAACATTCGACGCGGTTTGCATTGGCGCGACCTCATGGTGCAGGTCGAGGGCCCCGCAACGCTCGGGCTCGAGGCGGTGTTCCTCAGCGACTGGTACGTCGAGACCGGCGAGCCGATGCGGGAGCTCATCGATCAGCCGTTGCCAGTGCACCTCGAAGGCGACCTCGACTGCCAGGTGCTGCCGAGCGGTCCGGGATTCGGTCGAGAGAACAACCTGCAGGTCTTCATCTCGCTGCTCTACACGGCGAAGCGGCGGATCAGCATCACGAGTCCGTACTTCATTCCCGAGGGCGCGATCATGCACGCACTGCGAGCCGCATGCGCCCGCGGCGTCTATGTCGAGTTATTCGTCTCGGAGATCGGGGACCAGGCCGTCGTGTATCACGCGCAGCGCTCCTACTACGAGGAACTGCTCGACGCCGGCGTGCGAATCTTCATGTACAAGCCGCCGTACATTCTGCATTCAAAGCACTTCACAATCGACGAAGAGGTCGCCGTCGTCGGTTCATCGAACATGGATCAGCGCTCGTTCAACCTCAATATGGAGGTGTCGATGGTGGTGCACGGGCGGAGCTTCGTAGAAGAACTGGATCGGGTCAACGAGTACTATCACGCGAACTCGCGGGAGCTCACGGCCGAGGAATGGAGCCACCAGCCACTGCGGTCGCAACTGCTCGACGGCCTCGCCCGCTTGACCTCGGCCCTGCAGTAGTTCGGCGAGTGCGTCGGCCACACGCTCTGCGGGGTCAATGCCGAGCCACGACCAGCAGTTCGCCGACCTCGCAGTCGAGCGCCCGACAGATGGCGGTGAGCGTCGAGAAGCGAATGGCCTTCGCGCGGTCGTTCTTCAAGACCGAGAGGTTCACCAGGCTCACTCCGACGCGTTCACTGAGTTCCGTGAGCGTCATGCCTCGCTCAGCGAGCAGCTCGTCTAACCGGCAGTGCACCGCGTGCGAGTCGGTGCGCTCTGCGGGGCTCATACGAGACCCTCGGTCTCGCGCTGCAGGCGATCGCCGATCACGAACACCGAGCAGATCACGGCGATGGCGAACGCGGCGACGATGTATGGGAACAGGGAGATCGACAGTATTGCGTTCCCCGAGTACTCGTGGTCCGACACGTGCGCGATGGCACCGTTGGCAACCATGTTCTCGAAGAAGCGGGTCGCTGCGGCACCGAGGAGCCCGGTCATCCCGGCGAGCGAAACCAGGCGGGTGCTGGTGCGACCGAAGATCTTCCCCGTGGTCAGGCGGCGACTCAGCAGGATGAGGCAGGTGACGACGATCGCGAAGGTTGCGAACAGGATGATTTGCGCAAGGATCCCGGCGACCGTCGAAGCGGCGGGGATCTCGGTGTGCAGCACGGCCCGCTCCAGAACGATCACCACGTCGGCACCGCCAGCACCCAAGGGAGCGGCCACCTGCTGATCGATGAACTCGACGGGAACGTCTACCGCCCCGCCGCGGGCGAGTTCGATGATCCGTCGTGCGGCGAACACGGCCGAGGCAATCACAATCACGCCGCCCGCGACGATGAAGAACCACAGGGCGGCCCGGTCTCCGCGTGAGATCTGGCCTGGTGCAGCAGTGGACATGGATGACTCCAATCAGTTTTATCGATTATCGATATTATCGCTTTTCGATAAGTTTGGCGCGGGGGAGGGGTTCTTGTCAAGCGAGGTTCGCTGTGTCGGGGCCCGGTGTGCTGATCCTCGCCCTGCCGTCACGCCTGCGGCGAACAACCACCAGAATCGCGGCATCGGTGCGTACCCTGGGTACTAAGGATCGCCAGGGTGCCCATTGCCTTGCGCGACCACATGGAGGAAGAATGTTCGAGAGATTCACGGACCGCGCCCGTCGAGTGGTGGTGCTCGCCCAAGAAGAGGCGAAGATGCTCAACCACAATTACATCGGCACTGAGCACATTCTGCTCGGCCTCATTCACGAGGGTGAGGGCGTCGCGGCCAAAGCACTCGAGCAGCTCGACATTTCGCTCGACGCCGTGCGTGAGCAAGTGACCGACATCATCGGCACTGGACAGCAGCCTCCTGCCGGTCACATCCCCTTCACGCCGCGTGCGAAGAAGGTGCTCGAGCTGTCACTGCGCGAGGCGCTGCAGCTCGGCCACAACTACATCGGCACGGAGCACATTCTGCTCGGCCTGATTCGCGAGGGTGAGGGCGTCGCCGCGCAGGTGCTCGTCAAGCTCGGTGCCGACCTCAACCGCGTGCGCCAGACCGTGATCCAGCTGCTCTCGGGTTACCAGGCGGGCAAGGAGAACGCCACCGTCGGTGCCCCCGAGCAGCAGAGCGAGGTCAAGGGCTCGCAGGTGCTCGATCAGTTCGGGCGCAACCTGACCCAGGCCGCGCGCGAGGGCAAGCTCGACCCGGTGATCGGCCGCGAGAAAGAGGTCGAGCGGGTCATGCAGATCCTCTCGCGTCGCACCAAGAACAACCCCGTGCTGATCGGCGAGCCCGGCGTCGGCAAGACCGCCGTGGTCGAGGGGCTCGCCCAAGCCATCGTCAAGGGTCAGGTGCCCGAGACTCTGAAGGACAAGCAGGTCTACGTGCTCGACCTGTCGTCGCTCATCGCCGGCAGTCGGTATCGCGGCGACTTCGAGGAGCGCCTGAAAAAGGTCACGAAGGAGATCCGCAACCGCGGCGACATCATCATCTTCATCGACGAGATCCACACCCTCGTCGGGGCCGGTGCGGCCGAGGGCGCAATCGACGCGGCGAACATTCTGAAGCCGATGCTGGCCCGCGGCGAGCTGCAGACGATCGGCGCGACGACGCTCGACGAGTTCCGCAAGCACTTCGAGAAGGACGCCGCGCTCGAGCGGCGCTTCCAGTCGATCATGGTCGGCGAACCGTCGCTGCCGCACGCGATCAACATCCTCAAGGGCCTGCGCGACCGCTACGAGGCGCACCACAAGGTGTCCATCACCGACGGTGCCATCTCCGCCGCGGTGAATCTGGCGGACCGGTATATCCAGGACCGGTACCTGCCGGACAAGGCCATCGACCTGATCGACGAAGCCGGCGCTCGCCTGCGCCTGTCGATTCTCTCCTCGCCGCCGGAGCTGCGCGAGTTCGACGAGAAGATCGCCGTCGTGCGCGCCGACAAGGAGAAGGCGATCGAAGACCAGGACTTCGAGAAGGCCGCAGCCAAGCGTGACGAAGAGAAGAAGCTGATCGGTGAGCGCCTGCGCCTCGAGAAGCAGTGGCGCTCCGGCGATGTCGCCACGACCGCCGAGGTCGACGAAGGGCTCATCGCCGAGGTGCTGGCGCAGGCCACGGGCATCCCCGTCTTCAAGCTCACGGAGGAGGAGACCGCCCGCCTGCGCTTCATGGAGCAGGCGCTGCACCAGCGGGTCATCGGTCAGAACGAGGCGATCGCCGCGCTCGCGAAGACGATTCGTCGTCAGCGCGCAGGTCTCAAGGATCCGAAGCGCCCCTCGGGTTCGTTCATCTTCGCCGGCCCCACCGGCGTCGGCAAGACGGAGCTCGCGAAGGCGCTCGCCGAGTTCCTATTCGACGACGAAGACGCGCTGATCTCGCTCGACATGAGCGAGTACGGCGAGAAGCACACCGTGTCGCGCCTCTTCGGCGCGCCTCCCGGTTTCGTCGGATTCGAGGAGGGCGGCCAGCTCACCGAGAAGGTGCGGCGCAAGCCGTTCTCGGTCGTGCTGTTCGACGAGATCGAGAAAGCGCACCCCGACATCTTCAACTCGCTGCTGCAGATCCTCGAAGAGGGTCGCCTCACCGATGGTCAGGGCCGCGTCGTCGACTTCAAGAACACCGTCATCATCATGACGACGAACCTCGGTTCGTCGGCGATCGCGGGCGGCCCGGTGGGCTTCCAGATCGAGGGCGATTCGGTCGTCGGCTACGAGACGATGAAGGGCAAGGTCAACGAGGAGCTGAAGAAGCACTTCAAGCCCGAGTTCTTGAACCGCGTCGACGACACGATCGTCTTCCCGCAGCTGTCGAAGGCCGAGCTGCTGCAGATCGTGGATCTCTTCGTGAAGCGTCTCGCCGATCGCTTGCTCGACCGAGACATCCGCATCGAGATCAGCCAGGCCGCGCGCGAGCGCCTCAGCGAGATCGGTTACGACCCGACGCTGGGTGCGCGTCCACTGCGCCGCGCGATGCAGAACGAGATCGAGGATCGTCTCTCCGAGCGCATCCTCGGGGCCGAACTGCTCGCCGGCGACCTGGTGAAGGTCGACTTCGAGAACGGGGAGTTCACGTTCGAGACCACGGGTTCCGATCGCGAGGGCGTCGGCTCGACGAAGGCATCGGCGGCGGCCGCCGTCGCATCGAGCGCACCGACCTCGGGAACCGTGGAGTGATCTGACACCGACCGGCGCGAGACCCTACGATCTCAACGGGACCCTACGATGTGGCACTGCCGAACTGTAGGGACTCCGTGGGATCGTAGGGTTTCGCTGTTGGGGGAGCGGTCTCGGCCTTTGCGCCCGCCGGAGTAGGCTTGATCCATGAGTGATGGTCTCGCCAAGGTTCACGTGCGCCCAGCGCGCACCCGCGACATCGCCGAGATCGTCGATCTCATGGCGCCGCTGGTCGAGCGCCGCATTCTGCTGGGAAAGGACCTCGTCGAACTGTACGGCGCGGTGACCGAGTTCTCGGTTGCCGTGGATCCGGACGACCGGGTGGTCGGCTATGGCGCGCTGCACGCCATGTGGGAGCACCTTGGCGAGGTCCGCACCCTCGGCGTCTCCGAGGACTGGCTGGGACGCGGAGTCGGCCACATGCTGCTCGAAGCCATCGAGCAGCGGGCTCGCGCCCTCGGCCTCTCGCAACTGTTCTGCCTGACGTTTGAGGTCGAGTTCTTCGCTCGCCACGGGTTTGAGCCGGTGGGCGAGGATGCGCAGCTCGTCGCGGCAGACGTGTATGCGGAACTGCTGCGCTCGCACGACGAGGGCATTGCGGAGTTCCTCGACCTCGCACGAGTGAAGCCGAACACGCTCGGCAACACGCGCATGCTCAAACAGCTCTGACCGCGGCGAGCTCCGCCTCGCGGGTGTGGCATCGCGACCGAGCCGGATCTCCGAGGTAGCCTGGCGATGTGAACACCCTTCGAGACCCTGTCGGACCCGAACGCAAGGGCGTGTATCTGCGGCGTCGCTTGCTCGTTCTGGCCGGCCTTCTGGCACTCATCGCGTTCGTGGTGCTCGTCATCGTGAAGCCCGGGTCGAGCGGGGGTGCCGCATCCGCCCCGCAGGTCGAGGTGCCCGACGAAATCGTCGCTGCGGACAAGGCCCAGAGCGCTGAGGACGACGCGGAGGTTCCGGCCTGCGCAAAGGGCAGCCTCTTGGTGACGCCCATCACGAATCAGGACAGCTACGCCTCGGGTGAGCTGCCCGAGCTCAGTCTCAGCGTTGAAAACACCGGCGACGCGGCGTGCAGCGCCGAGCTGGGCACGGCCGGCATGACCTTCCGGATCACGAGCGGAGCGGACGAGGTGTGGCGCTCGACCGATTGCCAGAAGAATGCCGATAGCCGCGTCGTGATCCTCGAGCCTGCGAAGCCGCTCACCACAGAGCCACTCACGTGGGATCGCACCCGAAGCAGCCCTGAAACCTGTGACATCGACAGGGATTCCGTGACGGCCGAGGGGGCGACGTACCACCTGAACGTGACAGCCGCCGGAGTGAGCGGACAGGGCACCGCGCCATTCCTGCTCTACTGAGCATCGTCACAAGATCGTGGCATTCTGCGTAACACACTGGCGCAGTCGAGGGCTATTGTGGAGCCATGGAGAAGAAACGAGCGTCGGAGACCGGAATCCGCATGGAGATCATTCAGGGCCCGCAAGAAGACGCGGTCGCCGTCGACAAGCTCGTTGACGACCTCTTGCATAGCAAGACGAGCGAGGTGCTGAACGACCTGCCCGAGCCGCACCTCGAGGCCCACGACGGTAGCCCCGAGACCGCGTAGGCGCGCGTGAGCGTGGGATCCTCGCGGAAGTAACGCATGGATGTGCATAAGGCGCGCGCCTTTCTGGCGGTCGCCGACGAGCTGCATTTCGGTCGGGCCGCGGCGCGCCTGCACATGACCCAACCTCCGCTGAGCAGACTGATCCGATCGCTCGAGCGCGAGCTCGGTGCCGAACTCTTCGTGCGCAACCCGCGTGCGGTGGAGCTGACCGCCGTGGGGACGGCGCTGGTCGAGCCCGCCCGTGAACTGGTGATGCAGGCCGAGCGCATCGAGGACCTGGTGCGCCGGGTGCAGCGCGGGGAAGAAGGACGAGTGCGGTTGGGGTTTTCCGGATCCTCGGTCGCCAGTGTCGTGAGCGGCCTGGTGCAGAAGGTGAGGTCCGAGCGTCCGCTCTTGACGCTCGAACTTCAGGGGGCACAGCTGTCGCATCGCGGCCTCGAGCGCGTGCGCGCCGGGGAGCTGGATGCGATCATCGGCAGGTGGGACTCGCTCCCGAGCGACGTCTCCTCGCTTGTGCTCGCCGAGGAAGGGCTGCTCGTCGCCATGCCGCGAGGACACAGGCTTGCTGAGGCCGAGTCGGTCGCGATTTCCGAACTCGCCGATGAGCCCTGGGTCGTGCTTCCGGGAAGCAGCGGTGCGACTCTGGCAGATCGACTCCACCTGCTCGGCGTTCGCGGTGGGTTTGTGCCGAGAATCGTCGAGACCGCCCTCGACTCTGCCACGCAGTTGCTGCTCGTCGAGGCAGGTCGGGGGATCGCACTGATCTTTTCGGGGGTGCGGGACAACCTGCCGACGCGATCCGTGGTGTTTCGTCCGGTGACGGCCGAGCTGGGGTCGGTGCAGGTGCGCCTTGCGTGGCGCGCGAACGACGCGAACCCGCTGCTGGCCGCGGTCGTCGACATTGCGCAACGTCTCGCCCCAGCGTCGCAGCGATGACGCAGCATCTGACCGGTGCCGGTCGATAATACCTTTAGGGTATTGCCATCTCGCAGAATTGGTCCTTCACTTCGCCACGCGCGAGCGCCACACTGGAACACGAACCACATCTCGCGCCGCTCGGCGGCGTGGCATCGCGCGTCAGATCGGAGATCCCATATGTCGACATCCACACCTCCCGCATTTGATCCCCTCGACCCCGCGTCCCTTGACTCGCTCCTGAGCGACGACGAGAAGCAGATCCGGGCCGCCGTCCGCCAGTTCTGTGATGAGCGCATCGATCCGAGTATCGGAGCGTGGTTCGAAGCCGGAGAGATCCCCGATATTCGTGGCCTCACGAAGGATCTCGGCTCGCTCGGCGTGCTGGGCATGCACCTGGAGGGATACGGCTGCGCCGGCATGTCGGCTACGGAATACGGGCTCGCTTGCCTGGAGCTTGAGGCGAGCGATTCCGGGCTGCGTTCGCTCGTTTCGGTGCAGGGTTCGCTCGCGATGTTCGCGATTTGGAACTGGGGCAGCGAGGATCACAAGAACGAGTGGCTGCCGAAGATGGCCGCGGGTGACGCGATCGGTTGCTTCGGCCTCACGGAACCCGATCACGGCTCGGACCCCGCCTCGATGACCACCCGCGCCCGACGCGACGGCAGCGGAGAGAACGCGGACTGGATCTTGAACGGGCGCAAGATGTGGATCACCAACGCACCGGTCGCTGACGTAGCGGTGGTCTGGGCGCAGACCGACGAGGGCGTGCGCGGCTTCGTGGTGCCCACTAACACGCCCGGGTTCTCGGCGCCGGAGATCAAGCACAAGATGTCGCTTCGCGCTTCGGTGACCGGCGAGATCGTCATGGACGACGTGCGGCTGCCCGCCTCTGCGGCGTTCCCCGAGGTGCGCGGCTTGCGCGGACCGCTCGCCTGCCTCAACGAAGCGCGTTACGGGATCACCTGGGGTGCGATGGGCGCAGCCCGTTCCGCGTTCCAGGCGGCACTCGAGTACTCGAAGGATCGCGTGCAGTTCGGCAAGCCGATCGCCGGCTTCCAACTCACACAGCAGAAGCTGGCCGACATGGCGCTCGAGTACTCCAAGGGCATGCTGCTCGCGATTCACCTCGGCCGATTGAAGGACGCGGGCACCCTCAGGCACGAGCAGGTGAGCCTCGGCAAACTCAACAACGTGCGCGAGGCGATCGAGATCTGCCGCACCGCGCGCACCATCCTCGGGGCCAACGGCATCTCGCTCGAGTTCCCGGTGATCCGCCATGCCAACAACCTCGAATCGGTGCTCACCTACGAGGGCACGGTCGAGATGCACACGCTCGTGCTCGGTCAGGCCCTCACGGGTGTGGCCGCGTTCCGCTGATTCGGTGGCGACCATGTCGAAGACGGGTCCGCTCACCGGCATCCGGGTCGCCGACTTCTCTCGCGTGCTCGCCGGCCCCTATGCGACCATGCTGCTCGCCGATCTCGGGGCCGACGTGATTAAGATCGAGAGCCCCGAGGGCGACGGCACGCGGCAGTGGTCGCCGCCGACGAACGCGGTGGGGCAGAGCACGTACTTCGCGGGGGTGAACCGCGGGAAACGCTCGGTGGTGCTCGACCTGCGATCCTCGCCCGGAACCGATCGCGCGCGAGAACTCGCCGCGACCGCCGATGTCGTGATCGAGAACTTCAAGCCGGGAACGATGGCGAGGTTCGGGCTGGGATACGACGACATCGCCACGCAGAACCCTGGCGTGGTGTACTGCTCGATCTCGGGGTTCGGCGATGCCGCGGGCGCAGAGCTACCCGGGTACGACCTGCTCGTGCAGGCCGTGGGCGGGCTCATGAGCATCACCGGGCAGAGCGACGCCGATGGCGGGCATCCCACGAAGGTGGGGGTCGCACTCGTCGACATTCTGACCGGGCTGAACGCGGTCATCGGCATCCAGGCGGCGCTGCGGGTACGCGACGGTGCCGCAGGCATCGCCGGTACCGGTCGCGGCCAGCACGTGAAGGTAACCCTGCTCGGTTCGCTGCTGTCCGCCCTCGCCAACCAGGCGGCGTCGACGCTCGAGACCGGAGTCTCTCCCGGGCGCATGGGCAACGCTCACCCCTCGATCGCGCCCTACGAGACGTTTGCCGCGGCCGACCAGCCGATCGCGCTCGCCGTCGGCACAGACAGACAGTTCGCGCGGCTGTGCGAGGTCATCGGTGTGCCAGAGCTGGCTAGGGACCCGCGATTCGTGCACAACCCCGAACGCGTCGCGCATCGCGCCGAGCTCAAGGCGTCGCTCGAGGAGCGCCTGATCCTGCGCAATGCCGAGGAATGGGTGGATGCCCTCACGGCCGCGAACGTGCCAGCGGGGAGGGTGAACACCGTGGCGCAGGCCATCGAGCTGGCACAGTCGCTCGACCTCGAGGTCGTCGCCGAAACCCGGGCGCGGAGCGAGCACGGCGAGGCGCACACGCTTCGCTCGATCGCGACGCCGATCTCGTTCTCGGCCACGCCCGCCTCCTACGACAGTCCGCCGCCGGGGCTCGGCGAGCACGACGGCGCAGACTGGCTGCCGCGACCCACCTCACGCTAGGGTCGAAAGCGCATCAAGCGTTGAGAGTGAGCGGGGGAGCGCACGTGGTTGAGTCTCAGGTTCGAGTCGAGGATCGCCCCGACAGACCGCGCCGCACCCCGTGGGCGGCTGTCATCGTCTTCGTGCTCGTCTCGATGGGTCTCGCCTGGCTAGTCGCTCTGCCGCTGTGGTTCATGGATCAGGCAGGTCCGGGGTTCACCGTGCTTTTCCAGCCGATCGCCGCCGTGATGATGTACACCCCCGCGGTCGCGACACTGGTCGTGGTGTTCCTGCTGAGGAGCCCACGGCACGAGCGCATGCGGTTTCTGGGAATGTGGCCCCTTCGCCCGGCGAAGCGGGTGGTGTGGTTCATGGTGGGTGCGCTCTTCGCGCCGCTCGTGCTCGTTGCAGCTGCGCTCGGTGTGTCTGCCGCCTTGGGTTGGATCCAACTCGACCTCGTGCACTTCTCCGGATTCCGCGAGGCGATCGAGACGCAACTCGCGGGGCTCGATGCCGAGACCGCGCAGCTCGCCGCCGCAACGATGCCGCCGCTCGGGTTGCTCGTGACCATTCAGGTTGCCGCGGTTCCGTTCGGTGCGCTGGTGAACTCCGTGCTCGCCTTCGGTGAGGAGGTCGGATGGCGCGGTTGGCTCGTGCCTGCGCTCAGGCCGCTCGGGGTGTGGCCTGCCCTGCTGATCTCGGGAGCCGTCTGGGGCCTATGGCACACGCCGCTGATCCTGCTCGGTTACAACTTCGACCGCACCGACTGGACCGGCGTCGCGCTCATGACGGTCGGTTCCGTGTTTTGGGGTGTGTTCTTCGGGTGGGTGCGATTGCGGACCGCCTCGGTGTGGCCGGCGGTGATCGGCCACGGCGCGCTCAACGCCTCTGCGGGGCTGTTCCTGGTGCTGAGCGCCTCGGGTGCCGACTACGACATGGCGCTGGTGAACCCGCTCGGCGTCTCAGGGTGGATCGTGATGGCGGTGCTGATCCTGATCCTCGCGCTCGGCGGCCAGTTCAAGCGGGAACCGCAACTTGCGCCGAAACGGATCTACCCGGTGTTCCCGCCGACGCCGGTGCCCGGCGAGTTGCCGGGGCAGCGGAGCTAAGCGAGCCGCGAGCGGTCGAACGGGTCGAGGCTGATGCCCTGCGCAAGCACGAGTCGGCACCACTCGCGCGCCGAGTGCAGCGAGTGATCACGGTAGTTGCCGCAACTGACGGCGTCCGTGCCGGGCACGTCGTCCCAGGTGACACGCTCGGCGATGTCCTCGAGCGACGCCTTGATCGCGGCGGCGACTTCAGCCGGCGTCGGCTCGCCCCAGACGATCAGGTGAAAGCCGGTGCGGCAGCCGAACGGCGAAATATCGATCACGCCGTCGAGGCGGGTGCGAAGAAGCCCCGCGATCGTGTGCTCGATCGTGTGGAGCCCGGCGGTTGGGATCTCTCCCTCGTTCGGCTGCACCAGGCGAATGTCGTAGTTGGTGATCGCGTCGCCCTTGGGGCCGTGCTCGACAGCGATCTTGCGCACGTATGGCGCGCGCACCTTCGTGTGGTCGAGCTGAAAGCTCTCGACAGCTACAAGTTCAATGTCGCTCACGGTTCGTTTCTTCCGATAGAAATGGGCGAGGATCGGGGCCGCCCGCAGGGGCCTCGATCATCCAGGCTACGCGATCCTCGGCGCGCCTATGGTGCACGTGACACCCTATGACGGCTCGTGAGCCTGCTCGCGGTGCCCGCCGTTAGGCGGCAGTGCGGGAGAGGGAGATGCTAGCGCTCGACTTCGTTGCGCGATCGATGCGCACATCCCAGCCGCGGCTCGACAGGGTGTCGAGGTCCGGGCGTGCGATGTCGAGGGCATCGGTCTCCACGAGGTAGAGCGTACGGCCCGCGGCACGGTAGACACTGCGGTGCTGAGCCCACGCGGGTACGTGAGGCGAACCGCTGCCGAGCTCGTGGTAAGGGGTACGGAGGGTGCTGCGGATTGGGTTGTTGATCATGATGAGTCCTTTCGAGGCGCTCTTGGCGCACTGGTGCACGACCCCTGCTTGGGTCGATTCTGGATCGCGAAACTACCGGCGGGTAACCGCCGCGAAGCGATCCGGCCACTGTCGTGGAATGTTTGTGGCCACTGAGCTGAAGTGATGAGAGTAGTCGAATCGTGCCCGGCGGTGGACGAGGGATTCGAGATCACGTGCTCAGCCTCACAGTTTACACGAGGTCTCGCGAAATTGCTAGTGTTGAGCGTATGCCTGATCGCGCCCTGCTCGTTTTCGCCCATGCCGATGAGGCGGAGGCCTTCACCGGCGCAGGAGTGGCGCACCTTGTGACCGGGGTGGGGAAGATCAACGCAACACTGGCCTTGACGGAGGCGCTCCTGGCCGCGAGGGATGACGCCAGGCCGTTCCAGGGAGTCGTCGTGCTCGGCACGGCTGGTGCTGTCGCAGACTCGGTGCGTCTCGACACGGTCTACCAGATCGAGGCCGTCGTGCAGCACGATTACTCCCTGCCCTCCCCGCGCCTCGAACCCAGCGGGGCGCTCATCGTGCCGGAGCGAGCGGTGATCGCGACCGGCGACGTGTTCGTGCAGGACGACGCGCACCGCGTGGCGGTCGCAGCCCTCGGAGCTCGACTCGTCGACATGGAGAGCTACGCGTACGCCGCCGTGTGTGAGAGGCTCGGGGTGCCGCTGCAGATCTTCAAGGCCCCATCTGATTTTGCTGATAGCTCGACGACGCAGAGCGAGTGGGATGGCATCGCAGGATCGAAGAGCTCGCAGCTGCTGCAGTTTGCGCGCAGGCATCTGCCTGAGCTGGTCGGCTGAGGTGCCGCGGCGTGTGCGAGCGTGGTCTTTGCCACGCCAAGCCGGACGTCTCGGGCGCGAGAACTAGTCTGCGATTAGCTGCACCTCGTAGTGCGCGAGCTTGTTATCCACCGAGAGAATCGGCAGGTCAAGGCTCTGAGCTTGCGCGACGAGCATGCGGTCGAAGGGATCGCGATGATGAGGGGGCAGGCGACCGGCGATGAGGGCGTGGCGCATCGATATCTCAAGCGGCTGCACGCGCGTGCGCAGCATTCGATCATGAAAGAATGCTTCGTCCGAGTGGGGCAGGCGGAGCTTTCCGAGCTGCTGTTTGATCGAGATCTCCCACAGGCTGGCAGCTGAGAGGAACAGCGACGTGTCGTCGTCCTCAATGGTGAGGCGCATGCCTGGAGGAAGCTTGTCGGGATCGCCAAGCATCCAGAGCCAGATGTGGGTATCAAGCAGATACTGCATCGGCAGCCTCGAAGGCGTCGGAGATGATCGTGTCTTCAGCGTCGAAGTCGTCCGCGATCCAGAGCAGACCGACATCCGTACCCAACTGCCGTGGTGCAGAACTACCGGCCCCTATGAGCCGAGCGACAAGCGTGCCTCCCCGTTGAATGTGGACTTCGCCGCCAGCCTCCACCTCGCGCAGCAGCCTGGACAATTGCGTCTTTGCTTCGTGCACACCGACGGTGTGGGGTACGCGATTGGCGGTTGAGAAAGATTGCGGGGATGAATGAGCAGCAACCCCCGAAGTGATGGACTTAGTCATAGACTTAGTTTACTTTCTCGCAGGGAGAATGGGGGGACACTTCTGAACGCCGCGAATCCGGTGCGTGATCATTCCCGGGCCATAGAGATCAGTCGAGTCGTGAATTCGCGTTGGGAGGGAGTTTCGCGTAAGCTTTTCCGCGGTGACGTGTCCGAGCGGCCGAAGGTGCGACTCTCGAAAAGTCGTGTAGGGTAACCCCCTACCGTGGGTTCAAATCCCACCGTCACCGCCAGTTGAAACCCCCGAACATCGTTGAAATATCAACGGAGTTCGGGGGTTTTGCTCTCCGATCGTAGGGTCTCTGGTGCAGATTTCTGACGGGCCCCGGCTATCGCAGTTTTCGGGGTTTTGTCGGGCCTCGATCACGCACCCTCGATCAAACACGACACGATTCAAAGTCCCAGAGCGTTTATCCTGATGATGCCGAAGCGCACAGGCTTCGACTTCTCGCCCATGCTTGTCGGATCGATCGTGCAACTGGTCACCGGTATCGCGCTCATCCCCGTGCGAATGATCTCCGGGATGGGCGTGATCGAGGAGAAGATGATCGTCAAGCTCGTCATCGCGATCATCGTTCTCGCGCTCGTGATCTTGCTCCTTGTGCGGCAGCGGCGCTTCAGCGTTCGTCAGTGCTTGCTCGCCCCGCGCATGATGGATGTGACGTACCCGATCCCGGCGATGAGGTGAAGGATTGCACCGATCATGCAGAGGATCTGGCCGATCATTCCGGCCTGATGGAGCTCTGGAATCAGGCCGATCCCGATCAGGAGTATGCCTGCCATGAGAATCGCAGTGCGGACCTTGCCGACCCATGACACTCCTGGGGCAGTGACTGGCCGCACCATGAGGAAGGTCACGCCAACACCAACATCGACCGTCGCGACCCCGAGTGCTACCCAGGGGGAGAGATGTCCGCCGATGACGAGCGCGAGAGCTATCACCACGACACCGATACGGTCGGCGATCGGGTCGAGCACAGCACCGGTTTTGCTTGTCTGGTGAAGTTTGCGTGCAAGGTAGCCATCGACCCAGTCACTGGCACCGAACACAATGAGGAGTACTACAGTCACAAGCGGCCGTAGGCCGTTGATGATCAGTATCGCGACAGGTACAACCAGTATGAGCCGGAGCAGGGTGATGGCGTTCGGGAGTGTTGCCCAGTCACGCGTATGTGAGCCTTGGTTATTGTGATTCATCGGCGAGCCTTCTTCCGGTAGCGAATGATGAGCATGGTCGCTGCGCCTATCGAGAGGGCACCGAACACGGCGGGCGTGTAGATCTCAGCGTTCTTGAGAAGTGCGGGACCGATCGCGGCACCGCTTACCACCCAGGTTGTCGCCCAAAGAATCGCAGCAATCCCGCTGATCGCGGCAAACCTTGCATAGGACATCGTGGCCGTGCCTGCTGCTGGAGCAACGAAGGTCTTAACGCCCGGGAGTAAGCGCGCGAGGATAACGGTCCAGAAGCGACCCATCACCTGTTGTCGGGCGGAGTCCCATCGGTGAGTTCCCAACCGATGAATGAGCTTGCTGCGGCTCAGTCGTGAGCCGACGCCACGGCCGATAGCGAATCCGATGTGATCGCCAACGAAGCAGCCTGCTGCAGCGACAGTGATGGTCACGAGAATGAGCTGAGGGTTTCCAGCAACGGTCATCGCGGCCAGTGCGACTCCGGTTTCCCCCGGCACCGCAACGCCGATGCCCATGGATGATTCGAGCAGCGTGAGCAACAGCACACAGACGAGGAGAAGTGTGACGTGCTCATCGGCTTGGCCGGCGATGGTTCGCATCAGTTCGAGCATGACTACGAACGTACGGCGACGGGATCCTGACTCAGTAGTACCGGAAGTCTGCCAATGTAGTTCACGATCGTTAGTACATCACCACCAACGACGTCCATAGGGTGGTAGACATGGTTGAAAAGTCCACGGATCGCATGGCTGTCCAAGGCGGTCAGTCGGTCATCGCGTGCGTTATTGCCGTGTGTGCGGGCGGAGCCACGCGCTGGCTCGGACACGAGCCCCTGGTCGTTCTGGCGGTCATCGCCATCGCTGCGGGCGTGCTCGTGTTGGGGACACCGCGCGCTCGCATATTTGTCGTGATAGCCGGGGCGCTGCTCGCAGCCGTTGCGGTTCAGCTGCCAGCCATGCAGGTCGAAGCTCTCTTCCGAGGCACGCTCTACGGGCTCCTCACCTCGTTGGCGCTCGCCGGTCCGGTGTTGATCCGCCGAGCGGTCCGACAGCAGCGGGAGTTCCGACGTCGAGGTTGGGAACTTGCAGAGATTGAATCCCGGCGTCGGGCGAGCGACACCCGAGCGGCAGTGCAACGTGAACGGATGACACTCGCCGCCGAAATGCACGATGGACTCGGTCACGCGTTGACGCTCATTGCCGTCAGGCTCGGACAACTCTCGCTGGCTCCATCCCTCACGGACAAGGACCGCGCCGAGGTAGCCAGTATCCGTGAAATCGCTGCAGATTCCGCCGATGATCTCGGACTGGCGGTCCGATTACTTCGAGAATCCGACACTGCCGCCGCAGGCTGGGCCGTACCAACCATCGAGGACACCATCGAAGGTGCTCGCCAGGCAGGAATGCACGTGGAAGCACACCTCGACGACCGCCTGACTGCAAGGGCGAGTGAAGAGACAGCGAATGCCACCGCGCGTGTCGTTCAGGAAGGACTCACGAACGCCGCGAAGCACGCTCCGGGTCAACCGGTCTCCGTTCGCGTTGAGGTGCACGACGATGTTGTCGTCGCCCAGGTCAGCAATCCGTCTCCCGAGCGAGAGTCGGACGCGTCCGCTCCAGGGTTCGGGTTGGCAGGGTTGCGGCACCGAGCCGAAATGTTGGGCGGTCAGCTCAGGATCGACAGCACGGACTCCAGCTATTCAATACGCCTCAGCATTCCGCTACGCGCGCGACCGACAGTGCACGGAGCAACGGACGACGTCGATATCGTTCGTGCCGAGAGTCAGGCGGATACGGTCCGAAGCCGAGCCACACGAGCGGCAGTGGCTCTGCCCGTGGCTCTGGTGTGTGCTTTGGCGTTCGTTGGAATCGGTTACTTCATACTCGCCAACGTGCTCCCCGTGATAAGTCAGGAGCAGTTCAGCAGCATACGAACAGGGGATGATCGGGCATCCATTGAACAGGTACTCCCGCCAATGGACATGCTCGAAGCACCTCGGGAGGAGTTTCAGGCTCAACCCGAGGAACAGTGCCGGTACTTTGAATCCTCAATCAGCTTCTTTGAGCGTGTTGATGTCTACGTCGTCTGCTTCATCGCCGATCACGTCAGCAGGACCGGAACGGTAGCCGCACCATGACACCCGAAGGTAATGATCCGGCTGCGGAAATCCGAATCTTGATCGCCGACGACGATGCACTCGTGCGCACCGGAATCGCAGCGATTCTTGACTCCGCGCCAGACATGCGCATCGTTGCACAGGCAATCGATGGTCGTGAGGCTATCCAAGCCGCGACGACGCATCGTCTCGATGCCGTGCTACTGGACATTCAAATGCCGCGCGTCGACGGGATAGAGGCACTCCGCGAGATCCGACGCCAGCGGCCTGAGCTTCCGATCGCGATGCTGACGACCTTCTCCGACGAGCACCTCATCTCAGAGGCATTGGGTGCGGGTGCGCTGGGTTTCCTCCTGAAATCCGATGAACCGCAACAGCTCATCAGCAGCGTGAGAGCACTGTCTCAAGGTGGCGGCGCATTCTCCCCACGTGTCGCGCGGTGGCTCGCGTCGCGAGAACACGCTCATCACCGAACCTGGCAGGCGCGCCTCGAAGTCACCAGTGCTCTTTCCCCTCGTCAGGTTGAGCTTCTGACACATATTGGGCGTGGGCTCTCGAACCCTCAGATCGCCCGTGTCATGCATCTCTCCGAGGGCACCGTGAAGCAATACGTCTCGCAACTGTTAGACCTACTCAATGTTGATAACAGAGTTCACGCTGCCGTTCTCGCTTATCGCAGCGGCCTCCTGAGCCTGGATTGAATGTAGGGGCCTGAGTGCATGCCCTACCAGATGTGAGGCTTCAGCTCGGACGCGGTCTAGATCTCGGTTGCGGCGCACTCATCGTGAGCTGGTGGTGCGTTAACGACCGCTGTGACCAGGCTGTCGAGTGCGGCGTGAGCGTCACTTACTGGCAGTCGGCTGCTCAGCACATGCACCCCGAGCCCCTCGGCTAACGCCAGTAAGCCAGTCGCTGCAGCTGTCGCATCGCCGGCGTGACCTGCTGCGCGAAGCAGGTCGGCAAGGTGCTTGCGAAGCGAAGCATTGCCCTGTTCAAGATAGTCTGCAGCCTCAGGATGGTTCGCGGAGTACGCCTGGAATGCAAGCCCCACCTGCCCGTCGTCTCCTTCGGCCTCGTCTGTCGGGATGAGCATGGTCAGGAGTGTCAGCAACACCTCCACCGGTGCGGGGTCGCTCCCGAGTTCGGCGAGCCGAGCGGTGACCCGATCCTCGTATCGAGCCGCCGCGGCACGCATCGCGTAGTCCATCATCGCGGCTCTTGATGGGAAGTAATGCTGGACCATTCCTGAAGTCACTCCGGCCTCGGCCGCAACATGGCGCAAACTCACCGCCTCGAGCCCCTCGCGCGCGATCACTCGCAGCAACGCCCCAGCAATATGCAGCCGCCGTTCATCATGATCCACACGCTTTGGCACGCCGCAATCTTTTCACATTGCACTCGTATTGACAAGGGATGCTTCGTCGGTTAGATTACAAGTGAAATGTAAAGACGCGATGAGTGCTGGCGCGACTTTACGGCCTTGCGTCACGAAGAGGAGAATGATGACATCGACCCACGCGCCACCGCGTGGAGCATTGCGTCGCGAACGCGTCCACTCGCTCATCATTCGTGCGGGGAAAATCGAGAAGATCATCTACGCGATCATCGCGCGGGCGATACGACGTGCTGATGTCCCAGAGGACGGGAAGGGGTTCCGCTTCCATGCGCCGGTGCTCCCTTGCGATCTTGATTTGACCTCCACCCGCCCAACGTGCTCAAAACGACCGACACTACAAGAGCGGCGACTGTGCCACAGATCTCATGAAAAGCTCGACCTGGCACTTGCGCTCGCGGCCAAGCCGCATGTGCTGCTCCTTGATGAACCAACGAATCACCTGTCGATCGCCCTCGTCGATGAGTTCACCGATGCCCTTGGCGCGACAAAGGCCGCCGTTGTGCTCTCGGCACCGTGGCCGTCGAGATAGTGAAAGGCGACGATCTCTTGGGCAGCAACAGCTTCGGCAAGTTCCCAAGCGTATCGGCGGCTACGTCGGGTGTAGGGAGATGCTCGGCCTCAATGCTCCTGCGCAATGCCGCATCTCGTGACCGTAGCCGGGCGGGGAGCAGGGTATCGACCTTGCCGTAAGCACGACTCGCGGCCTCGTACAGTCCTCCCGGCTCTGCGGAGGTAGCCCCAGCGAACGACGCCAAGCCCGCTACTACAGCTACGGCCTCGTCGTCTGATGCGGACGAGATTAGGCCACATCTCTTGTTAGCCTCGATCTTTCATGGGTCATGGGTCGCGGGCATGTAATGAATGCGTCATCGTTGCCTGACCGGCAACACCCTTCCGGGTATGACCGAGTACCGCATCACGCTGCGTGGGGCGGGCCGTTCCACGCGCGGCCAGGGGTCTCTCGGATCGGTTGACGGATGAGACTGCCGGGTCAGCTGGCCGGGGCAGGCAGCATACGCAGGCGTCTGATCGCGTCGTAGATGAGTCCGGCCTCGGGATGTCTCCTTGAGAGGTGGAGCACGATCTGCAGCCAGATACGGTTCTGATCAAACACCTGCAAGGGGAAGTTCGTCAGGCCCGCGTCTTTGAGGCAGCGGATGCGGTCTTCGCAGCGGGCACGCTCACGATGCCGGAGTTCGAGCTGAGAGAGGCTGCCTGCTGGGGTGTTGGTAGCGAACGCGGTGAGCCGGTACCCGTCAACATCCTCGAACCGGAGTTGCGCGCCGGGATGTGGAAGTTCACGCCGCATGATCACCCGCATCCCTTCCGGCCACCCCTCACCAGTGATCAGATGAGTGATCTCGGTCACATCGGCACCCTGCCGGGGAACCCCACCAGCATCACGGGCTGGTTCCCACGCCTCTTCACTGTTTGATGGAGGGTAGATCTCTCAGGTTGCTGCTGGCCCCAGCCTGCAAGCACAGCTGGACGTGTATCGTGACCTGCCCGCGCATGCGGTCCGATCGGTCACGGCTGATAACGGGAGCGAGTTCGCTTATCATCACCGGCTCGCCGATAGCACCGGGATACCGACCTATTTTGCTGACCCGTACTCCGCCTATCAGCGTGGCAGTAACGAGCACTTCAATGGCAGGTTACGCAAGTATCTGCCCAAGGGAACCAGGTTTAAAGACCTCACCCAGGCAGAGCTCGACGAGTACATTCACGAGATCAATAACCGGCCCAGAAAAGTACTTGGCTGGTTGACCCCGGCCGAGGTATTCGAAGAGCTATGCTCGAAGTGACTCACCGGGTGTTGCACTTCAAACTAAAATCCGGGTTTTCTGTGGTGGGTTACGCAACCTCACCATGAAAGATCGAGGTTAGTGTCGAGACTGGACCAGCCCAATCGGGACGAAGCGAGGGAGCCCCCATGACCATCGGAGTGATGACACCAAGAGGCAATGTGGGGGCGCACGTAATACGCATGTTGGTACAAGCCGGAGAGCGACCGCGTGCCCTTCTGCGTGAACCCAGCACACTCGATTCGAGCATTGCCGAGTATGCAGACACTGCGATACTCGATGCATGGCAGAGGGCCTCCGTCATTGAAGCGACGCGCGGGCTCGAGACACTTTACTGGGTGAGTCCGACTGCCACCGATCGCGACCCTCTCCGAGCACATGCTCAAGCTGCCGCCAATCTTCGGGCTGCGATCGAGACGAATGGAATCAAGCGTGTTGTCTTCCAATCCAGCGTCGGGGCCGAGAAGCGCCAAGGCGTGGGGGAAATCGACGGTCTCGCCGCGACTGAGCTTGAACTTGAAGCCAGCAACGCCTCCGTCACCCATCTCAGGTGCGGGTACTTCTTCACGAACCTACTCATGGACGTTGACTCGATTCGTGGTGGTGTTCTTACCACGTCAATGAACATTGACCACCCGATGCCCTGGGTTGCTCCTGTCGACATCGCAACAGTGGCCGTTGGCCGGTTGCTCTCCGACTGGCGTGGTCGTCATGTGCAGGCAGTCCACGGCCCCGAAGATCTGACGTTCACCCAGGTCGCCGATATCCTCTCGACGGTGCTGGGGTACTCAGTCAGCGTCCAGCAGGTCAGCGATGACGACGTTCGGGTGGCGCTCGGACAATTCGGATTGGCCCAAGAGCAGGTTGAAGCGATCGTGATGATGGCCGCCGGCACCAGAGACGACTTCAGGCCAGAGAACCAGCGCGACTACACCACCACCACACCCACTACGCTCAAGAGCTGGGCGGTCGACAACCTCGGCTGACAGTACATCGAACATCACCACATCGTCGCCCGTAAGCAGTCTCAGCATCTCGACTCTCGAGCGCTCAACGCATCGTGAACGCCAGTGCTTGACCTCGCCCCTACGTCGTGGTTTTGGCATGGATACATGCCTTGTTCCCGTCGCCAAACTATCTTCCTGCAACGATCAGCAACAGCACGTACTCGAGGCGCTTGAACGCCGACTCAGCGAGCCTCCGATCTGAATAGATCGATCTGTTGCTCGAAATGGAGCGACGAAGAACGCAATGTGTGTACGTGAGCGGCCATCTCGGTCAGGCCGGTTGCTGACTCGTTCTGTCCGGCGTCGAGTAGTTCACGCAACCGGTCTGGCTGATTATGACGGCCGGCCGCAGCACGTTCGCTCAAGGTTTCCAGTCTGCCGCCCTCCGCATGCCTTCGACCAGGTAGCGTGCACAGATGAAATCTCCGCAAACTTCGGTCGCCTGAAGCCGCAGTTGCACGCGCCGAGGCAGCAGAGGAGCTCCCGCCCCCAGGGTGACAGGTGCATAACTAACGATCAGCTCATCGAGCAGACCTTCGTCAGCCAACTGTCCGGCGAGGTCGCCGCCTCCGACGAGCCAGAGCACTCCTTTTTGGTCAGGCACCGTGTCGTTGATCTGTTCGAGCACCGCGGCAACGTTCCCGGAGGCAAAACGCAGGTCGGCTCCCTCGATGGGTTCAAGCTGTTGGTGGGTGAGTACCCAGGTCGGTTGCCGGTAGGGCCACTCCGTGGCGTCTATCTGGTCACGGACCCACTCGTATGTCGTGCGGCCTATCAGTATCGCCTGGGTGCGATCGAGCAGGGTATCCATTCGCAAGTCCGGATTGACTGGTTCGGCGTGGTTCTGGGCAAAGAGCCAGGAGAGGCCCTGAGCGGGGTCAGCGATGTAGCCATCGAGGCTGCTCGATGTGTAGTAGATAACGCGCATGACACCATTCTGTACGAATCGGTCAAACAGATGACATTTGGCCTATGTGGGCATCTCGCAGCGAAGCGATGCTTTGGGGGAGAGCATCAGCAAATAGATGGAAAGATCTACACCTTCGACCCTGACGCACCAGGTTCGCCACACCATCTTGACAATGTCGCAACCTCGTCGCAAAGAGGGAGCCAAGCGCGGGCCACACAACGTCGCCGCGACGATCAACCTCAACTCGCTTGGTTTCGAGGATCTTCACTCGCGTCGTAGTAGAGTCGCGGGCACCCTTCCATCGAAGCGCCGGGGCGCAACTCGAAGTGCCAAGCCTCATTGTCGAAGATCTGGCACAGATCGTACTGCGCGCCGTGCTCCTGCAACCACTCCGCTGCGTCGTATCCACCGATGTCCACCGCCTCACCCAGTACGTGTGCGGACCCCTCGACGGTGGCGACCCAGCGAGATGCCTCTTGCCACGATCCATATGTGACGATCGCTTCGTCGATCAGCACCTGCTGGTACTCGGCCGAACGCCACCCACTATTGATGACAATGGTGATTCCCTCCTCATTCGCGTCACTTTCGGCTGCGCGCAACGCTGCAATGAGGTCGGGATCGAGGTTCGTGATACCGGGCAGGTCATCATCCAGGGACGCTCCCTCGGGGAGCGCTCCGTCCTCTGCCCCGGTCGCATCCGCGTGCGACGGTGTCGGGGCTGTCGTGTTCCGGCCGGAGACGTGTCGTGCGTCGTCGTTGCTGATGCTGTTGCTGCGAAGTGCCGACCAGCACAGCAACAGTGCACCTAACAGCGCGACGATCACGATAGAGAACGCGATGATGACAAGAGTGCGTGAGGTCGTGGATCGAGTCATGCCACCATTCGATACGAGCCGCTGTTGCCCTGGCGTATCAGTTTTTCGATACGCAGACGATAACCCCGAACTTCTACGATGGGGTTATGCGAGTGCTGATCGTTGAAGACGAACCCTTTATCGCAGAGGGCATCAGAGATTTCTTGCGGTTGGAGGCGATCGCGGCCGATATCGCGGGTGATGGAGACACTGCGCTCGAGTTCTTGGCCGTGAATGACTACGACGTTGCAGTCCTCGATCGCGACATCCCTGGACCCTCCGGGGACGACGTCGCGCAGAGTATTGTCGCGTCTGGTTCTGGCATGCCTATTCTGATGCTCACCGCCGCCGATCGCATCGACGACAAGGCAAGTGGCTTCACACTAGGGGCGGACGATTACCTCACAAAGCCATTCGAGCTCCCCGAGTTGTCACTCCGATTGCGTGCTTTGAATCGACGTCGGGCTCGCGCACAGCCGCCGGTGCTCGAAGTAGCCGGAATTCGCATTGATCCGTTCCGGCGAGAGGTATATCGCGATTCCCGTTACATCGCTCTCACCCGCAAACAGTTCGCAGTTCTTGAAGTCCTCGCGCAAGAACGGGGCGGGATTATGAGCGCCGAAGAACTGCTGGAGCGCGCATGGGACGCGAATGCGGATCCGTTCACCAACGCCGTACGGATTACTATCTCGGCGTTGCGCAAGCGCCTCGGAGCGCCGGACCCGATCGAAACCATCCCCGGCGTCGGATATCGTCTTGACGTACCGAAACTGGAATCATCTTGACCTCACGTCACAGTCTTCGGGCACGAACGAAGTTCACACTCAGCTACGCAGCATTCGTACTGATCGCGGGCCTATCGATCCTTCTCGTCGTCTGGCTGTTCCTGCTCCGCTACGTACCTGACCGGAACATCGCTACGCAGAGCGGATTCGTTCCCAACCGCTCCGATCTCGTTGATGCGTTTGCTCCCGCAGCTACAATCGCGATCCTGTTCCTCATCGCCTTCGGACTGATCGGAGGTTGGTTTCTTGCAGGAAGAATGCTCGCTCCTTTACACCGCATCACCGCCGTCGCGCGAGCGATCGCGCGGGGGTCATTCACGGAGAGGGTCACGGACTCGGGCCCAGACGACGAGTTCCGCGAACTCGCGCTTGCGTTCAATTACATGCTCGACAGAATTGATGACGATATCGAGCAACAGCGTCGCTTCGTTGCGAACGCATCCCATGAGTTGCGCACACCGTTGGCCGTGATTCAAACTGTTGCCGACGCCGCTCTGTCGGATCCGTCTGCCGACGCCTCTCGAGCTTTGTCGCGCATCCAGAAGACCAACGCGCGCGCAATCGACCTCACTGAGGCACTCCTACTCCTCAGCAGGCTCGAACTTGAGGTCGATGTGAGCGATGTTGTCGACCTATCGCTTGCCGCGGAAGAGGCAGAAGAGGCTCTCGTCTCTCTCGGCTCGGCGCGTGGCGTCGAGCTCCGTGTGACAGGCGACCCCGCCTACGCCCGCGGGTCATCGGCGCTGCTCACGCAAGTGGCAACGAACCTCATCCACAACGCCATCGTTCATAATCTTCCCGAGGGTGGCACGGTGCACGTGTTGACCGGGGTAAGCGGCGGCTGGGCGCAATTGATCGTGGAGAATACAGGTTCGGTGGTGCCGCGGGACGAAGTCTCGCATCTCACCGAACCGTTCCTTCGTAGCGCACGACACATCAACGCGAGTTCACACAACGGCGCAGGCCTCGGGCTCGCGATCGTCAAACGCGTCGTCGACGTACACCGCGGCACGCTTCGTCTCTCCGCTCCCGCCACTGGTGGGCTCGTGGCTGAAGTACAACTCCCGCTCGCGTAGTTGCCCCGCCCGTTCGCCGCGGTGGTGGCTCATCCACCGGAGTCAGGATTCTCATACATACCCTCACTCTCCGTACCATGCGCTTTGAGCTTCATACCGCGTTTCAGAGTGGCGAATTCACCGGGTTCCCATCGCTGGAGATCGCTCAGCATGTGCTCGAGATCGCTCTGCAGTTCAGCGAGCGTGGAACCGCTCGGAGCGATCGCACGGCTCTCGGTCCACGCATCGACACGACCGTCTTCGTCCAGATAGACCTCGCAGAACGAGTGGTCTCGCTCACCATTCTGTTCCACCAACACGCAGAGATAATGCCAGGTCATACGCCACCTTCGCTCTCATTCGGCACCATCCATCTCACCTACCAACACACCGACTCTTTCAGCTGGTGTTGGTGCGGTGTAGGAACGCCAGACCTACTCGACAATCCCCTTAGTTTGCTTCCGCAGTTCCGATCGAACCTCATGAGTTCTGAGTATGGCGCAAAGATAGTTCGGATCAATGTCGGAGGTAGTCCCTACCCTTGAGAGTGTGTCATTCGACACATCCATACCGAGACAAAGGAGTTTTCCATGCGAGTAGCCGCCTACCATTCGATCAACCCCACCGATCCGGATGTCCATCACGTCCACGACAACTGCCCGAGCGGCCAGCAGATCCCGGCTTACAACCGGCGATCTGGGACCAACGGTTGGCCGCTCTGCAAGCACTGCCGCGATATGTAGCAACAACCTAGGGTTTTGAGCGTTCCTCCGCTCGAAACCCCACTGCAGTTGCCTGTCTCAAGCGGCACCGTCGACGGGCCGTGCGCCGTGGGCTTCCGTAGAATATCAATCAACATAGGTTTCGTCTGATTCATAGGGTAGAGGTGATCGGGATGGTCGTTCGAGTCGATGTAGCTCCCGATTTGCTGCACTGGGCGGTCGAACGAGCCGGATGGGACGAAGAGACGACCGAGCTTCGTGCTCCCAAGCTGGACGAGTGGACATCCGGCGCACACCAGCCAACCCTGAAGCAGTTGGAAAAGTTCGCCAACGATACTCACACCCCGTTTGGTCTGTTGTTCCTGTCCGAGCCCCCGGTGGAAGATGTGCCGATTCCAGACATGCGCACGATCGGCAACGCTGCCGTCCCGCGCCCGTCCGCCGATCTGCTCGACACGATCTACCTCTGCCAGTCCCGCCAAGAGTGGTACAGAAACTACGCTCTGGAGAACTCGGTAGCAGCACACGAGTTCGTCGGATCTGTAGCGACGACGACCGCTCCGACGCTCGTTGCCGACCAGATCCGCGACATGCTCAGCTTCGACTTGACCAAACGAGGCATGTTTTCCGACTCGGAGGACGCGCTGAGGCAACTCATTGACCGTATCGAGGCAATCGGTGTTTTGGTTATGGTCAACGGTATCGTCGGCGCGAACACTCATCGGGCGCTTAACCCGCAAGAGTTCCGCGGGTTTGCGCTTGCAGATCCGCTGGCACCACTGATCTTCGTGAACGGCGCAGATACCAAGGCTGCGCAGATCTTCACCGTGATTCACGAACTCGCACACATCTGGCTGGGAGAAAGCGCATTGTCTGACGCGGCAATGGCCTCCCATAGCGGGCTCGAGGAGGAACAGTGGTGCAACCAGGTCGCCGCGGAGGTGCTTCTACCACTCGCCGCGCTACGTGTTGACTATCGAGGTGAAGCGAACACGACAGAATTGGAAAGACTCGCGCAGAAGTATCGGGTGAGCACTCTCGTGGTACTGAAGAGGATCTTTGACGCCCGCTTCCTTGACTGGGACACCTATCAAGAACGCTACGAAGCAGAGCACGAACGCATCATGGGCATTCTTGCCACGCGAAAGCGTGAAGACAAGGGCGGAGGCAACTACTATTACACGCAACCGTTACGCCTCAGCCGCCAGTTCGCTCAGGCTGTTATCGCCAGCGCACTCGAAGGAACAACTGCCTACCGTGACGCATATCGGCTTCTCGGAACGAAAAAGCACTCCACTTTCGAGAGGCTTGCAGCCGAACTGGGGATAGCGTGATGTTCCTACTAGACGCAAACGTCCTCATCGAAGCCAAGAATCGCTACTACGCGTTCGACATTGCTCCCGGGTTTTGGGCCTGGCTCGACCAAGCACACCACGATACCGTCGCCTGCAGCCTCGAAGCCGTACGAGACGAACTCCTCGAAGGCGGCGATGAACTCGCTGACTGGGCGAGGACGAACGCCTCATTCTTTCGCTCAATCGATCAAGGAACAACCCAACATTTCAGTGCACTTACGACATGGGCAGGTTCTCGAAACTTCACAACCGCTGCGCTGTCCAATTTCACGGGCAATCACGCCGACTATCTCCTCATCGCTTATGCCCGCAACACCAGCACACTGTGGTGACGCACGAGCGATCTCAACCGAACGCACGCAACCGGGTCCTTATACCCGACGCCTGCCTAGCCATGGGCGTGAGCACCGTTGACACCTTTCAGATGCTCCGACACACGGGCGCTCAACTTGATCTTCGCTAGCGCACTCCATAGGCATCATCGAGAAAAATGATCAGTCAGGCTCGCCCCAGCGCCGGAACAACCAAAGACAAACCCAGCACAGGCCACCCCCCCAACTTCAAGAGTCGGAGGCTTTCCGGTCGTGTGGGGTCACGCATGCAACTCGACTTCCCCACGAACAAGCAGGGTGTGTGGTACGCCTACTTCGTCAGCTCCGGGCGAGCATCAAAGCGGACGAACTGCACCCGCCGCGCCTTCCCAGTGGGCGTCGCAGAACTGGTCGTTGCCGACTGCAGCAAGACAATTACCTCTGAGGTAGTTGCCGCTCTCGAGCGCGCGTGAGAGCCTCGTGTCATGTCGCAAGAAACCGTGGGCACGCTTGTTCGTCAGTGGAGGATCAGGAGGCGCCTTTCCCAGCTCGACCTGTCGAGCGCCAGCGGTGTCTCGTCTCGCCACCTGAGCTTCATCGAAACCGGGCAATCCAACCCGAGCAGGCCGATGATCGAGCGGCTCTGCGAAGAACTCGATGTGCCGCTTCGCGAACGCAACACCCTGTATCTCCCCGCTGGGTTCGCGCCTGCACACAGCGAGCGTCCCCTGGATGACCTCGCACGATGCGCGATGTCGTACAGATCGTGCTCGACGGTCACGACGACCCGTACCCGGCAGCGGCCGTGAATCACCGCTGGGAGTTGCTCGCCGCCAATCGCGCAATGTCACGGTTCTTGGCCTCGCTGCCCGAAATCCTACGCACTCCACGCCTCAACATGTTGCGAGCGACACTGCACCCGCAAGGGATGGGGCCGCTCGTGCGCAACTACGAGCAGTGGCGGGCACACACCCTCCGCCGCATCCGACGCCAGCTCGACAGGACCGCCGACGCCGCCCTCGGCGACCTGCTCGCTGAGATTCAGAGCTACCCGGTACCGTCCTCCGTGGGAGTACCGGGCCGAGGAGCGGAATGACCTCATGGTGCCGCTGATCCTCGATACGGAGTACGGTACGCTCTCGCTCAGCTACGTGCTCTCCGTGTTCGGCGCGCCTCGCGACGTGACCGTCGACGAGATCGCCATCGAGACGAACTTTCCCGCCGATGAATCGACTCGAGAATTGCTCCTCGCGATGGATCGGTAAACCATAAGCCGAGCGAAAGTTCGGCGGCCGAACCGCGTTCGCTATCCCTGATCTCCGAGGCCGAAAGGTTCGCTGAGTGAACTTCGCCCCTGCCTGAGAGGTCTTTGCCAGTACATTCAGGAATCTGATTCGTGACACAGATATGGTGGAACCCACGAGTTCACCAGAACGCAGAATCGTTGGCGTCGCTGTGATGACCAACCGACCGGAGCAGAGGCCATCGACCAATGACGGTGTCACAACAGCCAGCAGCAGCGTCTCCCCGTAGATTATTTCGCATCGTCGCGATGTCAGAGATGGTCACCTGGGCGTTCCTGATCACCGCTCTCGTGCTCCGCGGCTTCGACGCAGTCAACCTCGTTCCGATTGCCGGCGGCATTCACGGCTTTGTCTTTCTCTGCTACGCAGCCACGACGCTCTTCGTCTGGGTCAATCAACGGTGGAGATTCTCACTGGGCGTGACTGGCCTGCTGCTCGCGGTCGTACCGTTCGCGACGATGCCTTTCGAGTGGGCGGTGGATCGACGGGGCCTCCTGAAAGGCGGTTGGAGACTCGTGCCAGGCGGCGAGGAGCCCAGCGGTTTCGCTGAACACCTACAGGCGTGGATCCTCCGGCATGTCATCCTCTCGCTCGTGCTGCTGGTCCTGCTTATCACTGCGCTTTTCGTCACCCTGCTCTGGCTGGGCCCGCCGATTCCGAGAGATTAACGTCGGCGGAGTACTGGGCCGAGGATCGGAGAATCAGTCCTTGGTCGCGTCAATGAGGCGTTCTCCCCAGACTGCGATCTACGTCGCGGATCCGCTACCCTAGTAGCATGCATTTGTTCTTCCTGTAACGGCTGAGTGAGGCCTACCGCGCTCGGTGAAACATTCGAGCTTGCGGCGGCCACTCGTTTCTGACCCCTCACGGGTCGCCGTTATTTGCGTACCCTTTTCCGCCTTTGCGGACTTTCGGTGCGCCGTCTCGAAGGATTTCAATGCTCACCCCAACCATCCGAGAACACGCGCGCGATCGCGCTCAGCTCATTGCTACCGATGTGACCGTCATGCGCGGCGACACTCGCGTTCTCAACCGTGTCAACCTCACCGTGAATCCCGGATCGCGCATCGCGATCGTCGGCGAAAACGGCCGCGGCAAGTCGACGCTGTTGCACGTGCTTGACGGCACGCTGGCACCGGACTCCGGGACCGTCCAGCGCATCGGAACCCTCGCCATCGCAGAACAGGAGATGCCCACAGATGCCGAGCGGACCGTCGGCCAGGCCGTCTCGGACGCCATCGCCGAATCACTTGCCGCCATCGCAGCGCTCGACCAGGCCTCGAGGGCACTTGCTACCGAATCGACCGACGCGTCGGTTGCGTCCGAAGTAGCCGACCGCTATGCCGCCGCGCTGGAACGTGCCGAGGCGCTCGACGCATGGGACGCGGATCGTCGCGTACAGATCGCCCTCGAAGCGCTCGATGCGGAAACCGATCCTGAACGTCGGCTTGCGGACCTCTCGGTCGGCCAGCGCTACCGGGTACGGCTGGCCTGCCTGCTCGGCGGCAACGACGACTTTCTACTGCTCGACGAACCGACGAACCATCTCGACCGCTCGAGCCTGGAGTTCCTCACGACGCAGCTGCGTGCCCGTGCAGGCGGGATCGTGGTTGTCACCCACGACCGCGCGCTCCTCTCAGATGTCGCCGAGACGATTCTCGACCTGGATCCGACGCCGGACAACCTCCCGCGGATATACGGCAACGGATACGACGGCTACCGGGAGGGCCGGCAAGCCGAACGAGAGCGGTGGGAGGGGGAGTACGACCGACAGCAGGCCGAGCATGCCCGCTTACAGGACAGCCTCAGCGCTGCCCAGAACCGTCTCGTTTCGGGATGGCGGCCTGAGAAGGGGACGGGCAAGCACGCCCGAGCGACTCGCGCCGGCGGCCTGGTGCAAAGCGTCCGCCGCCGACAGGAACAGCTCGAAGCGCACGCTGTCTCGATCCCCGAGCCGCCACTGCAGTTCAGGTTCCCCGAGCTGCCTGCCGCGCCCGGGTTGCTGCTCACCGCGACTGACCTTACGGTCGCCGAACGCCTGGCTGGCCCTGTGTCGCTCACGCTGTCGCAGGGTGACCGCCTCGTGGTGACGGGGCCAAATGGTGCCGGGAAGTCGACCCTGCTCACCGTGCTCGCGGGCGAGATGCGGCCCGACTCGGGATCAGTGCGGAGGCCGCAGCACGTTCGCATAGGGTTACTCCGACAAGAGACCAACCTGCCGCTGCATCGGCGCGCGAGTGACGTCTACGCCGAGCACGTTGACGGGCTCGTATCGAGCGGGCTCCTGCCAGCATCAGCAGCGGTCGGCCTCTCCCAACTCGGGTTGCTGCGGTCTCGAGAGGCGCGCAAGCGCATCGTCGAGTTGTCGATGGGTCAGCAGCGCCGACTCGATCTGGCGCTCGTGCTCGCGGCCAAACCGCACGTGCTGCTCCTTGACGAGCCGACGAACCACCTGTCCATTGCCCTCGTCGATGAGCTCACCGATGCCCTTGGCGCGACGCAGGCCGCAGTGGTGCTCTCGACCCACGACCGTCAGCTGGTGCGCGACGTCGAGTCATGGCCGACGCTTCAGCTGATTGCGCGCACGATAGACCCACTCGGCAGCTCGAGTTGCTGGATCTCACGACGGACTGGCCGGTCTTGAATGGCGCGGCGGCCGCGATGATGATGGACGACAAGCAATCCACCCGGGCGTGGGCTCGAGCCATCCATGCGCAACTTGGTTCAGATATCGACGGTTTGTACCATCATTCGTCAATCGACAACCGGCCGCTTATCAGGCTGTTCAGTCGGTCACAGAATCGCCCGTCTTTTCCTAAGTTGCCGCGGTTCAACGGGCTCCTGAGTCATCACTCCGTTTGTGGCATCGTAGATGACGCAGCCGAGTATCTCGGTTACAACGTCATATAGCACCCGCAGCGCGAACTGCGATCTCAGATTCCAGGTACGGGATCCGGACCTGCCCCGTGCTCTTCCGTATAAGCCTCGGGCCCCTGCTCTGCGGCCTGCGGCTGCATGTAGCTGAACTCGATGATGTTGCCGTCAGGATCCTGCATACTCCGTTGATACATGAAGCCGTAATCCTTCGGCTCACCGTTCTCGATTCCGCCTGCGGCAAGTCCCGCCTCGACCGTGGAGTCGACGTGCTCGCGTGAATCGCGGGAGAGTGCCACGATCACTTGAGCGCTCTCTCGCGGGTCAACGATCGACTTGTCGGTGAACTGCTTGAAGTGGCCGTGCGTGAGCATCATGAAGAATGTGTTCTCATCCCACACGACGCATGCGGCGTTGTCATCGGTGAAGAGCGGATTGATGTCGCATCCGAGCGCTGTATAGAAGGCCTTGCTGCGCTCGAGATCAGTGGTGGTGAGATTGACGAAGATCATGCTGGGCTCCTTTGCTCTGCCGCTGGTTCAAGCGTAAACGATGGATCGACGCCGCCAACGGAAATCGCGAATCCCCGCGATCACACACCTCCCGCTGAGTTCGCGATCACGTGTGAACGGGCGTCTGCTGGTAGAGCGCGAGACGCCAAGCACCGTCTTGCCTCGTGTAGACGCTGGACATGAGCGCGACGAATACCGCGTCTGCCGAGTCGCGATACGCTCGCCCGATATAGACGAGCGCCGCTTGGTCGTCGCTCAATCGAATGAGTCGCTCATCAGTGATCTCGTAGCGGCTCCACGGCGGAGCATCATTCAGCGAGTCGATGACGGCCTGGCGATCGAAGACCTGACCGTGGGCGAGCACCATGACACCATCGGGGGTCATGAGCTGGCCGTAGAACTCCGCGCCGGTGCTGTCGCACAGCGATTGCCATCCCTGGTGTTCGAGGTCGAGAAGTTCGTTGAGCACGATTTGTCTCCTTCTCGTCGGCTTCGGTCGCCGACGGAATCATTGTAAACCGGCAGTCAGACACACCCGATGCGGGTCTCTGCTACCTACTCACTCATGTCACGTCCATCGCTGCGGGCGTGCTTTACCCGCTCCGGGCCTATCTTCAGGGTGTCACGCTCGAGTTCTTACTTGCACTCGGGTGCGTTGCAATGGGCGTACTGCTGTGGGAGCTGGCTCCCGCTCGCGCCGCGGGGGTTCCTTGCACTGCGGGGGATCGAGGCTGCCGTCATTCTTGTCAAGTGTTGAGTTTGGTAGAGAGTGATTTATCTGGTTTTGGGTAATGCAAGTACGGGGTGTTTGGCCGCCCAGTACGCCTGCTCGACCTCGGCCGGGGTGCGATGATCGAGCTCGCCAT
>Ga0182741_1000634_pt1 | contig 50939 bp, 49 predicted proteins | sample eDN5th37CBELigOP_FD_128874 | JGI IMG/M metagenome (GOLD analysis project Ga0182741, IMG submission 128874) | Enriched Organic Plus compost microbial communities from Emeryville, California, USA - eDNA 5th pass 37_C BE-Lig OP (version 2) (version 2) ... | reverse complement strand
GCAGATCATGCAGATCGCTCAGAAGGTGGCCGGTTACTCGCTCGGACAGGCAGACCTGCTGCGCCGCGCGATGGGTAAGAAGAAGAAGGAGATCCTCGACGAGGCCTACGACGGCTTCGCGCAAGGCATGAAGGACAACGGCTTCTCGCAGGCGGCGATCACCGCGCTGTGGGACACCGTTCTGCCCTTCGCCGGTTACGCGTTCAACAAGTCGCACGCCGCCGGCTACGGCCTCGTCTCGTTCTGGACCGCCTACCTCAAGGCGAACTACCCGGCCGAGTACATGGCCGGTCTGCTCACCTCCGTGGGCGACGACAAGGACAAGGCCGCGGTCTACCTGTCCGACTGCCGCAAGATGGGCATCACGGTGCTGCCGCCGGACGTCAACGAGTCGCACACCAACTTCATGTCGGTGGGCGAGGACATCCGGTTCGGCCTCGGCGCCGTTCGCAACGTCGGCACGAACGTCGTTGCCTCGATCATCAAGGGTCGGGAGGAGAAGGGCCGCTACACCGACTTCTCCGACTATCTCAACAAGATCGACACCGTCGCGTGTTCGAAGAAGGTCACCGAATCCCTCATCAAGGCAGGCGCATTCGACTCGCTCGGGCACCCGCGCAAGGGCTTGATGCTCGTCCACGCCGATGCGATCGACGCGGTGATGAGCACGAAGAAGGCCGAGGCGATCGGTCAGTTCGACCTGTTCGGCGGCGACGACGCCGACGAGTCCGTCGCCGCGGTGTTCAACGTCCGCATCCCCGAGGAGGAATGGGACACCAAGCACCGCCTCGCCCTCGAACGGGAGATGCTCGGCCTCTACGTCTCCGGGCACCCGCTCAACGGCGTCGAGCACGTGCTCGCGTCGCAGGCCGACACCCAGATCCCGGCGATCCTCGAAGGCGCGCTCAAGGACGGCAGTCAGGTCACCGTCGGCGGCATCCTCGCCTCGGTGAACCGGCGCATCAACAAGAACGGTCTGGCCTGGGCGTCCGCGCAGCTCGAGGACCTCACCGGTGGCATCGAGGTGCTGTTCTTCCCGCAGTCCTACGCCGTCTACGGCATGGATGTCGTGGAGGACTCGGTGGTGCTGGTCAAGGCGCGGGTGTCGATCCGCGACGACCGGATCTCCCTGATCGCCAACGATCTCGTCGTCCCCGACCTGTCGCAGATCGGGGTCGCGAAGCCGGTGTCGGTGTCGATGCCCACCCGCCTGTGCACCCCCGACAAGGTCGGTGCCCTCAAGAACGTCCTCACCCGCCATCCCGGCTCGTCCGACGTGCACGTGCGGCTCATCACCGGCAGCAAGGTCACCGTCCTCAAGCTCGACGACAGCCTGCGGGTCGAACCGTCGTCCGCGCTCATGGGCGACCTCAAGGCCCTGCTCGGGCCGGGCTGCCTGGCCACCTAGCGATCCCGCCGCGCGGCGCGAGCCCTTCGGTGAGCGCCGCGCGGGAAGCCGGGTCGGCCGGTGCGTCTAGGAACGGAGTGCGTGCTGCTGGGCCTTGCGGATCCACCACACGACGACGGTGACCGCAGCGGCACCGAGGACGGCGCTCTGGGCGTTGGTCGTGACGACGAGGACCACGAGCAGGGTCAGGAGACCGGCCGCGAGTGCTTCGAGCTTGTACAGGGGCCAGATCGTGCCGGCGATGTCCACGCCGTCGGTGCGCTCACGGTGTACCCGGGTATCGAGCACGGACATCGCGGTGCACCTCCTGTAGGCAGAGCGACTGTAGGCCGCGCGGAATTCTTTCTTCAGGATAGGCGCAGGGAAGAGTTCGGGCCACCGAACTCGACGATCGGGCGGCGACTGTCACAACGATTGTGTTGACTGGTGGGTATGCCACTGCACGGAGAGTACGAACCGAGTCCCGTCGAATGGAGTGCCAAGCAGGTCGAGGAGTACGAGTCGTCGGGCGGAACCCGCGGCACGACCCTCCAGGGCCGGCCGGTGATCATCCTCACCACGGTCGGCGCCAAGTCCGGCAAGCTCCGCAAGATCCCTCTCATGCGGGTCGAGCACGAGGGAAAGTATGCCGCCGTCGCCTCGCTCGGCGGTGCACCGAAGCATCCTGTCTGGTACCACAACGTCCTCGCGAATCCGCACGTGGAAGTGAGGGACCGCACCGAGGTATGGGACATGATCGCCCGCGAGGTCCACGGCGAGGAGAAGGCGCAGTGGTGGGAGCGTGCCGTCGAGGCGTTCCCGCCCTACGCGGAGTACCAGGAGAAGACCGACCGCGAGATCCCCGTCTTCGTTCTCGAACCGATCGAGAGTTCGTAGACGGAACGCGCTCCGACGAAGAGCCGACAGCGTTCCGGGCACTGTCCGGAAGGTCCTGCCACTCCCTCGATGCAGGTCCCGCCGTGGTGGGCGATTCGGGGGAGTGGCAGCATTGACGGGTGACCTCCACTTCGCGAACAGCAGAACCGACGACTGTGACCGCCGTGCCCCGCGCGGCCGACATCGATGCGGCTGCCGAGCGAATTTCGGAGGCGGTCGCCCCGACGCCGCTCGAGCGCAGCCCCCGGCTCTCGGCGCTCGTGGGTGCCAACGTGTACCTCAAGCGTGAGGACCTCACCCGGGTGCGGTCCTTCAAGCTCCGCGGGGCGTACAACGCCATGGCGCAGCTCGACGCGGCCGAGCGTGCCGCGGGTGTCGTCACGGCGAGCGCCGGCAACCACGCGCAGGGCGTCGCCTACGCGTGCCGGGTGATGGGAATCCAGGGACGCATCTACGTGCCAACCCGCACTCCCAAGCAGAAGCGCGACCGGATCCGCGTCCACGGTGGCGACAGCGTCGAACTCATCGGCGTCGGCGACACCTTCGACGCCGCGGCCGCGGCGGCGGCCGACGATGCGATCCGCACCGGTGCGACGATGATCCCGCCCTTCGACGACGCCCGCACCGCCGCGGGCCAGGGCACCATCGCCCGCGAGATCCTCGAACAGCTCGACGGTGATCTCGACGTCGTGCTCGTCCCCGTCGGTGGGGGCGGCCTCATCGCCGGTGTCGCCGCTTATCTGCGCGAGCGGTCCCCACGCACGTCGATCGTCGGCGTCGAGCCGGCCGGCGCAGCATCGATGACCGCCGCGCTGGTCGCGGGTGGTCCCGTCACGCTGCCGGAGGTCGAGCCGTTCGTCGACGGCGCTGCGGTCAAGCGGATCGGCGACGTCCCCTACGCTGTCGTCTCCGAACTCGGTGCGGAGGTCGTGTCCCATTCGAGCCTGCCGCTCGTGGCCACGCTGCGCCGCGAGGGGCTCGGTCGGGCCCCGTTCGGCATGACCCAGATCGACGAGGGTGCGCTGTGCACCACGATGCTCGATCTGTACCAGAACGAGGGCATCATCGCCGAGCCCGCCGGCGCACTGTCCGTCGCTGCCCTCGGGTCGATCTCGGTGCAGCCCGGAGCGAACGTGGTGTGCCTGGTGTCGGGCGGCAACAACGACGTCTCGCGCTACGGCGAGATCATCGAGCGGTCGCTCGTCCACCGCGGGCTCAAACACTATTTCCTCGTGGACTTCCCCCAGGAGCCCGGCGCGCTGCGCCGGTTCCTGGACGAGGTCCTCGGACCGGACGACGACATCACCCTGTTCGAGTACGTCAAGCGCAACAACCGGGAGACCGGTGCTGCCCTCGTCGGTATCGAACTGGGTGCTGCAGAAGACCTTTCGGCCCTGCTCAATCGCATGGACGCGTCGCCGATCGACGCGCAGCGACTCGAGCCGGGGTCGCCGGCCTACCGTTATCTCACCTAGTCGGAGTCGCTACCAGGGCGAGCACACCAGCCACGGGCCGAACCAGAAGCAGTCGGGACGCCACGGATTGTCCCAACGGCGATCCCAGTCGTTCCTGTGGTTCTTGCCGTGGTGGTCGCGATCCTTCCAGTGATTGTTGTGATGGTTGCCGTGGTGGTCGTGGTTGACGGCGACGACGCCGGGGGACGTGTCGACCACCGGTGACGCCGAGGCAACCCCTGCGGGGGCGAGGACGAGGGCGGTGCTGAGGAATACGCTCGCCAGAATCTTCTTGGGTTTCATGGTGATCCACCTCGAGAATTCGACGGTACCTGAGACGGTACTCGCCCACTCGTGGCATAATCAACGACTTTTTTCGCCTGACGAACGTTATCGGCGGGGCGTCTCGGGAGCCTCCAGGATCGCGAAGGACCAGCCCGGGATCAGCACCGCGGACTCGGTGCGGTTGACCACCGGTTCGTCCCACCAGAGCAGAGGCCTCCCGCCGACCGGCACGGTGACGGGATCGGGTCCGAGATTGCACGCCACGCGCAGCGCACCGCGGTGCACGACGAGCCACTTCTCGTCCTCGTCGTATGTCACGTGCACGTGCTCGAGCCAGGGATCGGTGAGCTCGGCCCGATCCCGCCGGAGCGCAATGAGTGCGCGATAACACTCCAGCAGCCGGGCGTGCCCGTCCTCGTCGCGTTCGTCCCAGCGCAGCTTCGAGCCGGTGAAGGTCTCCGAAGCCTGCGGGTCGGGTACGTCGTCGGCGTCCCAGCCGTGTTCGGCGAACTCGCGCCGGCGACCCTCGACGACCGCCGCGGCGAGTTCCGGTTCGGGATGCGACGTGAAGTAGCGGAAGGGTGTGCTCGCGCCCCACTCCTCGCCCATGAACAGCATCGGGGTGTACGGGGAAGCGAGTACGAGCGCTGCCTTGACGGCCAGCTGACCGGGTTCGAGATAGGCCCCGGGCCGGTCGCCGAGCGCCCGGTTGCCGACCTGATCGTGCGTGCAGGTGTAGGCGACCAGACCGCTCGCCGGTGTGCGCCGGGTGTCGAGCGGGCGCCCGTGGACCCGGCCGCGGAAACTCGAGTACGTCCCGGCGTGGAAGAAGCCGTGCCCGAGCGTGTACGCGAGGCAGTCCAGGGAACCGAAGTCGCCGTAGTAGCCCTGTCGTTCACCGGACACCGCTGCGTGGATCGCGTGGTGGACGTCGTCGGCCCACTGCGCGTGCAGTCCGTATCCACCGCCGGGCCGGGGAGTGATCAGTTTCGGATCGTTGAGGTCCGATTCGGCGATCAACGACAGGGGACGGCCGAGATGAGCGGACAGGCGGAACGTCTCGACCGACAGTTCCTCGAGGAGGTGGGTGGCCGTGTGGTCGATCAGCGCGTGCACGGCATCGAGCCGGAGGGCGTCGATGTGGAACTCGCGGAACCAACGCAGCGCGTTGTCGAGGATGTACCGCCGCACTTCCCCGGATCCGGGACCGTCGAGGTTGATGTTGTCGCCCCAGATTCCCGGGGCGGCGGAGAGATAGGGGCCGAAGCGACCCAGATAGTTCCCCGACGGACCGAGATGGTTGTAGACGACGTCGAGCACCACGGCCAGACCGCGCGCGTGAGCGGCGTCGACGAAACGCTGCAGGGCATCGGGGCCGCCGTAGGGTTCGTGCACCGCGTACCAGAGCACGCCGTCGTAGCCCCACCCGTGGGTGCCGTTGAACGCGTTGAGCGGCATGAGTTCGACGAACTCGACGCCGAGGTCCACGAGTTCGTCGAGACGGTCGATCGCCGAGTCGAGAGTGCCCTCGGGGGTGAAGGTCCCGACGTGCATCTCGTAGATGATGCTTCCCGTCAGTTGCCGGCCGGTCCAGTTGCGGTCGGTCCACTTCGACTCGTCGAGCACGTGCAATTGCGATGGCTCGTGCACGCCCTCCGGCTGACGTGGAGAGCGCGGGTCGGGAAGGACCGTCCCGGTGTCGTCGTCGAGCACGAAACCGTATCGGGTGTCGGGAGCGACATCGACGGTGGTACGCCACCAGCCGTCGTCGTCGCGTTGCATGTCGTGGAGCCGTCCGTCGGCGAACAGTCGGACGGACGACGGGATCGGAGCCCAGACCTCGAAGGTGTGCACTCGACCAGCATGCCGTGTCGGCGGCGCCGGTGCAGGGGATGGCGCCGACGGACGACCCACCTGCCGCGCGTCAATTTTGTTGCAGCTGCAATGCACTCGATACTGGGGGAGTGAACCCGAATCCCGAGCGAGCCCGCCGACGGTACACCTCACCGTTGCGCGAGGAAGCGGCCCGCCGGACCCGCGAGACGATCCGCGACGCCGCGGCACGGTTGTTCGTTCGCGACGGCTACGTCAGCACAACCGTCAAGAACATCGCGGACGAAGCGGGTGTGGCGGTGCGGACGGTGTTCACCGCATTCCCCGGCGGCAAGGCGGAGATCTTCCGCGAGGCGCTCGATCACGCGGTGGCCGGTGACGGCGATCCGCGCGCGACCGCGGCGGCGGAACCGGAACCGTCCCACGCCGGCGGCGCGGTCTCGCACGTCGATCTGGTGGTCGAGCAGGTGGTCCGCTACGGCACCGCGATGCTCGAACGCGCGGGCGGGCTGCTCATGACCTCCGTGGAATCATCGGGGGCGGATCCCGATATGCGTCGTTTCGCCGCGGACGACGCGAAGGCGACGGCCGAGAACGCCCGCACTCTCGCGGAAGGACTCGAACACGCCGGTTGGCTGCGTGAGGACGTCACCGTCGAACACGCGGCAGATGTCCTGTTCACCCTGAGTTCCCCACAGGTGCACGCGCTGCTGAGGCGGGATCGCGGATGGGACGTCGACCAGTACCGTCAGTGGCTCTCGGGGACGCTGCGCGCGACGCTGTTGCGGCCACCTGCACCGTGACGGATTCGACTCAGTCGTCGCCCCGGTCGTCGAGGTAGAGCCACTCGCCGTCCTCCCGCACGAACCGGCTGTGCTCGCGCATCGAGTCGGGCACCCCGCCCGCCCTCCAGTGCGCGCGGAAGTCCACCGTGCCGGTGGTGTGCAGGAATCCGCCTCCGGTGGTGTGCAGGACCTCGAGTCCGGTCCAGCGTTGACCGGGGTCGAACTCGATCGAGCGCGGACGCGTGGACGGGTGCCAGGTGCGCAGCAGGTGCGCCGCGTCGCGCGTCGCGAAGGCCGTGTACCGCGAACGCATCAGCCGTTCGGCGGTGGGCGCGCTCGCGCCGGCCAGCAGCGGCCCGCAGCATTCGGACAGGGGAACGCCGCGACCGCACGGGCACGGGGAGTCCGGGCGGGTGTCGGCGCTGCGGTCGGCTCTGCTCATGGCCACAGTCTCCCCCGAGGGGCTCGATCGGCCGACCTCGGGGCGGTGCCTGCGGGAGCGGATGATCGCCCGGCGGGAATGATGTTCTCGGACCGCGCGCTTCGGAGCGCTGCATGATGCAGAATGCCGAACATGAATGCGCAGCGCTATGTCGGGGTCGTGGGGCCGGGTGAAGCCACGCCCGAACAGCGACGCCTCGCCCGCCAGGTCGGTGGGCTCCTCGCCGGCCGCCGGGCCGTCGTGGTCACCGGCGGTCTGGGTGGGGTGATGGCGGCAGCCTGCCGCGGCGCTGTGGAAGCCGGTGGGACGACCCTGGGACTGCTGCCCGGAGACGACCGCGCCGAGGGCAATCCCTATCTGACGGTCGCCGTTCCCACGGGGCTGGGAGAGATGCGCAATGCGTTGCTGGTGCGCAGCAGCGACGCGTTGATCGCAGTGGGTGGAAGCTGGGGCACGATGAGCGAGATCGCGCTCGCGGTCCGCATCGGTGTTCCGGTCATCGCGATCGGGGGCTGGCGGATGCCTGCCGCAGGAGTGCTCGACGTCGAATCGCCCGCCGAGGCAGTCGAGTGCCTGCACGCACTGTTGTGGCGCAAGGACCCGGTGTGAGCCGAAGGTGATCCCGACGAGGTGCTCGTCGGTGTACTCGCATGCGTCGAGTTCCCTGATGGGTGGCCGCTCGGTCGAGAATGACAAGAGTGCTTGACACAAAATGACAAGCAGAGTTTACTTCTGGCGTGACCGACACACCGAGGAGCAACAGGGTCCGCGAATTCCGCAAACGAGTGGGACTCACCCAGGCCGCGCTCGGCGACGCTGTCGGCGTCAGCAGGCAGAGCATCGTCTCCACCGAGAAGGGCGACTACGCGCCGAGCGTCTACCTCGCCCTGCGTCTCGCCCTCAGACTCGACACCACGGTCGAGGAACTGTTCCCGCTCACCACCAAGGAGCCCTCATGACCGTCTTCCTGAAAACCGCGCGTTTCATCGGCGATCTCGACGACGACTTCTACCGCGACGAGCGCCAGCGCGACGTCTGGAACGAAGCCTCGGCGGTGGGATTCCAGTTGTCCCAGTGGATCGCGCTGGTCGCGGCGGCGTTGCTCCCGTGGCTCGTCGGCCGACCCGGGGCGTGGACCGCGCTGGGTATCCTCGTGGCCTGGTTCGTCGTGTCGATCGTGACCCAGTTGTACGCGCGGCAACGCGACGTCGACCTGTACGCCACCGCGAAACTGTGGCGACCCCGCAGTGCCGCCGCCGCCGCGCTCTATCTCGTCGGCGTCGCCGGCATCTTCCTCCGCCTGCGCTACGAGGGTCAGCCGTTCGAGAACGATGCCGCGACCTGGGCCGGACGCATCGTCGGTGCGGCCACCGTGATCGTCCTCGCGGGACTGGTCCTCACGTGGAGCCGGCGCCGTACCCAGCGCCGGCTCGACGCGGAGGAAGCGCTCGACGCGCTCGAGGACTAACGCGCGCGGACGAGTGCCGCGACCGGCAGGGAGTCGAGCAGATCGGCGACCCGCATCCGACCGGTGAAGGAGCGTCCGGTCAGCACGTCCGACCAGTTGCCGTCGGGCAGGTCGACGGCCGTGTCCTTCCAGCCCGAGCGCGACAGCGCCACGGTGCGACGGGACGCCACCGCGAGAACGTCGAGGTCGTCCGTCGCCGGCCCGCGGCCGAACGCGAGCAGGTGCTCGGCAGCCGGACCGGTGGCGAGGACCGGAACGTACGCGCCCCCGACGAAGCTCGCCGGACGTTCGCGGCGCAGCCGGAGCGCGGTGCGCACGATCGTGAACTTCGCCGGCGCCGAATCGGGGGCGTCGAGCAGCCGCCGTCGGGCGTCGAAATCCACCGGCCGCCGGTTGTCCGGATCGACGAGGGAGTCGTCCCACAGTTCGGTGCCCTGATAGACGTCGGGAATGCCGGGGCCCAGCAGTTGCAGCAGTTTCTGGCCGCACGAGACGGCCGCGACGTGCGGTTCGACCTCGGTGACGAAGGCGGTGAGCTCATCCGCGACCGGTCCGTCGATCACCGCGTCCAGCCAGTTGTCGACCGCGGTCTCGAACTCCTCGTCGACCTCGGTCCACGTGGTGCGGGTCCCGTTCTCGCGCAGCGCCTTCTGCGCGTAGGCATGTACCCGTTCGCGCAGTTCGTCGGTCACTGCTCCGTCGAGCGGCCAGACTCCGAAGAGGGTCTGCCACAGGAACAGTCCGATCGCCGGATCCGGTGCGGGTGCCGATTCGTTCCACGACCCGAGCCGGCGGGACCACTCGTCGGCGACCTGCGAGAGCACGCCGATCCGAGCCCGGACGTCCTCGCTGCGTTTGGTGTCGTGGGTCGACAGGGTGGTCATCGCCCGCGGCCAGTGCCGTGCCCGCTGGGTCCACGCGAGGTGGAACTCGGCCGGGGTGGCCGAGAAACGGCCGGGTTGCCCGCCCACCTCCTGCAGCGAGATCAGCCGCGCCGCCCGATAGAACAGGCAGTCCTCGACCGCCTTGGCGGTCGCCGCGCCGCAGACCTGGCCGAAGCGGGCCGCTGCCTCACCGCCGAGGGCCATCGCCCGGGCGAACACTGCGAGGGCGGGATCGAGTGCGGGTTGCGTCCGCGCGAGGTCGCCGACGATGCGCGGCACCAGGGTCGCGAGCGGCGCGTAGTCGGCGCGGTAGACGGGAAGCTGTGCGGCGACGGCGATCACGGCCTCGCGCAGCGCCGCGTCGTCGCACCCGGTGTCGCCGGTCTCGCGTCGGATCGCCCGAACGAGGCGGCGCACCTCCGGCGCGAGCCCACTGCCGAGCACCGATCGTTTGAGGTCGTGTTCGCGGGCGTGCAGCCACGGCACGTTGCCTTCGGCGCCCGTGAACCTGCGCGACAGGGCATTCAGCTCCGTCTCGCCGGACGGGTCGACGAACACCGACGACAGTTCGCCGAGTGCGTCGTAGCCGGTGGTGCCGTCCACCGGCAGCGTCGCATCCAGCGGCTCGGCGTCGCCGAGGATCTTCTCGATCACGAGCCAGCGATCGGGTCCGATCACCTCGCGCAGGCGCGCGAGATATCCGGCCGGATCGGCGAGACCGTCCGGATGGTCGACACGGATCCCGTCGGCCAGGTCGTCGGCGATCCACGACGCGACCTGCTCGTGCGTCGCGTCGAACACCGCGGGATCCTCCACCCGCACCGCGGCGAGATCGTCGACGGTGAAGAAGCGGCGGTATCCGATCAATCCCGAGTTCCACGCCACGAGCCGGTAGGCCTGCCGCGCGTGGACCTCCTCGCCGGTGCCCTCGTCGGTTCCGGGAGCGATCGGGAATCGCTTGTCGTAATAGGCGAGCATCGGTTCGTCGCCCGAGCGGTCGACGGTCAGCTCCCGCACGGCGTCGTCCGATCCGAGCACCGGCAGAGCGATCCGCCCGTCCGCACCGTTGTCGTCGGCGAGGTCGAGATCGAAGAACGACGCGTAGCGGGACCCGGAGCCGTGCTTCAGGACATCCCACCACCACGCGTTCTGGCGTGGGTCGGCCACCCCGACGTGGTTGGGGACGATGTCGACGACCAGCCCCATGCCCCGTGCGCGTGCCTCCCGCGACAACCGTTCCAGGCCCTCGCGTCCCCCGAGCGATTCGGAGACCGTGCCGGGATCGACCACGTCGTATCCGTGGGTGGACCCGGTCGTCGCGCTGAGGACGGGGGAGAGGTAGACGTGCGAGACACCCAGGGCGTCGAGATAGTCGAGCAGGGCGACGGCGTCGGCGAAGGTGCATTCGTCGCCGCGCATCTGGAGGCGGTAGGTGGACAACACCGGCGCAGTATTCCCCGCGCCGGCGTCGCTCACACCTGCCGACTCCGTACCGCCGGTCGTCACCGGGTCTTCCGGAGCACCAGCACCGAGCGTGCCTGCACCCGGACCGGCTTACCGGCGACGACGACCTCCTCGCGCAGACCGTCCGGAACGTCGGTGTCGAGCGCGACCGTCCACTCCTCGGCGTGCGGGCCGTCGGGGGTGACGAACTCGATCGGCTCGTGATGGGCGTTGAAGCACATCAGGAACGAGTCGTCGACGACGCGCTGCCCCCGCTGATCGGGTTCGGGGATGCCCTCGCCGTTGAGGAAGACCGCGAGCGACTTGCCGAAACCGCTGTCCCAGTCCTCGGGCATCATCTCGTCGCCGGCCGGTGTGCGCCACGCGATGTCGCGGGACTGATCGCCGCTGCGGATCGGCCGGCCCTCGAAGAACCTGCGACGCCGGAAGACCGGATGCTCGGTGCGCAATGCGATCACGTTGCGGGTGAACGCGACCAGGTCGGCGTTGGACTCGGCGAGCGACCAGTCCACCCACGACAGCTCGTTGTCCTGGCAGTACACGTTGTTGTTGCCCTGCTGGGTGCGACCGAACTCGTCGCCGTGGGCGAGCATCGGCGTGCCCTGCGACAGGATCAGCGTCGCGAGCATGTTGCGCTGCTGGCGCCCGCGCAGTGCAAGAACCTCGGGATCGTCCGTGGGGCCTTCGACCCCGCAGTTCCACGACCGGTTGTGCGATTCGCCGTCGCGATTGTCCTCGCCGTTTGCGTCGTTGTGCTTCTCGTTGTACGACACCAGATCCGCGAGGGTGAACCCGTCGTGGGCGGTGACGAAGTTGACCGACGCGCCGGGGCGACGCCCGGTGTCCTCGTACAGGTCCGACGAGCCGGTCAGGCGCGACGCGAACTCGCCGAGAGTGGCCGGTTCGCCGCGCCAGTAGTCGCGGACCGTGTCGCGGAACTTGCCGTTCCATTCCGTCCACTGGCCGGGGAAGTTGCCCACCTGGTAGCCGCCCTCACCGATGTCCCACGGTTCGGCGATGAGCTTGACCTGCGAGACGACCGGGTCCTGCTGGACGAGATCGAAGAAGGCCGACAGGCGGTCGACGTCGTGCAGTTCGCGCGCCAGGGTCGATGCGAGATCGAACCGGAAGCCGTCGACGTGCATCTCGGTCACCCAGTAGCGCAGCGAGTCCATGATCAGCTGCAGGGTGTGGGGGTGACGGGCGTTGAGGCTGTTGCCCGTTCCCGTGTAGTCCATGTAGTAGGCCTTGTCGTCGTCGACGAGGCGGTAGTAGGCGGCGTTGTCGATGCCGCGGAAGCAGATGGTGGGACCGAGATGGTTCCCCTCGGCGGTGTGGTTGTAGACCACGTCGAGGATCACTTCGATGCCGGCCTCGTGGAAGGCCCGCACCATCGCCTTGAACTCGGCGACCACGGCACTGGGTTTGGTCGACGACGAGTACTCGGCGTGTGGCGCGAAGAACCCGAAGGTGTTGTAACCCCAGTAGTTCCGCAGTCCCTGGTCGATCAGCACCTGGTCGTGCATGAACTGGTGCACGGGCATCAGCTCGATGGCGGTGACGCCGAGCCCGAGAAGATGGTCGATGATCGCCGGGTGCGCGAGACCGGCGTAGGTGCCCCGCATGTGTTCGGGGACGTCCGGATGCGTGGCCGTCATGCCCTTGACATGGGCCTCGTAGATGACCGTCTCGTTGTAGGGGCGCCGGGGCTGGCGATCCATCGCCCAGTCGAAGAACGGGTTGATCACCACGGTCGTCATGGTGTGCCCCAGCGAATCGAGGCCGGGCAACTCCGCGGCGGCGTCGGAGGTCTGTCCCGTCGCGATCGCCTCGGGCTCGGCGTCGTCGGCAGGCGCGGGCTCGCCGGTGTCCTCGGTGTCGGCGACGTCCGTGTTCTCGTCGGCGGCGCTGTCGGCCTCGGCCTCGGGCTCGGCACCGGGCAGCGGGTAGGAGAACAGTGACGGGTCGCCGTCGAACGAACCGTCGAACGCCTTCCCGTACGGGTCGAGGAGCAGCTTGCTCGGATCGCACCGGTGACCGTTCTCCGGATCGAACGGCCCGTGTACGCGGTAGCCGTAACGCTGACCGGGGGAGACCGTCGGAAGATAGGCGTGCCAGACGTAACCGTCCACCTCCTCGAGGGGAACGCGGGTCTCGCTCCCGTCGCGGGAGATGAGGCACAATTCGACCTTCTCGGCGATCTCGGAGAACAGTGCGAAGTTCGTGCCCGCCCCGTCGTAGGTCGCGCCGAGGGGGTACGGGGATCCCGGCCACACTTCCAGGGTCTCGGGCATCTCGTCGTTAGCGCTCGCTTCGGTGGGCTCCATGTCCGCCAACAGTAGCCTTCCGGCGGTCCGGGCACCGGGTGAGCGCGTCACCACCAACCGGTGGCGGGGCCGAGTTGTCGGCCGAGCTCGGGCGTCAGCGTCCGGACGTAGGTCGTGGTGAGGTGGTTCTCGTCGCGGTAGATGAGGATGTTGCCTTCCACCGCCCGGCACAGATCCTGCCGGCAGAACTTGTCGGACAGGTCGAGCAGCGACACGGTGGGCAGGTGCGCGGACGCGGCGACGGCCGGGTCGATCGGGTCCAGCGCCTCCTCACGGGGCACCCCACACGTCTCCGCGGTGCCGCCCCCGGCGAGGCAGTCGGCGGCCCGATAGGCGACGTCGCCGCGGAACAGCCACGGGTTGTCGCGGATCGCCACCACCGGGATGCCGTAATCGGCGAGCGTCTCCCACAGGTCGACGTACCAGAACGGGACGAAGTCGCCCGGTCCCTCGCCCTGGTCCTTGGTGCGCGTCGACGTCGTGAACACGTAGTCGGGCGGATCGGCGCGCAGTTCCGCGAGGACGGCGGTCGACCACGTGTCGCACTCGACCGTCGGGGACTCCTCGACGAGCGGGGCGAGGGGATCGGAGAGCGGGCACCCGACCTTGAGATAGGTGTCGAGGCGGAAGCCGTGTTCGATGCCGAGCGCGTCGAGCGCGGCGAGCCAGTGCTCCGAGTGCGACCCCCCGACGACCACCATGCGGCGCGTTGCGAGGGGATCGCCGTAGGTGCAGGTCAACGGTGTGCGGTTGGTGTGCTGGGCGATGCAGTTGTCGAGCGTCGCGGGCGGCAGGTCGCGATGGGCGACGAGCAGCGGCGGTTGCACCGGTTGCGCCTCGGTGGAGACGGCGGGATCGAACACCGCGGCGCCGGGATACAGCTCCGTCGGCAGGGCGGCGATGCCGTCGAGGGCCTCCGTCGAGCGGTCGACGTGGGTGTGCCAGAGGTTCGCGGCCCCGACGAGGGCGACGGCCAGGACCGTGACGAGACCCACGAGCGCGGTGCGGGACGGCCGAGGGGGGTCGACGCGACGGATGGGGTCCTCGAACCACCGGGTCGACGCTTCGGCGAGCAGCAGCGACAGGGCGATCACGACGAGCCCGCCCACCAGGCCGACCGATGGGTGTCCGCGCACGATCAGGTAGCCGATGAGGACCGGCCAGTGCCACAGGTACAGCGCGTAGGCGATCGCCCCGAGGCGCACCATGGGCGCGGACGCCAGCAGTCGCGCCGACGGCGTGTCGTGCTCGGAACCGGAGCCGGAGCGGATGCCCGCGACGACGAGTGCCATCGCCGCACCGACGGGGACGAGGGCCCACGGGCCGGGGAAGAGGGAGTTGCCGTCGAGGACGAAGCCGCACGCGAGGAGCACCGCGAGTCCGAGGGCGCCGAGTACGATCCGCAGGGCGCGCGGAACCCGCAGCCACGGCGACAGGCACATCAGCAGACCACCGAGGGTCAACTCCCACGCACGGGCGGCGCTGTCGTAGTAGAGCCACGACTGCGGACGGTCGGCGAGCACCGCATACGCGAGCGACGCCGCGGTGAGCACGGCCAGCAGCACCGTCAGGGGCAGACGGACAGGCACCGACATCCGCCGCAACAGCCACGCGAGGCCGAACACCACCACGAGGGCCGCGATGTAGAACTGGCCCTGTACGGCGATCGACCACAGGTGCTGGAGCGGGCTGACCATCGGGTCCGCGGCCAGATAGTCGCTCGCTGTGCGGGCGAGGTGCCAGTTCTGGAAGAACAGCAGCGACGCCCCGGTCTGGTCGGCCACATCGAGCCACTGTGTGAACGGCCGCAGCACGACCGTGGCGGCCGCGACGGCGGTGAGTACGACGACGAGCGGTGGCAGCAGACGCCGGCCGATCCGCCGCAGGACGGGACGCGGATCGAGCGGGGCCGAGGAGTCGGCCGTCCGCAGGAGCGTGCCCACGAAGAAGAATCCGGAGAGCGCCAGGAAGACGTCGACACCACCGGAGACGCGACCGAACCAGACGTGGAAGATCACCACGAGCGCGATCGCGAGACCGCGCAGTCCGTCGATGTCGGCACGGCGCGCGGGGCGGGTGCCTGCTGTCCGCGCGCCACTCTCGAGTTCCGGTCCCGAGGTGTGGACGGACATGTGACGGATACCCCCGGTGTCTTACGTGTTCGGCTGTGCTGCCGACCGGGCGACGAGCGCGCCGGTCGGTTGCCGTGAGCGTCTGTTCACGGCAACTGGGGCAGACTACGCGGCTGCGGGCGGCAACTTCCAACCGCCTACAGTCTGGGCGTGGACAACTCTCCTCTCCCGGTCGAGCGGATCCGCACCCTCGACGCTCGGCACCTCTGGCACCCCTACGGCGCGTTCCCGGCGACCACCGAATCGTTGGTGGTCGACCGTGCCCACGGTACCCGGATCGTCCTCGCCGACGGTCGTGAGCTGGTCGACGGCATGAGTTCGTGGTGGGCCGCGGTGCACGGATACGGGCATCCGGTCCTCGACGCCGCCGTCCGCGACCAGCTCGGCCGGATGAGCCACGTGATGTTCGGCGGCCTCACCCACGAGCCCGCCGCGCGGCTCGCGGAACTGCTCGTCGACATCACGCCCGACGGTCTCGACACGGTCTTCCTCGCCGACTCGGGTTCGGTGTCGGTGGAAGTGGCCGTGAAGATGGCGGTGCAGTACCAGCGTGCCGTCGGCCGACCGGGACGGCGTCGTCTGCTCACCTGGCGCGGCGGCTACCACGGCGACACCTTCGCCCCGATGAGCGTGTGCGACCCGGACGGCGGCATGCACGCGCTGTGGACCGACATGCTCGCGCGACAGGTCTTCGCCCCCGCCCCACCGGACCGGTTCGATCCCGACTACGTCGCGCAGTTCGAGGCGGTCCTGCTCGAGCACGTCGACGAGCTCGCCGCGATCGTCGTCGAGCCGGTCGTCCAGGGCGCCGGCGGCATGCGTTTCCACGACCCGCGGTATCTGCGCGAGCTGCGCAGGATGTGCGACGAGCACGGACTGGTGCTGATCTTCGACGAGATCGCGACCGGGTTCGGGCGCACCGGCGAACTCTTCGCCGCCGATCACGTGCAGGTGAGCCCGGACGTGATGTGCGTGGGCAAGGCACTCACCGGCGGATACATGACCCTCGCCGCGACGCTGTGTACGCGGGCCGTCGCCGAGGCGATCAGCGCGGGGGAGGGCGGCGGTGTGATGCACGGCCCGACCTTCATGGGCAACCCGCTCGCGTGCGCCGTCGCCGTCGCGGCGGTCGAACTGCTGCTCTCCCGCGACTGGCGTGCCGAGGTGGCGGCGGTGAACACCGGTCTGACCGAAGGACTCGCCCCCGCACGCGAGGTGCCGGGGGTTGTGGACGTCCGCGTCCTCGGAGGCATCGGCGTGATCGAACTCACCGAACCGGTGGACATGCGCGCGACGACCGATGCCGCCGTGGCGGCCGGCGTGTGGCTGCGGCCGTTCCGCAATCTCGTCTACGCGATGCCGCCCTACATCTGCTCGGCCGACGATCTCGCGGCGATCACCTCGGGGATGATCGCCGCCGTCGGCGCGAACATCCGCTGATCGAAGGAGTCGGCCGACATTCGCGCCGACGGCCCTCAGGGCGCGCGGTGCGCCGTAGGAACGTCCGGCGATCCAGGCATCCGGCCTGCGACCCGAGGCCACCGACGTAGCGACTTGAACGGTGTTCAAGTAAGGTCACCGCTCATGACCGCACATCCCGCCCTGGCGTGGCTCGACGGCACCGCGGCGGCGCGACGCGCAGCGGGCCTGCACCGCGACCCCGTCGTCCGGACCCCCGGCTCGACCGTCGTCGACCTCGCCTCCAACGACTATCTCGGCCTGACCCGCCATCCCGAGGTCCTCGCGGGGGCCACCGCCGCCCTGCGGCGATGGGGAGCCGGTTCCACCGGATCGCGCCTGGTCACCGGCACCACCGCCGAACACGAGCTCCTCGAACGCGAACTCGCCGACTTCGTCGGGGCCGACAGCGGCCTGGTGTTCTCGAGCGGATACGCCGCCAACCTCGGTGCCGTCGCCGCCCTCGGTGGCAGGGACGCACTGATCGTGTCGGACGCCGGCAGCCACGCCTCGCTCGTCGACGCGTGCCGGTTGTCCCGCTCGAGGATCGTCGTCACCCCGCACAACGACGTCGACGCGGTCGCGCACGCCCTCGCGACGCGCACCGAGGCCCGCGCGCTCGTCCTGACCGACTCGGTGTTCAGTACCGACGGCGACCTCGCGCCGCTGCGGGAACTGCATCGCGTCTGCCGAGCGCACGGCGCGTTGCTGCTCGTCGACGAGGCCCACGGAGTGGGGGTCCGCGGCGCGGGGGGCCGCGGACTCGTCCACGAAATGGGTCTCGCCGGCGAGCCCGATGTGGTCGTCACGGCGACGCTGTCGAAATCCCTTGCCTCCCAGGGCGGAGTCGTCCTCGCCGACGGGCGCGTGCGGGAACACCTCGTGGATACCGCCCGCACCTTCATTTTCGACACCGGGCTCGCCCCGGCCGCCGTCGGTGCCGCCCGGGGCGCGTTGAAGGTGCTGCGCGCCGAACCCGCCCGCGCGGCGGCCGTGCTCGATCAGGCCGCGCACCTCGCCCGGGTCACGGGTGTCGAGGCGCCGCCGTCCGCCGTGGTGTCGGTGATCCTCGGTGACCCGCACGTCGCGGCCGACGCCGCGGCGCGGTGTCGCGAGCGCGGTGTGCACGTCGGCTGCTTCCGGCCGCCCTCGGTGCCGGCGGGCACCTCGCGGCTGCGCCTGACGGCCCGCGCGAACCTCACCGACGACGAACGCACCCTCGTCGACGAGGTGCTCACCGACATCCTCGCGGGAGCCCGGGCATGAGCGTTCTCGTCGTCACCGGTACATCGACCGATGTGGGCAAGACCGTCGCGACCGCGGCGCTCGCCGTGAACGCCGTGACCGCGGGGCTACGGGTCGCGGTGTGCAAACCCGCCCAGACGGGCGTGACCGACGACGGACCGGGCGACCTGCACGAGATCCTGCGACTGACCGGAGACTCCGTCCGGGTCGTCGAACTCGCGCGGTATCCCGATCCGCTCGCGCCCGACACCGCCGCGCGGCGCAGTGGACGTCCGCCGCTCACTCTCGACGAGATCATCGACACCGTCCGGAGACTCGACGCCGAGCACGACCTCACCCTGGTCGAAGGGGCGGGAGGTCTGCTCGTCCGGCTCGGTGCGGGCGGCTTCACCCTCGCCGACGTCGCAGCCGCGCTCGGAGCACCGGCGGTGATCGTCGCCGCCGCGGGACTGGGCACGCTCAACCACACCGCGCTCACCGTGGCGGCGCTCCGCGCGGCGGGGGTCGAATGCCCGGGGGTGATCATCGGGTCCTGGCCTGCTGCACCGGATCTGGCGGAGCAATGCAATCTGGACGACCTTCCCGACGTCACCGGCGTCCCGGTCGTCGGCCGGATCCCGGCCGGCAGCGGCGCACTCGACGCCCACAGCTTTGCTGCCCGTGCCTCCCGATGGTCGGATCTGCCTCCGCCCGCCCCCGCCGCCACATACGCATAGCGGAAGTCGAGATACGCCGCGGGGCGGGCTCAGTTCACGCGTTCGGCGACCAGCGGAACCAACTCGTCGAGTGCGAACGGCACCGACAGCACCGAATTCGTCGAGAACGCCGCGGAGATGTCGGAATCGCTGTCGAGCACGAGGAACCGGCCGTCGCGCACCGCCGGGAGCTGCTGGAAGACCGGATTGTCGGTCACCTCCGCGGCCGGCACGTAGATCGGCAGCACGATCAGCAGGTCGGCGTCGAGCATGTCCAGGTTCTCGTCGGAGACGGTGATGAAGAAGTCGTCCGTCGCCGCGGCCTGCACCTGCGGATTGTTCACGAAACCGAGCTCGGTCATGAAGTCGACGCGCGAGTCACCGACCACGTAGGCACCCCACCCCTCCGACGTGTAGGAGGCGACGGTGACGGTCTTGCCCGCGAACCCGGGATTGTCGGCAGCGGCCTGCTCGAAGTCCGCATCGATCTGCGACAACAATTCGGCACCCTTGTCCGGGACACCGAGAGCCGCTGCCACGGAGGTCACCTGGTCGTCGAGCGACGTGAGATAGGCGTCGCTGCCCTCCGGACCAGCGACCGTCGGAGCGATCCCCGACAGCGTCTCGTAGCGGGCCTGCTCACCGGAGCTCTTGGTGTCGAGGATCAGATCGGGCGTCTGCGCCGCGAGCAGCTCGAAGGACGGCTCGATCGTGCCGATGAGCTCCGGCGGCGAGTCGTACAGCCCCTGCGCCCACGGGCCCACACCGTCGCCACCGAAGGCGAGCCAGTCGCTCGCGGCCACCGGCTGAACCCCGAGCGCCAGTGCGGTTTCGGCGTCGCCCCAGCCCAGTGCCGCGACGCGTTCCGGGGCGGATTCGATGGTGACCTCCCCGAACTTCGTGTCGACGGTGACGGGGAAGGCACCGTCGGCCGGTGCCGGACCGGAGTCGGATTCCGTGTCGGCCGATCCGCACGCGGTCAGCGCGATCGCGGTGGCCGTGAACAGAGCGGCGGAACGGAGCAGCGCGGCGGAACGGCGTGTCATGACTGGCCTCGAGTCTGTCGATCAACAAGTGAGGTGATCCTAACCCGGCGGGGTGACCGGAGGTGAAAACCGGCCGGAAACCACGCAGAACAGCGGCTCTGGCGCGCACTATGTGTCCGTGACCCCACCTGACGACGGTCGGCCGGCACGCGCGAAGCTGGTGCTGGCCTCGCTGATCCTCGTCGCCGCCGTGGCGAACCTGAACCTCGCCGTCGCGAACGTGGCACTGCCCGACATCGGGAAGGCGTTCGACGCGAGCCAGACCGAACTGAACCTCGTCGCGGTCGGTTATTCCGTCGGTCTCGCCGCGTCGGTGCTCTACCTCGGGGCCGTCGGCGACCGCTACGGACGCAAGACGATGCTGCTGCTCGGCATGGCCTTGTCGGTTCCCGCCTCCGCGGTCGCCGGATTCGCGCCGAGCACCGAGGTGCTGTTCGCGGCACGGGTGCTCGGCGGCGTCTCCGCCGGTCTGGCGTTCCCCACCACCCTGGCCCTGATCACCGCACTGTGGTCGGGCGCAGCGCGCACGCGCGCGATCGCGCTGTGGTCGTCGATCGGTGGCGGCCTGACCGCGCTCGGCCCGCTCGTCGCCGGCATGTTGCTCGAACAGTTCTTCTGGGGATCGGTCTTCCTCGTGACCATCCCGCTCGCGCTCATCGCGCTGGCCCTTACCTGGGTGTTCGTGCCGAGCCACGTCAACGAGTCGACCGACCCGGTCGATCATCTCGGTGGCATCGTCTCGGTCGTGCTCGTCGGCTCGCTCGTCCTGGGCATCAACTTCGTGCCCGTCGACGGGATGAAGACCATCGCGGTGTCCGCCCTCCTGATCGCTCTCGTCGCGGTGATCCTCTTCGTGATGCGCCAGCTGCGCGCGGCGAATCCCCTGTTCGACCTGCGCGTCGCGCGGCGCCGGGTGTTCTGGGTCGCGGCCGTGGCGGGCATCATCGTGTTCGGCACCCTCATGGGCACGATGTACATCAGCCAGCAGTACCTGCAGAACGTGCTCGGATACTCCACGCTCGCGGCCGGATCGGCGGCGCTGCCCGCCGCATTCGTGATGGTGCTGGTGGCACCGCAGTCGGCGAAACTGGTCGGGTCGCGCGGCTCCCGCTTCACCCTGCTGTCGGGTTACGTCGCGATCGTGGCCGGACTCGTCGTCGCACTGATGCTGTGGGACGAGGACGCGCACTACTGGGTGATCGCCCTCGGATACATGTGCCTGGGAGCCGGTGTCGGTCTCGCCGGTACCCCGGCCTCGCATTCGCTCACGGGGTCGGTGCCGGTCTCCCGCGCCGGAATGGCCTCCGGCACGGCCGATCTGCAACGTGATCTCGGCGGCGCGATCGTCCAGTCGATCCTCGGTGCCCTGCTCACGGCCGGGTACTCGGCCTCCCTCGCCGCGACGATCGCGGCGAGTCCGCAGGCCGCGGCCGTCGACGAGCAGACCGAGACCGCATTGGAGAAGTCGTTCGCGGGTGCCGTCGGGATCGCCGAACACTATCCGCAGTACGCGCCGCAGATCGTCGAGGCCGCCCGGTCGGCCTTCCTCGACGGCGACACCCGCGCCTACACGGCCGCGATCGCGATCGTGCTGGTCGGAGCGGCGTTGGTGGCCTTCGCGTTCCCCTCACGCACGGGCGAGATCGCGCTGCTCGAGCGGTACGCCGAGGAGGACGGTGACGCGGCGGTCGACTCCCCCGGGGAACCGGCCCACTGAACCCCGATCTTCACGCCGTTCGGGATCGGTCGGCCCTCATCCGGTCTGCGACCAGCGTCCGATGTCACCTCGTTCGAGCGCGACGGCGAGCAGTTCCGGGAACCGGTCGGGCGTGCACGCGAAGGCGGGGACTCCGAGTTCGGCGAGCGCCGCCGCGTTGTCGCGATCGAAGGACGGCGCCCCGTCGTCGGACAGCGCGAGCAGCACCACGACCTGCACACCTGCGGCGAGCATCTCCCGGATGCGGGAGAGCATCTCGGCGCGGATACCGCCCTCGTACAGATCCGAGATGAGCACGAACAGCGAATCGGCCGGGCACGTGATCAGCGACCTGCTGTAGGCGATCGCCCGATTGATGTCGGTGCCGCCGCCGAGCTGGGTGCCGAACAGCACGTCCACCGGATCGGTGAGCTTGTCGGTCAGGTCCACCACCGCGGTGTCGAAGACGACCAGCGAGGTCCGCAGTGCCCGCATCGAAGCCAGGACCGCCGCGAACACCGACGCGTACACCACGCTCGATGCCATCGATCCGGACTGGTCCACCGCGAGCACTACGTCGCGTTTCACCGCCTGCGACCGGCGCCCGTAGCCCACCAGCTTCTCGGGCACCACCGTGCGATGCTCCGGCAGGTAGTGGGCGAGGTTCGCGCGGATCGTGCGATCCCAGTCGATGTCGCGCAGCTTCGGATTCGACGTCCGCGACGACCGGTCGAGTGCGCCCGTGACGGCGGTGCGGGTGTGCTGGGCGATGCGTTCCTCGATCTCGCGCACGACCTTCTCGACGACCGTCCGGGCCGTCGCCTTGGTGGTCTCAGGCATCACGCGGTTCAGGCTCAGCAACGTGCCCACCAGGTGTACGTCCGGTTCGACGGCTTCGAGCATCTCGGGTTCGAGGAGCAGCCGGGTCAGTCCGAGTCGATCCACCGCATCGCGTTGCATCACCTGGACGACGGACGTCGGGAAGTAGGTGCGGATGTCGCCGAGCCAGCGCGCCACCCGTGGCGCGGACGCGCCGAGACCTGCCGTGCGCGGTGCGGTGCCGTCGCCGGGTGCGGTGTCGTACAGCGCGGCGAGCGCGGCGTCCATGGCGTTGTCGTCGGCCGAGGACAGGGAGCCCGTGGAGTCCTCGGCGGCCTCGCCGAGTGCGAGCCGCCAGCGGCGCAGGCGTTCGGTGTCTCCGGATTCGGTTGTCATGCCGACACTCCCAGGATCGACGCGGTGGCTGTCAGGGCGATCCGGCCGCGATCCACGGCGGGTGGTGCCTCCGTGCGGCGGGTGCGTTCGCCGCGCACGGTCTGCCCGAGCAGGCGTCGCTCACCGAAGGCGAACGACCCGAAGGTGCGTCGGAGGACGGGCAGGACGTCGACGAAGTCGTCGTCGGTGAGGTTGCTGATCCACTCGTCGACGAGGTCGAACAGTGCGCTGTCGTGAACGAGCAGGAGCCCGCCCCCGCCGAGGAATCCGTCGATCCAGCGCGCCTTCACGGGTGCCGATGACCCCACCGACAACGCTCGCGCGACCCGCACGGACGCCTCGTACTCGCCGAGTCGGCCGGTGTCGCGCAGCATCCGGGTGGTGCGGCCGACGAGCAGACCGTCGACGTCGTCACGCTCGCTCACCGACGTCAGAGTGTCGAGCCACCGGCCGGTCGCGGTCGGGTCCTCACGCAGCGCGAGAGCGAGATGCACGTCGTCGATCGCGGTGCGCAGCGCATCGGCGGCGTCGTGGTCGAGACCGGTGACCGCCGCCGGGAGACCGGCGCAGACACGCGCGAGCAGGGCGTCGCAGACGTGTTCCAGGGAGGACAGATCGGTGCCCCGCACATCGCCGTAACGGACGGTGCGCACGAGGGTCGGCAGTGCGCTCATCAGGTGCAGCACATCGTGATCGAGTGCGGCCGCCGCGTCGATCGCCGTCACCAGCGACGTGATCGTGGTCCGCAGGTCGGCGAGCAACGCCCGTTCGAGGAGTTCGGTGAGGTCGGCGAGCGCGATCCCGGAGCGTGCGGCACGGTCGGCCACCGTGGCGGCCGCCGCGGATTCCACCGTCGTGCCCCACCGGGACGCCTCGACGATCGCCACCGACAACTCGGGTTCCCACCGCAGCGTCCAGGTCTCGCGGAACGTACCGGTCGAGCGCACCTCGCTCTCCGTGGGCGTGCCCCAGTCGATCCCGAGCAGAGCCAGGCGGTGCAGCAGTCGCGACCGCGCGACGTCGATCTCGCGGCGCAGGTCCAGATCGAGGTTCTTCGCTTCGGCGGACCGCTTGAGGCGCAACGACTTCGCATTCCGCTGCAGGTCGGTGTCGAGCGGGACGGTGGGGGTGTCCTCGGAGACGGAACCGAGTGCCTCGCCGACGACGAGCCGCCGCGTGACGAGGTCGAGCAGGACGTCGTCGCCGTCGCACAGCACCGATCGGGTCGCCTCGACGACCTCGTCGAGTCCGGCCGCAGCGCGACCGCGCAGCGCCGCGAGCGTGTCGGCGAGGCGCGTCGCCTCGATGACGTGGGCGCTCGAGACGGGAAGATCCTCCTCGCGCAGGACACGGGCCACGCGGGTGAACCAGCGTGCGGTCGTGTCCGCGGGCTGTGTGAACAGATGGTGGTACCAGCCGGGTGAGGTGATGCCGGCGCCGTAGCCCGACGACAGCGACAACCGGGAGTGGCTCCACGGCACCCATGTGAGAGTGGTCTTCACCTTGGGAATGCCCTTGAGCAGACGCGCGTCGGGGGCGGCCGGTCCGAGTCGGCCGGTCAGTGCGGGCGCGTGCATCGCCCCGCACACCACGGCGATCGCGCGTGCCCCGGCCTTGACCGTTGCGCGCAGCACCTGCCGCATGTGCGCCTCGCGTCGCGCGGTGTGGTCGTCGATCCCGACATCTTCGCGCAGCACGCGCATCGCGTCGGTGATCTCGTCGAAGGCCTGTGCGGTGCCGTGCTCGACCACCGCGTCCCACCACTGCTCGAAGTCGGCGTAGCCGCCGGCGCGGGCGAGCATGCCGAGCAGGTCGTCGGTCGCGCGGTCGCCGACCTCGCGTTCGGCGGCGAGCGACATCGCCGCCGGAAGGTCGCAGAACCGCACGTCGGCATCGTGCAGGTACGCCCAGCGCAGGGCCTGCCACTCGGGCGAGAAGGCCGCGAACGGCCAGAACGCCGCCCGCGCCGGTTCGTCGCGGGCGTAGGCCAGCAATGCGACCGGGGGGACCATGTCGTCGGCCGCGGCGAGCGCGAGCACCGGATCGGCGTCCGACGGACCCTCGATGAGGACGGTGTCGGGTTCGAACTCGGCGAGTGCCTGCAGGACCGCGCGCGCCGAACCCGGTCCGTGGTGCCGGATCCCGAAGACCCGGATCTCCGCGGGCACATCCGCGCGGTCGAAGAGAGCGTCGGTCACCCGGTGATCTCCCGGCACGCCCGGTAGAAGTCGGTCCAGTCGCCGCGTTCGCGGACGACGGCCTCGAGATATTCGTTCCAGACCACGCGATCGGAGACGGGGTCCTTGACGACCGACCCGAGGATTCCGGCGGCGACGTCGGAGGGACGCAGCACCCCGTCGCCGAAGTGCGCCGACAGCGCCAGACCGCCCGTGACCACCGAGATCGCCTCGGCGGTGGACAGCGTGCCCGACGGGGACTTCAGCTTGGTCCGGCCGTCGGTGGTGACTCCGCTGCGCAGTTCCCGGAACACCGTCACGACGCGGCGGATCTCCTCCGCGGCCGCGGGCACGGCGGGCAGTTCGAGTGCGGCGCCGAGTTGTTCGACGCGGCGGGTGACGATCGAGACCTCGTCCTCCTCGCTCGCCGGCAACGGCAATACGACGGTGTTGAACCGTCGACGCAGCGCGGACGACAGGTCGTTGACCCCGCGGTCGCGGTCGTTGGCGGTGGCGATGACGTTGAACCCTTTCGTCGCCTGCACCTCGATGCCGAGTTCGGGGACGGGAAGCGTCTTCTCCGACAGGATGGTGATCAGCGCGTCCTGCACGTCGGCGGGAATGCGGGTGAGTTCCTCGATGCGTGCCACGGCGCCGTCGCGCATCGCGGTCATGACCGGGGAGGCCACCAGCGCGTCGGCGCTCGGCCCTTCGGCGAGCAGCCGCGCGTAGTTCCAGCCGTAGCGCACCGACTCCTCGGTCGTACCCGCCGTTCCCTGCACGAGCCGGGTCGACGAACCGCTGATCGCGGCGGCGAGATGCTCCGACACCCAGGTCTTCGCGGTACCCGGCACACCGAGCAGCAGCAGTGCCCGGTCGGTCGCCAGGGTCGCCACGGCAACCTCGATCAATCGGCGCGGGCCGACGTACTTCGGGGTGATCACGGTGCCGTCGGACAGTTCGCCGCCGAGCAGATAGGTCACCACCGCCCACGGGGACAGTTGCCACGACGGCGGGCGCGGCCGGTCGTCGAGTCGCGCGAGCGCCGCGAGTTCGTGCGCGTACTGCTGCTCGGCGTGCGGGCGCAGCAGGTCGGTGCCGGTCACGGCGGTCTCGGACGTGCCCGTCTCGGGCGTCGCGGCCTCGTCGGTACCGACAACTGCAGGGGTCGACTCGAAGTCGGTCAACTCAGCTCCTCGTGGATCGTCTTGCGGAGGGTCAGGGTGTCGGCTGCGCTCGCGAACAGGTGCAGGCGACCGAGATCGTCGGTGCGGTTCGCGGCGTCGGCCAGCAGATCGGCCAGCTCGAACGGTGCCCGGTGGGCGAGCAGCGTCAGGACGTCGCGCACCACACGGGTGGTCGTCAGCTTCGTGTACAGCGCGGTGAGCACCTTCTCGGCGACATCTCGCGGCCACGGCGCCGGGAGCGCGGCGAGCAACGCGTCGTCGAGAACCGCGGGCGGCGACGTCTCGCGCAGGTGCGCGAGCAGGATGTCGCGAGGTACGACCCGGGCGACCGACGTGTCGACGGTGCCGTCGCGTCGCAGCAACGCCGCGGCCCATCCGCTGTCGCGTTGCCGGACCGCCGCGCGGCCCCACGCGTCCGTCAGTGCCGTGCGGATGGCGTCGTCGACGTCGAACTCCGGCAGCACCCCGTCTCCGGCGTGCTCGCGCCACACCGACAGCGGAGCGGCCGCGACTGCCGCCACCAGCAGATCGCGGGCCGGACCGTCGGAGAGACCGTCGCGGAGTGCGCTCTCGTCCGGCCGTTCGGGGACGGCGAGGGTGACGGTCGAGCCGTCGACGAGCAGCCATTGCCGCACTCGTTCGGCCATGCGTCGCGCGAACGCGGAGTCGTGGAGGCGGGGAAGAAGGTCGAGCGCGACGGCGCGAACCTTGCGGCTACGGTCGTCGAGGGCGCGCTCGAGCAGGTCTTCGTCGTGCGGACCGAGACCGACCGCGAGCAGGGCGACGAGTTCGGCCCGCTGGGCGGCGGTCTGCGCACCCCATGACGCCGCGAGCGTGGCTGTCGCCGCGGCCGGATCGTGCGCGCGGAGCACCTCGAACCATCGGCGTCGCCGGGCGGGCGGACCGACGTGCCAGGGCGTGTCGTCGAGCGGGTCGGGTGGCAGCAGATCGGCCCATTCCGGGTGGCGCGCGGCTACCCAGCGTCCGCGGGCGCCGGTGAGAGCGATCAGCCGGTCGCGGTGCACCGAGTCGGTGGTCGCGACGATCAACAGGTCGACCACGATGTCGTGCGACGCGCGGAACCGGGCCGCCACCTCGAACCATTCGTCGAGCAGCGGGGAGCGGACGGCGAGCAGCGCGCGCAGGCGTTCGGCAGCCGCGCCGGGAAGGACGGGACGGTCGTCGTCCGGGGCCGGCGACGGCCGTTCGCGGACCACCGGCACGGTCGCGGCGGTGAGGAAGGTCGCCTCCAGGGCGGCAGCGGCGAGCAGTGTCGCGGCGGGGTCTCCGGCGAGTTCGCCCGCGGCACCGGCCGTGTGCAGCGCGCCGAACTCCGGAGCGGAGCGTGCCGTTCCGAGAAGTGCTGCGGTCGTCAGCGATTCGGGCAGTGTGCTCACCAGGTCATCACCTGTCCTCCGGTGAACAGGGAGACCGGGGCGAGAGCGGTTCCGTCCCAGTCGCCGCAGACCGTCACGGGACGGCCCCCTGCGACAGCGTGCAGCCGCCAGCGGCTGTCGTCGTCTCCGGCGAGCGGCAGTGCCCGTCCGGACGGGTCGACGACGTACCATCCGTCTTCACTGTCGGTGGGAGTGACCGCGTCGAGCAGGACGGGCCAGGTGCGCAACCACGGATCTGCTCCGCGCATGCGGGCGTACTCGTCCAGTGCGGCGTCGAGTCCGGTGGCGGCCAGGGTTGTGAACGGCTCCGTCTCCCCGTGCTGCCGGCCGAGCACCGCCCGTAGTGGGGCCGCACCGGGGTAGAAGTGCAGATCGGCATCGACGAGCGACCCGGGGAAGGGGAGCGGCGCGGCGAAACGTGCTGTGCCGTGTGCGAAGTCGAGCAGGATCGCCCAGCGTCCGCTCGACCGTCCCCGCAACCACGTCTTGCGGGTGAACATCCGGCTCTCCTCGGTGACGCGGACGGCGAGGACCTGCCAGCGGTCGCGCACGGCCGGTTCGGCGCGGACCTCCTCGCTGCGGGTGCCGAAACCGAGATGGGTCTGCAGCGAACGCAGGAGCGGCCTCGGCAGTTCGTCGCGCTGCCGGTACGCCACGGCCATGAGGTGCAGGCGCGCATACTCTTCGAGCAGCCTGGCGGGCCAATCGGTTTCGTCGTTCACGACGGCGGCCAGGGCGCGCAGTGCCGACGCCACGCCGGGAGCCTGGGCATCCACCATGCGGGCAGCGATCGCCTCGTAGGTGTCGTAGCCGTGATCCACCGCCCCGAGGCCGTGCCGGATGCGGTCGGTCAGCCAGCGGTCGAGGTCGTCGAGTCCTGCCGCGACCCGCTCGGCGCGGCGCTGGGCGGTCGCCGGATCGGGTGCCTTGACCGGCTCGTCCGCCGGGGCGGGCGGTGCGGTGGACGCGGCGCGGGCGGCGAGCCATCCGGTGACGAAGTCGGGTGCCTGCCCCGTGGGTACGGCGCCCTCGGACCAGCGCACGAGCAGCGACAGGGCGTGCTTGCAGGGCAGCTTCCGGCTCGGGCACGTGCACGTGTAGGCGGGAGCGCTCGGGTGGATCGCCGTGCGATACGGCGTGGTGCCGCGTCCGCGGCACAGTCCCCACAGGGCGGTGGTGTCGTGACCGGTCTCGAGCCATGCGGAGGCGACGCCGCGCGCAGCCGTCAGCGAGGACGGATCGGGTGCGACGGCGTTGATCTGCTGGAGGGTCCAGGGGGCGGTCACGAGCGTCGAAGGTAGGAGACGGGTCCGACAGGAACGGCGGGGTCAGGATGTCGCACGGGTCTCCAGACGTGCGCGGATGCCGTCGACGAACAACCGCAGGCCGAACTCGAACCGGACGGCGGGATCGCCGTCGAGCAGTTCGTCGTCGGTCTCGGTCGGCTGTTCGGTCGCGACATCGGGGGACAGCGGTGCGCGGGTGAGCGCGCCGAGTTCCTCGAGCTGCGCGCGGGACTGCTCGTCGACGGTGTGGCCGAGCACGTAGTGCAGCAGCGCGTAGCCGGTCAGTTCGGCGTACGCCCGGGACAGACCCGCGCGTTCGGCGGTGGCCACGAAGGCGTCGCGCGCCCGGGAAGTGGTCAGCCGGGAGGCGTAGCTCGAGGCGACGAGTTCGGCGCCGTCGCGATGGGCGAGCAGCGCGGCGCGGAAACGGTGCGCCAGCTCGGAGAGGGCGTCGTCCCAGGCATCGCTCGCGGGCGGTTCGTCGACACCGTCGAGGATGCGGTCCGCCATGGCGCCGAGCAGGGTCTGCTTGTTCGGGAAGTGCCAGTACAACGCGCCGGGCTGGACGCCGAGCGACGACGCGAGCTTGCGCATCGTCAGGTCGCCGAGCCCGTACTCGTCGAGGATCGCCATGGCGCCGTCGAGGACGTCGCCGCGTCGCAACTGCACTGCTTCTCTGCTCCCGCTTCTCCCACTGCCCGCGGCGGTACCGCGCCGCCGGGGATCCGAACCGAAGGATTCGTGCCTTTGACACTATCGGACGCTTCGCCCTAACCTGAACGCTGTTCAATTGAACGATGTTCAAGTTCTCGCCACCCCAGGAGACGGCAGTGACCCAGGCGCCCGCCCGCACCGACATCCTCGAAATCGCTCGCGACCAGGTGCTCCGTCGCGGCATCGGTTTCGACCGCGACCAGACCCTCGAGGTCCTGCAGCTGCCGGACGATCGCATCGACGACCTGCTGGCGGTCGCCCACGACGTGCGCATGGCGTGGTGCGGACCGGAGGTCGAGGTCGAGGGGATCATCAGCCTCAAGACCGGTGGCTGCCCCGAGGACTGCCATTTCTGCTCGCAGTCCGGCCTGTTCGCCTCCCCGGTGCGAGCCGCCCGGCTCGACATCCCGTCGCTCGTCGAGGCCGCGAAGCAGACCGCCAAGACCGGAGCGACCGAGTTCTGCATCGTCGCGGCCGTGCGCGGACCCGACGAACGCCTCCTCGCGCAGGTCGCGGCCGGTATCGAGGCGATCCGCAACGAGGTCGACATCCAGATCGCGTGCTCGCTCGGCATGCTCACCCAGGAACAGGTCGACCGACTCGTCGCGATGGGTGTGCACCGCTACAACCACAACCTCGAGACCGCGCGCTCGCACTTCCCGAACGTCGTCACCACCCACACCTGGGAGGAGCGCTTCGAGACGCTGCGCATGGTGCGCGAAGCGGGTATGGAGGTGTGCTGCGGAGGCATCCTCGGAATGGGGGAAACCATCGAGCAGCGAGCAGAATTCGCAGCCGACCTCGCGGCGCTCGAACCCGACGAGGTGCCGCTGAACTTCCTCAATCCGCGCCCCGGCACCCCTTTCGGCGACCTCGAGGTGCTGCCCGCCACCGAGGCGCTCAAGGCGGTGGCGGCCTTCCGATTGGCGTTGCCGCGCACCATCCTCCGGTTCGCCGGTGGCCGCGAGATCACACTCGGCGACCTCGGCGCGCGGAAGGGGATCCTCGGCGGGATCAACGCCGTCATCGTCGGCAACTACCTCACCACGCTCGGCCGGCCTGCGGAGACCGACCTCGATCTGCTCGGCGAACTGAAGATGCCGATCAAGGCCCTCGGCGAGACGATCTGATGTTCGATCCGTTCACCGGCGAAGAGATCGTCGACGGGACGATCCGAATCCCCCCCGCGGCAGTGCAACTCGGACTCGAACCGCCGCGCTTCTGCGCGCAGTGCGGTCGCCGGATGATCGTCCAGATCGCGCCGGACGGGTGGTGGGCGCGGTGTTCGCGCCACGGAAGCGTCGACTCGGTGATGAGCGAACAGCGTTGACCGACCGTGCGCGTCCCGGATCGTGCCGGGCAGACCGCGTCGACAACCAGCGAAAGTTACGGCGACCGAACGATGTAGCGTCGTATGCATGCTGAATACCCGACTGCTGCCCTTACGCAACGACCGAGTACAGCTGCGGGCGATGCGCGGTGACGACGCGGCTACCTATGCCGCCGGGACCGCAGATCCACTGGTGCGCCGGTACGCACATCTGCCCGAACCGGTGTACACGGAAGCGTCCGTCGCAGCCCTGATCGACGGCGAGATCCGGCAAGGGCTGGAGCGCGGAGATCTGGCCGTACTGACGATCGCCGAACCGGAGACCGACCGCTTCGCCGGCAGTCTCGTGTTGTTCGGCATCACCGCCGAGGAAGCAGAAGTCGGATTCTGGTTGCATCCGCTCGGTCGTGGGAGAGGGCTCGCTGCCGACGCACTCGATCTCGCGGCCGAATTCGCTCGGCGGAGCGGACTACTCCGCCTGACCGCGCGCACCCTCCCCGAGAACGAAGCATCCCAGCGCGTGCTCGAGCGGTGCGGCTACATCCGCGGTGCCCGAACCCGGACCGTCACTCCGTCGGGGGCGGATGCGCTCGCGGTCCACTACTCGCGGGACCTCGGGTGATCCGCGTTGCCGCTGCCTCCCGGGCAGGGTGAGCACGCGGGCCCCTGCGAGGCCCGGAACGCTACGGGAGCCCGCGTTCTTCGGCGGGATAGGTCACGACTCCGTCGGAACCCACCGACGGAGTCGCACCCCACTGTCCCAGCTCGTGCCGTCGCGGGTTCGCGTTGTTGACGAGATGCACGACGGTCCACCCCCGCGCGGCGAGGGTGTTCGCGATCAACAACCGGTGGCAGCGCCACGGCATCGGCTCGCCGCACATGATGGCGACGTGCCGGTGCTCGGCCAGATCGGTGAGTCGCTTCAGTCCGGCCTCGAAGTCGCCGGTGAGGGTGTAGTCGGCGTAGTTCTTGAAACTCGCGTTCTTCCAGCCTGCATTGACGGTCGGATCGATGTCCTTCTGCTTCGGCCGCCTGCCGCCGAGTTCGGTGAGGTGCACGTAGCCGATCCCGGCGCTGTCGAGCCAGGACGGCATCTCGTCGGCGTCGAACTGCGGGCTGCGGCGCGAACCGGGCATCTTCCGCACGTCGACGACGAGTTCGATGTCGGCCGAGGTCAGCGTGTCGAGCAGGACCGACTGCGGGCACGTCCAGTGGCCGATGGTCCACAGGACGCGGGCGTCGGCACTCATGCCTCCCATCGTGCCATCACGCGTGTGCCAGCCGGCGGCGCAGTTCCCCGGCGCCGTCGCCCTCCAATCGGGACAACCCCGCGCGACGGCCCGAAAACAGCAGCAGGATCGCGGAGATCGGTCCCCGCACCTCGGGTCCGGAACCGGAGGACCACTCGGCATCGGTTGCGGTGAAACGGAATCCGTCGAGCGGGACGTCGGCGAAGACCCGGGCCTTCCCGGTGCCGCGGGTGGACCACAACCGAGTGGCGCCCGCTGTTGCGGCGTCCGGCGGCATCGGCAGGTCGCGCTGCAGGGGTATCGCGATGTCCTGGCCGTGGACGAGCAGATCGATCATCGTCTCGAGCGGGGTGATGCCCACGTTGTGCCGGCGGGAGCCGATCATTCCCCGGAGGTCGGTGATCAACTCGGCCGTCGGCTGTCGGGCGCGGTGCCGGGAGGACTCACGGATGATCGTGTTCACACCACCGGGATGACGCAGCGCCATCCGGACGAGGTCGACCACGGTGAGCTGCTGGAGCGTGAGGTGGGCCGCGACGTCGCGCACGGTCCAGCCCTCGCACAGCGACGGCCGGCTCCACTCGTCGTCGGTCAGTTGCTCCAGCAGATCGGCAGTTCGTGCGCGCTGCTCGTCGATCGCGTTCCAGATGTCGTCGACGTTCATGGAATCACCCGACCTGTGCTCCGCCGGACACACGATCCACCCATTCTAGATCGCGGATCGCTCCCCACCCCCGGATTCCAATGCCGGTACGGCGTCCTCCGCGGCACGGCTCACCGACTCCCACTCGAGCCAGGTGGCAATCTTCTCCCGGGTGGCGGCCACGGCCGCATCCAGGACGGCGTTGCCCAGCACGATGCGGCGCGGTGGCCGGTCGGCGTCGACGACCTCGAGCAGTGCCCGCGCGGCCAGAGCGGGGTGGCTGTCGATGCTCGTGGACGCGCTCTGCTCCTCGATCTCGGCTCGCAGCGCGTCGTAGTCCGATCGCGGAGTGCTCACCGTCATGGTGGTGTAGAGGTCGGTCCAGTAGCCACCCGGCTCGACGATCGTCACGTCGATGCCGAAATGGGCGGCCTCGACGGCCAGTGCTTCACTGAGTCCTTCGAGGGCGAACTTGCTTGCGCTGTACAGCCCTGTGCCGGGCCCGCTCAGCACGCCCCCGATGCTCGAGATCTGCACGAGATGCCCGCGTCCTCGACTGCGAAAGGCCGCCATGGCTGCCTGGCTGACCCACATCGCCCCGAAGAAGTTCGTCTCGAACTGTGCGCGCGCCTGCTCCTCGGTGAACTCCTCGACGAATCCGTAGGCCATGGTGCCCGCGTTGTCGACGACGATGTCGATGCCTCCGAAATGTTTTCGGGCGGTGTCGAAAGCGGCGAACACCGCTGTGCGTTCGGTGACGTCGGCCGGGAGCCGGAGGAGACGCTCCGGATCCCGGGGGAGATCGGCCGATCCGATCGACCGTGAGACGGCTACGACGTTGTCACCTCTCGAGAGTGCCGCTCGGACGAACTCCCTGCCCAGGCCGCGGCTCGCGCCGGTGATCAACCACGTGCGAGGACGGACGCCGGGGGTGGCGGGGGACGCGGTCGGTTGGGTTCGCATGCATACCTCCTGTGTGAGACGAGACGGTTCGTCTCGTTCAACTGAGGATGACCCTCCGGGCGCCGTCTGTCAAGACGCAACGTCTCGTCTCGATGCGATATCGTCGTCCCATGTCTGCACGCCCCGGACCCGGCAACTCCCGGCGGAACCCCGCCTCGCGGAAAGCGATCCTCGATGCCGCTTTCGACCTGGTCGCCGAGGTCGGCTACTCGAAACTCGGTATCGAGGCGATCGCCGCCCGGGCCGGCGTGGGGAAGCAGACGATCTATCGCTGGTGGCCGTCGAAAGGAGCCGTCCTCCTCGACGCGTATCTGGCGCACACGCAGGGCGATGCCGGGGACGAGGCCGCGCTGCCCGACACCGGCGACCTCCGCGCGGACCTCGTTGCGGTGCTGCAGGCCACCGTGGCGGAGCTGCGTGATCCGAAGTTCGCCGTCCCGCTGCGCGCGTTGACCGTGGCGGTACTCGAAGACCCCGGGCTCGCAGCGGAATACGAACACCGCCTCGACGCGCCGATGCGGGAGATGAAGAAGGCCAGGCTCCGCGCCGCGCAGAGTGCGGGGCAACTGCCGGACGACCTCGATCTCGATGTCGCCGTGGACATGTTGTTCGCGCCTGTCGCCCAGAAATGGTCGACCGCCGGCGAACCCCCGTCGGACGACTACGTCCGCACTCTGGTCGAGACCGTCCTCTCCGGCCTGACGCGTCCGTCCGAGGGCGACCCGTCCGCCGGTCTGTAACGTACGACTCCTCCTGTCCGACACACACGTCGGAATCACATGACGATCAGGGGAGGGACAGCATGAGTTCGGTCGATGTTCTGGAATGGATCCGCGAGGGTTATCTGGCGGGCGACCCGCTGCGCTCGGCGCTGTTCGTCGGGTCGGCCTTCCTGACGATGCCGCTGCAGTTGCTCGAGGTCATCATGGGACGGCCTTTCTGATCTCCTCCGGGAGGTTCACACCGGCGGTCGCAGGGCGGCGAATTCGTCCGTCACGCGCAGCCGGGAATCGGTGAAGCGGTAGAGCGCCGGGGGGCGACCTCCCGCTTTGCCGGACGGTGCGGTGTTGCCGGTGCGGGTGAGCACGTTCCGGCGCGCCAGCACCCGTTGGAGATTGGTGGCATCCACCTCGTAACCCAATGCAGCGCAATAGATGTCGCGCAGCGTCGACATCGAGAACTCCGCCGGCGCGAGGCCGAACGCGATGTTCGTGTACGACAGCTTCGCGGCAAGGCGCGCATGGGCGTTCGCCACCATCACCCCGTGGTCGAAGGACATCGCGGGAAGGTCCGAGACCGGATGCCAGGCCGTATCGGACGGCAGCTGGGGATCCGAGGTGAGGGGGATCAGGCCGAGATAGGTCGACGCGATCGTGCGCGGTCCCGGCACCCGATCCGGGTCGGAGAAGACCGACAGCTGTTCGAGGTGCGCGACCTTGCGGACATCGACCTTCTCCGCCAGTTGCCGCCTTGCCGACGTCGTGAGGTCCTCGTCGTTGCGCAGTTGGCCGCCGGGGAGCGACCACGTGCCGACCTGCGGATCGAGGGCCCGCTGCCACAGCAGCACCCCGAGTTCGGGCTCCTCGCGGAGGACTCCCGAGGCGTCCGGGAAGCGGCGAACCTGGAACACGGCGATGAGCACTTCGTGACGGGTGTTACCATATGGCATGTTTTCGATCCTAAGTCGAAAACCTCGAATACGGCAATTCCGGTAGAACCCGCCGGGATGACACCCTCGAAGGAGCTAGGCCATGACCACGACCGAGTGGGCGGGAGCCGCCACCATCGTCGACGGCCCCGGCGGATACACGGGCGTCGAGGCGACGCCGGAGTGGGCCGAGGAGGTCCGCCGGTTGGCCCGTGAGCGCAACGCCACGCTGCTCGCGCACAACTACCAGCTTCCCGCGATCCAGGACGTCGCCGACCACGTCGGCGACTCGCTCGCGCTCTCGCGTATCGCCGCCGAAGCCGAGGAGGACACCATCGTCTTCTGCGGCGTGCACTTCATGGCCGAGACCGCGAAGATCCTCAGCCCGAACAAGACGGTGCTCATCCCCGACGAGCGCGCCGGCTGCTCGCTCGCCGACTCGATCACCGCAGACCAGCTGCGCGAGTGGAAGGCCGACCACCCCGACGCCGTGGTGGTCTCGTACGTCAACACCACCGCCGAGGTCAAAGGCCTGACCGACATCTGCTGCACGTCCTCGAACGCCGTCGACGTCGTCGCGTCCATCGACCCCGACCGCGAGGTGCTGTTCCTGCCCGACCAGTTCCTCGGCGCCCACGTCAAGCGCGTCACCGGTCGCGAGAACATGCACATCTGGGCCGGGGAGTGCCACGTGCACGCCGGCATCAACGGCGACGAGCTCGCCGCGCAGGCCAAGGCGCACCCCGACGCCGACCTGTTCGTCCACCCCGAGTGCGGTTGCGCCACCTCGGCGCTGTATCTCGCCGGGGAGGGCTTCGTGCCCGACGACAAGGTCAGAATCCTGTCCACCGGCGGCATGATCGACGCCGCCCGGGAGACCGGCGCCAAGCAGGTCCTCGTCGCCACCGAGGTCGGCATGCTGCACCAGCTCCGCAAGGCCGCGCCCGGCATCGATTTCCAGGCGGTCAACGACCGGGCGTCGTGCCCCTACATGAAGATGATCACGCCCGCCGCGCTGCTGCGCTGCCTGCAGGAGGGACGCGACGAGGTCCACGTCGCAGCCGACGTCGCCGAGCGGGCCCGCCTGTCGGTGCAGCGCATGATCGCCATCGGCAACCCGGGCAGCGGCGAGTGACCACCGCCATCACGGTCGCGTGGGAGGACCACGCCGACCTGGTGGTCGTCGGAGGTGGCGTCGCCGGTCTCACGGCCGCGCGCGCGGCCTCCCGGCGCGGCGCACGGGTGCTCACGGTGAGCAAGGGGGGCCCCACCGACACGGCCACCCAGTACGCCCAGGGCGGCATCGCCGTGGTGGCGCCGGTGGGCGACAGCGTCGACGCCCACGTCGCCGACACCCTCGCCGCGGGCGGAGGACTGTGCGACGAGGACGCGGTGCGCTCGATCGTCACCGCCGGCCCCGACGCCGTCACCGCCCTGCGTGACCTCGGAGCGGTGTTCGACACCGCCGGAGACGGCGACATCGCCCGCACCCGCGAGGGTGGGCACAGTACCCGCCGCATCATCCACGCCGGTGGTGACGCGACCGGCGCCGAGGTTCAGCGAGCCCTCGGCGCGGCGGGTCTGCCCGTCCTGTTCGGCGCCGCTGCCGCCCGGATCCTCACCGATGCGCGGGGCGTCACCGGACTGCTCGTCCTCGACGAGCGCGGGTTCGGCGTCGTCCACACCCCGGCCGTGTTGCTCGCGACCGGTGGTCTCGGGCAGCTGTACGCGTGCAGCACGAATCCGCCCGGCGCCACGGCCGACGGCATCGCGCTGGCCCTGGCCGCCGGCGCCGGTGTCGCCGACCTCGAATTCGTCCAGTTCCACCCGACCGTGCTGTTCGCGGAAGGCGGCACCGGACGTCGGCCGCTCATCAGCGAAGCGGTGCGCGGGGAGGGAGCACGACTGGTCGACTCCCGCGGCCGATCGATCACCGAGGGTGTGCATCCGCTCGGCGACCTCGCACCCCGCGACGTCGTCTCGCGGGCCATCGCCGAGCGACTCACTGCACTCGGTGAGGATCACGTGTACCTCGACGCCCGTCGCCTCGACGGCTTCGCCACGCGTTTTCCGACCATCACGGCGATGTGTGCCGACGCCGGTCTCGATCCGGCCCGTGATCTGCTGCCGGTTGCTCCCGCCGCGCACTATTCGTGCGGCGGTGTCGTCACCGATGTGCACGGCCGCACCCGCATCCCCGGTCTGTACGCGGCAGGTGAGGTGGCACGTACCGGCCTGCACGGCGCGAACCGGCTCGCCTCCAACAGTCTTCTCGAAGGGCTCGTCCTCGGCGAGCGCGCGGGGACGGCCGCGGCGATCGAACGGGCCGGAACGCGTGTCGGGACGGACGGCATTCCCGCCGTCGCCTCGACCGTCTGTGATCGGACGGTGCTGCAGCAGCTCATGACCCGGCACGCGCTGGTCGTGCGCGACGCGGACGGACTGGCCGCTGCCGCAGTCGAACTCGACAGGATGAGCGTCGCTGCAACCTGTACCGACGCCGATCGACTCGAGGACTCGGCCCTCACCGTCACCGCGCGGGCCCTGCTGCTCGCGGCGCAGCGCCGCACCGAATCGCGGGGATGCCACACCCGCAGCGACCGTCCGGACACCGACCCGACGCAGGCACGCAGCCTCGAACTGCGCATCGACGACGACGGCGAGTTGTCCTTCACCACCCCGGAACTGACAGGAGTCAACTGAGATGACCACCGCGCTGCCCGACGGACTCGACCTCGCCGAGACCCGCGAGCTGGTCCGGAAGGCGCTCGACGAGGACCTGCGCTACGGACCGGACGTCACCACCGACGCCACCGTGCCCGCCGACGCCGTCGCCACTGCCTCGGTGGTCGCGCGGCAGGCCGGCACCCTCGCCGGTCTCGATGTCGGTCTGCTCGTCCTCGACGAGGTCATCGGTGCCGATCATTACCGCGTGCTCGATCGCAGGTCCGACGGCACGCGCGTGCTGCCCGGGGATTCGGTCCTGACCGTCGAGGCGCCGACCCGCGGCCTGCTCACCGCCGAGCGCACGATGCTCAACCTGCTGTGCCATCTGTCGGGCATCGCCACGGCGACCTCGCACTGGGTCGACGCCGTGACCGGCACCGAGGCGAAGATCCGCGACAGCCGCAAGACCCTGCCGGGGATGCGCGCACTGCAGAAGTACGCGGTGCGGATGGGCGGCGGCGTCAACCACCGCATGGGACTCGGCGACGAGGCGCTGATCAAGGACAACCACGTCGCCGCGGCCGGTTCGGTGGTCGCGGCGCTGCGCGCCGTCCGGGAGCACGCTCCCGATATCGCGTGCGAGGTGGAGGTCGACACCCTCGAGCAGTTCGACGAGGTGCTCGCCGAGAACGTGGAATTGATCCTGCTCGACAACTTCCCGCTGTGGCAGACTCAGATCGCGGTGCAGCGGCGCAACACCCATGCGCCGCAGACACGACTCGAATCCTCCGGCGGCCTGTCCCTCGACGTCGCCGCCGACTACGCGCGCACGGGCGTCGACTTCCTCGCGGTGGGTGCGCTCACCCACTCTGTGACCGTCCTGGACTTCGGCCTCGACATGTGAGCGTGTAGGTCGCAGGTCACGGCAGGGACGAATCGGACGCGCCACCGGAACATCCGTCGGTGAGACGGTCCCGCACGTGCGCTTTCTGGGGTAGAACTGACAGCACATCGACGTGCCGGTACCGGTCACGTAGGGGCGGTGCTCCGGTTGTCGCCGGTGCCGGGTGGGGGAGGAAGACAGAACACGATGCGGTTACCGATGTCACCGACCGACTCGATGTTCCTGCTCGGCGAGTCGCGCGACCACCCGATGCATGTCGGCGGTCTCCTGCTGTTCCAGCCGCCGGAGGGCAAGGACGCGAGCGACCTGAAGTCGATGTTCGCCGAGGCGCTCGCCCGGGAGGAACCCGCCGGGCCGCTGTGGCGCAAGCGGCCCACCCGCTCGCTGTTCACCCTCGGGCAGTGGGCATGGGAGGACGATCCGCGCTTCTCGATCGACTACCACGTCCGGTTCAACGCGTTGCCGTCCCCGGGCACGATGGACGATCTGTGGGAACTCGTCTCCCGCCTGCACGCGTCGCTGCTCGACCGCACCCGCCCGTTGTGGGAGATGCACCTGATCGAAGGGCTGTCCGACGGTCGCTACGCCCTCTACGTGAAGATCCACCACGCGGTCGCCGACGGGGTGGGGGCGATGCGCCTGCTGCGCCGTGCGCTCAGCACCGACCCGGACCGCACCGACATGCCGGCCCCGTGGGCGGTCGCCGACGCGCAGTCGTCGAGCCGCTCGGCGATGGGTACCGCGATCGGGTTCCCCGGCGCCGTCGTCCGCGCGGCGACCGGTGCGGTGAACGATGCAGTGAACGTCGTGTCCGAGGCGGTCGCTCTGGTTCCGGCGCTCGTCGGCACCGTCGACCGTGCTTTGCACAATCGCGGTGGTTCGTTGTCGCTGGGCGCTCCGAACACGATCCTCAACCGGCAGATCTCCGGATCGCGCAGATTCGCGGCCCGGTCCTGGCCGATCGAGCGACTGCGGATGGTGGCCAAGGCGGCCGACGCGACGCTCAACGACGTCGTCCTCGAACTGTCCGGTGGGGCGCTGCGGGCGTATCTCTCCGAACACGATGCGCTGCCGGAGGATTCGCTGGTGGCGATGGTCCCGGTCTCGTTGCGTCGGAGCGGGAGCTCGTCGGGCAACGAGATCGGCATCCTCATGTGCACACTCGGGACGCAGTGCGCCGACCCGGTGGAACGTCTTGCGCGCGTGCGCGGTTCGATGATCGAGGGCAAGCACGCAATGAACTCGATGTCGAAGCTTGGTCGTCTCGCGACGAGCGCGGTGGGTGTGGCGCCCCTGGCGGTGGGAGTACTCACCGGCAACCGGGCGCTGCCGCGGCCGCCGTTCAACGTGATCGTCTCGAACGTGCCGGGCCCTGATGCGCCGTTGTACTGGAACGGTGCGCGCGTCGACGCGTTGTATCCGCTGTCGGTGCCCGTCGACGGGCAGGCGCTGAACATCACGTGCACGAGCACCGACGACGAGATCGCCTTCGGTCTCACGGCCTGCGGTCGCACGGTCCCGGATCTCGTCCGGCTGCTCGATCACTTCGACGAGGAACTCGAGGCGCTGGAATCCGCCCTCGGCGTCCGGGTCGAGGTCGACGACGAGGTGAGCGGCGAGAGCGACGCCGAACACGGCTGACCGCGGCGTTTCGAGAATCGTTGCGGCGCATCACCGAACGGACAGGGTGGGGTCGCGAACGGGACCGACACGCCCGTCACCCGCCCCGATTGGCTACGCTGAGCGCCCGTGACCGACTTCGACAGCCAGGTGGTGGCGGCTGTGACCGCCCACATGAACGACGACCACGCGGCCGACAGCCTGCTCATCGTGCGTGCCTTCGCCGAGCCCGGTGCCGTCGAGGCTCGGATGACCGGCGTCGACCGCGAGGCGGGGGAGTGGGTCGTCGTCATCGACGGTCGCGATCACACCGTGCGTATCCCGTGGCTCGAGCCGGTGACCGACCGGGCGGGACTCCGCACGGCCGTCGTCGACCTCTACAAGGCGGCGTGTACGCGCCTCGGGGTCGACACCCCGTCCTGATCGCTGTCCCGACCGCGCTGCGGCCGGGACAGCACGATCACGCCGACGCCGCGACGCGACGGGCGTGCGGCGTCCACACCTCCGTGAGCGCACGGCGGCCGATGAACAGCCCGATGTGGCCGGCATCGGCGATCGTGGTGGTGATCCTCTCCGGAGGGGTCGACACGTGCTCGGCCAGCGCGGTGACCTGCCGGGGAGTTGCGATCGGATCGGCGGACCCGGCGATGAGGTGGACCGGGCACTCGACGGCCGAGAGGTCGACGACGCGTCCTTCGGCCTTCAGCGTGCCGGCGACGAGTTCGTTGCCCACGAACAGGTGCCGCATGATCCATTCGCGGAAGGCCGAAGGGATCTCCTGCTTCCAGGTGAACCAGTGCCGTTCGGCCTCCCAGCGCGCCACTTCGTCGGGATCGTGGAGCAGGCCGAGCAGTGTCATCGCTCGTTCGATCTCACCGATCGGATCGGTGGTCGGCACTCCGACGGCCCGCGCCGCCCCGTACCAGAAGTCGATCGTTGTGGCCGCGGCCCCGCGGGGCGCGTGGGCGAGCACCGACAGCGCCGGCTGGTCGACGTGGAAGTCGATGGGTGCTCCCGCCACGGTCAGCGAGTGCACGCGCTCGGGATGCAGTGCCGCGTAGATCGTGCCGAGCCACCCGCCCTGGCTGTCGCCGATCAGGTTCACCCGGCCACCGAGATGGTCGACGGCCTCGGCGACGACCGCCAGGTGCTCATCGATCGAGCAGTCGTCCGTCGCGGGAGTCGCGGGTGCCCAGTCGAGGCAGTGCAGGCGGGTAAGGCCACCGGCCCTGAGGGCTTCGACCTGGCTGCGGTCGGCGGAATGGTCGACGATGCACGAGTGGGTGCCGGCCTGCGGCGGCAGCAACAGCGTGGGGATCTCGTCGCGTGCGGGATCGGGGGTGCTGCAATCACGCAGAGCTCCGAGCGACCACCGGCACACGACCGGCCAGTCCGTGGTCCAGCGCGGCGGCGTGGCCGAGGTCAGGGCGCGGCTGTACCGGTTCGCGTCGGAGACCAGCGTGCACGGCGTGGCGCCGCGTCGTACGAGGCCGGCGAGATAGCCGCTCCAGCCCGCGATCGCCGCGGTCCCGAGACGAAACGGGGCCGCGGCGATCCGGGCTGGTGTCGGTGTCAGCATGCACTGCACCGGAGAACGTCCGCTGATGCGGTGTTCGGTATCGACTGCATCGAGTGAGTCGACGATTACTTCAGCAGGTCGCGAGCGGTGCTCGTGACGGTGGTGGTGAGCTCGCGAGCGAAGGAGACCTGCGCCTTGGCGAGATCGGCGACCCACTCGACGGGGGTGGCGTCGGCGACCTTCTCCTGCAGATCCAGGAGGCTCGAGACGGCCTTCTCGTAGGTGTCGACACCGAGGTTTCCGCTCTGCTTCGCGGCGTCGACGAACTTCGCGTTGAACTCCTGGAAGCGTTCGGTGGCCTCGTCGACGGTCTTGGTGAACTCGGTCGCGGCCTTGTCGGCAACCGCAGCGGCCGTCGAGGTCAGCTTCTCGGCCGACTGCTGGGCCGTTGCGGTGGCCTCGGCGGCGGCCTTCGTGGCGGCTTCGGTCGCCTTGGCCGCGGCATCGGTGGCCTTGGCGTTGGCGGCGGTGGTCTTGGTCGGTGCGGTCATGGTGTACCTTCCGTGGGCGCTCGTGACAGGAGCGGGGCTTCCCCTGTGGGGTGCGCTCGGATCAGCGCTGTTAGCAGGTTAGCAAAATGATAGCTAACACGCAATGTCACCCGAAGACATACGTTCCCGGGGCATCGCACAGCGGCGGATGCTGCGCGCTGCCCATCGCCGGGGGAGCGACGAGCTCACCGGCCCGCTTCGTCGACCATGCGGTCCAGTCCTCCCACCACGACCCTGCGGTGCGAGTGGCCTTCTCCGACCACGCCTTCGGGTCCTCGGGCAGCTTCGGGAGCTTCTCGGAGTCGGGCGCACCGACGGCCTCGAACCAGGCCTTCGGGTTGGGGGGATTGACCGCGCCGGCCACGTGGCCACCGCTGGTCAGGACGTACCGGACCGACCCGCCGAGCAGGCCCGTCGCCTTGTACGACGAGGTCCACGGCACGATGTGGTCGTTGATGGCGCCCACCACGTAGGTGTCGCACGTGATGTCCGACAGGTCGAGGACCTCGCCGTCGAGTTCGTACACGCCGCGCGCGAGCTCGTTGCGGCCGTACAGCGACCGCAGGTAGTGCGAGTGCATCTTCGCCGGCATGCGGGTGCTGTCCTCGTTCCACGCCAGGATGTCGAAGGCGGCGGGCTTCTCGCCCTTCATCCACCGCGACACCCAGTAGTTGAAGATCAGATCGCGCGCACGGATCATGTCGAAGCTGCCGGCCATCTCGTTGCCCGAGAGGAAGCCCTGCTTGCTCATCCGGAACTCGACACGGTCGAGCGTCGCCGGGTCGGTCAGCAGCGCGAGCTCGCCGACCTCGCTGTAGTCCAGGAGCGTGTTGAGCATCGTGAACGCGCTGATGCGCTTGTCCCCCAGCTTGCCCATGCGAGCCGCGGCCATGGCCGCCATCGCGCCGCCCAGGCAGATCGACAGCACCTCGATGCGCGACGAGCCGGTGACCTCCTCGACGACGTCGAGCGCCGCGGAGACTCCCTGGCGGTAGTAGTCGTCCATCGTGATCTCGTGCATCGACTCGTCCGGGTTGCGGTACGAGATCGCGAACACGGTGCGGTTGTGCTGCACGGCCCACTCGATGAGGCTGCGCTGCGGCGCGAGATCGAGGATGTAGTACTTGTTGATCCACGGCGGCGCCGCCAGGATCGGGATCTCGTGCACCTCACCGGTCTGCGGGGCGTACTGGATGACCTCGATGAGGTCGTTGCGGAAGACGACCTTGCCGGGGGTCGCGGCCATGTTCTCGCCGAGGGTGAACGCCTCGCGATCGACCTTGAGCGGCAGGCCCTTCCGGTGCACGACGTCCTCGATGGCGTACTTCGCGCCGCGGAACAGGCTAGCGCCACCGGTATCGAGTGCGCGCACGAGCACACCCGGGTTGATGAGGAAGTTCGACGGGGCGAGCGCGTCGAACATCAGGTTCGCGAACTGACGGGCCTTGCCGTCCTGCACGGGATCGCCCGAGCCGGCGTCGGCGAGGTCCTCGACGTACTCGCGGGTGGCGAGATAGCTCTGCAGCAGCGAGAAGTAGGCCGGATTCTCCTTCCAGGCGGCATCGGAGAACCGGCGGTCCTTCGGATCCAGCGGCACCGGGGGCTGCGGATCGGCGGCGTTCCACACGCGTGTCGCCGCCGCCGGGATGTTCGCCAGACGGCCGGCGTACTCCGTGGTCGCGCCGGCCACGGCCCGCGGATTCTTCACTGCACGGCCGGCGACGGATGCGACGGCCGGTCCCCACCCGATCGGGTCGAGGGAGGAGGTGAGCTTCTTCTGCAGATGGTTGAGCACCGAGCAACTCCAGAACTGGGTGAATGGTCCGGAGCCGATGTTGACGCCGCCGACGGAGGCGCGCACCTTACCCCCAGGTACGTGCTACCTGCATGTTCGCCGACGACGTGACGAAATCGGGCTGACCTCGGCTGCTGCGTGACGCACGAACCCGCCTGGTGGCGATTGTGAGAATGCTCACTCCTCGCCGGGTTCGCGCCCTCCGCCACGCCGACGACGCGCGACGGTGACCTCCCGGAACGCCTCGTACATCTCCTCGAGCGAACGCCGCTGGGGATTGGTCAGGTCGGGATCCTCGCGAATCGCCCGCAGCACGGCGGACTCCGCTCCGTCGTCGGCCTGCGCGTGGGCCGCGAGGGTGTCCGCGGACAGGTGCAACTGTTCGGCGATCGCTTGCAGCACACGCTCGCTCGGCGCCCGCAGGTTCCGTTCGATCTGCGACAGGTACGGATTCGAGATACCCACCATCGCCGCGAGCTGACGCATGGGCAGTTCTGCGAGTTCACGCTGGCGGCGGATCAACTCGCCCAACGTGCTCGGGCGCGACTCGTCCTCGTCCATGCCGACAGCATAAGCACGGTGATCCGTGCCGAGAGCATCCTCACGCGGGCGCGACTTCGAACGTCGTCGGGGGATGCGGGATAGTAGAGGGTGATCCCTGTTCGACGAGAGAGGACACCTCATGCTTGCCCGCACCGACCTGCGCGGTCGTACTCCCACCACTGCGGAGCTCAGGGGCGCACTGCCCCGCGGCGGAGTGGATGTGGACGCGGTGCTCCATCAGGTCCGTCCCGTCGTCGACGACATCCGCGACCGCGGCGCCGAGGCTGCGCTCGACTACTGCGAGAAGTTCGACGGGGTCCGCCCGGCGTCCGTGCGTGTTCCCGCCGCAGAACTCGACCGAGCGCTCGCCGAACTCGACCCCGCCGTCCGTGCCGCCCTCGAGGAGGCCATCGCGCGCACGCGCGTCGTGCACGCGGCCCAGCGTCGCACCGACGTCACCACCGAGGTCGTCCCCGGCGGTACCGTCACCGAACGCTGGGTGCCGGTCGAACGCGTCGGCCTCTACGTGCCCGGTGGCAACGCGGTCTATCCGTCGTCGGTCGTGATGAACGTCGTCCCGGCGCAGGCCGCCGGCGTCGAATCGCTCGTCATCGCCTCGCCGCCGCAGAAGAACTTCGGCGGACTGCCGCACCCGACGATCCTCGCCGCCGCGGCCCTGCTCGGCGTCGACGAGGTGTGGGCCGTCGGCGGCGCCCAGGGCGTCGCACTGCTGTCCTACGGCGGCACCGACACCGACGGCGCCGAACTCGCCCCGGTCGACATGATCACCGGCCCCGGCAACATCTACGTCACCGCCGCCAAGCGGCTGTGCCGCGCGGTCGTCGGCATCGACGCCGAGGCCGGTCCCACCGAGATCGCGATCCTCGCCGACCACACCGCCGACGCGGTGCACGTCGCCGCCGACCTGATCAGTCAGGCCGAGCACGACGTCATGGCCGCTTCGGTGCTCGTCACCACCAGCACCGACCTCGCCGACGCCGTCGACACCGCGCTCGCCGCGCAACTCGAGCTCACCAAGCACCGCGAGCGCGTCACCACCGCGCTGTCCGGCAGCCAGTCCGGCATCGTCCTCGTCGACGACATCGACCAGGGCCTGAAGGTCGTCAACGCCTACGCCGCCGAGCACCTCGAGATCCAGACCGAGAACGCCTCCGAGGTCGCCGCGCGTGTCCGTTCGGCGGGTGCGATCTTCGTCGGGCCGTGGGCGCCGGTCTCCCTCGGCGACTACTGCGCCGGATCGAACCACGTGCTGCCCACCGCCGGCTGCGCCCGGCACTCGTCGGGCCTGAGCGTGCAGACCTTCCTTCGCGGCATCCACGTCGTCGAGTACACCGAGGCGGCCCTGAAGGACGTCTCCGGTCACGTCATCACCCTCGCGAACGCCGAGGACCTGCCCGCCCACGGTGAAGCCGTCCGTCTGCGATTCGAGGCGCTGAAGTGACCCAGATCCCCGGCTCCCGCATCACCCTCGCCGACCTGCCGCTGCGCGAGAACCTGCGCGGCAAGTCGCCCTACGGTGCACCCCAGCTGACGGTGCCCGTCCAGCTCAACACCAACGAGAACCCGCACCCGCCCACGCAGGCGCTCGTCGACGACGTCGCCGAGGCCGTGCGTGAGGCGGCGACGCAGCTGCACCGCTATCCCGACCGCGACGCGGTCGCGCTGCGCACCGACCTCGCCGCCTATCTGACGAAGGCGTCCGGTGTTCCCCTCGGCGTCGAGAACGTCTGGGCCGCGAACGGTTCCAACGAGATCCTGCAGCAGCTCCTGCAGGCCTTCGGTGGCCCCGGGCGCACGTCGATGGGCTTCGTGCCGTCGTACTCGATGCACCCGATCATCGCCGACGGCACCCAGACCGAGTGGCTGTCCACCTACCGGCGCGACGACTTCACCCTCGACGTCGAGGCATCCGTCGCCGCCGTGCGGGAGCGGCGGCCCGACGTCGTCTTCGTCACCAACCCCAACAACCCGACGGGACACAGCATCCCGCTCGACCAGTTGCGGGTGATCCTCGACGCCGCACCCGGCATCGTGATCGTCGACGAGGCGTACGTCGAGTTCTCGTCGCAGCCGAGCGCTCTGTCGCTGATCGACGAGTACCCGACGAAGGTCGTCGTCTCGCGGACGATGAGCAAGGCGTTCGCCTTCGCCGGTGGACGGCTCGGCTATCTCGCCGCCGCCCCCGCGGTGATCGAGGCGCTGCTGCTCGTGCGCCTGCCCTATCACTTGTCGGTCGTCACCCAGGCCGCCGCGCGTGCGGCTCTGCGGCACGCGGACGAAACCCTCGCATCGGTCGCCGAACTGGCGGCCCAGCGCGACCGCGTCGCCGCCGAACTCGCCCGGTTCGGCTACGACGTGATCCCCTCCGACGCCAACTTCATCCTGTTCGGCCGCTTCGCGGATGCCCCCGCCACCTGGCAGCGGTATCTCGACGAGGGTGTGCTCATCCGCGACGTCGGGATCCCCGGCTACCTGCGCACCACCATCGGCCTGACCCACGAGAACGACGAGTTGCTGCGAGTGAGCGAAAAGCTCGCAGCCACGGAAATCGAGGAAACCCGATGAGCGACCGCATCGCGCGCGTCGAACGCACCACCAAGGAATCGAGCATCACCGTCGAGATCGACCTCGACGGGACCGGCCGCACCGAGATCTCCACGGGGATCCCGTTCTACGACCACATGCTCACCGCGCTCGGCCAGCACGGTTCGTTCGATCTCACCGTGCAGGCGCAGGGCGACGTCGAGATCGAGGCCCACCACACCGTCGAGGACACCGCCATCGTCCTCGGCCAGGCCTTCGGTCAGGCCCTCGGCGACAAACGCGGCATCCGGCGCTTCGGCGACTGCTTCATCCCGATGGACGAGACCCTCGCGCACGCGTCGGTCGACGTCTCCGGCCGCCCCTACTGCGTGTTCACCGGTGAACCCGACTACATGGTGCACTCGGTGATCGGGGGATACCCCGGCGTGCCCTACTCGACGGTGATCAACCGGCACGTGTTCGAGTCGTTCGCCTTCCACGCCCGCATCGCACTGCACGTGCGGGTGCTCTACGGCCGCGACCCGCACCACATCACCGAGGCCGAGTTCAAGGCGGTCGCCCGTGCGCTGCGCGAGGCCGTCGAACCCGACCCCCGCGTGACCGGCATCCCGTCGACGAAGGGCAGTCTCTGACATATGGATGTCGTCCTCACCTACCTGTGCTTCATCGTGGCCGGATTCGCGGCGGGCGGAACGTGGTCGATGTGGAAGGCTCGCAACACGTTGTTCGCGGGTGTGCTGCTGGCTCTGACCGTGCTGGCAGCCGCCGCGGGCGTCTTCCGGTTGCTCTGACGTGGCGGAACAACAAGGACTGTTCACCGTTCGTGGTCTGATCCCGGCGTGGTCGACGTCCGCGGCGGCCTTCGGCGGCTTCTCGCTGCTGCTGCCGGTCGTGCCGTGGGCGATCGCCGAGGCCGGTGGCAGCGACACGCTCGCCGGGTCGGTGACGGCGGTGTTCATGTTCACCACGGTCCTGACCCAGCTCGCGATGCCGCGACTGCTGCGCGCGTTCGGTCACCGCGCGACGCTCGCGGCCGGCTGCCTGTTCCTCGGGCCACCGTCGCTGCTGTTCCTCGTGTCGATGGCCCCGGCGGCCGTGCTCGGGATCTCCGCGTTGCGCGGTATCGGCTTCGGCATGATCACCGTGGCGGCGGCCGCTCTCGTCGGTGAGCTCGCGCCGCCGCGATTGCTCGGCCGGGCCACCGGCATGCTCGGCATCGCCATCGCCGCGTCCCAGACGATCGGCCTGCCCGCCGGGCTGGCGATCGCCGAGCGGTTCTCCACCACGCCGGTGTTCGTGCTCGGCGCGATCATCTCGTCCACCGGTCTGTTCGCCGCGAGCCGTCTGCCACGGCTGGCCGCGAAACAGTCGCGGACGGCACGACGGGTGCCGCCGGTCGTGCTCCTGTTCCCGCTGGTCGCGGTGGGCGCGGGTGCGATCGCCTACGGCGGTCTCACCTCGCTGTTGCGCATCGCGGTCGCTGGCCTGCCCGTCGCGGCAGCGTTGGCCGTACTCAGCGCGTCCTCGCTGATCGGGCGGTACGCGGCAGGTTCCGTCGCGGACCGGGTCGGCGCCGGCAAGTTGCTGCCCGTCGGTCTCGGCCTGGCGGGCCTGGCGATGATTCCCTTCGCGCTCGTCGCCGACGACCGCGGGGGAGCGGTGCTGCTGATCGTCGCCGCGATCGCCTTCGGATTCGGCTTCGGTGTCGTGCAGAACGAGGCGCTGCTCGTCGCGTTCCGTCGCGCCGGGGCCGGTAACACCGGCTCGGCGAGCGCCGCCTGGAACATCGGCTTCGACGCCGGCACCGGCGCCGGTTCGTTCGCCCTCGGCGCGGTGGCAGCCGCGGCCGGATATCCCGCGGCGTTCGCCGCGGCCGCGGTCCTGGTCCCGGCCCTGCCGCTGCTGGCCCGACTGGCCGGGCCGTCGGAACGTCCCCGTCCCACCACCTAGAATCGACATCATGAGCGCAACCACGGTCGCCGTCCTCGACTACGGCTCGGGCAATCTCCACTCCGCCACGCGGGCAGTCGCCCGTACCGGCGTGCATGTGGAGGTCACCGCCGACCCGAAGATCGCGCTCGCCGCCGACGGCCTCGTCGTCCCCGGCGTCGGTGCCTTCGACGCGTGCATGAAGGGCCTGCGCAGCGTCGGTGGAGACAAGATCATCGGCACCCGCCTCGCCGGCGGACGCCCCGTGCTCGGCATCTGCGTCGGCATGCAGATCCTGTTCGAACGCGGCGTCGAGCACGGCATCGAGACCGAGGGCTGCGGCGAGTGGCCCGGTACGGTCGAGCGCTTGGACGCACCGGTGCTGCCGCACATGGGCTGGAACACCGTCGAGGCGCCCGCCGACTCGGTGCTCTTCGCCGGCATGGACGCCGACACCCGCTTCTACTTCGTCCACACCTACGCCGCCCGCAAGTGGGAACTCGACACTCCCGAGCGTCTCGCCCCGCCGAAGGTGACCTGGGCCGAGCACGGCAGCCGGTTCGTCGCCGCCGTCGAGAACGGTCCGCTCTCGGCCACCCAGTTCCACCCGGAGAAGTCCGGCGACGCCGGCGCACAGTTGCTGCAGAACTGGGTCAGCTCGTTGTGACCGGGCCGCGGCGCGGTCGGCCGGGCGGAGAGTTCTCCTTCGGCCGTCACGCGCTGATGTCTGTCGGCACAGCGACCGTCGTCCTGCTCGTCACCGCGATCGTCGTGGTGGCGGTCCGGCCCACGCCGGTCGTCGGTCTCGTCATCGCACTCGTCGGCATCGTGGCGGCCGTCGTTGCGATGGGTGTCGTGTCGACGCGGTCGGCCCGCCGCGCCTTCGGTCCCGCCGAGGACGACCGTCCCGGAACCTGACGCGCCGAACCGGATTTCGCCCGGCGTGTTGCGGTAGCGAAGCCCGGTTGGGCGCGCGAGGGGCTTCGTAACGCAGCTGTGCGGACTCGAAATCGATCTGCCGCGCCCTGATTCACCTCGCGCGCTCCTCGGAGGGGACGACGGCGCCCTGCGTCGCCGCGCGCAGACGATCGGCGAACACCGCGCAGGACCGCACGATCTCCGGGTCCGCGCGCATCCGGACGTCGGCGTCGAGGGTGGCGAGCGCGAGGACGAGCCACTGCCACGACTCGACGGCGAGGTGCACCTCGGTCCGGTCGTCACCCGTCGGCCGGATCTCGGCGTCCTGGTACTTCAGCGCGTCGGCGACGTGCGTGGCCGAGGCCGCCACGTCCAGGTGCACTGGTGTCCGCCCCTGCCGGAGTCCTTGCCGCAGGTATTCCGTGGCGGACCCGGCGGGAAGCGGGCGGGGTGCGAACCGGCGGCCGGTTCGGAGCAGGTCGCGCACACGATCGAGGCGGAAGACCCGCCAGTCCTCGCGGTCGACGTCCCATCCGAGGAGGTACCACCGCAGCAGGTGGTGGACCTGCCGGTACGGCTCGACCCGGCGCGAGGTCGGCGAGCCCTGCGCGTCGACGTAG
>Ga0182741_1000632_pt1 | contig 51017 bp, 40 predicted proteins | sample eDN5th37CBELigOP_FD_128874 | JGI IMG/M metagenome (GOLD analysis project Ga0182741, IMG submission 128874) | Enriched Organic Plus compost microbial communities from Emeryville, California, USA - eDNA 5th pass 37_C BE-Lig OP (version 2) (version 2) ... | reverse complement strand
TGCAGCTCGGGATAGAGGCGTTCGAGCTCTTCGAGGCGGTGCATCCAGCCGTCGTACGTCGCGTCGTCGACGATGACGGTGTCTTCGCCGTAGTACGCGTCGCGCGCCGCGATGATGCGGTCGCTCAGCGACTGCGCCTCTGCGCGGGCCTCTTCGAGCGTCAGTTCGGGGAGTTCGGTGGGCGCGGCATCCGTCACAGGGTCAGTCTAGGAGCGCCCTCCGACAGCCGAAGCGGGCTTCGCGCGTCAGGAGCCGACCGGCACGGCCGACACCGTGCGGTCGATCGTGAACTGCCCGATCACGCGCGTGCCGTCGTACATCACGGCCGTCTGGCCGGGCGCGACGCCTTCGAACGGCGCCTCGGGGCGCACCGTCACGACGCCGTCGGCGATGACCGCGTGCGCGGGCACGGGATCGGCGTGCGCGCGGATCTGCACGTCGCACGGGAACTCATCCGTCGACGGTGCGCGACCGGCCCAGGTGAACCGCTCCCCCGCGATCTCCGCGGTCGCGAGCGCCTCCTTCGGGCCGACGACGACCGTGTTGGAGACGGGGCGCACCTCGAGCACGAACCGCGGCTTGCCGTCGGGTGCGGGGACGCCCAGCGAGAGGCCCCGGCGCTGACCCACCGTGAACGCGTGCGCACCCTGGTGCTCTCCGACGACGGCGCCCGTCCGATCGACGATCTCACCGGGGGCGGTGCCGACCTTCTCGGCGAGCCAACCGCGCGTGTCGCCATCCGGGATGAAGCAGATGTCGTGACTGTCGGGCTTGTGCGCGACCGTCAGCCCGCGCTCCTCGGCCTCCGCCCGCACGAGCGCCTTCGAGGGCGTCGACCCGAGCGGGAAGTACGTGTGCGCGAGCTGCTCGGCCGTGAGGACTCCGAGCACGTAGGACTGGTCCTTCGCCGCATCCGACGCCCGATGCAACTCGAGGCCCTCGGGTCCGTCGACGAGCTTCGCGTAGTGACCCGTGCACACCGCGTCGAAGCCGAGTTCGAGCGCCCGCTCGAGCAGCGCGGCGAACTTGATCTTCTCGTTGCAGCGCATGCACGGGTTCGGCGTGCGGCCGGCGCGGTACTCGGCGATGAAGTCGTCGATGACGTCGTCGCGGAAGCGCTCCGAGAAATCCCACACGTAGAACGGGATCCCGAGGCGGTCCGCCGCGCGTCGGGCATCCATCGCATCCTCGATCGTGCAGCAGCCGCGGCTGCCCGTGCGCAGCGTGCCGCCCGCTCGCGAGAGCGCGAGGTGCACGCCGACGACGTCGTGTCCGGCCTCGACGGCGCGCGCGGCGGCGACCGCGGAGTCGACTCCGCCGCTCATGGCTGCCAGGATGCGCATCCGTCAAGTCTACGAGCGCCACCTGGAACCCGGCCGGACGTGAGCGATCACCGGGCGGATGCCGCGCGCGCCCGCTCCACGGCCGACGGCAGCGCCCGCAGCAAGGCGTCGACGTCGGCATCGGTCGACGTGCGTCCGAGTGTGAGACGCAGGACTTCGCGCGCCTCATCGGCGCTGCGCCCCAGCGCGAGCACGACGTGCGACGGCTCGGGGACCCCTGCCTGACACGCCGACCCTGTCGATACGGCGATGCCCGCCTGATCCAGCAGGAACAGCAGCGTCTCGCCTCGTGCGCCCGGGAACAGCACGTGAGCGTTGCCCGGCACGCGGTCCACCGGATCGCCGAGCAGCTCCGCCTCCGGGACGGACGACCGGATGCCGTCGACGAGCTTCGTGCGAAGCGCCGTGAGTCGTTCGGCCTCCGCCTCGCGCTCGGCCTCGGCGAGCTCGGCCGCGACGGCGAACGCCATCGCACCGGCGACGTCCTGCGTACCGGCGCGGAGAGACCGCTGCTGGCCGCCGCCATGCACGAGAGGGGAGATCGTCGCGGTGCGCGACACGACGAGCGCGCCGACCCCGACCGGGCCGCCGATCTTGTGCGCCGACAAGCTCATCGCGACCAGGCCCGCGGCCGGCGCGGCATCCGCTCTCCACCGCGCGAAGTCGACAGGCACATGCCCGAAGGCGGCGACCGCATCGAGGTGCAGCGGGACGCCGGCCGCACCGGCGGCGGCGGCGAGCTCCGCGGCGTCGTTCACCGTGCCGACCTCGTTGTTGGCCACGAGCGCCGTCGCGAGCGCAGATCCCGGAAGGGCCTGGGTGAACGCGTCGACGGCGATCCGCCCGACCGCGTCGAGTGCGACCGAGCGGACAGCAGCCCCCTCGTGCGACGCGAGCCACTCCACGGCGTCGAGCGTCGCATGGTGCTCGCCGTCCGGGAGCACGACCGTGTCGCGACGCTCGGCGCGCGCCCACCACAGCCCCTTGATCGCGAGGTTCGACGCCTCGGTGCCGCCCGACGTGAAGACGACCTCGATCGGGTCGCAGCCGGAGACGGCGGCGAGCCGCTCGCGGGCGTCTTCGAGGAGCCGCCGCGCGGACTGACCCGGTCCGTGGATCGACGACGCGTTGCCGAGCTCTTCCGCGGTGCGCACCCACGCGTCGCGCGCCTCCGGCCGCAGCGGGGTCGTCGCGGCGTGATCGAGATACACCACGAGCCCTGCCCCCGTCCGCTGTCGCCGTCCTGCGCCGCGCGCCCGAGGCCCGCGGCGTTACTACTGTAGAGCGCATGACTCGCCCGGAGCCCGCCGCGGCCGTCTCAGCACCCGGACTGCTCGACACCCGCCTCGACGGACTCGGGGTCACGCTGCACGACGGCGGCGGCACGCTGCGCGTGTGGTCGGGTGCGGCATCCGAGATCGAACTCGTCATCTTCGACAGCCACGACCTCGACTGGGCGACCGACGTCATCCCGCTCGAACAGGGCGACGGCGGTGTGTGGAGCGTCACGACCCCGCGCCTGCATGCGGGGACGATCTACGCGATCCGCGTCGACGGTCCGCCCAGGCCGGGCAATGTGTTCAACCCGAGCACACTGCTCATCGAGCCCTACTCGCGCGGCCTCGCGAGCGGCGGCTACGGAGACTGGCGGTCGGTCGTCGTCGAGGGTGCCTTCGAGTGGGGCGGCGTCGGCAAGCCCCGCGTGCCGTGGGATCGCACGGTGATCTACGAGGGTCACGTCAAAGGGCTCACGAAGACGCATCCGGATGTGCCGCCCGCCCTTCACGGCACGTACGCCGGCCTCGCCCACCCCGCGATGGTCGAGCACCTCACGTCCCTGGGCGTCACGAGCGTCGAGCTGCTGCCCGTGCATGCGTTCGTCGCAGAGCCGCGCCTTCTCAACCTGGGCCTCACCAACTACTGGGGCTACAACACACTGAACTTCTTCACGCCGCACGCGCCGTACGCGACCGAAGAGGCGCGTCGGCAGGGACCCGAGGCGATCCTCCGCGAGTTCAAGGGCATGGTGAAGCTGCTCCACGAGGCGGGACTCGAGGTCATCCTCGACGTCGTCTACAACCACACCGCCGAGGAGGGCATCGGCGGGCCCCGCTCCAGCCTGCGCGGAATCGACAACCGCGCGTACTACCGCCAGCACGACGACGGGTCGTACATCGACGTGACGGGGTGCGGCAACTCCCTCAACACGGCCACGGATGCCGCGGCCCGCCTCGTCCTCGACTCGATGCGCTATTGGGCGAACGAGGTGCAGGTCGACGGCTTCCGCCTCGACCTCGCCACGACGCTCGGGCGCGACGCGAACCACGAGTTCACGCCGGAGCATCCGCTTCTCCGCGCGATCGTCGACGACCCGGCGCTGCAGGACGCGAAGCTCATCGCGGAGCCGTGGGACGTGGGAATCGGCGGCTGGCAGACCGGCAACTTCGGGCGGGGCTGGCACGAGTGGAACGACCGCTACCGCGACCGCGTGCGCAACTTCTGGCTGAGCGACGTCGACTACGCGCGCCGCGCGGGCACGCCGCCGGTCGGCGTCGGCGGGTTCGCGACGCGTCTCGCGGGGTCGTCGAACACGTTCAGCGAGGAGCGCGGGCCGCTCGCGGGCATCAATTTCGTCACCGCGCACGACGGATTCACGCTGCACGACCTCGTGTCGTACGACGTCAAGCACAACATCGCCAACGGCGAGCACAATCGCGACGGCGCCGACACGAACCGCTCGTTCAACCACGGCGCCGAGGGACCAACGAGCGACCAGCGGATCCTCGCGGTGCGTCGCAAGGCGATGCGCAACCTGCTCGGCACGCTGCTGCTGTCGGCTGGGGTGCCCATGATCACCGCGGGCGACGAGTTCGGGCGCACCCAGCGCGGCAACAACAACGCGTACTGCCACGATTCCCCGCTCACGTGGCTCGACTGGCAGCACGCCCCGTGGCAGCGGGATCTGCTCGCGCACGCCCGGCGGCTCGTGGCGCTGCGGAACGAGAACCCCGCCCTGCGACCGATCCGCTTCGCGCGGCTCGGGGAGCACACGCCGTCGGCCTCCGTCATGGAGTGGTACGACGAGCGCGGCGAGACGATGTCGATCGAGCGCTGGACGGACGCGAGCCACCGCACGCTGCAGTACGCCGCCACGTCGACCCCCGAGATCGAGGAGCTCAACCGCATCCTCCTCGTCGTGCACGGCACCGAGACGCCGATGGACGTGACGCTCCCCCGCGTCGACGGCGCGCAGCGATTCGTCTCGCTGTGGTCGAGCGCCGATGAGGTGCCCGACCACAGCGAGGGACAGGAGTTCGCGCCGGGCGCCGTCATCTCGATGCCGGGTACGTCGATGAGGCTGTTCCGCGTCGAATGACGCGGCGCGAGCCGGCCGGGCGTCGGCGCGGCTGTCGGACGCCGAAGCGTCGCGATAGGTTCGAGACGTGGCCACGACGAACCGACGAGCGACCGCGCGACCATGGCGAAGCGCGACATCGATCCCGGTCCGAACCGGTGTCGAAGCAGCCGCTCGCGCCCCCGCGACCGACACGATCACCGGCCGCATCCCTACGCACGCTCCCACGCCATCGGTGCCCGGCGGGCTCTTCCGGCCGAAGGCGTTCGCGGGCGAGGTCGTGCCTTTCCGCGTCACGGCGTTCCGGGAGGGGCACGACCGCATCGGCGTGCACCTTCGGCTGTGGTCGCCGTCCGGCGACGAGTCGCTGCACCGCCTCAGCCCGCTCGAGAACGGTCTCGATCAGTGGCAGACGCTCGTGGGGCTTCTCGAGGAGGGCGTGTGGCGATTCCGCTTCGAGGCGTTCGCCGATGAGGTCGCGACATGGCGGCACGCCGCCCATGTGAAGATCGCGGCGGGCGTCGACGCGGCGCTCATGCGTGAGATCGGGGCTCGTCTCTTCGACCGTGCGGTTGAGGAGCGCTCGCGCCCCGCCGCGGAGCGGCGCGTGCTCGAGACCGCGGCGACGGAGCTGCGGCATCCGGATACGTCCGACGCCCGCGCGCTCGAGCTCGTCGACGACCCGCGGATCGCCTCCATCTTCGAGACGCGTCCGCTCCTCTCGCTGCTGTCCCCCGGGCCGGAGCGCGAGCTGCTCGTCGAGCGCGAGCGGGCCGGTGTCGGCGCGTGGTACGAGTTCTTCCCGCGCTCGGAGGGCGCCCGGCGCCTCAAGGACGGCACCGTCAAGTCGGGCACTTTCCGCACCGCGGCCCGCCGTCTCCCGGGCGTCGCGGCCATGGGGTTCGAGGTGCTCTACCTGCCGCCCATCCACCCGATCGGCTTCACGCACCGCAAAGGCCGCAACAACACGCTCGACGCCCAGCCGGGCGACCCGGGCTCGCCGTGGGCGATCGGCTCGCCCGCCGGCGGCCACGACGCGGTGCATCCGGATCTCGGCACCATGGCCGACTTCCGGGCGTTCGTACGCGCCGCGCGCGCCGAGGGCATCGAAGTGGCTCTCGACCTCGCGCTGCAGGCTTCGCCCGACCACCCGTGGGTCACGGAGCATCCGGAATGGTTCACGACGCTGCCGGACGGCACGATCGCGTACGCCGAGAACCCGCCCAAGAAGTACCAGGACATCTACCCGCTCAACTTCGACAACGACCCCGAGGGCATCCGGGCCGAGGTGCTGCGGGTCGTGCGCCACTGGATCGCGCAGGGCGTCAAGATCTTCCGCGTCGACAATCCGCACACCAAGCCCCTGCAGTTCTGGGAGTGGCTCATCGCGACGGTCAACGCCGAGCACCCCGACGTCGTCTTCCTCGCCGAGGCGTTCACGCGCCCCGCTCCGCTTCAGGCCCTTGCCGCCACCGGGTTCCAGCAGAGCTACACCTACTTCACGTGGCGCAACACCAAGACCGAGCTCGAGGAGTTCCTCACCGGCCTCGCGAACGACACCGCTGACTTCCTGCGGCCGAACCTCTTCGTCAACACACCCGACATCCTGACCGAGTACCTCCAGTTCGGTGGCCGTCCGGCCTACAAGGTGCGCGCCGCGATCGCGGCGACGGGTGCGCCCACATACGGCGTCTATGCCGGGTACGAGCTCTACGAGAACGTCGCACGGCCCGGATCCGAAGAGAACATCGACAACGAGAAGTACGAATACAAGTTCCGCGACTGGGAGGGTGCGATCGAGCGCGGAGAGTCGCTCGCGCCCTACCTCACTCGGCTCAACGAGATCAGGCGGGAGCATCCGGCTCTGCGACAGCTGCGCAACCTCACGATCCATTGGAGCGACGACGACGCGATCCTCGTCTACACGAAGCACCTCGACGCCGCCCTCTCCCCGACCGGCGCCTCCGACACGATCATCGTCGTCGCCAACGTCGACCCGCACTCGGTGCGCGAGACGATGGTGCACCTCGACACGCGCGTATGGGGCGTCGCACCGGGTTCGTCCTACGAGGTGGAGGACCTGATCACCGGAGCCCGGTGGACCTGGGCCGACCACAACTACGTCCGGCTCGACTCGTTCGTCGAGCCCGTTCACATCCTGCACGTGAAGGAGCCGTGATGTCCGAGCCCGATGATCGCCTGCTCGACGCCGTCGCCGCGGGGAGCCACCACGACCCGCACGCGGTCCTGGGGCTTCATCCGGGAACGGATGCGGCGGGCGGCGTCGAGTGGACGGTGCGCGTGCGCCGCCCCCTCGCCCGGAGCGTGACAGCGGCGTTCGATGACGGGATCCGCGTGCCGCTCGAGCACGTGCGGTCGGGCATCTGGGAGGGCACGCGCGGCGGCGAACCCGGCCGCTACGAGGTGGTGGCGACGTACGAGGACGGCCCCGATCACACCGCCGAGGACCCGTACCGCCACACGCCGACGCTCGGCGAGCTCGACCTGCACCTCATCCGAGAAGGCCGCCACGAAGAGCTGTGGCGGGTGCTGGGTGCGCACGTGCGCGAGCACGAGGGCTCGCGCGGCACCGCGTTCGCCGTCTGGGCGCCCAACGCGCGCGCGGTGCGGGTCGTCGGCGACTTCAACAACTGGGACGGTCAGGGCCACGCGATGCGCTCGATGGGTGCGAGCGGCGTGTGGGAGCTGTTCATCCCGGGACTCGGCGCCGGAGCGAACTACAAGTTCGAGCTGCTGTCGCGCGGAGGCGCATGGGTGCTCAAGGCCGACCCGATGGCTCGCCAGGCCGAGGTGCCGCCGGGCACGGCATCCGTGATCACCGAATCGTCGTACTCGTGGAAGGACCGCGAGTGGATGACGCGGCGTGCGCGGGCCCAGCCGCTCTCGCAGCCGATGTCGGTCTACGAGCTCCACCTGGGCTCGTGGCGCCAGGGGCTGTCGTACCGCGACGCGGCCGACCAGCTCATCGAGTACGTCACCGCCCACGGCTTCACGCACATCGAGTTCCTGCCGCTCGCCGAGCACCCGTTCGGCGGATCGTGGGGCTACCAGGTCACGGGGTACTACGCCCCCACGAGCCGCTACGGCAGCCCGGACGACCTGCGCTACCTCATCGACCGACTGCACCAGGCCGGCATCGGCGTGATCATGGACTGGGTTCCGGGGCACTTCCCGAAGGACGCATTCGCGCTGGCGCGCTTCGACGGCGAGCCGCTGTACGAGCATCCGGATCCCCGCCGTGGCGAGCACAAGGACTGGGGCACGTATATCTTCGACTACGGGCGTCCCGAGGTGCGCAACTTCCTCGTCGCGAACGCCCTGTACTGGTTCGAGGAGTTCCACGTCGACGGTCTGCGCGTGGACGCCGTCGCGTCGATGCTCTACCTCGACTACTCGCGCGAAACGGGCGAGTGGGTGCCGAACATCCACGGAGGGCGCGAGAACCTCGAGGCGATCGCGTTCCTGCAGGAGGTCAACGCCACCGCGTACAAGCGCTACCCCGGAATCGCGATGATCGCCGAGGAGTCGACGAGCTTCCCCGGCGTGACCGCGCCGACCGACCACGCGGGCCTCGGATTCGGCTTCAAGTGGAACATGGGCTGGATGAACGACTCGCTGCAGTACATCAAGCGCGATCCGCTGTACCGCAGTCACCATGAGGGCGAGCTCTCGTTCTCATTCGTCTACGCGTTCAGCGAGAACTACATCCTGCCGATCAGCCACGACGAGGTCGTGCACGGCAAGGGGAGCCTCTTCGGGCGCATGCCGGGCGACCATTGGCAGAAGCTCGCGAACATGCGCGTCTTCCTCGCGTACATGTGGGGACACCCCGGCAAGCAGCTGCTGTTCATGGGCCAGGAGTTCGGCCAGATGTCGGAGTGGTCGGAGTCCCGGTCGCTCGACTGGTGGCTGCTCGACCAGCCCACGCACGCGCAGCTCGCCGGCTTCGTGGCGGCGCTGAACCGCACGTACCGCGAGCACTCGGCCCTCTGGGCCCGCGACTCCGACGGCGAGGCCTTCACGCGGCTCGGCGCTCCGTCATGGAACCCGAACGTCATCGCGTTCGCGCGACGCGACTGGCACGGCAACTCGGTCGCCGTCGTGTGCAACTTCTCGGGCAGCCCGATCACGGGCTATCGCCTCACCCTGCCCGCCGAGGGCGTGTGGCACGAGATCCTCAACACGGATGCCGCGGAGTTCGGCGGGTCGGGCGTCGGCAACCTCGGCGTGGTCAACGCCGACAGCAACGGCCTCGCGTCGATGGTGGTGCCCCCGCTCGGCGCTCTGTGGCTGCGTCACGACCCCGAGGCGCACATTCCCTCGCCCACTCGCGGCTGACGTCGCGCGCAGCGCACCGCCCCGATCGTGGGCGGTTGCGCTCAGAAGAGCAGGTTCGCGAGGCGGCCGCGCGCACGGACGACGCGCGGATCCGCGTCGCCGACAAGTGCGAACAGCTCCAGCAGGCGCTCACGCACGGGAGCGCGCTGGTCGGACGGGAGCGCGCCGAAGAGGTCGAGCAGCCGGTCGAAGGCGTCGTCGACGTGGCCGCCGGCGATGTCGAGGTCGGCGACGCGAAGCTGCGCCTCGACGTCGGTCGGGTTCGCCGCCGCGGCGTCACGCGCCGACTGCAGGTCGAGTCCCTGGACGCGCGACAGCAGCTTCACCTGACCGAGTCCGGCACGCGCGTCGGCGTCGCGGGGGTTCTCGGCGAGCGCCTTCTCGTAGGCGGCGATCGCGCGTGCGTAGTCGCCCGCCTCGATCGCCTCGTAGGCCTCGGCGTGCAGCGGCGGCAGCGGTGGCTCTTCGGGCTCCACAGGGGCCTGGCCGTTCACCTCCACCGTGCCCGTGACGCCGTTCTGCGCGGCGAGCTGCAGCAACTGGGCGAACACCTCGCGCACCTGCTGCTCCGGCACGGCCCCGGTGAAGAGCGGAACGGGCTGACCGCCGACGAGGGCGACGACCATCGGGATCGATTGCGCGCGGAACGCCTGAGCGAGCTGCGGGTTCGCGTCGACATCGACCTTCGCCAGGACGACGCGGCCCGCGAGTTCGGTGACCACCTTCTCGAGGATCGGGCTCAGCTGCTTGCACGGACCGCACCACTCCGCCCACAGGTCGACGACGACCGGGACCGTGCGCGAGAGCTCGAGCGCGGAGCCGAACGTCTCGTCGGTGACATCCATCACCAGGGACGGCACGCTTCCGGCCGGGCCGCCTGCCGCGGGCGCGGGGGCCTGCGACGAAGAGGTCGGACGGTTGCGCAGTGCGGACAGATCCACGGCGCCGCGAAGCGCGGCGCCCTGAGCGGCATCGGTCACTTGATCACCTTCGCGTCGAGGATGTTCGAAGAATACCCGAGGAGCTGGATCTTCTCGTCGGAGTCGAGCACCGGCACGTAGAAGAAGACCTGGTCGCTGAACGTCGTCGTGACGCCCGTGCTGGACTGGTCGACGCCCGTCAGCGCCTTGACCTCGGTGTTGTCGCCGAGCTTGATGACGGCGTCGGCGTTGGTCGGCTTCGCCTCTTCCATCTCGTGCACGTGGACCGCGACGATGGCGCCGTTGTCGAGCGTCGCCAGCGCGACGGGCGGCTGCGTCCCCGCCGCCGCCTTGAACGTCAGGTCGCCCGTGTTCGTCGCGGTCGTGTTGAAGTCGTCGAGCCGTCGCTGACGGTCCTCGAGGACACCGGGGCGGAAGTGGTCGTTCTCGCTGTCGAACAGGTCCCAGTACTCGCTGTTCTCACCGTTGTCGATGATGTCGGCGTACGCCCCGGCAAGATCCTGCGGCGCCAGCATGAGGAACTCCGAATCGGGCGGCACCTGCGTCGCGCCCACGTAATGCGCCGCCATCTCGGGCATGACGGTCGACGCCTCGAGATTGGCGAGGTAGTTCAGCTTGTAGGGCGACCACTGGTCCGCCTGCGAGAGCATCATGATGTTCGCCGTCTTGTCGTCGGCGTCGCTCACGACCGCCATGAACGTGCGCGGCCAGCCGTCGAACGCCTGCGGCAGGATGATCTCGAGCGACTTCGTCGGGATCGCCGGAAGGGGCGCACGGTCGCTGATGGCCCCTCGCAGCTTGTAGTTCGTCGCCCGCTCGGCGAGGACCGCGCCGTCGAGACGGGTTGCCGCGAGCTCCGCGTCGAGCGCCTCATCCGCCTCGGCGACCGCGGATGACACGCGGCTGAGGATGCGGTCCGCCTGCGCTTTGGTGACAGCGGGCGCCTGCTGGCTCTCGGGCACGAGGACAGTCTGCGTCGGGGTCGGGGTCGGCGTCGGCCCCAGCTGCGGCCACGCGTCCGGCGTGCAGCCCGTGAACATCAGGGCCGAGACCGCGACGACCGGGAGGATCGCGAACGCGCGGCGGCCGGTCACGGCGCGGCGAGTCGGAGTACCGGCCGAGATGACGCCTTTGTCCTCACCCTCGATCGACAGATCGATCGGCTCGGTCGGAGGAAGCGGCAGGCCCTTGCGGCGCGGCCCGCGCGAGCGGCGGACGTGACGGATGCCGAGGATGTACAGCAGCACGCCGATCGCCATCACGAGACCGCCGCCGACGATGAGAGGACCCGCCCAGGGCGTCGTGCTCTCGATCGGCCAGGACACGCTCACCTTGGAGGGAGCAGGCGCGGTGCCGTCCATCGCGACGAGGACGCTCATGTCCTCGGGAAGCTGAAGAGGCTCGATGAGGAGGTCGGTCTGCTTGAACTCGTCGAGCCACAGGTCCGACCCGGCCGGATTGCGACCGGGTGTCGGCTCCGCTTCCTCGGCCGGAGCTTCACCCTCCACCGCGGGGGCGGTCTCGGCATCCGCGGGTTCTTCGATCGGCTCGGGCTCGACGATCCGGGTGCGGATCTCGCCGTCGTCGTCGAGGGTCACCGACGCGTACTCGGCGTCGGAGAGCCAGGCCTCCATGTCGGTGGTGCGGCCGTAGGCGGCGAAGATCTCGCCCTCGGCCTGCGCCCGAAGCGTCTGCGCGCCGGGGAGCCTGTTCAGCACCGCGCCGTCGATAAGCAGATAGGGCACGTCCTGCTCGATCGAGATCGGCGCGGTCTCGGTCTTCGGCCCCTGGAAGACGGTGCGCTGAGCGATGCCCGCACCGATCATCACGGCAGCGATGATGAATGCCACCACGGCCCACACGAAACGCACGGATGAAACCTCTCACTGGCCCGGGGTCGGGACGCGGGCCTGGGAAACTCGACAGTCCAGCGTAGCGAAGAGCGGCTGAAAGGAGCGTGGGAGGGACCAATCCACGACCTCGGCGTGCCGTGTGCGTATCCTGACCTATACCCTGCTGGGCCCGACGACGAACCGGAGAGCTCGTGAAGATCCACCATCCCTTCCGCACCGCCTTCGTCGCGACGCTCGGGGTGGGGCTGGGCCTCGTGCTGATCGGCAGCATCCAGACGCTGTCCACGATCCTGCTCTACATCGGCACGGCGCTGTTCCTGTCGCTCGGCCTCGACCCGCTCGTCGCGTGGCTCGAGCGGCGCAAGCTTCCGCGCTGGGCGGCGGTGCTCATCACGATCCTCGCGGTGCTCGCCGTGTTCGCGGGCATCGTCCTCATGGTCGTGCCGATCATCGTGAACCAGATCGCGCAGCTCGTCGGCGAGATCCAGGAGTTCGTCGGCAGCCGCACGCTCCCCCAGTTCTTCGACGACGTCAGCGCGTGGATCGCGGGCATCTTCCCCGGCCTGTCCCCCGAGTTCCTCGACGACGCCCTCGCGAACCTCCAGGACTGGTTCGTCGACAACTGGGGCTCGATCACCGGCGGCGTCATCAACGTGGGCTTCGCGGTCGTGTCGGGCCTCGCCGGCGCCTTCATCGTGCTCATCCTGACGATCTACTTCACCGCGTCGACGCCGTCGCTCAAGCGGGCTGTGTACCAGCTCGTGCCCGCGTCGAAGCGCGAGCGGTTCATCGACCTGTCCGAGCAGATCACCGACTCGGTCGGCTACTACGTCATCGGACAGCTCACGATGGGCGTCATCAACGGCGTGCTGAGCGCGATCTTCCTGTCGATCATCCAGGCCCCGTTCCCCGCGGTGCTCGCCGTCATCGCGTTCTTCTTCTCGCTGATCCCGCTCGTCGGAACGCTCACCGGCTCGGCGATCATCGTGCTGATCCTGCTGCTGGTCCCGGGCGGCCTCGGCATCCCGACGACGGCGATCATCGCGGCGATCTACTACCTCATCTACATGCAGATCGAGGCGTACGTCATCTCGCCGCGCGTCATGAACCGCGCGGTGTCGGTTCCGGGGGCGGTCGTGGTCATCGCGGCCCTCGCGGGCGGCTCGCTGCTCGGCCTCCTCGGCGCCCTCATCGCGATCCCCGTCGCGGCGAGCATCCTCATCATCTACCGCCAGGTCGTCATCCCGCGGCAGAACGAGCGCTGACGCCGTCGCCGCGGCGGCGTGGGATCAGACCTGTTCGGCCGCTCCGTGCCACTCGACCGGGAGCGGCAGCGCGTCAGGGTTGACGGCCGCCACGATCTCGGTGAGCACGCGGCGCGTCTGGCTCTCGCCGACCCACAGGTGCTTGCCGCCCTCGACGGGGACGAGCGTCGCGTGCGGGATCGCCGCGAACCGCTCGGCGGCCTCCTCCGGGCGGAGATAGTCGTCGAACTCGGGCACGACGATCACCATCGGACGAGGATCGTCGGCCCACGCCGCCACCTCTTCGGGGGTGGTGCGGTGCAGCGGCGGCGACAGCAGGATCACTCCCGCGACGTCGGCGTGGTCGCGCGCGTACTTGAGCGCGAGCTCGGTGCCGAACGACCAGCCCAGGACCCACGGATGCGGCAGCTCGCGCTCCCGCACGAAGTCCATCGCCGCGGCGACGTCGAACGCCTCGCTCCGGCCCCCGTCGAAGGCTCCCTCGCTCGTCCCCCGCGGCGACGTCGTGCCACGGGTGTTGAAGCGCAGGACGGCGAGGTCGGCGAGGGCGGGAAGCCGCGCGGCGGCCTTCCGGAGGATGTGGGAGTCCATGAACCCGCCGGCGGTGGGCAGCGGATGCAGCGTCACGAGCGTCGCGACCGGTTCTCTCTCGAGCGGGCGGGCGAGCTCGCCGACGAGCGTCAGCCCGTCGAGCGTGTGCAGCTCGATGTCCTCCCGCGTGGCGGGCAGGACGAGCGGACCACGGATCTCCACGTCAGGGACACCTCCAATGACAAGCGGATGCCGGGCACTCCCCCGGCCACGTCACGCGATCTTCCAGCAGTGCTGATGCCAGTGCCGGCGACCGGCGAGGTCGGCCTGATCGCCCAGCACGCCGTCCGCGCGCCACGCGACGATGTGCGCCGTGCCGGGCTCGATCGTGCGGCCGCACCCGGGGCACGTGTACGGCTTTTGCGCCTGCGCGGCCGAGACCGGCTGCACCGTCCATTCCACGCCGCGACGCGTCTCGGTGCGCTTCCAGCCCGCGATCATGCGCGCGAGGGAGTCGTCGTGGGACGACTCCCTGCGTCTGCGGTTGGCCCGCGGCATCCGTCAGTACCAACCGACGCGCTGCGAGTGATCCCAGGCGCCGCACGGCGTTCCGTAGCGTCCGCCGATGTAGCCGAGGCCCCACGCGATCTGCGTCGCGGGGTTCGTCTCCCAGTCGGCGCCGGCGCTGGCCATCTTGCTGCCGGGCAGTGCCTGCGGAATGCCGTACGCACCGCTCGAGCGGTTGTACGCGTTGACGCGCCAGCCCGACTCCTTGTTCCACAGCGCGACCAGGCACGCGAATTGGTCGTCTCCCCAGCCGCGCGCGAGCACCATGTCGTACGCGATCGCCTGCGCCGTGCCCGGGTCGGGGGCCACGAAAGGCGGCTGCCACCCCGATCGCGCTGACGTGGACGTGCGCTGGGCGACGGGCGTCGGGGTCGGCTTCGGCTTGACGTACACCTCGTAGGTCGGCCGATCGAACTTGGCGACAGTGGCCTCGGCGGTCTCGACCTCGAGCGACTGCACGTCGCCGAGCGAGCTCGCGTAAAGGGAGATCGGCGGGATCTCTTCGGCGCTCGCCTGCTGGGTGAGCGGAAGCCCGCTCGGGCCCGCCCACGCGGCCACGAACGCGATGGCCGCGACTGCCGCGAAGACTCCCATGACGCCGCGTCGACGCGACCAGCGCGTCTCGACCGGCTTCGCGGCCGGCGCACGCCGCACCGGCGCGGGCGAATCGGCTGTGGTGGCCGGGACGCGACGACGCAGGGGCGGCGCGGGAATCATCTCGTTGCCGGGAGTCACAGTGTGCCGAGTCTAGCCGCCGCGTCCCGCCCCTGCCACGCGACCTGCCCGGGCCACCGCTCATCGAGAGTGCGCCCACCTCGCGCAATACTCACGTGACCGCGAGCATGACCTCGATGACGGCGTCGAGCACGGCGTCGACCTGCAGCTCCCGATAGCCGTTGCGCTGCATCCGGAACGCCACTCCGCGCACCTGCTCGACCGTCAGCGGCTCACCCTTCTCGAGGAACCGGGCGATGCGGTCGGCGACGATGTCGACCTCGTCGATGCGGTAGCCGTAGCGAAGCGGTCCGACGCGGTCGAAGCGGCGGCCGCGCTCGCGCGAGAGGCGGTCGAGCACGACCTGCGCTGTCTCACGCGCCTGGCCGACCCACTCGCGCACCCCGGTCGCGGCGACTGCCTGCTGTCGCTCTCGCGCCGCGAACGCGTCCTCGATGCGGCCGAGCGCCGCATCGACCGCGTCGATCGCGTAGCCCTGCCGAACGAGCGGGAACGCCACCTGCCGGATGTCGGCGGATGTCATGGGGTCGTCGGACGCGTCGCCGGCTTCGAACGCCGTACGCGCGCGGAGCAGGAAGGCGTCGACCGCTTCGCGGTCATAGCCCTTGCGGCGACCGGGCGCGAGCGGGAACGCGGGGCGAGCGGTGGGTGCCGTCGTCATGAGACCGCCAAGGGGACGAGGAGGTACGAGAGCGCGAGCGCGACGGGCGCGCTCGGCAGGATGGAGTCGAGACGATCGAGCACGCCGCCGTGGCCGGGCAGCCACGAGCTCATGTCCTTGATGCCGAGGTCGCGTTTGATCATCGACTCGCCGAGGTCGCCGATGGTGGCCGACGCGAGGATGATCGGACCGATGATGAGACCCGTCCACCACGGCAGGTTGAGCATGAACATCGCGAGCAGCACCGCCGCGACGATCGCCGCGACGGCCGCGCCGGCGAAGCCCTCCCACGTCTTCTTCGGGCTGATCCGCGGGGCCATCGGGTGGCGTCCGAGCGTGAGGCCCGTCGCGTAGGCGCCCGTGTCGGCGGCGACCGCCACGATGATGAACGCGAGCACCCACCACTCACCGCCGTCGCGCTGAAGCAGCACGAGGCAGAGCGCCGTGAGGAACGGCACATAGACCTGGATGAATCCCGCGATGAGGACGTCGGCGAGCACGTCGCCGTACAGACGGCCGTCGCGGCGGGCCATCTGGCCGATGATCCGCCACACGATCACGAACGCGACCGCCACGAACGCCGTGACCCACAGCATCCACGGCGACAGGAAGAAGCCCGCGAGCACGAGCGCCGCTCCGGCGATCAGCTGCGGAACGATGTCGACCCGGCGGCCCGCCGCGATGAGCGCGCGGCCGAACTCGAAGATGCCCAGCAGCGCGGCCGCCAGCGCGAAGATCACGAACGGCCACTTGAAGAACACGAGCGAGGCGACGAGCACGACGCCGATCGCGAGACCGATGAGGATTGCGAGGATCAGATCCCGGCCGGTGCGCTGTTTGATGCGCTCGTTCGCCTCCTCGAACTCGGCGCGCGCGTGCGCGACCTGACTCTCGAACTCGGTGCGCGCGGCACGGATGTGCGACTGGAGCACGGCACCCGGGTCGGTCGGAGGCGCCGTCGCGCGACGCGCGGCCGCGTCTTTGCGCGTGAGCGGCGGGTCGCCCGCCGGTTGCGGCCGGCCCGTGCCCGCGGCATCCGCCCCTGTCATCGGGGTGTCCGCGGGATCGGGAACCGGCCCTGATGTGTCGGTCACGGGAGTCCTCAGACCTCGAGGAGTTCGGCCTCTTTGCGCTTGAGCGCGTCGTCGATGGCGTCGACGTGCGTGCGCGTCAGGGCGTCGAGCTCCTTCTCAGCGCGGACGAGCTCGTCTTCGCCGACCTCGCTCTTCAGGGCGTCGAGGTCGTCCTTGGCCTTGCGACGGATGCCGCGCACGTGCACGCGCGCGTCTTCGGCCTTCGAGCGGACGAGCTTCACATATTCCTTGCGGCGCTCCTCGGTGAGCTCGGGCAGCGTCACGCGGATGATGTTGCCGTCGTTCGTCGGGTTGGCGCCGAGGTTCGGCATGTCGCGGATCGCCTGCTCGATCGCCTTCAGCGCCGACTTGTCGTACGGCGTCACGATGAGTGTGCGAGCCTCGGGGTTGTTGAGCGAAGCGAGCTGCGCGAGCGGCGTGGGCGTGCCGTAGTACTCGACGAGGAGCTTCTGGAACAGCTGCGGGTTCGCGCGTCCGGTGCGCACCGTCGCGAAATCCTCTTTCGCGGCCTCGACGGCACGATCCATGCGCACCTCGGCATCTGCCAAGACGTCGGCGATCACAGTGGGACTCCCCTCGTAGCTGCGGACAACTCAGTCTATCGGCGCGGTCGCTCCCGAACGGGCGTGAACCGCGCCGAGCTCACGTCGTGACGAGAGTGCCGATCGACTCGCCGAGCAGCGCCTTGGTGACGTTGCCCGCAGGCTCCATGCCGAACACGCGCATGTCCATCTTGTTGTCCATGCACAGGCTGAACGCGGTCGAGTCGACGACCTTGAGGCCCCGCTGCAGTGCGTCGAAGTACGTGATCCTGTCGATGCGCGTCGCGTCGGGGTCGTGTCGGGGATCGGCGGTGTACACCCCGTCGACGCCGTTCTTCGCGACGAGCACCTCGTCCGCACCGATCTCGAGCGCGCGCTGGGCCGCGACCGTGTCGGTGGAGAAGTACGGCAGCCCCGCGCCGGCGCCGAAGATCACGACACGGCCCTTCTCCATGTGGCGCTCGGCACGCCGTGGGATGTACGGCTCGGCGACCTGCGTCATCGAGATCGCGGACTGGACGCGCGTTGCGGCGCCCGCCTGCTCGAGGAAGTCCTGCAGGGCGAGCGCGTTCATGACCGTGCCGAGCATGCCCATGTAGTCGGCGCGGCCGCGGTCCATGCCGCGCTGACTGAGCTCCGCGCCGCGGAAGAAGTTGCCGCCGCCGACGACCACCGCGATCTCGACGGTGTCGACGGCCGCCGCGATTTCGCGGGCGATCTGGCTCACGACGTCGGGGTTGACGCCGAGCTGGCCGCCGCCGAACGCCTCGCCCGACAGCTTGAGCAGGACGCGACGGCGTCCGGTCGCTTCGTTGATCACGGTGTCTTCCTCTCGTCGCTTACGACAACCTATCGAAGGCATCCGGGGCACACGGCAAAGGGCCCGCATCGCCGAACGATGCGGGCCCTTGTGCGCGTGTCAGGCGCCGACCTTGAATCGGGCGAAGTCGGTCAGCGTGAGACCGGCGTCCTTCGCCACCTGCGCGACCGACAGCTTGTTGTCGCGCGCGTAGTCCTGGTCGAGGAGGGCGACCTGCTTGAAGTACGCGTTCACGCGGCCCTCGACGATCTTCGGAAGCGCGGCCTCGGGCTTTCCCTCGTTGCGCGAGATCTCGGTGACGATCTCACGCTCCTTCTCGACCTCGGCGGCCGGCACGTCGTCGCGCGACAGGTACGTCGGGTTCGCGAACGAGATGTGCTGCGCGAGCGCGCGAGCCGTCTCGGCGTCGTCACCGGTGTACGCGAGCACGACGCCGACCTGCGGGGGCAGGTCCTTGTTCGTCTTGTGCAGGTAGATCTCGAACTTGTCGCCCGTCAGGGTGCGGACGCGACGCAGCTCGACCTTCTCGCCGATGATCGCGGCCTCGTCGGAGATGAGCTGCTCGACGGGCTTGTCGCCGGCGGGGGCGGCGAGAGCCGCCTCGACCGAGTCGGCACCCGCGGCGGCCGCCGCGTCGAGAACCTGGTCGGCGAGCGAGATGAAGCGCTCGGTCTTCGCGACGAAGTCGGTCTCGCATGCGAGCTCGATGATCGTGACCTTGCCGTTCAGCTCCTTGGCTGCGACGAGGCCCTCGCTCGTCGAGCGGTCGGCGCGCTTGGCGTTGCCCTTCGCGCCCTTGAGACGCAGGATCTCGACGGCCTTCTCGACGTCGCCGTCAGCCTCTTCGAGCGCCTTCTTGGTGTCGACCATGCCCGTGCCGAGCTGCTCGCGCAGCGCCTTGATGTCGGCGATCGTGAAGTTTGCCATGGGTCGTGGCTCCTTGATGTTGGTGAGTTCTCATGGATGCCTCGGCGGGACCGCTCCGGAAAGCGATCCCGCCGTGGCGGAGTTCGAAGTTCGAGTGATTACTCGGCGGACTCGGCGGCGGGCTCGGCCTCAGCGGCCTCCGCCTCGGCGGTCTCCGCCGTCGCGGCGGCGGCCTCGGCACCGGCCTTGTCGGCCTCCGACTCGGTCGCGATGGTCTCGACCTCGGCGAGGTCGGTCACGACCGCGCCTGCGCTGGGCTGCGTCGAAGCGTCGGTCGCGACCGGCGCCCCCTGCTCGAGGAGCTCGCGCTCCCACTCGGCCAGCGGCTCGGCGGTCTCGTCGGCGTCCGCGGCGGGCTGGTGACGCTGGATGAGACCCTCGGCCGCGGCATCCGCGATGATGCGCGTGAGCAGGCTCACGGAGCGGATCGCGTCGTCGTTGCCGGGGATCGGGTACTGGAAGTCATCCGGGTCGGCGTTCGTGTCGAGGATGCCGATGACCGGGATGCCGAGCTTCTTGGCCTCGTCGACCGCGAGGTGCTCGCGCTTGGCGTCGACGACCCAGATCGCCGACGGCGTCTTCTGGAGATTGCGGATGCCGCCGAGCGACTTGTGCAGCTTGTCGAGCTCGCGCTTCTTGAGCAGCAGCTCCTTCTTCGTGAGGCCGCTCGCGGCCGGGTCGTCGAAGTCGAGCTCCTCGAGCTCCTTCATGCGCGCGAGGCGCTTCGACACCGTCGCGAAGTTCGTGAGGAGACCACCGAGCCAGCGCTGGTTGACGTAGGGCTGGCCGACGCGGGTCGCCTGCTCGGCGAGAACCTCCTGCGCCTGCTTCTTCGTGCCCACGAAGAGGATCGTGCCGCCGTGCGCCACGGTCTCCTTGACGAACTCGTAGGCCTTGTCGATGTACGCCAGCGACTGCTGGAGGTCGATGATGTGGATGCCCGAGCGCTCCGTGAGGATGAAGCGCTTCACCTTCGGGTTCCAACGGCGGGTCTGGTGCCCGAAGTGGACGCCGCTGTCGAGCAGCTGGCGGATCGTGACGACGGCCATGGCCGGTCTCCTTCTCTGACGCTCGCGCGTCTGTTGCGGTTGATTCGTGCCGGTGGATGGATCCGGCATGCCTGGTGCCCGGCACACGCCCGCCCCTGAACCTGTCAGGAGACCGTTGGGAGTTGATGCCGCGCCGGCGAACACGCGGTTCGCGACGCTCTGGGCACGCGGAGTCACTCCGACGAGCGGAGTGCGGGACCAAGTGTACCAGTCGGCGGCATCCGTCCGCCCTCCGTTCACCTCCGCGGCGCCGCGGAGGTGAACGGAGAAGGAAATCCTTCGGAATCCGACGGATCCCCTTGGCAGATGCGCACGTGGTTCCTAGTCTGCGAATTGTCTGTGCATCGCTCCCCGACGCCACCCCAGACGGCATCCGATGCACAGCTTGAGGAGAGTCATGCAACGACGCAGTACCGCCTCGCGAATGTCCGTCGTCACCGCCACCGCGGTCGGCGCGCTCCTCGCGAGCCTCATGATGGCGCCCCCCGCCTCCGCGGCGACGCCGACCCACACCATCGCCCAAGTCCAGGGCACGACCGACACATCGCCCCTCGTCGGTCAGACCGTCACGGTTCGCGGCGTCGTCACCGCCGACCACCGCGTCGGCGGCTATCGGGGGATCTACATCCAGACACAGGGCGTAGGCGCGGGCGCCGACCCCGACCCGCGCGTGTCGGACGGCATCTTCGTCTTCCTCAACAGCAACCCTGCGACCGGCATCGAGATCGGCGATCTCGTCGACGTGACCGGCGCCGTGTCGGAGTTTCGGCGCGACAACTCCGGCCTCGTCCGCGACCCCCGCACGATCACGCAGATCAACGGATCCGCGGCGGGCGCGGTCGAGATCGTCGAGAAGAGCGTGGGGACGCCGGCGCCGATACCCCTGCCCGCGTCGGTCGTGGGCGACACCGCCCGCGAAGGCTTCGAGGGCATGCTCGTCGCTCCCGTCAGCACGACATCGGCGCCCTACCGCGTGATCTCGAGCCACAATCTCACCAATTTCGGCGAGCTGTGGTTGAACGCCGGCTCGGCGATGCCGGTGGAGGCGTACGAGACCCAGCCCGTGGGGTCGACCGCCGCGGACACGATCACGGCGGCGAACCGCGGCAGCCGCATCGCGCTCGACGACGGCTACAGCATCTCGACGACGAACGCCGACCACCCGGGCGAGCAGCCGTACTTCACCCCGGGCCAGGTCGTCCGCAACGGCGACCGAGTGACGTTCCCGACCACGGGCTACGTGCTGGACTACGGGTTCGACCTGTGGCGCCTGCAGCCGCCCGTGCCGATCAACGATGCGAGCCCGGCCGAGCTGAAGCCGACCTTCACGACGCTGAACCCGCGTCCGGCGGGCGTGCCCGACGTGGGAGGCGACGTCACCATCGCGGCGTTCAACGTTCTGAACTACTTCACGACGCTGACGAGTGAGAACCCGGACGCGCGCGGCGCGGACACGCCCGAGGAGTTCGCGATCCAGAAGTCGAAGATCGTCTCGGCGATCAACGCGCTCGACGCCGACATCGTCGCGCTGCAGGAGATCGAGAACTCCGTGAAGCTCGGCGAGAAGCCGGACGAGGCACTCGCCGAGCTCGTCGCAGGTCTCAACGCCGCGGCCGGTGGCAAGGTGTGGGACTACGTCCGTACGCCCAAGGCGCTGCACAACCCCGAGATCGTCGACGTCATCACGAACGCGATCATCTACAAGCCCGCCGTCGTCAAGACGAACGGCGCGGCGCAGACGATCGTCGACGAGTCGGTGTGGGGCAACGCGCGCGAGCCGATCGCCCAGACGTTCAAGTTCGGCAAGCAGTTCGTGACGGTGATCGCGAACCATTTCAAGTCGAAGAGCGCGTCCGAGGGCGACCCCGAGTTCGGGCAGGACAGTCCGTACAACGCCGACCGCGTGAAGCAGGCGGAGTCGCTGCTCGCGTTCGCACAGTCGCTCGAGCGCGGCCAGAAGACCGATGTGTACCTCGTCGGCGACTTCAACTCGTATGCGAAGGAAGACCCGATCAAGGTCTTCACGGATGCCGGATACACCGACCTCCTCTTCTCGCGTGCGCGCGGGCAGTACACGTACACGTTCGACGGCGAGCTCGGCTCGCTCGACCACGTGCTCGCGTCGCCGACGGCGTCCGACAAGGTCACCGGCGTCGGCGTATGGTCGATCAACTCGCCCGAGTGGTCGGGACGCGAGTACTGGGGACCGGCGGCTGAAGCCGGCACGCCATACCGCTCGAGCGACCACGATCCGATCCTCGTCGGCGTCGGCACGGAAGGAGCGCCGGGCACGGTCGAGTTCGACCTCGTGACCGTCAACGACTTCCACGGCCGCATCGAGCAGTCCGCGCCCTCGGGCGGCATCGCCGCGCTGTCGACCGCCGTCAAGCAGATTCGGGCGCAGAACCCGAACACGATCTTCGCGGCGGCCGGCGACCTCATCGGCGCATCGACGTTCACGTCCTTCATCCAGCAGGACGTCCCGACGATCGAAGCGTTCAACGAGGCCGGTCTCGACGTCAGCTCGGTCGGCAACCACGAGTTCGACCAGGGCTTCGCGGACCTGACCGACCGTGTCATGCCGCTCGCGATGTGGGAGTACCTCGGTGCGAACGTGTACGACAAGGCGACCGGGAAGCCCGCGCTGCCGGAGTACTGGACATACACGGTGCAGGGCGTCACGATCGGCTTCATCGGCGCCGTGACCGATGAGCTCCCGTCGCTGGTGAGCCCCGCCGGGATCGAGGACATCACGGTCGGCGACCCGACCGAGGCGGTCAACCGTGTGGCGAACCAGCTGAGCGACGGCAAGAAGAACAACGGCGAGGCCGACATCATCATCCTGCTCGTCCACGAGGGTGCCGCAACGACCGACATCTCGTCGGCGGTCGATCCGAACAGCAGGTTCGGCAAGATCGTGCTCGGCGCCAACGAGAACGTCGACGCGATCGTCTCGGGTCACACGCACCTCGCGTACAACCACGTGATCGACGGTCGTCCGGTGATCTCCAGCGGTCAGTACGGCGAGCGGTTCTCGCGGATGGACATCACGTACGACCGCAGGACGAAGTCCGTCACGATGAAGAACGAGATCTTCTCGCTGATGGACGGGGCCACTCCGCTCTTCTCAGATGACCCCGCCGTCGTGCCGATCGTGCAGGACGCCGTCGCGGTCGCCGATGAGCTCGGCAATGTCGTGATCGGCGAGGCGACGGCCGACTTCGGTCGCGCCGTGTTCGCCGACCCCGCGGGCCAGACCTCGTTCCCCGAGAACCGAGGTGGCGAGTCGACGCTCGGCAATCTCGTCGCGGATGTCCAGAAGTGGGCGCTCAACGTCGATGGCACACGCGACGTGGACGTGGTGTTCATGAATCCGGGCGGCCTGCGCGCCGACCTGGATTCGGGCGAGGTGACGTACCGCGAGGCGGCGAACGTCCAGCCGTTCGCGAACACGCTCGTCTCGTTCACGCTGACCGGCGCTCAGATCAAGCAGGTGCTCGAGGAGCAGTGGCAGCCTGCCGGCTCGTCGCGACCGTTCCTCAAGCTCGGCGTGAGCAAGGAGCTGACGTACACCTACAACCCGAATGGCACACCGGGTGACCGGATCACCGAGATCCTGCTGAACGGCGAGCCCATCGATCCGGCCGGGACGTACTCCGTCGGCGCGAACTCGTTCCTGGCCGCGGGTGGAGACAACTTCCTCACTCTCGCCGAGGGCGGGAACAAGTCCGACAGCGGCAAGATCGACCTGGAGTCGATGGTCGACTACCTCGAGGAGTTCGGGACGATCACCCCCGACCTCGCGCAGCGCGCGGTCGGCGTGATCGTGTCCCCTCCGGATGCGGACGGCTACGCCCCGGGCGACCAGGTGACGCTGACGCTCTCGTCGCTGGAGTTCACGCGCACCGAACCGCCGGCCGGCACCGTCTCGGTGTCGTTCGACGGCACGGTTCTCGCGACGGCGCCCGTGACGCGGGCGTACACGGTGGCGACGGACGAGACCGGCACCGCCACGGTGACGTTCACGATCCCGGACAGCGCCACCGGAGACGCCCGATTCGCGATCACGACCCCGCTCGGCACCGCGAGCTCGGTGGTGATTCCGATCAGCTGACCGGTCGGTCGCTCACGACGAGGGGGCGGGCCCGTGGGTCCGTCCCCTCTCGCGTCCTCCACGGATGCCCCGGGCCAACGCTCTCCGCACAGTCCCGTCCGCCGCAGCGACGCGCGATCAGCCCGGAACCGAGACTGGCGACATGCCCGTTCCTCGTGCGATCCGTCGTGTCGTGTTCATCGCGCTCGTCGCGCTGGTCTTCATCACACCTGTGAGCGCGAGTGCGGCGGATCCCCCGCCCGACGGCGTCTCATCGAGCGCTGACGCGTGGGAGTGGCCGCTCTCGCAGCTCCGCCTGGTGCGGCCGTATGTCGCACCCGCTCACGAGTACGGATCCGGGCACCGCGGCATCGACCTCGAACCGGGTGCCGCACCCGTGGTGTTCGCACCGGCCGCGGGTGTGGTCGCGTTCTCCGGCTCGGTCGCCGGACGCTCACTCGTGACCATCGATCACGGCGACGGCCTCGTGACGACGCTCGAGCCGGTCGCGTCGGAGCTCCAGCCCGGAGCCGCCGTCGGTCGCGGCGAAGCGGTGGGGGTGATCGACCTCGGGGGCCATGCCGAGCCGGGGACGGTCCACTTCGGGGTGCGCCTCGACGGCGAGTACATCAATCCGATGGTGCTGCTCGGCGGCGTCCCGCGAGCGGTGCTCCTCCCCTGTTGCTGACAGGTGTCAGCAACAGGGGAGTTCAGGCGCGCGGGTGGGCGAGGCGGTACGTGGCCGCGAGGCGCTCCGCCGACACGTGGGTGTAGATCTGGGTCGTGCCGAGGCTCGCGTGACCGAGCAGCTCCTGCACCGTCCGGAGGTCCGCTCCGCCGTCGAGCAGATGCGTCGCGGCGGAGTGCCGGAGCGCGTGCGGACCGACTCCCCCGCCGATGACCGGGCCGAGGGCGCGCGCGACGAGGTCGTACACGGCGCGGGGGCCCATGCGCCCGCCCCGAACGCCCAGGAAGACGGCGTCGCCGGGGGTTGCGGCATCCGTCGCGGGCTCAGGCGTGGATCCACGCGCGGCCGCCAGCGCGTCGAGTCGTCGATCGCGCAGCACCGGGCGACCTCGGGTGAGGTACGCATCGAGCGCACGAGCTGCCGATCCGCCGAACGGGACGACGCGCTCTTTGGAACCTTTGCCGACCACCCGTATCGTGCGGCGCTCCGGGTCGATGTCGCCGAGATCGAGTCCGCACAGCTCGGAGACGCGCACGCCGGTCGCATAGAGCAGCTCGAGCGCCGCATGGTCACGCAGGGCGATCGGGTCCCCCTGCGCTGCGACGAGCCCGAGCCGATCGAGGAGCTCGCCCACCGCATCCGCGCTCGCGACCTTGGGCAGCGTCTTCGCGCGCTTCGGAGCGACGAGGCGCACGCTCGGATCGGCGGCGACGTGTCCCGCCTCGAGCGCCCACGCGAAGAAGCCACGCGCCGCCGCGGCTCTGCGGGCGAGGGTCGACCGCGCGTCGCCGCGCTGCGTCGCGACCCACAGCCACTCGCGCAGGTGCTCGAGCTGCACTTCTCGCACCTCGACGTCGCCGACCACGGAGATCAAGTCCGCGACGTCTGCACGGTAGGCCTTCGCAGTCGCAGGCGACAGCCGACGCACATCGCTGACGTGCGCGACGAAGGCGTCGGCGGCTTCGGACATCCGCATGCGGCCAGCATGCCCGACCAGAGCGCCGCCGGCCGGAAGCCGCTCCGCGGAGCCCGGCGGAGCGCTCGTGGTCTGGTCGGGCTTCAGGGTGTGGGTAGCGGAGCCGCACTGGATGCAATACCGTCTCGTCTCGAGGGCGGAGAGTACGGCGACAGCGAGGTCGTCTCGGCGACCATCACCCTCGGAATCGTTCACCGGGCTGGGGCTCTGTGGCGGTCCTGCCGCTGGACGATGTGTCCTCCCATGACGGTCTGTCGATTGGGATCAAGGAGGACCGCTCGTGTCGAAACCTCGCCACCGGATGCCATCGCGCCTTTTGCGCAGGTCGTTGCTCGCCGGCGTCCTCGTCTGCGGAATGGTGCTCGCGGGAACAGCGGCGACGGCCGCCGCAACACCGCCGCGTTCCTCCGTGCTTCAGGGCACCGTCGAGAGCGCAGGCACGGGATTGTCGAACTTCTCCGTGTCGGTCTATGCGGCATTCGTCGATCGCAAGCCGCAGTGGGTGCCGCTGGGATCGGCAAAGAGCGACAAGAACGGGGAGTTCCGAGTGAAGTACTCGGTGCCGAAGGGCCTCGCGAGCGGCGATCCGCTCCTCTTCGTCGCGGCGGAGAACGGGCCGGTCATGCTCGCGAGTGCCATCAGCGCGGGGCTCGGTGCGGTTCCACCGCGGGTCGTCGTCAACGAGCGCACGACGGTCGCGACGGGGAACGCCTTCGCCCAGTTCATCGAGGGCCATCGGATCGCGGGCAATCGATACGGCATGACGAACGCGGTGAGCATGGCCGCCAACCTGGCCGATCCGGTGACCGGGGCGGTCGGTACGGTGCTCGCCGCGACACCGAACGGGACGGAGACGTCGACGCTCAGCACCTTCAACTCGCTCGCGAATGCGGTCGCGAGCTGCGTCGCGGATCGCTCCAGCTGCAAGGCACTGCTCCGTGCGAGCGCGCCGCCGGGAGGGCCGCCCTCGAAGACCGTCCTCGACGCAGTCGCGAACATCGCGAAGTACCCCTCCTTCCCGTCAAGCCGCTCGCCGAACGGCGATCCGGTGTTCGCACTGTCGCAGCGGACTCCCGTCAATCAGCCCGCGCTGAGCGCAGCGCCGACGAGCTGGCTTCTCTTCCTCAAGCTCACCGGAGGCGCGTACAGCGCCCAGGACGGCGACAACCTCATGAACGGCCCGGGAAACTTCGCGATCGACGAGAAGGGGTTCGTCTGGGTCAACGACAACGCCGTCCCCCGACCGCCTGACGAGTATGCCTGCGCCGGCCTCACGCTTCTCAAGTTCACCCCGTCCGGGCAGCCCGTGCCCGGCACCCCGTACTCCGGCGGGGGTCTCAACGGCGCCGGGTACGGCATCACCCTCGACCCGAGCGGCAGAGTGTGGGTGGGCAACTTCGGCTTCCAGGACCCGCCCTGCCTCGACCCGCAGGTCGCGGCCGGGCAGGGCACCATACCGGCTCCCCACAACAGCGTGTCCGTCTTCCACGCCGATGGGACTCCGCTCTCCGGCGTGGACGGCTACACCACCGGGAACATCTCCTGGCCGCAGGGCACGGTCTCCGATCGCGCAGGAACCATCTGGATCGCCAACTGCGGCAACGACTCGGTGACGATGCTCCCGGGTGGGGACCCTGCACGGGCCGTCAACATTCCGCTGGGGCCTGCGCCCGAAGAGGGGCATCCCCAGCTCAAGCCGTTCGGCGCCACCGTGGACGCGCGCGGCAACGTGTGGATCGCCAACAACCGTGGAAACACCGTCTCGGTGATCTCACCCGACGGGCGGCGGGTCGAGACGCTCCCGGGAACGTTCCAGGGCCGGAAAGTCCTGAGCCACCCTGTCGGCAACGCAACCGACACGAAGGGCAACGTGTGGGTCGCGAATTCCGACTGGCTCGATTCGCCATGCCCGACCCGCGCGGAGCTCGGCGAAGCCGAGAATCCGTCGGTCACCGCTTTCCGCCAGGACACGCGCAGGCCGTTCCCCGGTTCGCCGTTCACGGGCGGGGGTCTGGCGTTGCCGTGGGGCATTGCCGTCGACGGGAATGACACCGTATGGGTGTTCAACTTCGGCGTCGTGCCCGTCGGGCAGACGAGCGACATCCCGACCGGCATCAGCCGCTTCTGCGGCGTCGACACACGCGCCTGTCCGAAGGGGACGACGACGGGCGACCCGATCTCTCCGGACACCGGATACCGCAGCGATGCGCTCGAGCGCATCACCGGCGGGCAGATCGATCCTTCGGGAAACATCTGGCTCACCAACAACTGGAAGCGCGATGCCGACCCCGTCGTCAACCCATTCGGGAACGCGATCGTCGTCGCCGTCGGCGCAGCCGCACCGGTGAGGACGCCGCTCATCGGACCGCCGGTGGCGGCGGAGCGGAGGTGAAGTCCGGGGACGGTCGCCCCCGGCCGCCGGCTCCCGTCACCACCTTGAGATGTCATGCGCCGCCGCGTCGCCCTCATCCCTTCGCCAGCCGCAGCCGCCACCCGCGCTCCCCATGTTCGACCCGCTCCTCCAGGAGCATGATCCCCAGCAGGGCTTCGACCTGCTGTGTGGTCATGCCGCTTCGACGCGCGAGGTCGGCGGCCTCCCGCCACACACGGACGCTCAGCGCGTCGGTCACGCGCATTGTGTCGTCCGTGCGTGAGCCGCCCTCGATCACCGAGCCGGCACGTCGCACGCGGGATGCGTCTTCGAAGCCGATAAGCTCGCGCACGTCGTCGGCGCTCGTGATGCACGCCGCGTCGAACTCGCGGAGCATCCGGTGACATCCGGCGGATGCCGCGCTCGTCACCGGACCCGGCACGGCGCCGACCGGCCGCCCGAGCGCCCTCGCATGACTCGCGGTGTTGAGCGATCCGCTGCGCCAGCCGGCCTCGACGACGATCGTCGCGTCGGCCAGTGCCGCAATGACGCGGTTCCGCTGGAGGAAGCGCCACTTGGTCGGCGCGCCGCCGCACGGCACTTCACTCACGACCGCGCCGGTCTCGGCGATCCTGTCGATGAGGCGTCCGTTGCCTGCGGGATAGGGCCGGTCCGCCCCTCCCGCGAGCAACGCCACCGTCGTGCCTCCAACGGCGAGTGCGGCCCTGTGGGCTGCCGCATCGATCCCGTAGGCGGCGCCCGACACGACCGGGATCCCGTGTCCGGCGGACTCAGCCGCCATTTCCCCCGCCACGTGCTCGCCATAGGACGTCGCGGCCCTGGCTCCCACGATCGCCACCGAAGGTGTGAGCGAGGCGAGCACCGCAGGCTCACCCTTCACCCACAGCGCAAGCGGCGCATGAGGGCCGAGATCGTCGACCCGGTGCGGCCACGCGGGATCATCGGGGCACACCAGACGAACGCCTCGTGCGCGGGCGAGAGCGAGGGCGTCGTCGAACTCGACCGAGCGCAGACGCGGTGTCCAGCGCTTGCGCCCTTCGGCGAACTCGCGCGCACCGATCCCCTCGACCGGCGCGACGACACCCCCTCCAGCCATCACGGCGAGCGCCGACGCCGCCCCGAGCGCGCCGACGAGCATGCCCGCGACCCCGTCACCGGGTTCGGTCACGACGTTCCACACCACCCGTGCGTACCGCTCCACGATCTCTTCGTCGTCGAGCTCGTCGACCGCGCTCACGCCCTTGAGCGTGCGGCGTGCGGTGGAAGGATCGAGCGCGGAGATCTTCATGCGGTGAGTCCCTTCTTGAGGTAGAGCGCGCGACCGACATGATCGAGCTCGATTCGTGCGGCGCCGTCCAGGTCGGCCAGGGTCGACGCGACTCTGAGCACGCGGTCGTACCCGCGAAGTGTGAGCGACCCGCGGTGAAGCGCTGCGTCGAGCGGACGACGCGCCTGCGGCGTGGGCGAGAACGGTCCCTGGCGCAGCCACGCGCCGGGCACCTGTGAGTTCAGGCGCCACCCCGTGCCGCGCAGACGATGGGCAGCGCGTTCACGGGCCTCCGCCACGCGAGCGCGTGCCATCTCGGTGGTCGCGCCGGTCGGCGTGGAATCCGAGGGCGCGACCGATACGCGCGTGAGCGACAGTTCGATGTCGATGCGGTCGAGCAGGGGTCCCGAGAGCCGCCCGAGATACCGCCGAATGGCGATCGGCGGGCACGAGCACGACGCGCCTTGCACGCCGTAGTTGCCGCAAGGACACGGATTCGTCGCGAGCACGAGCTGGAAGTGCGCAGGAAAGGTGGCCGTCATGCCGGTCCGGTGGATCACGATCGATCCGTTCTCGAGCGGCTGGCGCAGCGCGTCGAGCACGCTCGCCGGAAACTCTCCGGCCTCGTCGAGGAACAGCACCCCCTCGCTCGCTCGGGCGATCGCGCCCGGCCGGATGCCGCGCGACCCGCCGCCGACGAGAGAGGCGACGCTCGCACTGTGGTGCGGGGCCTCCAGCGGCGCGACGCGCGACAGGTGGGCGACGGGCTCGCCGGAGAGTGACCGCATCGACGCGACCGTCAGCGCGGCGCGATCGTCGAGCGGCGGAAGGATTCCGGGCAGCCGTCGCGCGAGCATCGTCTTGCCCGCTCCCGGCGGACCTGACATGAGCACGTGGTGACCGCCCGCCGCGGCGACGACGAGCGCCTCGACCGCTTCGCGCTGGCCGACGACGTCCCGCAGATCGAGGCACTCGACTTCGGGCGCGTCGTCCGCACGCCCGTGGACCGGCTCCTGCTCGGGTACGTCCACATCGGCCCCGTGCCACCGCGCGACCTGGGCGAGGTTCACCGCGCCGAGCACATCGACCCCCTCGACGAGCCGTGCCTCCTCGACGTTCGCGTGCGGCACGACCACCCTCGTGATGCCGGCGCGCGCCGCAGCGAGCACGGCAGGAAGCACGCCGGGCACGGGCCGCAGCCGTCCGTCGAGCCCCAGCTCACCCACGTGCGCCGCGGCGGCGACGGATGCCGCGTCCATCGGCACCTCGGTCGCGAGCGACGCGATCGCGATGGCGACGTCGAAACCGGAGCCCTGCTTCGGGAGTGACGCCGGCGACAGGTTCACCGTGAGTCGCCGTCGCGGCAACGGCAGGGCGCTGTTCTGACACGCATTGTGCACGCGCTGCACCGCCTCACCGAGCGCCTTGTCTGGAAGCCCGATGATGCGGAACTCCGGCGTCTGCTTCGACAGATCCGCCTCCACTTCGACGACGGCGCCGTCGGCACCGACGAGGGCGACGGCCATCGTGCGAGCGACGGTCACCAGATGTCCTCGAGGTGGTCGAGGCGGGCGGTCGCCGCATCCGGCCCTGTCAGCCCGATCGCGTCGAGCCGCACCTGACGCCGCTGCACTTCGTCGGGATGCGCCGCGATCCACGCGAGCGCGAGCCGCCACAGGCGTCGGCGCTTGCGCGCGTCGACCGCCTCGAGCGGATCGCCGAAGCCGTCGGCGCGGCGCGTCTTGACCTCCACCACGACGATCGTGCTGTCGTCGGCCACGACGAGGTCGAGCTCACCCTCCTTGCAACGCCAGTTGCGGTCGAGCACCACGAATCCGCGGGACTCGAGGTAGAGCGCCGCGCGCTCTTCACCGGCCCGCCCGAGCACGTCGTTGTCTGCCATGCCCCCAGCGTCGCGGGCCGCACGCCACCCCAGGATTCAGACCGCCGCGACGGTGGACAGCAACGCGATTCCGACGCCCGGGGAGGAGTCGACGGGATGACCGCGCTGCGGCGGCCAGCGTCGATTCAGTCAGCGCTTCACAGAAGGACGGGCCCAGTCGGCGGGAGCGGCGGAGTGCGATGGACCTGGAATGCCGCGATGTAATCCGCTTCATCGTCGGACATCGTGAAGTGATACCGCAGGTTGGTGTACGCACCTCTCGCGGTCAGGTAGGGCGTCGGCTCGGTGCGACTCATCTCATCGAGTTCGGCGAAGGTGAAGACGACGACCGTCGGCTCGTTGATGATCGTGTCTGCCAGGCCGACGAGTTCCAGCAGAGCGAAGACGAGGTCGACGACGATCTCCCTCACCTCTTCCAGCTCGGCGATCACACCGATCGCCGGATACTTGACCGCCACGACGTACTGAGCGATCCGGACGCACGTCGCGATCGTTGCCTTCACCTCCTCCTCGTCCCCGAAGGTGTGCTCGACGAACGTCGTCATGAACGAAACGCCCAGTCTCACGCTGCGGTTCGTGCCGAGCCATACGGCGGCGCGCGGGCCGACCCGCGTGCTGCCGGAGTCGACGTTCCCGTAGTAGCCCTGCCCATTTCCAGCGAAGGGGTGCCGAAGGGTTTCCTCCTTGTTCCTCCCCGCAGCGTCGATGTAGATCGCCGAAGTCACGACAAACGGCTCGTCGCTGGCCAGCCAGTCCGGTCCGGTCTCGTCGATGCAGTGGATCCCCTCGAAGGTCACGAGGTACTCGACGAGGGGTGTCTCTTCGGCGCCCTCACCCTGAACGTCCCTCGGTGCGCCGATGGCGCCTCGGTCGAAGTCGCCGGCTGACACCCGGCCCCGCGGCGTGATGATGGGGTTGGTGGCCTCCACTCGAGCGTGGCGCGGCCGTCGCCGCGACTGCGAGGCGATGTCGAACGGTTCGACCCCGCTGAGGTGCTCCTTCGCGGCGAGCGGCCCGTAGCGCCGCGTGCGCACCTCGACCGGCATGGCGTCCCATCGTTCGATGACCGGCTCGACTTCGTCGGCGCCGATGCCGCCGTCTTTCAGTCGCTCCGCGAGGCTTCGCTCGAACTCGGTCGTCGCATCGCTGCGGCCGATGTACGACCTCAGGGCGATCATGATCTCGGCGACGGCCAGCGCGTTCGGTCGCCGTCGGTTCCTGCGTGCGGACATCGTCGTCCCACCCCCAGATGTGGAACCTCCCCCTCGCCGCGGACGCTACTCCCGTCTCACGGGGTCGTCAACGAACCCTTCGCGCGGGGCCCTTTCGGCGGAAAAGGCCGATCACGAGTCGAGGGACAGCTCCTCGGGAAGGTGGAAGTCGCGACGCGACAGCTCTTCGACGTTGACGTCCTTGAACGTCAGCACGCGCACGGACTTGACGAAGCGGTCGGCGCGGTAGATGTCCCACACCCAGACGTCGTTCATCGAGATCTCGAAGTAGAAGTCGTGCTCGGTGTCACGCCGCACGACGTTCACCTCGTTCGCGAGGTAGAACCGGCGCTCGGTCTCGATCACGTACTGGAACTGCGAGACGACGTCGCGGTACTCCCGGTACAGAGCAAGCTCGAGCTCGCGGTCGTAGTCCTCGAAGACTTCGTCATCCATGATGAGTCCATCCTAGAGTCGCCGGACCGCGCCGCGCCCCGCACGCACTGGCCGCGGCATCCGCTGCCCCGGCCGACATCAGAAGAGGGTCGGGGCGTCGCCGATGGACCATGACGCGCGGTGGTGCGGGCTGAGGCCGTGCTCGCGGATCGCCTCGCGGTGGTCGGGGCTCGCGTAGCCCTTGTTGCTGGCCCAGTTGTACTGTGGCAGCTCGTCGTGCAGTCCGACCATGAGCGTGTCGCGAGCGACTTTCGCGATGACGGATGCGGCGGCCGCGCTCGCGCAGTCGCGGTCGGCCTTGATCACAGGCTGCACCGTGAGCCCTCGCTCGCCCGCGGGTGTGATGTAGTCGTAATTGCCGTCGAGGATGACGATCGCCTCTTCGGGGACGACGCCGTGCGCGCGCAGATCGGCGAGCGCCCGCGCCGTGGCGAGGCCGAGCGCGCGCATGATCCCGATGTCGTCTATCTCGGCGGAGCTCGCCCAGCCGACCGCGCTGTGCAGCACCCATTCCGCCGCACGGCCGGCGACCTCGGCGCGCCGCAGCTCGGGGACGAGCTTGGAGTCGCGCAGCCCGGTCGGCACGCGCTTGCGCGCGCGAGCCGCGTCGACGACCGCGACGCCGACCGCGACGGGTCCGGCCAGGGCGCCACGGCCCACCTCGTCGCACGCGATGACGATCGGACGCTCGCGGAGCAGGCGCCGCTCGAGCGTCAGACGGGGTTCGGCGACGGCCATCACCGCGAGGCGCCGCCTTCCTCGACAGGCCCCGACTCGGGTACCCCGGCGAACACCTCGTGATGGAAGTCCAGCGCGCCGAACCGGTCGAAGGGCCAGGTGATGAGGAATGCGCGGCCGACGACGTTCTCGAGCGGCACGAACCCCTTGCCCGGCTGGTCGGTGTTGTAGCGCGAATCGCGCGAGCGGTTGCGATTGTCGCCGAGGACCCACAGGCTGTCGTCGGGCACGACGACGTCGAACGGGTCAGCTGACGCCGGGGACTCGGCCGACGGCAGGTCGAGGTAGTCGGACTCGTCGACGGGAACGCCGTTGACCGTGATCTGGCCTATCGCGTTGCAGCATACGACGTGGTCGCCGGGGAGTCCGATGATCCGCTTGACGAGGTGGTCGTCGCTGTCGGGTGCCGCAAGGCCCACGAGCGACAGCACCCACTCGATCGCCTCGACGACGGGCGGCCGCTGCGGCGACGTGTCGGGCACGAGCCACCCGCCCGGGTCACGGAACACGACGATGTCGCCGCGGGAGTAGCCGCCGAATCGCGGCGTGATCTCGTCGACGAGGATCCGGTCGTTCACGTGCAGCGTCTCTTCCATCGAACCCGAGGGTATGTAGAACGATCGCACGAGGAACGTCTTGACGAGGAACGACACGAGCACCGCGACGACCACGATGATGATCACGTCGCGGGCGAAGACGAGCCAGTTGCGACGGCGCGCGCGCTTGACCGAGCCGCTCGTGCTGTGCGTCGTCTCGATCGGTTCGGCCGGTGCCGTCTTCTCGGTCGTCATGAAGCCCTTCGCCCGGCTCGCCGAACCTCGGAGAACCGCTGGAACAAGGTTCCCATATTCGCGCGGAATCCTCCTCGCCGAACTCCACAGCGCGAAACGCAGAACGCCCCGGAATCCGATGGATCCCGGGGCGTTCGAGGTGAAGCGACTCAGTTCTCGCGCTTCTCCTTGATCTTGGCCTTCTTGCCGCGCAGGTTGCGCAGGTAGTAGAGCTTTGCGCGACGAACATCACCGCGCGTGACGACCTCGATGCGGTCGATCACCGGCGAGTGCACCGGGAAAGTGCGCTCCACGCCGACCTGGAAGCTGATCTTGCGGACCGTGAACGTCTCGCGCACGCCGTCGCCGGAGCGGCCGAGAACGACGCCCTGGAAGACCTGGATGCGGGAGCGGTTGCCCTCGGTGATGTTGACGTGCACCTTGACGGTGTCACCGGGGCCGAAGTCGGGGATGTCGGTGCGGAGCGAGGCCGCATCGACGGCGTCGAGGATCTGCATGATCGTGCTCTCTCTGCGGCCGCCACAGGTCGACCGCGGGATGAATGGATTGAGGATTCGGTGTGCGCCCGGAGCCGCCGGCCGTGAGGCTTCGACGACGGGCTCCCCTGAGGCAGAGCCTGGGCGGGGCACAAACAACCATTCTGCCACGGATGCCACAGCCCGCCAAAACCGCGGACGGAAGCCTCGGCGTCAGTGCTCGGAGCGCTTCTCGGTGATGACGATGACCTCGTCGACCGACTCGGTCGTCACGCGTGGAGAGGGAGGCGGGATGTACGCCATGCCGTCGGTCGCATGCAGCACCATGCCGGACGGGCGCGCTTCACGCCACAGCTGCCACAGCTCGAGCCAGAACATCGCGATTCCGACGACGATCGTCACGACGAACACGGGCGCCCACCACGCGGGGTTGAAGAACCCGAGCGCGATCGTGAGCACATGCCACAGCGTGAATCCGCCGACGTCCCACCACGAGACGGCGCGCTGCGCGCGGACCGTTCCGCGGGCGCGCACGAGGAGTGTGAGGATGAGCTGGCCGAGGAACACGGACGGGATCGCGATGAAGAGCACCCACACGAACGCCCATCCGCCCGCGTCGAACACCGCCCATCCGACGAGCAGCCACAGCGGCAGGAGGAAGGCTGCGGGGATCAGCCACCCGTAGAACGCGCGCCGCAGCCACATAGCACCGATGCTACGCCGCCGCGCAGGCTCGCGGGAGCAGCGGGCACCTGTGCGCGGCATCCTCCCAGGTGCGCCCCGGTGAGCCCCGGGCGGTCGGGCCGCATTCATCGGCGAGAATGGAGGGGACGAGAGGACGAGCATGATCGAGTTGCGCACCCCGGCCGAGATCGAGGCGATGCGACCCGCGGGGCGCTTTGTGGCGGAGGTGCTCGCGACCCTGCGCGATGAGACGAAGGTCGGCACGAACCTCCTCGCGATCGACCGCCGCGCGCACGACATGATCCGTCGGGCCGGCGCGGAGTCCTGCTACATCGACTACCACCCGTCGTTCGGCGCCCGCCCGTTCGGCAAGGTCATCTGCACGTCAGTCAACGATGCTGTGCTGCACGGACTCCCCCACGACTACGTCCTTCGTGACGGCGACCTTCTGTCGCTGGACTTCGCCGCCTCGATCGACGGCTGGGTCGCCGACTCCGCCGTCTCGTTCATCGTCGGCACACCGCGCGACGAGGACCTCGCCCTCATCGAGACGACCGAGCGCGCGCTCGACGCGGCGATCGCGGCGGCGACCGTCGGCAACCGCATCGGCGACATCTCGTTCGCCATAGCCGAGATCGCACACCGAAATGGTTACTCGATCAACACGGACTTCGGCGGTCACGGCGTCGGCCGTGTGATGCACGGCGACCCGCATGTGCCCAACGACGGCAAGCCGGGGCGCGGCTTCCCGCTGCGCGCGGGGCTCGTCCTCGCGCTCGAACCGTGGTTCCTCCAGACGACCGACAAGCTCGTGACCGACCCCGACGGGTGGACGCTTCGCAGCGCCGACGGCTCGCGCGGCGCCCACTCCGAGCACACGATCGCGATCACGGACGACGGCCCGATCGTGCTGACCGACCGCTCGTTCCTCGGGGTGCGGTGACCCCTCCCGTCACCTGCGCGGTTCCGGCCCCACGACGACCGCTGCATCGGAGGGCACCGCGAGCATCCCCTCCGCGAGGTGCACGCGCGCCGACGTCGTAAGCAGCGCGCGCGACGAGTCCGGCACGGCGAAGAGCACCTCGTCCTCCGTGAGATTCACGAGTATCTCGACGGCGCCTCGTCGCAGGCGGAAGGCGCGGTGCGCGGCATCCGCCCCTTCTCCCCCGACGAGCTCGGCCCCGAGCGACGCGAACGAGGGGTCGGTGAGCTCGGGGCGCGCGCGACGCAGGCGCGCGAGCGCGCGGTACAGCTCGAGCAGGCGGGTGTGATCGCCGGCGGATGCCTCGGACCAGTCGAGCTTCGAACGCCGGAAGGTCTCGGGATCCTGCGGGTCGGGCACGACCGACTCGTCCCACCCCATGCCGGCGAACTCGGCGATGCGGCCCTTCGCGGTGGCTTCGCCCAGCTCGGGCTCCGGGTGAGACGTGAAGAACTGCCACGGGGTCGATGCTCCCCACTCCTCGCCTTGGAAGAGCATGGGCGTACCGGGAGCCGTCATCGTGAGCACGGCCGCGACCGCCAGCCGGTCGGTCGGGAGGGACTGCGACAGTCGGTCTCCCGTGGCGCGGTTGCCGATCTGATCGTGGTCCTGCGCGAACGTGACGAGCCGCCACGCGGGCACGTCCTCGGGGATGGGACGGCCGTGGGCGCGCCCGCGGAAAGAGGAGTACGTGCCGTCGTGGAAGAACCCCCGTGTCCACACCTTCGGGAGCGCGTCGGGGTCGGCGAAGTCGGCGTAGTACCCCGCCGTCTCACCGGTGAGCGCCACGTGCACCGCGTGGTGCCAGTCGTCGCTCCACTGCGCGGTGAGACCGTAGCCGCCCGCCTCGCGCGGGAGGATGAGCGTGGGGTCGTTGAGGTCGGACTCGGCGATGAGCGTGAGCGGACGGCCCACGTGCGCCGACAGTGCGTCGACCCGCTCGGCGAGCTCGCGGAGCACGTGGTTCTCCGACGAGTCCTTCAGGGCGTGCACGGCATCCAGGCGCAGGGCGTCGACGTGATAGTCGTCGAGCCACATGAGCGCGTTCTCGATGATGTGGGCGCGCACCGCCGGCTGGTCGAGGTCGATCGACGATCCCCACGTGTTGCGCTCGGCGTCGCGCACGTAGGGGCCGAACTCGGGCAGGTAATTGCCGCTCGGGCCGAGGTGGTTGTAGACCACGTCCTGCACGACCGCGAGCCCGGCCGCGTGCGCCGCGTCGACGAAGCGCTGATACGCCTCGGGGCCGCCGTACGCCTCATGCACGGCGTACCACAGCACGCCGTCGTAGCCCCAGTTCCACTCGCCGTTGAAGGCGTTCACCGGCAGCAGCTCGATGTGGGTCACGCCGAGCTCGACGAGGTGGTCGAGCCGCCCTGTCGCGGCGTCGAGCGTGCCCTCGGGCGTGAACGTGCCGATGTGCAGTTCGTACAGGACGCCGCCGGCGAGCTGGCGCCCCGTCCAGCTCGTGTCGGTCCATGAGAACGCGCAGGGGTCGAAATGCGCGGACGCCTCGTGCACGCCTCGCGGCTGGCGGCGCGAGCGCGGGTCGGGTCGCAGGGCGTCCCCGTCTCCGAGCACGAAGCCGTATTCGTCGCCCGGCGCGAGCTCGACACAGGCGGCCCACCATCCGGCATCCGTCTTCTCGAGCTCGACGTCGTCCCGGTCGGGTCGCCGCAGCCGGACGCGCTCCGCGCGCGGGGCCCACACCTCGATCATGCGTCGTCCTCCCCCACCAGCAACGCGACCGGATACGTCGTGAAGAGCTCGCCCAGCGCGATCCCGCTTCGTTCGAACCGGCGGCCCGTGAAGGCGTCCACGGTAGGGCCGGCCTGTCGCAGGAGCATCGTGTCGCCCCAACCGCCGCGCCGGTTGAGGCCGACCGGCAGACGCGTCGCGACCGCGAGCGCGCCGCCGCGATCGAACGCAACCGCGTGGCCGGCCGCCGACCCCACGATCGTCATGGGCGAGTAGCGCGTGAAGAGGTCGCGGCGGTCCCGTCGCAACCGGAGGGCGCGGGACGTCACGAGCAGCTTTGCGGCCCCCGTCTCGTCGATCGCAGGCTGCCAGCCCGCGTCGATTCGTGCGAGCAGCTCTCGCCGCACGGCGAAGTCGACAGGCCGGCGATTGTCGGGATCGACGAGGCTCGTCTCCCACAGCTCGGATCCCTGGTACACGTCGGGCACGCCCGGCCCCGCGATCTGCAGCGTCTTCGCCGCGAGCGAATTCGACCATCCGAAGGGTGCGACCTCGACGACGAAGTCCTCCACGATCGGGCGCGCCTCGCCGAAGGCGGCGTCGACGAGCCGGTGCATCCGCTTCTCGAACTCCGGTTCGGGGTCGAGCCACCCGGTCGCCTCGCCCGCCTCGCGCGCCGCCTTCTCGGCGTAGGCGTGCAGCCGCTCGGGCGCAGCCGGCCACGCGCCGATGATCGCCTGCCACAGGAGGCTGTCGAAGGGGCCGTGACCCGTCGTCGCGACGGCGCGCAAGCGGCCGAGCACCTCCGCCCAGCGGTCCGGGATCTCGGCGAGCACCGACAGCCGCGCACGGACGTCCTCCCCGCGCTTCGTGTCGTGCGTCGACAGCGTCGTCATCGATCCCGGCCACGCCGCCTGACGCCGCTCGAACGCCCGGTGCATGCCGCCGACGGGCAGCGAGAAGACGCTGGGGTCGCCGCCCACCTCGGTGAGCGTGCCCAGCCGCGTCGCCCGGTAGAACGCCGTGTCTTCGACGCCCTTCGCCATCACGGGCCCGGTCGTCTGCTGGAACCGTCGCGCGACCTCGAGTGACGGGTTCGACAGCACCGGAACGACGGCCGCGATGGTCGGGGCGAGCTCGGGACGGCGGGCGGATGCCTCACCCGCCGCCTGCTCGAGCAACTCCTCTCCGGCCGGCAGATACGAACGGTACGTCGGGAAGCACGCGAGCAGTTCGGCGAGCGCGTCCGCGGCAGCCGGGTCGGTCGCGAGCTCGGCCGGCAGGCACCGCACGAGTCGACGGACCTCGGCCGCCTGGATCGTGTCGGCGATCATGCGCTTCGTGTCGTGGATCAGATCGGGCCAGCTCTGCGAGGGTGCGAGGCCCGTCTCGGCGCGCAGCCGCTCGTCGAGCGCGTCGAGAACGCGTTCGCCGGTCGGATCGATGAGCACGCGGTCGATCTCGGCCATGGCGTCGTATCCGGTCGTGCCGTCGGCGTGCCACCACGAGGGAAGCGCCTCGGCATGTTCGGTCGCCGCGTGCTCGAGGATCTTCTCGACGACGACGTACGCGCCGTCCGTCTCGGTGGCGAGGCGCTCGAGGTACGCGCCCGGGTCGACGAGGCCGTCCGGATGGTCGATGCGCAGTCCGTCGACGAGCCCGTCGCGAAGCCACCGCAGCACCTCGACGTGGGAGGCGTCGAACACCCACGGCACTTCGACGCGGAGCGCTGCGAGCGTCGACACCGCGAAGAACCGCCGGTAGTTGAGGTCGCTCGCCTCGCGGCGCCAGTGCATGGGCTCCCAGTGCTGCCGATCGAGGATGGTCGCGGCATCCGCCCCATCGTCGGCCGAGCCGGGCGCGAGCGGCAGCACGTGGTCGAAGTAGCGGACGACGCCGGCATCCGCGTCGATGACGATGTCGGCCATCGCCCGGTCGAGGTCGGCAGCGAGGATGGGCACGCGGATCCGGCCTACGCCCTCGTCCCAGTCGATGTCGAACGCGTCCGCCCAGCGGGATTCGCGACCGTGCTCGAGCACGTCCCACCACCACGGGTTCTGCTCCGGCCGCGAGATGCCCATGTGGTTGGGAACGATGTCGACCAGGATCCCCAGTCCCGCCTGTCGAGCGGCGGTCGCGAACCGCTCCAGTGCCGCCGCACCCCCGCGCTCGGGATCGACCTCTGTCGGGTCGACGACGTCGTAGCCGTGGCCGGAGCCCGACGTCGCACGCAGCAGCGGCGACAGGTATGCCCAGTCGACGCCGAGGTCGTGCAGGTAGTCGGTCACGTGGGCCGCGGCGTCGAGGTCGAACGACGCGCGCACCTGCATCCGGTACGTCGAAGCGGGCGGGATGCGCATCCGCTCTCCTTCCTCGCCCCTGGATCGCCTGCCGGGCGCTGTGTGGTCAGCGGGTGTCGTGGCCGGCCTCGATGTGCGGGGCTCTCGCAGGGACGTCTTCGGGCCGGCTCTCGCCGAGCGCCGCGAGTGACGCCGCGACCGAGTGGTCCGGTTCGACCTCCTGCTCGGTGTGTTCCTGCAGCACGAGCATCGACCGGGATTCGAGCGGGACGACCTCGCCGGGGTCGATCGACGTGATGCCCGCCTGGCGGCCGGCGGTGTCGACGATGACGTCCCACGGCGGGCTCGCCTCGACCGCCGGGATGTGGAAGTCGATCGGCTCATCGCCCGCGTTGAAGAGCACCATGAAGTGAACGTCCTCGATGGGCTGCCCGCGCCGGTCCCGCTCGCGGATGCCGCCGCCGTTGAGGAAGACGCCGACCGCGCGACCGAACCCGGAGTCCCAGTCCTCGGGCTGCATCTGGGAGCCGTCGGGACGCAGCCACGCGATGTCGGGCACCGGAGCGCCCTCCTCGCGCTTGACGGGGCGACCGTCGAAGAAGCGGCTCCGGCGGAACGTCGGATGCTCCCGCCGCAGCTTCGACACAGCCGACACGAACTCGACGAGCGGCTGGTCGACGGCGTCCCAGTGCACCCAGGTCAGCTCGTTGTCCTGCGCGTAGCCGTTGTTGTTGCCCTGCTGCGTGCGGCCGAGCTCGTCGCCGTGCAGCAGCATGGGCACGCCCTGGCTGAGCAGCAGCGTCGCGAGGAAGTTGCGCTGCTGCCGCGCCCTCAGCTCGAGCACGCCGGGGTCGTCGGTGGGGCCTTCGACGCCGCAGTTCCACGAGCGGTTGTCGTCGGCGCCGTCCTTGTTGTCTTCGCCGTTGGCCTCATTGTGCTTCTCGTTGTACGACACGAGGTCCCGCAGCGTGAATCCGTCGTGGGCGGTGACGAAGTTGACGGATGCGACGGGCCGCCGCCCCGAGTGCTCGTAGAGGTCGGCCGATCCCGTGAGCCGCGACGCGAACTCGCCGAGGGTCGCGGGCTCGCCGCGCCAGAAGTCGCGCACGGTGTCGCGGTACTTGCCGTTCCACTCCGTCCACTGCGGAGGGAAGTTGCCCACCTGGTACCCGCCCGGGCCCACGTCCCACGGCTCGGCGATGAGCTTGACCTGCGACACGACCGGGTCCTGCTGCACGAGCTCGAAGAAGGTCGCGAGCTTGTCGACGTCGTAGAACTCGCGCGCCAGGGTCGCCGCGAGGTCGAAGCGGAAGCCGTCGACGTGCATCTCCAGCACCCAGTACCGCAGCGAGTCCATGATCAGCTGCAGCGAGTGCGGGCTCGACACGTTGAGGCTGTTCCCCGTGCCGGTGTAGTCGGTGTAGTACCGCTTGTCGTCCTCTTCGAGCCGGTAGTACGCCGCGTTGTCGATCCCGCGCATGCTGAGCGTCGGCCCCAGGTGGTTGCCCTCGGCGGTGTGGTTGTAGACGACGTCGAGGATCACCTCGATGCCGGCCGCGTGCAGCGCCCGCACCATCGCCTTGAACTCCTGCACCTGCTGACCGGGCTCGCCCCGCGCCGCGTACGTGTTCTGCGGCGCGAAGAACGAGATCGTGTTGTAGCCCCAGTAGTTGGAGAGCCCCTTCTGCTCGAGCGTGTCGTCGTTGACGAATTGGTGCACGGGCATGAGCTCGACCGCGGTCACGCCGAGCTTGCGGAGGTGCTCGATGACCGCGGGATGCGCGAGCCCGCTGTAGGTGCCGCGCAGCTCTTCGGGCACCGCCGGATGCAGCTTCGTGAGGCCCTTCACGTGCGCCTCGTAGATGAGCGACTCGGCGTACGGGGTCTTCGGCTGACGATCGCCCGCCCAGTCGAAGAACGGGTTCACCACCACGGCCTTCATCATGCTCGCCGCGGAGTCGTCGTCGTTGCGCGAGTCGGGATCGCCGAAGTCGTACCCGAACACGGACTGGTTCCACTGCACCTGCCCTTCGACCGCCTTCGCGTACGGGTCGAGCAGGAGCTTGTTCGGGTTGAAGCGCTTGCCTTCGGCCGGGTTGTACTCCCCGTGGACGCGATACCCGTACCGCTGTCCGGGGCGCACGTTCGGCAGGTAGGCGTGCCACACGAACGCGTCGACGTCGACGAGCGGCACGCGGGTCTCGCCATCCGTCTCGTCGAACAGGCAGAGCTCGACCTTCTCGGCGGCCTCGCTGAACAGCGCGAAATTCGTGCCGCTGCCGTCGAAGGTCGCCCCGAGCGGATAGGCCGATCCGGGCCACGTCTCCATGCGACTCCTCCCCTGACGGTCGCTCACACCCTAGTCGAGCGCGATCTCCTGCCGAGAGCCGTTGACACAGGACCCACGGAGCGACAAAGGGGGCGGATGCCGCGCCTGCGGCTCACTCGTCGAGGAGGTCGGGACGGCGCTCGCGCGTGCGCGCCACCTGCTGCTCGCGCCGCCAGGCGGCGATCGCGCCGTGGTTGCCGCTGAGCAGGATCTCGGGAACGTCGTAGCCGCGCCAGGACGCGGGCTTCGTGTACGACGGATGCTCGAGCAGACCCTCCTCGTGAGACTCCTCGCGGAGGCTCTCGGGGTTGCCGACGACTCCCGGGATGAGACGCCCGACCGCTTCGATCATCGCCATCGCCGCGACCTCGCCGCCGTTGAGCACGTAATCGCCGAGGCTGACGAGCCGCACGCTCCCGAGCGTCGCGGCGTACTCGAACACGCGCTCGTCGATCCCCTCGTAGCGCCCGCACCCGATCACGAGGTGCGGCTCGTGCGCGAACTCGCGCGCCGTGGCCTGCGTGAAGACCTCGCCCGCCGGGGACGGGAACACGAAGATTGGCGGCTCCGCGGAATCGGCGACGATCGCGTCGAGCGCTTCGCCCCACGGCTCGGGCTTCATCACCATGCCCGCTCCACCGCCATACGGGGTGTCGTCCACCGTGCGATGGCGGTCGTGCGTCCACTCGCGCAGGTCGTGCACGCGCACGTCGAGCAGCCCGCGATCGCGGGCCTTGCCCAGCAGCGAGACCTCCAGCACGTCGAAGAACGACGGGAAGATCGTGACGACGTCTATCCGCACGGATCGAGCCTAGTCAGCACGCGGCCGGCATCCGGATCTCACAACCGCTTCGAGCGCTGCGTGAGCGAAACGTTGCCTCGGGGTAACGGCTCCGGCACCCGTCGCGAAACGCGCTCTTCCTAACGTCGTGCCCACGGAAGTCAGCGGATCGCGCGGCCCACGGCCGCGAGAGGAGGCACGATGTCCGGCTCTCCCGACGTCACGAACTCGAAACATGCGACACACGGCACCGAAAAGCGGCCTGCCTATCGTGAGGCCATGGACCCGACCGGCAGGCCCCGACGCGTCGTCGTCGTGGGCGCCGGTATGGTCGCGCACCGCTTCGTCGAGAGCCTCACATCGCGCGACGACGGCGACACGGCCATCACTGTCCTCGGCGAGGAGCCGCGCGCGCCGTACGACCGGGTCGCCCTCACGTCGTTCTTCGACGGCGCCTCGGCCGATGACCTGACGCTCGCGCGAGGCGTCCTCGAGCACGAGCGGGTGCGCCTGCGCACGGGCGTGCGCGCCACGCGGATCGACCGCCGCGAGCGCGTCGTCGCGACGGACGACGGGGCGCGGCATCCGTACGACTCCCTCGTGCTTGCGACGGGCTCGTACGCGGCGCGGCTCGCGGTCGACGGCTTCGAGCTGCCCGGATGCTTCGTCTATCGCACGCTCGACGACGTCGCCGCACTCCGCGCGTTCGTCGAGGAGCGTGCGCGGCGACTCGGGCGCCCGCTGAAGGGCATGGTCATCGGCGGCGGCCTGCTCGGTCTTGAGGCGGCGGGTGCCCTGCAGGGACTCGATGTGACTCCGACCGTGGTCCAGGCGGCCGACCGGCTCATGTCGGCGCAGCTGGACCTCGCCGCGGGGGACGCTCTGCGGCGGCTCATCGAGTCGCGCGGCATCCGGGTTCTCACGTCCTCGATCACGACGCGACTCGACCCGGGTCCTTCCGGCGAGGTCGCGGGGCTGGAGTTCAGCGACGGCAGTTACGAAGAGGCCGACGTCGTGGTCTTCACGGTGGGCGTGCGGCCGCGCGACGAGCTCGCACGCGAGGCGGGTCTCGACGTCGACCCGCGCGGCGGTGTCGTGATCGACGCGGGGTGCCGCACGTCGGACCCCGTCATCTTCGCGATCGGCGAGGTCGCGTCGTTCGACGGGCAGTGCGTCGGCCTGGTCGCACCGGGCTATGCGATGGCCGAAGTCGCCGCCACGCGGCTGCTCGGCGGCGACGCGACCTTCCCGGGATACGACCTGTCGACGAAGCTCAAGCTCTCGGGCGTCGACGTCGCGAGCTTCGGCGACGCGTTCGCGACGACGCCGGGCGCGCTCGACGTCGTCTACGCCGACCCCGTGGCGGGCGTCTACAAGAAGCTCGTGCTGTCGGACGACGCGAAGACGCTCCTGGGCGGTGTGCTCGTCGGCGACGCGTCGGCGTACGCGGCGCTGCGGCCCCTCGTGGGCGGAGCGCTCGGCGGCGACCCGGCCGCGTACCTGCTGCCCGAGGGCGGCGTGCCCGCCCCTGCGGGCGAGCTGCCGGACGATGCGACAGTGTGCTCGTGCAACAGCGTGTCGGCCGGAACGATCCGCCACGCCGTGCACGAAGAGGGCTGCACCGACGTCGCGGGCGTCAAGGCGTGCACGCGCGCCGGTGCCGCGTGCGGCTCATGCGTGCCGCTCGTCAAGCGCATCGTCGTCGGCGAGCTCGAGAAGGCCGGCGCCACGGTCAGCAACGCGATGTGCGAGCACTTCCCGCTCTCGCGTGCGCAGTTGTTCGACGCGATCCGGGTCGCGGGCCTCACGACGTTCAGCGCGATCGTCGGGCGCTTCGGCACGGGCCGCGGATGCGACATCTGCAAGCCTGCGATCGCGAGCATCCTCTCGACGCTCGTGCACAACCACGTCCTCGACGGCGAGAATGCGACGCTGCAGGACACCAACGACCACGTGATGGCCAACCTGCAGAAGGACGGCTCGTACTCGGTCGTCCCGCGCATCCCCGGCGGAGAGATCACGCCCGAGGGACTCGTCGCGATCGGCGAGGTCGCGCGCGACTTCGGCCTGTACACGAAGATCACCGGGGGGCAGCGCATCGATCTGTTCGGCGCGCGTCTCGAGCAGCTGCCCGACATCTGGCGTCGACTGGTGGATGCCGGCTTCGAGTCGGGGCACGCGTACGGCAAGGCTCTGCGCACCGTGAAGTCGTGCGTCGGCTCGACGTGGTGCCGCTACGGCGTGCAGGACTCCGTCGGCATGGCGGTCGCGCTCGAGTTGCGGTACCGCGGCCTGCGAGCACCCCACAAGCTCAAACTCGGCGTCTCGGGGTGCGCACGCGAGTGCGCCGAAGCGCGCGGCAAGGACGTCGGCGTCATCGCGACCGAGGCGGGCTGGAACCTCTACATCGGCGGCAACGGCGGATTCACCCCGCGGCACGCGGTCCTCCTCGCCGAAGGGCTCGAGGACGACGCGCTGCTCACGGCGATCGACCGGTTCCTCATGTACTACATCCGCACCGCCGACCGTCTGCAGCGCACGGCACCGTGGCTCGAGGAGCTCGAGGGCGGCGTCGACGCGCTGCGCGCGGTGATCTTCGACGACAGCCTCGGCATCTGCGCCGACCTCGACGCGGCGATGGCCGCCCACATCGAGTCGTACGAGGACGAATGGAAGGCGACGCTCGACGACCCCGAGAAGCTGCGGCGCTTCGCATCGTTCGTCAACGCGCCACGCACTCCCGACCCGTCGCTCGCCTACACCGTCGAGCGCGGCCAGCCGCGACCGGCTACGCCCGAAGAGCGCGCGGACGGCCGCGTGCTGATCGCCGGAACGACCCTGGAGGTGCGGGCATGACCATCCTCGAGACCACACAGAAGCGTCCGACCCGGACGTGGGAGTGGGTGCGGGTGTGCGCCGTCACCGACCTCGAGCCCGAGCGCGGCCGCGCGGCGCTCATCGACGGCGTGCAGCTCGCGCTCTTCCTGCTCCACGGTCGCGACGGCGGCCCGATCTACGCCGTCTCGAACCTCGACCCGTACAGCGGAGCGCACGTCATCTCGCGCGGCATCGTGGGGACGAAGGCGGATGCCCCCACCGTCGCCTCCCCCATGTACAAGCAGGTGTTCGACCTGCGCACCGGTGTGTGCCTCGACACGCAGGGCAAGGATGAGCACTCGCTCACGACGTGGCCTGTCGCCGTCCGCGACGGCGACGTGTTCGTGCGATGGGCGGCGCACTCATGACGACGCTCATCGGGATCTCGCTCGCCGGGCGCGACGTGCTCGTCGTGGGCGGCGGCTCGGTGACCGCGCGCCGGCTCCCGCGGTTCGTGGAGGAGGGTGCACGCGTGCGCGTCGTCGCTCCCGAACTCGCCCCCGCCGTAGAGGCGCTCGTGCGTGAGCATGGCGTCGAGTGGATCGCCCGGGCGGTCGAGGCATCCGATCTCGACGATGTGTGGCTCGTCCACACCGCCACCGGCGACGCGCGCACGGACGAGTGGGTCGCCCGGGCGTGCGAGGAGCGCCGCACGCTGTGCGTCAACGCGTCGGACGGCGCCCACGGCACCGCCCGGCTCGCGGCGGAGACGCGCTCGGGCGACGTGCTCGTCGGAGTCGTGTCGGACTCCGGGGTCGACCCGTCACGTGCCGCGCGGCTGCGCGATGCGATCGCGGCGCTCCTGCGCGAAGGCCGCCTCCCCGTCCGGCGGCGGCGCGCGACGGCGTCGGGGCACGTGGCACTCGTCGGCGGAGGCCCCGGGCCGGAGGACCTCATGACCGTGCGCGGGCGGCGTCTGCTCGCCGAGGCGGATGTCGTCGTCGCAGATCGGCTCGGGCCGGCATCCGTCCTCGCCGACCTCGACCCCGACGTCGAGGTGATCGACGTCGGAAAGCAACCCGGACACCACCCCGTGCCGCAGGAGCGCATCAACGAGCTGCTCGTCGAGCACGCGCGAGCGGGGCGCCGCGTCGTGCGCCTCAAAGGCGGCGACCCGTTCGTGCTCGGGCGCGGCGGCGAGGAGGTCGCGGCCTGCCTCGAGGCGGGCGTCGGGGTCGAGGTCGTTCCGGGCATCTCGAGCGCGCTCGCCGTGCCGCAGGCGGCGGGCATCCCCGTGACGCATCGCGGGACGGCGGGCTCCGTGCACGTCGTCAACGGGCAGGCCGCGGTGTCTCCCGCGACGCTTGCGGCTCTCGCCGACCCGGATGCCACGACCGTCGTGCTCATGGGCGTCGCCGCGCTCCCCCGGCTCGTGCACGCCGCGCTCGACGCGGGTGTGCCGCAGGACCGACCTGTCGCGATCGTCGAGAACGGGCACACTCCGCGCCAGCGGACGACCCGCACGAGCCTGGGTCGCGCGCTGGATGATGCGCACGCGGTGGGCGTCGCGAACCCCGCCGTGATCGTCGTCGGCGACGTAGCGCGCGCCGACCTGCTGCTCCCGGCGCCGACCGCGACCCGCGAAGGTGCCGGCCCGTGAGCGAGCCCGCGCGTCCCCTGCTGTCGGCGGCGCTCGCCGGGTGTGTCATCGTGATCGCCGTCGACCGCCGGTCGAGCGAACTCGCGGCGGCGCTCGAGCGCCACGGCGCACAGGTGCAGCACGCTCCGGCTCTCACGATCGTCCCGCACATCGACGACGAGGCTCTCGTCGCGCGCACGCGCGAGCTCATCGACAGCCCGCCCGACATCGTCGTCGCGACGACCGGGGTCGGTTTCCGCGGATGGATGGAGGCCGCAGACGAGGCGGGACTCAGCGACCCCTTGCACGAGGCCCTCGCCGATGCGCGGTTCGTCGCGCGCGGACCCAAGGCACGCGGCGCGATCCAGCAGGCGGGCTTCACCGCCGACTGGGTCGCCGAGACGGAGACCGCGGCGGAGCTCGGCGAGTTCCTCGTCGCCGAGGGCGTGTCGGGGCAGCGCATCGCGGTGCAGCACCACGGGTCAGGCGCCGACGGCCTCGACGCCCTGTTCGTCGACCACGGCGCGGACGTTGTGAGCCTCACCGTGTATCGATGGGGAGCACCGCCGGATGCCGCGGCCGTCACGCGCTCCGTGCTCGCCGCCGCCTCGGGCGAGGTCGACGCGGTGCTGTTCACGTCCGCGCCGGGCGCGGCGGAGTGGCTCGCCGCGGCGGGGCGCGAGGGAGTCATCGCCGAGATCGCACGCAGAGCCCGCGCCGGCCGGCTGCTCGTGGCCGCTGTGGGACCCGTCACCGCGGGACCCCTGCGCGCGGCCGACATCGACGCGCTCGTCGCCGACCGCGGCCGCCTCGGCGCCCTCGTGCGCGGCGTCGTCACCTACTACGCCTCCGGTCGCGCGGCGGCACTCGACACCGCCGCCGGGCGCCTCGAGCTGCGCAGCACCGGCGCGGTGCTCGACGGCAGGTTCCGGCCCCTGTCGCGCACGAGCATCGAGCTGCTCGGCGCGCTCTTCGACGCGGGCGGCGGGGTCGTGTCGCGCGGGGCGCTGCTGAATGTGCTGCCGCGCTCCGCCGACAGCGCGCATGCGGTCGAGATGGCGATCGCGCGGCTGCGGGAGGCGATCTGCGCACCCGAGCTCATCCGCACGGTGGTCAAGCGCGGCTACCGGCTCGACGTCCAGGAGGACGAATGACCCGCCCGGTCCTGATCGCGTGCTCCCACGGCACGAGCTCACTCGACGGCCGCGACGCGATCCGGGCGCTCGTCGACGAGGTGCGCGTGCTGCTCCCGGGCGTCGAGGTGCGCGAGGCGTTCGTCGACGTGCAGGAGCCCTCGGTCGACGACGTCGTCACCGACCTCCCGCCCGGACGGCGGGCGGTCATCGTCCCGCTCCTGCTCTCGACCGGTTTCCACACGGGGATCGACATCGCACGCGCCGCGCGCCTGCGCGACGGAGTGGTTGCGGCTCCCCCGCTCGGACCGCACGACCTGCTCGCGCTCGTGCTCGAGTCGCGGCTGGGTGAGCTCGGCCTCCGCGACGATGACGCGATCGTGCTCGCGGCGGCCGGCTCGAGCGACCCGCGCGCCGCCGACGATGTAGGCGCCGTCGCCGAGCTCCTCTCGCGCTGCGTCTCGGGGCCCGTGACTGTCGGGTTCGCGGCGGGGTGCGAGCCGCGCATCGACGAGGCCGTCACCGCGGCGCGCTCAGCGGGCGCCTCGCGAGTAGTGGCGGCGAGCTACGTGCTCGCGCCGGGGTACTTCGCCGAGGTCATCCGGAGGTCGGGGGCGGATGCCGCGACCAGCCCGCTCGGTCCGGATCCGCGCATCGCGGCGATCGTCGCCGAGCGCTATCGCGCGGCCGCCGCGATCCTCGTCGGCGCGGCCTGATGCCCGCGAACGGAGCGCGGACGCAGCATCCGTGCGTCCGAGCCCGTGTAACGCGCACGTGACATGCCTCTCACGACGTCACGCCCTCGACCGTGACGGAGAAGTGACCCGGGGGTAACGCCGCGCGCGGGGCGATGAAACACCCGATCCCTAACGTCGGAGCACACGACCGGAGGAGGCCCCATGAGCATCACCCCCGCAACGTCCGCATCCCCGCAGTCCGACGCCGAGTTCACGGATCGCGGTGCGTCCGCCCCCGAGGCATCCGCCGTACAGCTCACGCGGCGCCCGGGCCGCTGGATCGACGGCTGGGACGCGGAGAACCCGGCATTCTGGGCGGCGGAAGGCCGCACGATCGCCCGGCGAAACCTCGTGTGGTCGATCTTCGCCGAGTTCCTCGGCTTCGTCGTGTGGCAGCTGTGGAGCATCGTCGTCGTGATGCTGCCCGCCGCCGGCTTCTCGTTCTCGAGCTCCGAGGCGTTCTGGCTCATCTCATTGCCGAGCCTCGTCGGCGCGACGCTCCGCTTCCCCTACACGTTCATGGTCGCGCGGTTCGGCGGGCGGAACTGGACGATCGTCTCCGCAGCGCTGCTGCTCGTGCCGACGACGCTTCTCGGCATCGTCGTGATGAACCCCTCGACGCCGTTCGGCGTCATGCTCCTCGTCGCGGCGCTCGCGGGTGTCGGCGGCGGCAACTTCGCGAGCTCGATGGCGAACATCACGTACTTCTTCCCGCAGCGCGAGAAGGGCTGGGCGCTCGGGCTCAACGCGGCGGGCGGCAACATCGGAACATCGGTCGCGCAGCTCCTCGTGCCGATCGCGGTGACCTTCGGCGCCGCTGCGGCGCTCAACCTCGCCCTCGCCGGCTGGATGTGGATCCCGCTCATCCTCCTCGCCGCATGGGG
>Ga0182741_1000629_pt1 | contig 51249 bp, 52 predicted proteins | sample eDN5th37CBELigOP_FD_128874 | JGI IMG/M metagenome (GOLD analysis project Ga0182741, IMG submission 128874) | Enriched Organic Plus compost microbial communities from Emeryville, California, USA - eDNA 5th pass 37_C BE-Lig OP (version 2) (version 2) ... | reverse complement strand
TCCTCGGCGGAGGTCTTGGGGTTCAGCTTCGGACCGCACTCACCCTGCACATTGGCGCGTTCGAGACGACCGAGTACCTCGTCCTGCGCCGCCGCGAGCGAGTCCATCGCCTGCTGCGGAGTCTTGGCGCCGGAAGCCGCATCGCCGATGTTCTGCCACCAGAGCTGCGCGAGCTTGGGATAATCCGGCACGTTGTTGCCGGTCGGCGTCCATTGCACGCGGGCGGGCGAGCGGTAGAACTCGACGAGGCCGCCGAGCTTGGGCGCGCGGTCCGTCATCGACTGATGCCAGATATCGCTCTCGCGGATGAAGGTCAGGCCCACATGGCTCTTCTTCAGCGAGACCGTCTTCGAGGTCACGAACTGCGCATAGAGCCAGGCGGCCTTGCGCCGATCGACCGGCGTGGACTTCAGGAGCGTCCAGGAGCCCGCATCCTGGTAGCCGAGCTTCATGCCCTCCTTCCAGTAGGCGCCGTGGGGCGAGGGAGCCATGCGCCATTTCGGCGTGCCGTCCTCGTTCACCACCGGCAGGCCCGGCTTCACCATGTCAGCGGTGAAGGCCGTGTACCAGAAGATCTGCTGCGCGATGTTGCCCTGCGCCGGAACGGGGCCGGACTCGGAGAAGTTCATGCCGTTCGCCTGGGGCGGGGCGTATTTCTTCATCCACTCGAGATACTTGGTGATCGAATAGACCGCCGCCGCGCCGTTGGTGTCGCCGCCGCGTTCGACGGAGGAACCGACCGGACGGCAGCCCTCCATGCGGATGCCCCATTCGTCCACGGGCAGGCCGTTCGGGATGCCCTTGTCGCCGTTGCCGGCCATGGAGAGCCACGCATCGGTGAAGCGCCAGCCGAGCGACGGGTCCTTCTTGCCGTAATCCATGTGGCCATAGACCTTGACGCCGTCGATCTCCTTCACGTCGTTGGTGAAGAATTCGGCGATGTCCTCATAGGCCGACCAGTTCACCGGCACGCCGAGATCGTAGCCGTACTTGGCCTTGAACTTCTCCTTCAGGTCTGGACGCTGGAACCAGTCGTAGCGGAACCAGTACACGTTCGCGAATTGCTGGTCCGGCAGCTGGTACATCTTGCCGTCCGGCGCGGTGGTGAAGGACTTGCCGATGAAGTCGTCGATGTCCAGCGTCGGCGAGGTCACGTCCTTGCCTTCGCCCGCCATCCAGTCGTCGAGCGCCACCGCCTGCTTGTAGCGGAAATGCGTGCCGATGAGATCGGAATCGTTGACCCAGGCATCGTAGATGTTGCGGCCGGACTGCATCTGCGTCTGGATCTTCTCCACCACGTCGCCTTCCTGGATCAGGTCGTGGTTGAGCTTGATGCCGGTGATCTCGGTGAAGGCCTTGGCGAGGACCTTCGCCTCGTATTCATGGGTCGTGATGGTCTCGGAGACCACGTTGATCTCCATGCCGGCGAACGGCTTCGCCGCATTCACGAACCATTCCATTTCCTTGAGCTGCTCGTCCTTGGAGAGCGTCGAGGGCTGGAATTCGCTGTCGATCCAGCGGCGGGCTTCCTCCATGCCTGCCAGAGCAGCGCCGGAGCCGAGCGTCATGGCGATCACGCTCGTCGATATGAAGAGCTTCAGACACCGATGAGATTGGGTGCGTTTCATGATTTCCTCCCACATGATGCCCTGTCGGCTTTTCGCCATTGTTGTCTTCGGCCCGGGCAATCCGAAGAATTCTTTGGAGCCTGCCTTCGTCACACCGTGCGGAACACCAGCACGGCATAGAGAAGCGACAGGCCCGAAGCCCACCAGAGATCGGGCCCGACAAGCCCAAGCCACGCGAGGTGGATGAAGGCGGAGCCCAACAGAGAAAGGAAAAGCCGGTCGCCACGCGTCGTCGGGATGCGCAGGATCCCGACCCGCTCGGTTTCCGGGAAGTAGATCGCCAGTAGGGTCATGACGACGAGAAGGGTCGCGATGCCGGCGAAGAACAGGCCCGTCTGCCAGGTCCAGGCCATCCAGGCGAGATCAGGCATGGGAAACCTCCTTCAGACGCGGCCCAGGGCGAAGCCCTTGGCGATGTAGTTGCGGACGAACCAGATCACGAGCGCGCCGGGAATGATGGTGAGCACGCCCGCTGCGGCGAGAAGGCCCCAATCCATGCCGGAGGCGGAGACCGTCCGCGTCATGGTGGCTGCGATCGGCTTGGCGGCGACCGAGGTGAGCGTGCGCGCCAGCAGCAGCTCGACCCAGGAGAACATGAAGCAGAAGAACGCGGCCACGCCCACGCCGGAGGCGATCAGCGGCATGAAGATCTTCACGAAGAAGCGCGGGAAGGAATAGCCGTCGATGGCGGCGGTCTCGTCGATCTCGCGCGGCACGCCGGACATGAAGCCTTCGAGAATCCACACCGCGAGCGGCACGTTGAAGAGGCAATGCGCCAGCGCCACCGCCCAGGGCGTGTCGAAGAGGCCGATGGCCGAATAGAGATTGAAGAAGGGCAGCGCGAAGACCGCCGGCGGCGCCATGCGGTTGGTGAGCAGCCAGAAGAACAGATGCTTGTCGCCGAGGAACCGGTAGCGCGAGAAGGCATAGGCCGCCGGCAGGGCGAAGGAGATCGACAGTACCGTGTTGATCAGCACATAGGTGAGCGAGTTGATGTAGCCCGAATACCAGCTGCGGTCCGTGAAGATGGTGACGTAGTTGTCGAAGGTGAGCTCCCGCGGCCAGAGAGTGAGGCCGGAGGTGATCTCCATGTTGGTCTTCAGGCTCATGTTCACGAGCCAGTAGATCGGCAGCATCAGGAACAGGATGTAGAGCGTCATGACGATCACGCGCCCCTTCACCCGCGGGCCCGCAACGGCCCTGTTGGCGCTGAGCGATGCCGTGGAGGCCTTGACGTCGGAGGGCCGGATGGCGACGGAATCGGTCATGCCTCAACTCCTTCCTTCCGCGCATCGACATTGGTCATGACGGTGTAGAAGATCCAGCAGATGACGAGGATGATCAGGTTGTAGACCAGCGACAGGGCGGCCGCCTTGCCGAGGTCGAACTGGCCGAGCGCCAGCTTCACCAGATCGATGGAAAGGAATGTCGTGGCGTTCCCGGGACCGCCGCCGGTGAGCACGAAGGGCTCCGTGTAGATCATGAAGGAATCCATGAAGCGCAGGAGCACGGCGATCAGCAGGACGCGCCGCATCTTCGGCAGCTGGATGGTGCGGAACACCGCCCAGCGCGACGCGCCGTCGATGCGCGCGGCCTGGTAATAGGCATCGGGAATCGATTTCAGACCGGCATAGCACAGGAGCGCGACGAGGCTCGTCCAGTGCCACACATCCATGACGATGATGGTGATCCACGCATCGAGCGGATCGCCGGAATAATTGTAGTCGATCCCGAGATGGTTCACGACCCAGCCGAGCAGGCCGATATCGCCGCGGGCGAAGACCTGCCAGATCGTGCCGACCACGTTCCACGGAATCAGCAGGGGCAGGGCCATGAGCACGAGGCAGAGCGCCACGGTCCAGCCCTCGCGCGGCATCGCGAGGGCCACGGCGATGCCGAGCGGAATCTCGATGAGGAGAATGATCGCGGAGAACAGGAGCGTGCGCCAGAGCGCGTCGAAGAAGCGCCCGCCGAGATCGGTGGAGGGATCGAGAAGCTCCTGGAACCAGCCCACGCCGTTCCAGAAGAACTGGTTGTTGCCGAACGTATCCTGCACGGAATAGTTCACCACGGTCATCAGCGGCAGCACGGCCGAGAAGGCCACGATGGCGAAGACCGGCAGAACCAGGAACCAGGCCTTGTTGTTGAGGGTCTTGGTCATGCGGCCTGCCCTCCCAGCGCTTCGCCGGCGACCAGATGGCCGTCGGCATAGATGTGGATGTGGCGCGGGTCGAAGCGCAGCGAGGCCTCCTCGCCGCTGACCGACAATTCCTCGGGGACGCTCGCGGCGAGCATGCGCCCGTTCATCTCCACCCGGGCAATGCGCGCTCGCCCGATATCGTCGATGCGCCGGACCCGCGCGGGCAGCCCCGCCCCTTTCGGTTGGAGCTGCACGAATTCGGGCCGGATGCCGAGTTCCACCTGCTCCGTGCGACCCAGGCTTCGATAATGGCGATGCAGGGACAGGGCCTCGCTGCCGAGATAGGCCGTTGCGCCTTCGACCTTGCACGGCAGGATGTTCATGCCCGGAGAACCGATGAAGTGGCCGACGAAGGTGTGGGCCGGGCGTTCGAAGAGCTCGTCGGGCGTGCCTGTCTGCACCACGGCGCCGTCATGCATGACCACCACCTTGTCGGCGAAGGTCAGCGCCTCGGTCTGATCGTGCGTGACATAGATCATGGTGATGTCGAGCGCCCGGTGAATTTCCTTCAGCGTCGAGCGCAGCTGCCATTTGAGATGTGGGTCGATCACAGTGAGCGGCTCGTCGAACAGGATCGCCGCCACGTCGGGCCGCACGAGGCCGCGCCCGAGCGAGATCTTCTGCTTCATGTCGGCGGTGAGATTGCTGGCCTTCCGGTCGAGCACGGAGGTGAGATCGAGCAGGCGCGCGATTTCCTCGACCCGCTGCGCCGTCCTTTCCTTCGGCACGTGACGGTTCTTGAGCGGAAAGGCGAGATTCTCACGCACGGTCATCGTGTCGTAGACGACGGGAAACTGGAACACCTGCGCGATGTTGCGGGATTCGGTGGGAAGATCCGTTACGTCCCTATCGTCGAACAGAATACGTCCGCGCGTCGGACGCACCAGGCCCGAGATGATGTTGAGCAGCGTGGTCTTGCCGCAGCCCGAGGGACCGAGCAGCGCATAGGCGCCGCCCTGGCTCCACACGTGGTTGATCTCCTTCAGGGCGTAATCCCGCGGGCCTTTCGGGTTCGGCTTGTAGGCGTGGGCGAGATGATCGAGGGTGATGCGGGCCATGGATCCCTCCTCACGCGGCTTTCTGCGCCGTGCTGGCCGCGGCGAGACGCCCGGTCGGGTCGAACAGCAGGAGATGGCGCGGATCGAGATAAGCGGTGACGGCGGTTCCCGGCTCGAGGCGTCTCACGCCCGGAACCAGGGAGACGAAGCGATGCTCCCCGGCATCGAGATGCAGGAAACTCTCGGAACCGGTGATCTCCGCAACCGAGACCGAAGCCGGAATGGCGATCTGGTCGCTGCCCGAGGGCTCGAGGGTGAGGTGATGCGCCCGAAAGCCCACGGTGTAGTCCCCGTCCGGAACGCTCGCGAGCACATCCGTCGCGCGGACCTGACCGCCGGTGCTCAGGCTCACGAGAGCGCCCGTCTTGCGGATCGTCAGCGTGTTGAGCGGCGGATCGGAGAACACGCGCGCCGTGACGAGATTCTGCGGCCTGCGATAGACCTCCGGCGTCGGGCCGAACTGGGTGATGCGCCCTTCGAACAGGGTCGCCGTGTTGCCGCCGAGAAGGAGCGCCTCGGACGGCTCGGTGGTGGCATAGACGAAGACGGCGCCGGAAGCCGCGAAGATGCGCGGCAACTCCTCGCGCAGTTCCTCGCGCAGCTTGTAGTCGAGATTGGCCAGAGGCTCGTCGAGCAGCACGAGATCCGCGCGTTTCACCAGAGCGCGGGCGATGGCCGTGCGCTGCTGCTGGCCGCCCGAGAGGTTCAGGGGCTTGCGGTCGAGATAGAGCTCCAGCTGCAGGAGCCTCGCCGCCTCGCGCACGCGCGCCTCGATCTCGGAGGCGCTCAGCCTCGCGACGCGCAGGGGCGAGGCGATGTTCTCATAGACGCTGAGCGACGGATAATTGATGAACTGCTGGTACACCATGGCGACGCTGCGGCGCTGCACCGGCAGGCCCGTCACGTCCTTGCCGTCGACGAGCACGCGTCCGCTCGTGGGAACGTCGAGCCCCGCCATGAGCCGCATGAGAGAGGTCTTGCCGGAAAGCGTCGCGCCGAGGAGAACGTTGAGAGAGCCCCGTTCGAGCGTGAGGGAAACATCGTCGATGTGGACTGATGCTCCGACCTTCTTCGACACGCTTTCGAGAACAAGGGTCATCCGCCATTCCTTCATGCCGCGTTGGACGTCGCGACATCGCGCATGAACATGTCGAGCGCCTCGGCTTCTGCCGGTGAAAGCCTCAGGCCCAGCTTGCTGCGCCGCCAGAGCACGTCGGCGGCATTCAGCGCCCATTCCTGATTGATGAGGTAGAGCACCTCCCGCTCCGTGAGGCCTGCGCCGAAATTCTGACCGAGGTCGCTCATGGAGCGCGCATTGCCCAGAAGGTCCCGCGCGCGGGTGCCGTAGGCGCGCGCAAGGCGCGCCGCGAGAGGATTTTCCAGGAACGGATAGGCGCGGCTCAGCTCGGCCACCAGCGCCTCGTATCCACTCTGCGGAAAGTCGCCACCCGGCAGCGGCGCTCCGCCCGTCCAGCCGGGTTTGCCGGCGGCCGGAAGATGGCCTTTCAGCTTGTCGAGAGCAGCTTCCGCGAGGCGCCGATACGTGGTGATCTTGCCGCCGAAGATCGACAGCATCGGCGGCGCGCCGTCAGGGGCTTCGAGCACCAGCACGTAATCGCGCGTGGCCTCCTGCGCCTTCGACGCGCCGTCATTGTAGAGGGGCCGGACGCCCGAATAGGTCCAGACCACGTCCTCGCGGCGGACGGGCTCCTTGAAATACTCGCTCGCCGCCGCGCAAAGATAGGCGATCTCCTCCTCGCTGGCCGTCACCTGGGCGGGATCGCCCCGATAGTCGCGGTCCGTGGTGCCGATCAGCGTGAAGTCGTTCTGATAGGGAATCGCGAAGATGATGCGGTTGTCGGCGTTCTGGAAGATATAGGCGCGCTCATGCGCGAACAGCTTCCGCACGACGATGTGGCTGCCCTGGACGAGGCGCACCGACGCGGTGCTGTTGGACCGGACGACGCCGTTCAGCACCTTCTCCACCCATGGCCCGGCCGCGTTCACCAGCACCTTGGCCCGGATGCGCTCCTGCCTTCCCGTTCGCACATCCTCGGATGTGACGATCCAGTGGTCACCGGAGCGCTCGGCGCCCGTCACGCGCGTGCGCGTCCGGATCTGCGCCCCGCGCTCCGCCGCATCGCGCGCGTTCAGCACGACGAGGCGGGAATCCTCCACCCAGCAATCGGAATATTCGAAGCCCTTGACGAGATCGGATTTGAGCGGAGCGCCGGCCGGATCGGATCTCAGGTCCAATGTCCGCGTCGGCGGCAGGAGCTTCCGCCCTCCGATATGATCGTAGAGAGCCAGCCCCAAGCGCAGCATCCATTGCGGACGCAGGCCCTTCTGATAGGGCAGGACGAAACGGAGCGGCCAGATGATGTGAGGAGCGATGCGCCACAGCACCTCGCGCTCCATGAGCGCCTCGCGCACGAGGCGGAACTCGTAATATTCCAGATAGCGCAGGCCGCCATGGATGAGCTTGGTCGAAGCGGAGGAGGTGCCGCTCGCCAGATCGTTCTGCTCGAAGAGAATGACCGAGGCGCCTCGCCCCGCCGCATCGCGGGCGATTCCACACCCATTCACGCCGCCACCGACGATCGCAAGATCGAACGTCGCTTCTTCGAGCGCGTTCACTGGCGTTCCTCCGGCCCCGGATTTGTTTTCTTTTTTATTTTCGTTTGAGGCTACTCACTCCTCGAAACGAAAGCAAGGTCTGACCCAGCGGCAGCCGGCTCGGACAGCAGGGGGTCGAGGGTCCGCTCCCATGCGCTATTCCCCGAAGCTTCCCACTTCGACGACCTGGACCTGCGACGTCTCGCAGACCTCCCGCAACTGACGCGAAGGCAGGATATCCGTGACGAAGATGTCGATCTCCCGCAGATGGCCGATCCTGACGGGGGCGGAGCGTTCCGCCTTGAGGTGATCGGCCACGAGAACCACCTTCCGGGCATTGTCGATGATCGCCCGCGACACCCGCACCTCGCGCACGTCGAAATCGAGGAGCGAACCGTCATCGTCGATGGCCGAGGTGCCGATCACCGCGTAATCCACCTTGAACTGGCGGACGAAATCGACCGCGGCCGCGCCGGTCATGGCGCCGTCCGCCCGCCGCACCGGTCCGCCCGTCAGGATGACCTCGATCCTGGGGTGGCGATAGAGAATGTTCGCCACGTTCAGGTTGTTGGTGATCACGAGCAGACCCTCATGGTCCTGAAGCGCCCTCGCCACTTCCTCCGTGGTCGTGCCGATATTGATGAAGAGAGAACTGTTGTTGGGGATGAGCCGCGCCGTGGCCGCGCCGATGGCCTGCTTCTCGGCCTGGGCGATGAGGCGCCGGGCCTCATAGGCCACGTTCTCGACCCCCGAGGCGATGATGGCCCCTCCGTGGACGCGGGTCATCAGACGCTGCTCGCAGAGCTCGTTCAGGTCCTTGCGGATGGTCTGCTGGGTCACCTCGAGCCGGGCCGCCAGATCGTCCACATTGACCCGTCCCTGGAGGCGCGCGATCCCGATGATTTCCTGCTGCCGCGGGGAAAGCACCTGATCCATGGCCCGAGCTTTCGGTTTGGAGGATTTTTCGAAGCGAATCGAATGTGAAGCGAACGCTCCCCCACCGTCAATATCTCTCCCGAGGGAGGTGCGGCCGCAAAGAATTCGCCCCTGTTATCGGCTCGACTTCACGAACTCGTGGATCAACGCGGGCCGCAGTTTCGGAACCGTGGGCTAAAAGCGAAGATTATCAGGGATTGTCGTCCTGCCTTGAGATCTTCAACCGAAGCGGTGCCGATTGCCCTTATCGAATGCCCACGAATATCCCGTCTGGCTCAATCTCGGGATCTTCCTCGCTGCCGCCGTGCTCGTCTGGATCGCCGGTACGCGCCTGACCCACGCTCTCGACGCCCTGTCCCGCAAGACCGGCTGGGGCCAGGCCTTCGTGGGCATGCTGCTTCTGGGCGGCATCACCTCCCTGCCCGAGATCGCCAACTCGATCACGGCCTCGTGGACCGGCAATCCCGCGCTTGCCATCAATAATCTCCTGGGCAGCGCGGCCATCAACATTGTCCTGCTCGCCGTGGCCGACGCCTTCATCGGCCGCGATGCGGTGACATCCGTCGTGGCGCGCCCCAGCACATTGATGATGGCGACCCTGTGCATGCTCGTGCTGGTTACCGTCGCTGCCGCCGTCACCGTGACGGATATTCCCGTCTTCGGGGTCGGCATCTGGTCCGTTGCGATCTTCGCGATCAGCATCGGGGCCTTTTCGCTGGCGGTCGGATACGACAAGCGCGCTTCGTGGGTCGTGAAGGATGACGATGCGGATGCAACCGACGAGCCCGAGGACGAGGACGACGGCAGATCCTTGCGGTCCCTGGTGATCACGAGCGCCATCACGGGCGCCATTATCTTCGTTGCGGGCTACGCCCTGTCGCAGACGGGCGACGCGCTTGCGGAGCAGACGGGCATCGGGACGGGCATGGTGGGCTTTGCGCTGATCGGATTGTCGACCTCCATGCCGGAATTGAGTTCGATCACGGCCGCGCTTCGCCTGAGGCGCTACGAAATGGCTTTCGGGCAGGTGCTGGGCACGAACTTCATCAACCTGTCGCTGGTGCTCCTCAACGACGTGGTCTTCACCGGAGGACCCGTGATCAACGAACTCTCCCGGTTCGAGACCATCTCGGCCCTGCTCGGCGCCGTGCTCATCGGCGTGTTCCTCGTCGGGCTTCTGGAGCGGCGCAATCCGACCATGATGAAGATGGGCTGGGACTCGCTGGCGGTGATGGTGCTGTTCGCCGGGGGCCTCGTCCTGCTCTACGCGGTAGAGTAAGATCGATCGCCGGTCAGCGGCTTCAGGACCATGGCGCGGAGGGGGCTCGGAAACAGGGAGGTTGCGATGAACAGGCGCATGTTGGAGGCTTTCGCCCTTCTCGCATTCGCGTTCGGGCTTCTCGTCTGGGGCATCAGCCAGCGGCCGGTTCCCCTCGCCCATGTCCGGGAGCAAGGCAGACAGACCCTGTCGGAGATGCGATCCGGTTCCGCACATGAGCGGATCGGCGATCCGGTCAGCCTGTTCCAGGCCTCGCTCGCGGAGTCTCACCCCGCCACCTCTCAGGTGCGCCGCACCGTCTATGTTCCGGCCTATCCGACGATCCGCATCATGAGCGGCCGCTCCCGCATCGATCTCGCGACCACGCTGAGCATTCACAACACCTCCCGGGACAAGCCCCTCCTGCTGGAGCGCGTGGATTATCACGACACCGATGGAGAGCTGATCCAGGCCTATCTCGACCAGCCCGTTGCCCTCAAGCCGCTTGGCACCATCGAGATGTTCGTGGCCCGCGGGGACCGTCGCGCGGGAGCGGGAGCGAATTTCGTCGTGGACTGGGCGGCCGAGGGCCCGATCAGCGAACCGGTGATCGAGGCCGTGATGATCGGCACGCAGGGCAACGCCACCTATTCGTTCGTCAGTCTCGGACGGCCCGAGACCATCGTGCAGCCGGATTGAACACTCCGAAGCCGGCCGCACGGCCCCTCGATCAGGCCTCCGCCCCATCCGCGCGGATGCGGACGGGCACGCCCTTGTAGGCCGGCGTCTTGGCCAGCTCGTCGTGATAGCCGACGGGGATCAGGGGATTGGCTTCGGGGTAGTAGGCCGCAACGCAGGAATCGGGCAGGTCATAGGGCACGATCCGCAGCCCCCGCACGACCCGCTCCGCACCGTCCTCAACCGCGCATTCGAGCGTGACCACCTGTCCCTCCGAAAGGCCGCGGCGGGCCATCTCCTCGGGATTGACGAGAAGGATGTCGCGTGGCCCCGACAATCCCCGCAGCCGGTCGGAGAAGCCGTAGATCGTGGTGTTGAACTGGTCGTTGGAACGCAGCGTGATCAGCGTGAGCTCCTCGCCCTCCGGCGGTTCGCCGAGCGCCGAGAGCACATCGGGCGCGGTGAACTCGGCCTTCCCGCTCTCGGTCTTCCAGACACGCTCGCGGGCCGTGTTGCCGCGGTGAAAGCCTCCCGGCGTGAACACCCGCTCGTTGAAGTCGCGGAACTTGTCGGGATAGGTGGCCTCGATCAGATCGCGGATCAGGCCGTAATCGCCCGTCCACTCGTCCCACTTCACCTTGGGATTGAGCGCAAGCGTCGCCTTGGCGATGCCCGCCACGATGGCGACCTCGGATTTCAGATGCGGCGAGGCGGGCTGGCGCTTGCCCAGGGAGCCGTGGATCATGCTCAGGCTGTCCTCGATCGTCACGACTTGCGGCCCCGTCGCCTGCCTGTCCTCCTCGGCCCGCACCAGGCAGGGCAGCAGCCATGCGGCCTTGCCGGGCAGGAGATGCGAGCGATTGAGCTTGGTCGCGATCTGCACGGTGAGGTCGAGGCTTTGCCAGGCTGCCTCGGCGCGGGCCCTGTCGGGAATCGCGCGGGCGAGATTGCCGCCGAGCGAGATGAGGCCCCGCACGGAGCCGTCGAGCAATCCCTCGACCACATCCACCGTGGACCGACCCTGCTCCCTCGGCGGCTCGAAACCGAAAAGCTCCCTGAGCTTGTCCAGCGGCACGTTCTCGGGCTTCTCGCTGATCCCCACCGTGCGCTGGCCCTGCACGTTCGAATGCCCCCGCACGGGCGAGATGCCGGCGCCCTCGCGCCCGATATTGCCGCGCAGGAGCAGCAGATTCACGAGCATGGCGAGATTGAGCCAGCCCCTGACATGCTGGGTCAGGCCCATTCCGTAGATGCCGATGACGTTCTTTGATCTCGCATAGATCTCCGCCACCTCGTGGAGCTCGTCGCGGCTAAGGCCGGATTGCTTCTCGATCTCGTCCCAGGCGATATCGCGAAGCCGCGCCTCGAGGGCCTCGAACCCCGTCGTGTGCTCCTCGATGAAGCCACGGTCGAGGATGGTACCCCCGCCCTGCGCGTCGAGCTCCAGCACGCGCTTGCACAGCCCGGCGAGCACCGCGATGTCGCCGCCGGGCCGGACCTGAAGATAAATGTCGGAAATCCTGGTGGCGGGCTTCACCGTCATCTGGGCGGGATTCTGCGGATCCGCGAATTCGACGAGGCCCCTTTCCCGGATCGGGTTGAAGGTGATCATTTTGCAGCCCCTCTCCTTCGCGGCCTTGAGCGTGTGAAGGAAGCGGGGCGAGTTCGTTCCGGTGTTCTGCCCGAAGAACAGGATCAGGTCGCAATGATCGAAATCCGACAGGATGCAGGTGCCGACGCCGATCCCGATCACCTTCTGAAGCGTCACGCTCGTGGTCTCGTGGCACATGTTGGAGCTGTCGGGCAGGTTGTTGTGCCCGTAGAGCCGCGCGAACAATCCGTAGAGATAGGCCGTTTCCAGGCTGCCCTTGCCGGACATGTAGAAAACGGTCGATCTCGGATCGAGCTCCTTGAGCTTGGCCCCGATTCCCGCGAAGGCCTCCTCCCAGCTCGTCTCGACATAGCGGTCTGACGCTGGATCGTAGCGCATCGGATGCGTGAGGCGGCCCGTCTCCTCCAGCTCGTGATCGGACAGCGCGCGCAGCTCGCTCACGCTGTGCTGGGCGAAGAAATCGGGCGTGCAGCGGTCGCGCGTGAGGTCCCAGATCGTCGCCTTGGCGCCGTTCTCGCAGAACTCGAAAAGATGCGGCTGCGCGGGCTTGGTCCAGGCGCAGGAGGTGCACATGTGCCCGCCCGGCTTGTTCTGGCGCATCAGCGTGCGAAAGGCGCCGAAACTCGGCTTCTGGTCGGCCAGGATGCTGCCGACGCCCTTGAGCGATCCCCAGCCGCCGGTGGCGTGCTCGTAATGGGGCGTATCGGGACGCTGTTCGGCTTCCTCGGATTCGCTCATCGGGTCCTCCTTCCACGCGGCGCTCAGGCCGGCGGGACAGACATGTCGCGGCCCGTGAAGCGTTGCTGCGGCAATCAGGAGGAATGCGGATTCGCAGCGCCTTGTTCCTCCCTGTCGGACACGACCGCAGCCGGCAACCGCTGTGCCATCCATGGACTTTCGGCAGTGGTCGGGGCTCCAGGCGTTTTCCGAACCCGAGCGACCCCTCGCGCATTGACGCATCGATGTCCGCACGCGACGCAGGCTGGGAGCCTCGTCCGAAACGAGAGGAGTTGCCGTGGTTGCCGTTTCCAGCCCGGGCTCTCTGAGGCCGCTCCACCCCCTTCACGCGATCCTTCTCGCCTTTCCGTTTCCGCTATTCCTGGGAGCGCTCATCAGCGATGTCGCCTATTGGCGGAGCTTCCATGTGCAATGGGCGAATTTCTCGTCCTGGCTCATCGCCGGCGGATTGCTGGTCGGCGCCTTCGCCCTGCTCTGGGCGCTGATCGATCTGTTTCGCAGAACAATCCGGACAGGTCGGACGATCGCCTATTTCGTGGTGCTGTTCGTCATGTGGGCGCTCGGCTTCGTCAACGCCCTCGTCCATGCGAAGGATGCCTGGGCGACCATGCCGGAGGGCCTTTATCTGTCGGCGATCGTGACGATCCTGGCGCTTGTCGCGACCTGGATCGGCTATTCCGGAATTCATGACGGAGAGGTGAGATGATCCGCTTGCCTCTGATCGGGGCCCTCGCCCTTGCGCTCACCGCCTGCAACGGCGAGCCCGACGCGCCGCAATATGGCTCCAGCCCCAACCTGCCCGAGCCGCAGCGCGGCCTTTTGCCTTCGATGAAGATCCCGCGGCCGGCCAATTGGGGCAACGACCTCCCCACGGTGCCGCAGGGCTTCAAGATTCAACCGATCGCCACGGGGCTCAAGATCCCGCGTCAGACGCTGGTCCTTCCCAATGGCGACATTCTGGTCGCGGAAGGATCCGGCGGCTATGCACCTTCGCTCCGGCCCAAGGACCTCATCGCGGGCTTCATCAAGAGCCTCGGCAAGAGTTCGGAGAAGGGCGGTAACCGCCTGACGCTGCTGCGCGACGCCGATGGCGACGGCACTTATGAAATGCAGGGAATCTTCGCCGACAATCTCAACGCGCCCTACGGCCTCGCGCTGATCGACGGTTCCCTCTACGTCGCCAACCAGGATTCGCTGGTGCGCTTCGACTACAGCGACGGCCAGACCCAGGCGAGCGGACCGCCCGTGAAGGTCGTGGATCTGCCCGCGGTGATCAATCACCACTGGACGAAGGCGATGACCGCCAGCGCGGACGGGCGCTTTCTCTATGTGGGCATCGGCTCCAACAGCAATATCAGCGAGCGTGGCATGGACGCCGAGGAAGACCGCGCGATGATCTGGCAGATCGATGTCCAGACGGGCATGCACAAGCCTTACGCGACCGGCCTTCGCAACCCCACCGCTCTGACCGTTCAGCCGGGCTCAGGCCAGCTCTGGGCGGTGGTGAACGAACGGGACGAGATCGGCCCCAACCTGGTTCCGGACTACCTCACCTCCGTGCAGGAGGGCGGCTTCTACGGCTGGCCCTACAGCTATTGGGGCCAGAACGTCGACCCGCGCGCGCAGCCGCAGGATCCCGAGAAGGTGGCCGCGGCCATCCGCCCGGATTACAGCCTGGGATCGCACGTGGCCGCGCTGGGCGTTGCCTTCTCGAATCCGGCCATGGGCGAGAATTTCGCCGAGGGCGTGTTCGTCGGCCAGCATGGCAGCTGGAACCGCAGCGCGCCGGTCGGCTACAAGGTGATCTTCGTGCCGTTCCGCGACGGCCGCCCCGCCGGCGAGCCGATCGATTTCGTGACCGGCTTCCTGATCGACGAGGGCAACACCCGGGGCCGCCCGGTCGGAGTGACGGTGGACCCAAAGGGCGCCCTGATCGTCGCCGACGACCTGTCGAACACGATCTGGAGGGTCACGAGGAACTGAGCGCATCGGCGGCGCGAGACTCCCGCCCGTGATCCTTCTCAGTGCAGATTTGCGCTGAGCGGCAGCGAGTGAAGAAGCGATCCCTCGGGGCATACGATGTCGAGGCGCCAACCGGCCCAATCATCGTCGACGCCGTTCTGCTCCTTGCGCAACTCGCTGATCGCCTTCCACGCTTCGGCCCTTGCCGTTTCCAGATCGGGAACGTCGATTCCCGTATCGTCCAGAATGGTCTCACGACCGTTCACGAGGTGGAAGAAACAGCGCATGTCCGCTCCTGGGTCCGTTCGTTCAAGCGCTGTCGTCGCCCGCGGCATTCAGGGAAAAGCCGTCCAAGGGTACCCAGCCGATATCGGGTTGCGGACACGGTACCAGATAGGCCCGACCATCCTCAAGTTTCTCAACGCGGCACCGGATGGCTCTCTGATCGTTCGGAGGACGGTACATGACGATGGAGCCGACCTTGACCTGATCGTCGAAGCGGGGGCTGCCATCCTCCCCCATGGTCTCGACTTCGGGCGTCGGCGGGAGAGGCGTGCCCCGCTCGCTGCTGGACCGGTAGCGATCGAGCGCCGCGATGGCGACGCGGGCACGGTCTCGATAGCGTTGGCTCACCACCCTCAGAAACGAGCCACGGCTGCGGCCAGGATACCAGGAGGCTCCTCCGACCTTCGCGAGTTCGTTCGCAACCGTTTCGATTTCTTCCTCTGTCATCTCTATCCCCCCTTAACCACCTCTTAAACGTGACCCAAGCAAGTAAAAGAATTCCTTCAAAATAAAGAAAATATGCCGGGGCGGCTCGAATGATCCGGCGTGTTCGCCGGGAAGCTCTGCTCCGGGGCCGAGCACCCATGATGCAAAAGAAGAGCGCCCGAAGGCGCTGCTGAGTCGTCAGCCGTAGGGGCAAATCATGGCTGAGCGGCAACAGTAAACGAACAAACGGCGAATTGGCACGAACCAAAGGTGGTACCACTTTTGGGTACCTGTTCATTCGGAATCCAAATCAGATACGGCTAAGGTCATCCGTAGGGGCAGACGGATATTGGGCCGCCGACCTGAGCCGAATCAGAGTTCAGGCGCGGCCCTTTTCTTTCTGGCAGGTCCCTCAGGCGAAAGCAGCGGGAGACGAACAGCCCTGATGGCGCGCGAGGTTCAACCTTCTGAAATTCCGGCGCCTGCGTTCACTGCAATTCGGTATCCGTTCACGGCAATTGCGGATGGCGGCATGGGACCGCCGCGATCGCTGAAGCTCGACGCCCTCTGTACCGATCGAACACGTGGCATGAGGCTGCCTGGCTATGGCGGGTCCATTGTACGAAGGGAACGCGCCTCTTCCCGCTCGGCGGCCGCGGCTCGTCGGGGACGGCTTTTCGGAGTCCGTCGGATCCCGCCTCAGGTTGCTTCCAGAGACGATGCGCGGGAGGAGCGGCCCGAGGCTCGTCCGTACCGGTCAAGAAGCGCTAAAGCTATGATTTTGCGGGATTTCTTGCATCAACCCCTTAGAGAAGGGTTGGTGCCCAGGAGAGGACTCGAACCTCCACGGCTTGCACCACTGGTACCTGAAACCAGCGCGTCTACCAATTCCGCCACCTGGGCATGCCTGTTCGGCGAGGGTTCGTTTAAGGTGGTTCAGGCTTCCCGTCAATCACTGAAAATGCGGTTCCTGCGCTTTCTTCATTCAACGCCCCTTCACAGGGGGGCGGCGTTTGACTAGAGACATTTCACATTCAACCCCGGGGCCCCTTGCAAGTCCCGGCGGACAGGAGGCTTTTCATGATCGGTGCGCTTCGCACGCCTGAGCAGCAAATTGTCACGGTCTTCGGCGGATCGGGCTTCCTCGGCCGCTATGTGGTGAGCCTGCTGGCCAAGCGGGGCTACCGCGTGCTCGTCGCCACCCGCCAGCCAAACCGGGCGAACTTCCTGCCCCAGGGCAAGGTCGGCCAGGTGCACCTGATCCAGGCCAATATCCGCTATCCGGATTCGATCCGGCACGCCGTCATGCGCGCCGACCACGTGGTCAACCTCACCGGCATCCTGCAGGAGCGCGGCCGCCAGACCTTCGACGCGGTTCACGCCGAGGCGCCCCGCCTCATCGCGGAAGCCGCCGAAAAGGCCGTGTCCTTCACCCATGTCTCGGCCATCGGCGCCGATGCCAATTCCGAATCGGCCTATGCCCGCTCCAAGGCGGCGGGCGAGGCGAATCTCCTGAAGGTTCGCCCCGATGCGGTGATCCTGCGCCCCTCCCTCCTGTTCGGGCCGGGGGACAATTCCTTCAACCGCTTCGCGACGCTCGCCCGCATGCTGCCGGTGCTGCCCCTGCCGGGCAGCGACACCCGCTTCCAGCCGGTCTATGTGGGCGACGTGGCCGAGGCGATCGTGCGCGCGGTGGACGGCGCGGTGAAGCCCGGCATCTACGAGCTCGGCGGACCTGAGGTGCGCACCATGCGCCAGATGATGGAATTCGTCTGCGAGGTCACGGAGCGCAAGCGCGCCATCGTGCCCGTGCCGAACGCCGTCGCCCGCTTCCAGGGCACGGTCATGGGCGCCCTCGACGCGCTCACCCTGGGCCTCCTGCCGAACGAGATCGTCACCACCCGCGACCAGGCGATCCTGCTCGAGAAGGACAACGTGGTGTCGGAAGACGCCATCCGCGAGGGCCGCACCCTGCAGGGGCTCGGCATCACGCCCACCACCATCGAGGCGGTCGTGCCGTCCTATCTCGTGCGCTTCCGCAAGACCGGCCAGTTCGACCTCAAGCGCAATGCCACGACGACGACGCCGGATCTGCTCGCCTCCCGCTCAGGCGGCGCGGGCTCCGATTTCCATCCGGAGCGGGCCTCGGGCCCGGCCGCCATCGAGCCGCCGAGCGCCGTCAAAACCTCTCATTGACGGGCCGGGACGGAGGCACGCTCCTCCGACCCATGCGGGATTCGCCGTGCCGGGTCCCGCGTGATCCTCTTGTGCAGGTGAACCATCAGCGCCGCGCCGAAGATCGGGGTGATGAGGTTGACCACCGGCACAAGGACGAGCGCCGCCAGAACCGCGCCCGCCGCGAGCACCTTGCCCCGGTTTTCATAGCGCAGGCGCTTCACGTCCTCGGGCGCCCAGAAGCGGCCCGCCGCCAGCTCGAAATATTCGCGGCTCAGGAGATAGGCGTTGGCAGCAAAGAACGCGCCGATATTGACGCCCGGCACGAAGAGCAGGAGCAGCGCGACGAGGTTGACGCCGAGCGACAGGGCGCCGAAACGCAATCCGTAGAGAATGGCCTTGCCGAAGGGCAGGGCCCGGCCCGAAGGGTCGCCCGGATAGTCCTTCCGTTCGACCACCTCGGCCACGTCGTCGAGAAAATAGCCCGCCACGATGGCCGAGACCGCGGGGAGCAGGTAGGCAAGCGCGATGAAGAGGCCGAACCCGGCGAGGAAGAACGCCAGGCTGTCGAGGATCGGGTAGCTTTCGCTCAGGCTGTGATTCGTGAGGAAGAAATCGAGCAGCCGCGCGAGCCCGATCCAGACGAGCGCCAGGAGCGCCACGGTCAGCCCGATGGACTTCCACAGAATGCGCCGGAGCGCAGGCGAGAAAACATCGCGGGCCGCGGCCAGCACGGATTGGATCAGCATGCTCTTGAACGTCTTTCCTGGAACGACTTTCGACCGGGCCGGTCTCGTCAGAGGCCGGCGTGGCCTTTACTTATGAACGAACGGCCGAGACCGCGAGAGGGGGCACGATTCCATGACGCCTGACAGCCTGTCGAGCCTGCCTTCGCCCCCGGAGCCGGACGTGGTGATCGTCGGGGCGGGCAGCGCCGGCATCGCGGCGGCACGGCGGCTTCTGGCGCAGGGCCTCACGGTGAGCGTGCTCGAGGCCCGCGAGCGCGTCGGCGGACGCACCGTCACGCGCGCCTTTCGGGGGCATCCGGTGGATCTGGGCGCCCATTGGCTCCATAACGGGCCCATCAACCCCCTCGTGAAGCTCGGTTTCGAGCGGCGCGAGCCTTTGCGCCGGGCGCCGACGCACGGGCATTTCTATGTGCGCGGACAACCCGGGAGCCGGGTCCGGGCCGATGCCCTCGACCGGGCCTTCGCCCTGGCCGAGCGGGCGATCAGGCAGGGCGCAAAGGCGCGGGAGGACCGTTCTGCGGCGACAGTGCTGCCGGCCGGCATGGGCTCGCTGGGCCGTCGCGTCTGCGACATCCACGGCCTCGTCTCGGGCCGTCCCCTCGGCGAGGTGAGCCTGCACGATTTCCCGAGCATGGATTATGCCGACAACCTGTTCATCGCAGGCGGGCTCGGCGGCTATGTGGCCCGCCTCGCGGAGGGGCTGCCGATTGCGCTGGGCGCCGCCGTCACCACCATCGACTGGTCGGGCGCGGGCGTGAGGGTGGAGAGCACCCGGAGAACGCTTCGCGCGCGGGCCGTCATCGTGACCACGCCGATGGCCGTGCTGCAGGAGAATGGGATCCGCTTCGCGCCCGCCCTGCCGGACGAGGTGCAGCAGGCGATCCATGGCTTCACCCGGGGCGTCTACGAACACGTGATCCTGCATTGGCCGGATGCGCCCTTTCAGGGGCCCGACCGGCTCGCGACGCTCACCGGCTCGCGCCGCGCGCCCCCCGGCCTTCTCACACGCGTCGACGGCACGCCGTTCCATTTCTTCGAACTCGACCAGCCCCACGCGGCGCAGTTCGACCGGCGCGATCCTCATGCCCCCGCCCGCTTCGCGCGGGACGTCCTGGCCGAGCATTTCGGCCATCGCGCCTTGCGGAACCTGCGGGTGATGCACGCCACGGCCTGGCGCAACGATCCGTGGTCGCGCGCCTCCTGGGCCGTCGTGCCGCCCGGACTTGCGGCCATTCGCGAGAGCCTGAAGCCCTCCGTGGCCGAGCGGATCTGGTTTGCGGGCGAAGCGCTGTCGCGGGCGCAATGGGGCACCGCCGGAGGCGCCTGGGAGGAAGGCGAGCGGGCCGCGGGGGAGATCATCGCCCATCTGCACGCCGATCGAGGCGGGGGAGGATTCCCGGAGAGAGCCTGTCAGATATGACCGGCAGCTTGAGCCGCTTGACATCTCGCTCGGAGTGCGTTGGGGCTGCGTCCCGCCGGCAGCCTTCCCGACGATCCTGACCTTATGACAGCACGATTGTGTCTTTAGCGATGCGCGAAAACCTGAATGTCGTTGAACGAATTCCCTATGTGACGGTCGTTCTTTGTTATTTGGTTCTTCTGTCCTTCACAGGATTCGTATTCGGATACGACAGCGACTACTATATCGGCTATGCCGAGCTTACGGCCAATGGGGGATTTGCCGATCGGAAAGTCGTCTATGCTCCCCTTTTCTCATGGACACTCGCCTTCTTCAGGCTCTTCAAACTAGACTTCGGCTCGGCATACTTCATCTATGCGGCTGCGTGCTGGCTGGTCATCGGCGAGATCTTCTTCCGCGCTTCGAAGAATGCGCTGCTGGCAGCAATGGCTCTGCTCTTTGTCCTGGCCAATGTGCAGGTCCTGACGCGCTATGGCCACGTGATGAGCGAACTTGGCTATGCGACGCTCATCCTGATCACCGCCTACAATCTCCTGACCTATGTCAGGACGAACACCCCCGGTTCACTGCTTGCCGGCATTGCGGCCATGGCGCTGCTGCCCATCCAGCGATATATCGGCGGCTATGTCGTGGCCGCCCTCGGGCTGGCCATCCTGGCCGATGTCGTCCTGCGGCGGGATGATCGGGCGCTCAAGGTCGCCCTGATCGGCCTGGCCCTTGCGAGCCTGCCGACCATTGGCGTTCTGACGTGGAACGTTGTCGCGACGGGGCATATCTCGGGCCCCCGCGAACCGGCCCTTCTCGGCATTGCGGGCAATGCCGAACTTCTTTGGTCCGTTCTTCGAAAGGACTTCCTTCCTGAAACGATCCTCTACGTGCTGACGGCGGCGTTCTTTGCGGTGAGGGCGTGGAAAGGCCGATGGCGGAATGTGCGGCCCCTCGAATATGTCGTGATGGCCGTTCCGCTCATCCAGATGGCCGTGCAGGTTCACAGCTCGAGCGCGTATTTCTTCACCGCCATCAATCCTCGATACGTGATCGTCATCACGCCCGTCATCGCGCTGCTATGGCTTGTCACCGCAAGGGACGTTCGGATCCCTGCTGTGTCGCTCAGGGGGATTCGCCTGCCCTCGATCACACCCCGTCAGCTGAGCCTCGCCATCATCCTGCTCCTGTCGGGGATATCCGTCGATAAATCTCTCAGATCCCCGCATCTCACCGCGTTCTTGGACAGGATCGGTCAGAGCAAGCATGATCCCGTCCAGGATTTCATTCAGGACCTCCCGCCAAATACCGTCATTGGCCTCTATGAACGGTCATGGGCATGGTATTCGACGACTTCAGAAGTCTTCGACCGATTGATCATTCCGCCATCTCACTGCCAAGACTACAGACTTGTCGGCTCCCTGAACGACCGTACCCTGACTTATGTTCCTGAATGCGGTTCACGACCTGGCTTCACCTACAAGCCGGTCCTGACGGTCGAAGACATGGAAGCGGTCGACGCTCTCGTGATCAGGAAGTTCGCGAAGGGCGGCTGGAGGGAGCTTCGCGCCAAGTTGGAAGGAACTTTCGAGTTTCATGAGAACAAGCGGTATGTCTGGGGCCGCAGACGGCCCTGAAGGCTCCAGACGCGCCGTCCTCTCGTCGGCCACGAACTCCAGACGATTCCAAACCAGAGGAGCGCTCTAGCCCACTCCCGCCTCGAGCCGCTCGCGCACCCAGTCGAGGGCCTGGTCGAGCGTCGGAAAAACGGACGGGGACACCGTCATGAGAATGCTGCAGGGGCCGAAGCCCGCCTCCAGGAACCAGCCGCCGGTCTGCCTGCGGCTGCCCGCATTCTCTTCCGCCTCTTCCGCCGTGACCTTGGCGAAGACCGCAACGAGATCCTTGCCGACGAGGACGAGCCGCCCTTCGTGGCTGCCGCCGTCGCTCAGCACGGAAATGGACTGAAGGGTGATGGTCGGGTCGGATCGCACCGGCATTTAGCGATGCTCGTTCTGAAGGCTGAGATAGGTCGGGGTGAACTCGCCCACTTTCTCCAGGCGCCCGCGATCGAGGATCGTCAGGGAGTCGCCCTGCCAGCGGATCAACCCCTCCTTGCGCAGTTCCTGCAGGACGCGGTTCACATGCACCGTGGAAAGCCCCAGCGTGTCACCGAGCTCCGCCTGCGTGAGCGGCAGCTGGAACGTGTCGCCGTCGGTGCGCCCCACGGTCTGCAGTCTCAGGAACAATTCGCAGATGAAATGGGCCAGGTGGGCGGTGGCGGAAAGGCGACCCATCGCGGTCAGCCATTCGCGGTGAATGGCGCCGTCGATGAGGGTGGTGAGCCATAACAGGCGCGCCAGATGCGGGTGCTCGTCCGTAATTCTTTCGAGCGCCGCATGAGGCACCACGGCGACACGGCAGGGCGTGAGCGCCAGAACGCCGTGATCCAAGGTCTTCAGGAGAAAGCTATGGAGATCGACGAAATCGCCGGGCACGTGGATGGCGGTGATCTGCCGGCGTCCGCTGGAGAAGATCTTGTAGCGCGCCGCGAACCCGTCGAGCAGCAGACTGCTCTCCGAGGGCCTTTCGCCCTCATGCACGATGTCCTCGTCGGCCTCGACCACTCGAACACGCGAGATCGCGTTTTCGAGAACGCGCTTCTCAACCTCGGAGAGACGATCGCGCTGTTCGAGTTTGAGAACGAGAGGATTCAGCATGCAGTCTATTCGTCGGGAATGGTCATTCCTTCTGGCCGTACCGGGCCAGGGCCTGCACTCACATATGTTATATGACACGGCATTGTTCTGTCCCCCGTGACTTGCTTCCGTCTCCTGTTCGCCGCCTGCGCCATGCTGTTGCGTCAACGCCCGGCGACAGGCCGCCGGATGGGGCTCGGATGTTTCCGGAAGAAACCGGATCAACATCCGCCATGCCCGGGTGGCAACAGGCGCCGCTATCGTGAAGCGCTCTTCCACCGTTCACGGGCGAGTCCGCGAGCGCGGCGGTCGAGCCGCCCGCCTTATCAAAGCATGCTCGGCAAAACGCGATCCGGCGGCTTGTGGCCGTCGACGAAGGCCTTGATGTTGACGATGACCTTCTCGCCCATGGCGACGCGGCCCTCATGCGTGGCCGAGCCCATATGCGGCAGCAGGACCACCTTGCCCTGCTTGGCGAGCCTGACGAGGCGCGGGTTGACGGCGGGCTCCTCCTCGAACACGTCGAGGCCCGCGCCCGCGATGGCGCCGGCTTCGATGAGCTTGGTGAGGGCTGCCTCGTCGATGATCTCGCCGCGCGCGGTATTCACGAGGATGGCGTCCGGCTTCATGAGCTTCAGGCGCCGCGCCGAGAGCAGGTGATAGGTGGCGGGCGTGTGCGGGCAATTGACGGACACGATGTCCATGCGCGCGAGCATCTGGTCGAGAGATTCCCAATAGGTCGCCTCGAGCTCCGCCTCGATCTTCGGCGGAACGTGACGCCGGTTGTGGTAGTGGATCGAGAGGCCAAAGGCCCGGGCCCTGCGCGCGAGCGCCTGGCCGATGCGGCCCATGCCGACGATGCCGAGCCGCTTGCCGGTGATGCGCCGGCCCAGCATCCAGGTCGGAGACCAGCCGCCCCAGTTGCCCTCCGGAATCACCCTCGCGCCCTCGGTGATGCGCCGCGCGACCGCGAGGATGAGCGCCATGGTCATGTCAGCCGTGTCCTCCGTGAGCACGCCCGGCGTATTGGTGACCGTGATGCCCTTGGCGACGGCCGCGGGCACATCGATGTTGTCGACGCCGTTGCCGAAATTCGCGATGAGCTTGAGACTCGGTCCCGCCTGCTCCAGGAGCGCGGCGTCGATCTCGTCGGTGATGGTCGGCACGAGCACATCGGCCATGCGCACGGCCTCCATCAGCTCCTCGCGGGAGAGAGGCTTGTCCTCGAGGTTGAGGCGCGTGTCGAAGAGTTCGCGCAGGCGCGTTTCGATCACATCGGGCAGGCGGCGGGTGACGACGACGACAGGTCTCTTTTTCATCGGCTCTGAGCGATCCCCGCATGAAAACCGCTGGATTTCCGGGAGTTTTACGCTCCCTTAACCCCGTCGCGGCAACAAATGGCGACGAGCCGCCGCGTGGCAGCTCCGGCCAAGCTTCTGTATCAGAGGCTTGAGCAGAGACAAAGTCGCCGAGAGGAGCCCCATGCGCAAGATCGTCGTCGTCATTGCCGCTTTGCTGACGAGCGCAGTGCCGGCTCTTGGGCAGCAGCCTCCCGGTGGACGGCTCGGCACCGGCCTGCCCGTTCCCCGCTTCGTGAGCCTCAAGACCGACCGCGTGAACCTGCGCGAGGGGCCGTCCAAGGACCACCGGACGGCCTGGGTGTTCCAGCGCGCGGGCCTGCCGGTCGAGATCATCGGCGAATACGAGACCTGGCGGCGCATCCGCGATTCGGAAGGCACGGAGGGCTGGGTGCTGCACTCCCTCCTCTCGGGCCGGCGCACGGCGCTCGTCATGCCCTGGGCCAAGAAGGACGAGCCGCCGATCAACCTGCTCGACCGCCCCGACCCGAAGGCGGGGGTTATCGCCCGCATGCAGCCCGGCGTGATCACCAACGTGAAGGCCTGCGACGGCAAATGGTGCCGCGTCATGATCAGCATGGAGAACGCACGCGATCTCGACGGCTATGTGGAGCAGGAGAAGCTCTGGGGGGTCTATCCCAACGAGCAGGTCGAGTAGGCGGCCGCGGCCACCGGATCCATTTTCGATTTATCAAGAAATACCCGTTTTAGTAACAAGGTATCATTCAGTGTTTTCCGGTTTCGGCTCCATGTCCATCAACCTGAGCTTCAAGCTCCTTCCCATCCTGGCCCTGATTCTCGGCATCTCCTCCCTTGTCGCGCCGCGCTTTCTCAATGTCTTCGTGGCGATCTTCCTGATCGCCTACGCGCTCGTCGGCTTCGGCTTCATTCGCTAGAACAACAGCCTTCGACGTCGGGCCGGACATGCGTTGTCGGCCTCGCCCGTCATTACCGGCCTTGGGCCGGTGATCTCGCTTCGGTGAGGCATGGCGCCTTTCCAATGGGGATGGCCGGGACGAGCCCGGCCATGACGAGAAGGGGGAATCGACTAATCGGCCGGACGCTCAGGCGAGCTTCCGGCGGCCGAGGAGCTTGCCTCCGAACACGTTCAGAGCAAGTCCCGCCACGATCACGGCGCCGCCGATCGCCTCGATCGGCTGCATCGCCTCGCCCAGGATCAGGGTGGCGCCCAGAATGCCGGCCACGGGCACGAGCAGGGCGAAGGGCGTGACGGTCGCCGCCGGATGGCGCGAGAGCAGATAGGCCCAGATCCCGAAGGCGAACACCGTGGTCGGATAGGCGAGATAGGCCACCGCGCCCCAGGTCCCGGGGCTCATGCTGGCGAGGGCCTCAACGACCTGGGCCGGCCCGTCGATGAGAAGCGAGAGCCCGAGCAGCGGCAGGGGCGCGACGAGGCTCGCCCAGACGATGTAGCCGAGCATGTCCACGCGGCCCGCCCGCTTCGAGACGATATTGGCCACGCCCCAGGAGGCGGCGGCGCCGACGGTCATCAGAAAGGGCCCCGCCCCGCTCCCCGAGAGCCGGGGCACGGCGATGATGACGAGCCCGAGGAACCCGACGAGCCCGCCCAGAACCTGATGGATCCCCGCGCGCTCGCCCATCAGGAGCGCCGCGAACAGGATCGTGAAGAACACCTGCGCCTGGATCACGACGGAGGCGAGGCTCGCGGGCATGCCGAAGGCCAGGGCGGTGAAAAGCAGGCCGAATTGGGCGACGCCGAGGAAGAAGCCGTAGGCCAGCAGGTTGCCCCAGGAGGTCTGCGGGCGGCGAATGAAGAAGACTGCGGGAACGGCGGCGAAGAAGAAGCGCAGGGCCGCCAGCAGCAGGGGCGGCATGGCGCCGACCCCGAGCTTGATCGCGACGAAGCTCAGGCCCCAGATGACGGCGATGAGAACGGCGACGAGGCTGTGTGCGAGCGGCATGCGCGGAGATCCAGGCTGCCGCTCTCGGAGCAGCGAAAAATTGCTTAAGGCTCGATGTGAGGAGCAGATGCAATCTGCCTCACGAAGGATAGACGTCTCCAGGGCTCCGGATCATTCTTCGCGAGGCCCGCAGCGCAGGCTCCCCAGAGTCTGGCCGACCAGTCGCTTTCTTTTGCGTCATGGCCGGGTCTGTCCCGGCCATCCCGATGACGATGACCGCCGCACCTTGGACGAGCGAGATCGCCGCATAAGGCTGGCGATGACAGGGAGAGGGAGCCTGCTTCAGGAGGATTTGCGGCGAAGGCGAACGATGACCTCGACGCCGGCGACCTCCATGCCTTCGGGAGGCTCGGGCAGGTCGGCCACGCTCACGGCGGCGGTGTCGGGCATGTCCACGAGCTCGCCCGCGTCCTCGAGGAAAAAGTGGTGGTGCTCGGTGGGGTTGGTGTCGAAATAGGCCTTGGAGCCGTCGACGGCGAGCTGGCGCAGGAGGCCGGCTTCGGTGAACTGGTGCAGGGTGTTGTAGACGGTGGCCAGCGAGACCGGCACGCGGGCGCGGCTCGCCTCGTCGAAGAGCATCTCGGCCGTGATATGGCGGTCGCCCTTGCCGAACAGGAGCCAGCCGAGCGAGACGCGCTGACGGGTCGGGCGCAGGCCGACGCGACGCAGCTTGTCGCGCAGCTCGGACAGGGGGCACCCCTTCCGGTGGGCCGGAGCCGTCGTGGACTCGATATAAGCGGACAAAGGATCGGTCATCATCGGAACTGTTTGCGGGGACGGGCGCTTCTAACATCACAATCATAGGAAAGCGAGGGGGTCGTCGCAAGGTGATCAGCGGTCGCGCTTAGGGATCATCCTTAAGGGCGGCGAAAGAATCGCCGCTCCCCGATCGCCGTCCCTTTGATGGATGGCCAAGCCTGTGCTACCAGAGCCCGCATTGAAGGCCTCAAGGACAGCTTGGGGCCGCCTTTGAGAACGCGATGAAAGGATCGGCATCCGGAATGGCCCGCCAGTCCAGCTTTACTTATGAAGAGCTCCTTGCCTGCGGGCGCGGAGAATTGTTCGGCCCCGGCAATGCGCAGCTGCCGCTGCCTCCCATGCTGATGTTCGATCGCATCACCTCCATCGGCGAGGACGGCGGCGAATACGGCAAGGGCCATGTGCGCGCCGAACTCGATATCCGCCCGGATCTCTGGTTCTTTTCCTGCCATTTCGCCGGCGATCCGGTGATGCCGGGCTGCCTCGGCCTGGATGCCCTCTGGCAGCTGACCGGCTTCTTCCTCGGCTGGGGCGGCTCCCCGGGCCGCGGCCGTGCGCTCGGCGTCGGCGAGGTGAAGTTCTCCGATCAGGTTCTGCCCACCACCAAGAAGGTGGTCTACGGCGTGGACCTCAAGCGCGTGTTCCGCTCGAAGCTGGTGCTCGGCATCGCCGACGGCTGGCTCGAGGCGGACGGACGCCGCATCTACGAGACCAAGGACATGCGCGTCGGCCTGTTCCAGGCCGAAACCCCGGCGGGCGGCTGAGGCCCTTCCGGCTGTCCTTACGTCAGCAGCGACGCAACCATCCTGTTGACAAAGCATCATCTTTTCGAAAAACCAGCCCCGCCGCATGCGGCGGGGCTGTCGAATATGATGGGTCGTTTCCGATCCGCCCGCAGGCTCGCGGTTGAGATTGAGCCGTCCAAGCCTTACGTCTTCTTCGTGAGGTTGGCATCCACGGTCCTATGAAGAGGTAGGCTATGAGGCGCGTCGTCGTCACCGGAATGGGCATCGTATCGTCCATCGGCAACAACACGCAGGAGGTGCTGGCCTCTTTGCGCGAAGCGAAGTCCGGCATTGCGAAGGCCGAGGAATACGAGAAATACGGCTTCCGCTGCCAGGTGCACGGAGCGCCCCAGATCGACGTGGACTCCCTCGTCGACCGCCGCGCCATGCGCTTCCACGGCCGCGGCACCGCCTGGAATCATGTGGCCATGGACCAGGCGATCCGCGATTCGGGGCTCGAGGAGAGCGACATCTCCAACGAGCGCACCGGCATCATCATGGGTTCGGGCGGCCCCTCCACCCGCACCATCATCGAGGCCGCGGACATCACCCGCGACAAGGGCCCCAAGCGCATCGGTCCCTTCGCCGTGCCGAAGGCGATGTCCTCCACGGCTTCCGCGACGCTCGCCACCTGGTTCAAGATCAAGGGCGTGAACTATTCCATCTCGTCCGCCTGCGCGACCTCCAACCATTGCGTCGGCAACGCCTACGAGATGATCCAGTACGGCAAGCAGGACGTGATGTTCGCCGGCGGCTGCGAGGATCTGGACTGGTCCCTGTCCAACCTCTTCGACGCCATGGGCGCCATGTCCACCAAGTACAACGACACGCCCTCCCGCGCCTCGCGCGCCTATGACGTGAACCGGGACGGCTTCGTCATCGCCGGCGGCGCGGGCGTTCTGGTCCTCGAGGAGCTGGAGCACGCCAAGGCGCGCGGCGCCAAGATCTACGCCGAGATCGTCGGCTACGGCATGACCTCCGACGGCTACGACATGGTCGCCCCCTCGGGCGAGGGCGCGGTGCGCTGCATGCGCATGGCGCTCAAGGACGTGCACGACCCGGTCGACTACATCAACCCGCATGCGACCTCGACCCCGGTCGGCGACCAGAAGGAGATCGAGGCGATCCGCGAGGTGTTCGGCTCGGGCGACAAGTGCCCGCCGATCTCGGCCACCAAGTCGCTCACCGGTCACTCCCTCGGCGCCACCGGCGTGCAGGAAGCGATCTACTCGCTTCTCATGATGCAGAACGGCTTCATCTGCGAGAGCGCCCATATCGACGAGATCGACCCGGCCTTCGCGGACATGAACATCGTCCGCAAGCGCATCGACAACGCCAAGCTCGACACGGTTCTTTCGAACTCCTTCGGCTTCGGCGGCACGAATGCCACACTCGTCTTCAGCCGCTACAACGGGTAAGACGTCATCCGCTCGAGACAGTGCCATGCAAGGCCCTTCCAGGAAGGAGGGGCCTTGCATGGGTACGTTCATTGAAATCAAGACCATGGCTCCGGATGCACGATTTGATAAGGATCGCCGTCCGATAATCGAGCCGATGCAAGGGGGACCCGCATGGGCGGTCTGATGCAAGGAAAGCGCGGCCTCATCATGGGCGTCGCGAACGACCATTCCATCGCCTGGGGCATCGCCAAGGTTCTGGCGGAGCACGGCGCGGAACTCGCCTTCACCTACCAGGGCGAAGCGCTCGGCAAGCGCGTGACGCCTCTGGCGCAATCGCTGGGCTCGGATCTCGTGATCCCCTGCGACGTGGAGGACATCGCCACCGTCGACGCCGCCTTCGAGGCCATCGACAAGCGGTGGGATTCCATCGATTTCGTGGTCCACGCCATCGGCTTCTCGGACAAGTCGCAGCTGAAGGGCTCCTACACGGACGTTACCACGCGCGAAAATTTCTCGCGCACCATGGTGATCTCCTGCTTCTCCTTCACGGAAGTGGCCCAGCGCGCCGCCCGGCGCATGAAGAACGGCGGCTCGCTTCTCACCCTGACCTATGGCGGCTCCACCCGCGTGATGCCGAACTACAACGTGATGGGCGTGGCCAAGGCCGCTCTCGAGGCCTCCATGCGCTACATCGCCTCCGACCTCGGCCCTAAAGGAATCCGCTGCAACGCGATCTCCGCGGGCCCGGTCCGCACCCTCGCGGGCGCCGGCATCGGCGACGCGCGCCTCATGTTCACCTACCAGAAGGCCCATGCCCCCCTTCGCCGCACGGTCACCATCGAGGAGATCGGCGGCTCGGCCCTCTACCTGCTCTCCGACCTCTCCAGCGGCGTGACCGGCGAGATCCACTACGTGGATTCCGGCTACAACATCATCTCGATGCCCCGCCCCGAGGTCCTGAAGGCCCAGGACGCCGCCGGCGTGACGGGAGAAGAGGGGTAAGCCCCTTCCCTTCCCGAACTTCTTGCTTCGAGCATCCGTGAAAGGGCACCCTTCCACGGATGTTTGTTTTTGAAGCCCGTCAACCCCGAGACCGAGGAATCCGACGCCCTCCTGCGCGAGAGCTTCGACGGGGCCCGGTGCAGGCGGAGCCCCGATTCGCGCCGTTCTTCACAACTGCATGACGTAACGAAGCTTGGCCTTGCTCCCGACACGATCGGGCGGCACCAGAGGCGCTCACCGTCGAGAGCCTTGTCATGACGCTGTCCCGCCGCACCCTTCTCGCAGGCCTTGCCTCAAGCGCCAGCCTTCCCTCCTTCGCGCAATCCGCGCCGGAGCCGCAGCTGGTGCCCATCGAGCTCGTCGAGGACACGATGGCGCTGGAATCCGCCGTGACGCTCGGGCACCGGCACGGCGACGTGATCATGATTGAGTATTTCGACTACAACTGTCCCTGGTGCCGGAAGTCGGCGGCGGACCTGCCGGCGCTGCTGAAGGCGGAGCCTGATCTCACCTACATCCTCGTGAACTTCGCCGTGCTCGGCATCCCCTCCGTCACGGCGACCAAGGCCGCCCTCGCCTATCTCCAGCTCCATGGGCCCGAGGCCTATCTTCCGCTGCACCTTGCCCTCTTCAGGCTGAAGGGCACGGTCGACGGCATCCGCGTCTTGCGGGAGATCGAGCGCCTCGGCGGCGACACCGCCCGCCTGGAGGAGGCGGCGAATTCCGAGCGCACCGCCCGCTGGATGAAGGACGCCTTCAAGCTGGGCGATTCCCTGGGCTTTACCGCGACCCCCTCCTTCCTCGTGGGCACGCAGGCCTATGTCGGCGGCATGACTCTGGCGCACAAGCGCGAGGCGATCGCCCGCGCCAGGGGTTGAGAGAGGGCTTAAAGGCGCGGATTCCTTAGACAATTCGAGTGGAAGCGTTTATCGCGGCAGGACCCATGTCGCTCATCCGCTCCTCCCTTCTGGTCGGCCTCGGCTCCATCGCCTCGCGCATCCTCGGCTTTGCGCGCGACATGCTGTTCGCGCAGGCCCTGGGGGCCGGCCCCGTCGCGGATGCATTCCTCACCGCCTTTCGCCTGCCGAACCTCGTGCGCCGCATCGTAGGCGAGGGCGGGCTCAACCCGGCCCTGGTGCCGCATCTGAGCCGCCTCGATCCGGAGGATTCCGCCGCTTTCGCCGGCGACGTGCTCAGCCTCTTCGCCCTGGCGCTCCTCGCCCTCACCGCTCTCGTCGAGACCGGCGCGGGCCTCGTCGCGCTTCTTCTCGCGCCGGGCCTTTCCGGCGATGAAGGGTCCTGGGCGCAGGTGACGCTCTATACGCGCCTGTCCTTTCCCATCGTTCTGGGCGTCACGCTCTCCTCCGTCGCCGCCGCGATCCTCAACCTGCGCGGGCGCTACGGTGCGACCGCCTTCGCGCCCTTGGTCGTCAACGCCGTGCTCATCGCGACGCTCGTGGCGATGGACAGCGGCTTTGCGCTTCCCTTTGCGACGAAGGCCGCCTGGCTCGCGGGGGCTTCCAGCGCCGCGGGCCTCCTTCAGCTCCTCATCATGCTGGCGGCGCTGCGCGGGGGCGGGAGGAGGCTCGTGCGCTTTCGCCGGCCGCGCTGGTCACCCGCCCTGAAGAGCCTCCTGCTGGCGGGTTTCCCGGCGCTCGTGGCGAACGGGGCGGTGCAGCTCTTCGTGCTGGCGGGAACGATTGCGGCCTCGTTCTGGCCCTCGGGCATCTCCTGGCTCTATTACGCCGAGCGCGTGATGCAGCTGCCGCTCGGCCTCATGGCGGCCCTGGGCTCGAGCATCCTGCTGCCCGAACTCGCAAGACAGCATCATGCCGGGGCGACCAAGGCCGTCGTGACGGCCCAGCACCGGGCGCTCGAAGCGGCTTTGCTGCTGGCGGTTCCCGCCGCCACGGCCCTGACGATCCTGGCCTTCCCGATCACGACGGTGCTCTTCGAGCGCGGCGCCTTCCTTCCCGCCGACGCCGAGGGAACGGCGCTGGTGCTGACATCCTTAAGCCTTGGCCTGCCCTTCGCCACCGCCGGAAAGGTGCTGAGCCAGACCCTGTTCGCCCGCGGCGCCCTGCGCCGGACCCTCGCCGCCGCCCTGCTCGGCATTCTCGTTACGCTCGTGAGCGCCGTCCTGCTGGCGCAGGGCTTCGGGCCTGTCGGCATCGCGCTCGGCATCAGCCTGGGCTGCCTGTCCCACGCCGCCGCCATGGTCTGGCTGCTGCGGCGAATCGGGCTGTGGCACCCGGACCATCGCTTCCTCGGGCGGATCGGCCGGATCGCCCTCTCGTCCGCCGTCATGGGCCTGGGGCTCTGGGCGGCGCAGGGCACCGTCACGCCCACGGACGGCCTGTCGCTCGCCGCCTTCTGCTGTGGAGGCCTGGGCCTTTATGCCCTCTCCGCATGGCTGACGGGCGCGGTGACCCGTGACGACGTGCGAGCCTTCCGGTAAAGGCTTGCGTCGTGGCGCGGCCCTGTCATAACCGCCGCCTCGAAACCCTTTGACCATCATGCGAAGCGGCGTCCAACCCGCTCTCGCTCAGGAGTACACGACGATGGCGCAGTTCAAGGAGCTGGTTTTCTCGGGCGTCCAACCCACCGGCAACCTCCATCTCGGCAATTACCTCGGCGCCATCAAGCGCTTCGTGACGATGCAGGAAACCCACGACTGCATCTATTGCGTCGTGGACATGCACGCGATCACCGTGTGGCAGGATCCCAAGGAACTGAACCGCCAGATCCGCGAGGTCACGGCCGCGTTCCTGGCTGCCGGCATCGACCCGAAGAAGCACATCGTCTTCAACCAGAGCCAGGTCGCGCAGCATGCGGAGCTCGCCTGGGTGTTCAACTGCATCGCCCGCATGGGCTGGGCGAACCGCATGACCCAGTTCAAGGAGAAGGCGGGCAAGGACCGCGAGAACGCCTCGGTCGGCCTCTTCGCCTATCCCATGCTGATGGCCGCCGACATCCTGGTCTATCGCGCCACGCACGTGCCGGTGGGCGAGGACCAGAAGCAGCATCTCGAGCTGACCCGCGACATCGCCCAGAAATTCAACAACGACTTCTCCGAGTCGATCGCCGAGCACGGCTTCGGCGAAGCCTTCTTCCCGATCACCGAGCCGCTGATCCAGGGCCCCGCCACCCGCGTCATGTCGCTGCGCGACGGTTCGAAGAAGATGTCGAAGTCGGACCCGTCCGATTATTCGCGCATCAACCTGACGGACGATGCGGACACCATCGCCCAGAAGGTGCGCAAGGCGAAGACGGATCCCGAGCCGCTGCCCTCCGAGGTCGAGGGGCTGAAGACCCGTCCCGAGGCCGAGAACCTGGTCTCGATCTATGCCGCGCTCACCGATTCGACGGCGGAGGACGTGCTGCGCGACCATGGCGGCTCGCAATTCTCCGGCTTCAAGGCCGCCCTCGTCGACGTGGCGGTGACGAAGCTCGCCCCGATCGCCGGCGAGATGCGCCGTCTCATGGCCGATCCCGGCCATATCGACGCGGTCCTCGCCGACGGCTCCGGTCGCGCCCGCGTGCTGGCGGCGCAGACCATGGATGCGGTGAAGGACATCGTCGGCTTCGTCCGGGCGCGCTAACCTCTAACCTGATCTCCGCGCCTTGCCCAGCAACGCGGGGCAAGGCAGCATCAGGCCGAAGCAGGAGTGCGTGCAATGCCCGGTCAACGCCGATCCTACGAGTCGGGCCACCGGCCCAAATTCATGGTCGTGGTCGACAAGACCCCGGAATGCGCGAGGGCCGTCCATTTCGCCTCGCGCCGCTGCGCCCGCACGGGGGCGAGCCTGCTCATGCTCGCGGTGGTGGATCCGCCGGACAATTTCGAATGGATCGGTGTCGGCGAGGCCATGATCGAGGAGGCCAGCGAGGAAGCGGCGAAGCTCCTCGAGACGGCCGCCCGCGAGGCCCGCAACGCCGCCGGCGTGGAGCCGGAGCAGGTGATCCGCGTGGGCGTGCGCGCCGACGAGATCATCAAGCTCATCAACGAGGACGAGGACGTGTCCTTCCTGGTGCTCGCCGCCGGCAGCGGCAAGGACGGCCCCGGCCCCCTGGTCTCCACCCTCGCCGGCAAGGCCGCCTCCACCTTCCCGGTCCCGATCGTCATCGTGCCGGGCAGCCTGACCGACGAGGAAATCGACGCCCTGGCGGGTTAGGCCGCCGGCGGATCAGATTTCATACTTCTGTCGGCGAACACGCTGCCCCGATTTCCGGCGCTGACCTCGGTTGTCACGGCATCGGCGTGCGCATCGCCATTTCCCTCCCCTTGCCGCGAGGGATCGAGAGCGGGGTCGGAAAGTCGAAGCGCTGCGCTTCATTCAGGAGGCCCAACGAGCCCGACAGCCCCCTCTCCCTGATCTCGGGTGTTTCCGAGATCAGCTTCTGCTAGCGCAAGTCGGGAACACCCGACCTGCGGCGGGAGAGGTGAGACTGCACCTCGCTGGTTCAGTCTCGCACCCCCGTCAAACCACCCCCTCGATCCCGCCCCGCGGGGCGGAGGAAAGCTGTTCAGCGCCTGCCATGTCAGGCACCGAAAAGGGCCGACGGGGCCGGGTCTCGGCGGTTCATGGCCCGGCAATCTGCCCGAACCACAGGCCGAACAGGGCCGCGAGCGAGACCAGCGCCAGGAAGCCGTTGAACAGGACGAGCAGGAAGGGCGGGATGCGCTGGACATCCGGCTGCGGCGGCTGCGCGCCCGTGAAGACCTGACGCCACACGGCCGAGGCGAAGCAGAACGCGCTGAAGAGGGTCAGGACCGAGCCGGTGGAGACGATCATCCATTCCGGCACGACACCCTCCAGGAGCTTCTTCGCGCCGATGCCGGAGGCGAGCGCGGCCAAGCCGGTCCGCACCCAGGCGGCATAGGTCCGCTCGGCGGCGAACACCGTGCGGTTGGCGGCGAGCTCCGTGCGCCGGTCGGCGCTGTCCTTCAGCTGAACCGTCGCCTTGGCGGTGGTTTTCGCGGCGGCCTGCGTGTGCTCGGCAGCCTCCTGCACGTTTTCCGCAGCTTCCTGGGTCTGCTCCGCCGCTTCCTTGGCGTGCTCGACCCCGCGCTTGAGCTTGTCCTCGACGGGTTGCGTGGCCATGCATCCTCCATCCGATGGAGGCACAACGCTCCCGATTGGGAAAGGGTCTCCTCGTCCGGCGCATCGTGCAAGCCCGGCGGGCCGCTCAGACGATGCTCCCCCTCCGGAGGAGGAATCGGATTAAACCCGAAAAGTGCAAATCCACTTTTCCCGTCCGATGCTCAGAGCCGCCGCAGCGCCACGGTTTCGATCCGGTGGCTCGGGCCCTTGGTGAGGATCAGGCTCGCGCGCTGGCGGGTCGGCACGATGTTCTCGCGCAGGTTCACGAGGTTGATGCGGTTCCACAACGCGTCGGCCGTGGCGATGGCCTCCTCTTCGGGCAGTTCCGCATAGCGCCGGAAATAGGAGAGCGGGTCGCGGAAGGCGGTGTGGCGCAGGCGCAGGAAGCGGTTCACGTACCAGCGGTGCAGGTCCTCCTCGTCCGCGTCGATATAGACCGAGAAGTCGAAGTAGTCGGACACGAAGGGAATGGCCTCGCCGTCCTTGGGCAGGCGCGCGGGCTGGAGCACGTTGAGGCCTTCGACGATGAGGATGTCCGGCCGGTCGATCGTCGTTTCCTCGCCGGGCACCACGTCATAGACCAGATGCGAATAGAGCGGCGCCTTCACGTTGCGCTTGCCCGCCTTGATGTCGGCGAGGAAGTGCAGGAGCTTGCCGGTGTCGTAGCTCTCCGGGAAGCCCTTCCGCTCCATCAGGCCGAGCCGCGTCAGCTCGGCATTGGGCAGGAGGAAGCCGTCCGTGGTGACGAGGTCCACCTTCGGGGTGTTGGGCCAGCGGGCGAGGAGCGCCTTCAGCACGCGCGCCGTGGTGGACTTGCCCACCGCCACCGAGCCCGCGACGCCGATGATGTAGGGCACCTTCTCCTCCTGCTCGGCGAGCAGGAAGCGCTGGGTCGCCTTGAACAGACCCTGCGTCGCCGCGACGTAGAGCGAGAGCAGGCGCGACAGCGGCAGATAGATCGCCGCCACCTCGTCGAGGGAGATCGGATCGTTGAGGGATTGCAGCTGCAACACCTCGTCGGCGGTCAGCGTCATCGGGGTGTCGGCACGCAGCTTCGCCCACTCCTCCCGCGTGAAGGTGCGATAGGGCGAGAGGCCGTCATCGGCCTCGGGCGACACCAGGTTGGGCTGGTCCATGCGAACCACCTTTCAGGTTCACGACCGTCAACTCACGACTTGCGCGCGGCCTTCTCGGCAAGCCCCGATTGTGCGGTGCGGCGTTCCAGTTCGGCCATTACCTCACTTAGCGAAATATTGGCGCCCTGCAACACGACCAAAAGATGATACAGCACATCCGCCGCTTCGGCCGTCAGGTTCTGCCGGTCGCCCTGGACAGCGGCGAGCGCCGCCTCCACCGCTTCCTCGCCGAGCTTCTTGGCGGCCTTGGCGGGGCCCTCGCTCAGGAGCTTGGCCGTATAGGATTCGGTGACGGGCGCCGCGGCGCGCTGAGCCACGATGCGGGCGAGATCGTCGAGGGTGAAGGTGGTCATGGTTGAATTAGCCCGGTAATGTGACGACGAGAGGACCGTTACGGGTCGCGACGACCGTATGCTCGTACTGGACCGTGGGCGCGGGCGGATCGCTGAGCAGCGTCCACGCGTCGTCGCCGTCCGTGGCCCAGGTCGCCCCCAGCGACAGGAAGGGTTCCACCGTGAAGACGAGGCCCTCGTTCATGATCCGCCGCTCGGAACGCACCGGCCAGGTGGGAATTTCCTCCGGTTCCTCATGCAGGGAATGGCCGATGCCGTGGCTCGCCAGGTTGCGGACCAGGGTATAGCCGTTCTTCCGCGCGAATGTCCCGATGGCCTCGCCGATGCCGGCGATCGGCCTGTTCGCGCCGACCTGGCGCAGGCCGACCCACATGGCCTGGCGGCCATCCTGGCACAGCTTCTTGATGGCAGGGGTCACCGGCGGGACCGCGAAGGACGCGCCGGTATCGGCATAGATCCCGTTCTTTTCCGCCGAGATGTCGATATTGACGAGATCCCCCGCCTCGATCCGGCGGTCTCCGGGAATGCCGTGGGCCACCTGCTCGTTCACGCTGATGCAGGTCGCGCCGGGAAAATCGTAGACGAGTTCCGGGCCGGAGCGGGCGCCCGCCTCTTCGAGCAGCCTGCGGCCGATATCGTCGAGCTCCGCCGTGGTCATCCCGGGTTCCAGCGCCGCCGCCATGGTCTCGAGGGTATTGGCGACGATCCTGCCGATCTCCTTGAGCTTGTTCAGATCATCTTCGTTGGAGATCGTCATCCGCCGAATTCCTCACGCCGTCTGGGTTGTGGTGAACGTAGAAAACCGCATCAGGGCCGATTGGCGGCACTCTGAGCCGGTTCATCCAGCCGCATCTTCAGGCCCTTCTCGGCCATGTATTGCTTCGCTTCCGCAATCGTATGCGTGCCGAAATGGAAGATGGAGGCGGCGAGAACCGCGCTGGCATGGCCCTTCTCGACGCCGTCGACGAGGTGATCGAGATTGCCGACGCCGCCCGAGGCGATGACGGGGATGGAGACGGCATCGGCGATGGCGCGCACCAGCGCCAGATCGTAGCCGCCCTTGGTGCCGTCCCGGTCCATGGAGGTGACGAGAAGCTCGCCCGCCCCGAGATCCGCCACCTGCCTGGCGAAGGCGATGGCGTCGATGCCGGTGGCGTTGCGGCCGCCATGGGTGAAGATCTCCCAGCGCGGCTCCTCGCCCGCGCCCGAGACCTTCTTGGCGTCGATGGCGACGACGATGCATTGCGCGCCGAACTTCTCCGCCGCCTCGCGCACGAAGTCGGGATTCTTCACGGCGGCGGTGTTGATCGACACCTTGTCGGCGCCGGCGAGCAGGAGCTTGCGGATGTCCTCCACCGTGCGCACGCCCCCGCCGACGGTGAGCGGCATGAAGCAGGCCTCGGCCGTGCGCTGCACCACATCGAGCAGGATGCCCCGCGCCTCGTGGCTCGCCGTGATGTCGAGGAAGCAGAGTTCGTCGGCGCCCGCCGCGTCATAGGCCTTGGCCGCTTCGACAGGATCGCCCGCATCGACGAGATCGACGAACTGCACGCCCTTCACGACGCGCCCGTCCTTGACATCGAGACATGGAATGAGGCGAACTTTCAACATAATAACCTGCCCAGCTTTGGGGACCGAATGCCATCGTTTTCCGATTATGTCATCTACGTTGATGAAAGTGGCGACCACGATCTCACTTCCATCAATGAAGATTTCCCACTCTTCGTCTTGGCATTCTGCATATTTAAGAAATCAGACTACGTAAGGGAAATCGTACCTGCTATCCAGGATTTCAAATTTCGATGGTTCGGCCACGACATGGTCATTCTTCACGAGCGTGAGATCAGGAAACAGCAGGCACCGTTCAAATTCCTTCAGAATCAGGATGTCAGGCAGAGGTTCATGGATGAGCTGTCCGACATCATCCGCAAATCCAGCTTTACGCTTATCGCCAGTGTCATCGATAAAAGAAAGCTAAAGCAACGCTACGCATCTCCTGACAACCCGTATCACATTGGACTGCAGTTCTGCATGGAGAGAACGCATGCTTTTCTCATAGAGAATGGGCAGAAAGGCAAGCTAACCCACTGCATGTTCGAGAAAAGAGGGACGAAGGAAGACAACATGTTGGAGTTGGAGTTCCGCAGGATCAAAGATCGCGGAAATTACACCCAAATCGACATGAACGAACTCGACATCTGCTTTGCGGACAAAAAGGCCAATTCATCTGGCCTGCAACTTGCAGACCTATTTGCTCGACCTATCGGGTTGGGGGTCCTCAGGCTTGGGCAACCAAACAGGACACGAGAAATCCTAGCTGAAAAATTTCGTCGAAGCTCCACCGGCAAAACATTGGGTTGGGGCCTGAAACTCTTTCCTTAGAAAAGCGAAAGGCCCCGGACAAAGCCGAGGCCAGACGCCGACCGAGAACATCCCCCAGTCCATTTGCGAATCACCATATATGAACAAATTGAGAACTGTCAAGAACTGAGCTTGACAAACTCATCATTCTGAGTCCGCCGAATCGACTTCAGAAGCGCCAGCGCCTCTTCCGGATCGATGCGCCCGTCATAGAGCGCGCGGCCGGAAATGGCGCCGTCGAGCACGGCGCAGTCGGGCTCCGTGAGGCGTTCGATATCGGTCATGGAAGCAAGGCCCCCCGAGGCGATGACCGGGATCGAGACGGCGCGGGCGAGCCCCAAGGTCATCGGGAAGTTGAGGCCCTTGAGAATGCCGTCGCGGGCGATGTCCGTGTAGATGATGGCGGCCACGCCCGCATCCTCGAAGCGGCGGCCGAGTTCCTCCGCCGAGAGGGTCGAGGTCTGCGCCCAGCCCTCCACGGCGACCAGCCCGTCCTTGGCGTCGATGCCCACCGCGATCTTGCCGGGATGGAGCCGCGCGGCCTCGCGCACGAAGGCGGGATCGCGCACGGCCGCGGTGCCGATGATCACGCGGCTCACGCCCTTGGCGAGCCAGCCCTCGACGGTCTTCATGTCGCGGATGCCGCCTCCGAGCTGGACCGGGATCTTGATGCGCTTGAGGATCTCCTCGACGGCGGAGGCGTTCATCGGCTTGCCGGCAAACGCTCCGTCGAGATCGACCACGTGCAGCCATTCGAAGCCCTGGCGCTCGAAGGTCGCCGCCTGATCGGCGGGATCGTCGTTGAAGATCGTCGCCTGGTCCATGTCGCCTTGAACGAGGCGAACGCAGCGGCCTTCCTTCAAATCGATTGCGGGATAAAGGATCACGGACGCCACCTCAAAAAATTGGCGATGAGCTTGAGGCCGAGCGCCTGGCTCTTCTCGGGATGAAACTGGGTACCGACGATGTTGTCGCGGCCGACGATGGCCGTCACGGGCCCGCCGTAATCGGTGGTGGCGATCACGTCGTCCGGATCGGCGGCCGCGAGCGCATAGGAATGCACGAAATAGGCGTGCAGCCCGTCGGGTCCGGTGGGAATGCCGTCCATCAGCGGGTGGGGCTTTCGCAGCTCGAGCGTGTTCCAGCCCATATGCGGGATCTTGAGCGACGGGTCCCTCGGCTCGATGGCTTTCACATCGCCATGGATCCAGTCGAGGCCCTCGCTCGTGACATGCTCGAGGCCCCGCGTCGCCATGAGCTGCATGCCCACGCAGATGCCGAGGAAGGGGCGGCCCTCCTCATGCACCACGCGCCCGAGCACCTCCACCATGCCGGGCACGGAATCGAGTCCCCTGCGGCAATCGGCGAAAGCGCCGACGCCCGGCAGCACGATCCGGTCCGCCTTGGCGACGAAGGTTGGGTCGGAGGAAACGGTGATGGTCTCGTCGAGGCCTGCCTCGCGGGCCGCGCGTTCGAAGGCCTTGGCGGCCGAGTGCAGGTTGCCGGACCCGTAATCGATAATGACGACGCTCACCGGGGACGCTCCGCATCGGGGAAGAGGCCGATCACGGGATCGGGCCTCCGGGGGGTGATCGGGGCCGGCGCAGAGGCCGGAACGCGGGTGGAGGCGGGACGCTGCGAGAGCCAGCGGGCATAGGCCTTGGCCTCGGCCTCGTCCTCGTCGGCCGCCGTAACCACGTCGGCCAGGGCGAAGCCGCGCCGGGCGAGGGTCCAGCGCCGGAGACTGTTGGCCTCGAGGCCGATCAGCACCTGGAGCAGCAGGGCCGCCACGGTGGCCGCGGCGTCATGCACGTTCAGCACCTGCAGCAGCGCGCCGAAGCCGAGGACGAGAACGAGCACGCCCAGGCCCGCGAGCCAGAGCCGGTGGAAGAAGAACCAGAGGAAGGTGAAGAAGAACGCGCCCCAGGAGAACGCATCCCTCACGAGCTCGGCTTCGTCCAAAGCACTCGGGTCCCCCGGCCGCGCATCGCGCGGAAGGTGCAGGGTGTAGATGGTCATCGCGTCGTTTCCTCAAGCCCTCTCCGGCGCGACAGGGCGGCTGCGCCGGACAGGATGCCTCTGTCGAACTTAGAGCGTGCCCTTGGTGGAGGGAACGCGCCCCTCTTCCCTCGGGTCCACGGCGACCGCCTGACGCAAGGCCCGTGCCAGACCCTTGAAGCAGCTCTCGGCGATATGGTGGCTGTTCTCCCCGTAGAGGGTCTCCACGTGGAGGGTCAGCCCCGCCTGCACGGCGAAGGCCTGGAAGAACTCGCGCACCAGCTCGGTGTCGAAGACGCCGATCTTCTCCGTGGGGAAGGAGGTGCGGAACACAAGGAAGGGCCGGCCGGAAATATCGAGGGCGACGCGCGTGAGCGTCTCGTCCATCGGCAGATGGATGTCCGCGTAGCGGGTGATGCCCTTTTTGTCGCCAAGCGCCTTCAGAATGGCCTGGCCGAGCGCGATGCCCGTGTCCTCCGTCGTATGATGCTGGTCCACATGCAGGTCGCCCGTCACCTTCACGTTCAGGTCGAAGAGACCGTGTCGGGCAAAGAGTTCCAGCATATGGTCGAGGAAGCCGACCCCCGTGGAGATCTCGGCCTTGCCGGTGCCGTCGAGGGCAATCGACACGGCGACATCGGTCTCGGCGGTGCGACGGCTGACGCTCGCGGAGCGCATCATGAATGTCCTTTGCGGAGAGGTAAGACGAGGGGGTTCTAACAAGATGCGGCGGGAAATTCTACCGGAAGGTCGCAGCAGGCCGCCGCCCTGCCCCGGCCCTGCCGCCCTCCCCCTTCCGGGGAAGGATCAACCCGCGTTGCTTTTGCGCGACGAGTGATTAAGTCAGGGGTCAGGCGCCCCCTGAAACGCCCCTCGCCCTCTCGGGAAGAGGCTCATGGCGGATTCATCGGGCCCTGCCGAAGAGCTAACCACCCTCCCCGTCCGCTGGAGCAGCCCCGTGTCCGAAGACGCCACTCCCCGCATGCATGCCACCACCATCCTCATGGTCCGGAAAGGCGGACGCGTCGTCATCGGCGGCGACGGGCAGGTCAGCCTCGGCCAGACCGTCGTGAAGGGCAATGCGCGAAAGGTGCGCCGTCTCTCCAAGGGCGGCGTGATCGGCGGCTTTGCAGGTTCCACGGCCGATGCCTTCACGCTCTTCGAGCGGCTGGAGGCCAAGCTCGAGCAATATCCCGGCCAGCTCACCCGCGCCTGCGTCGAACTCACCAAGGACTGGCGCACGGACCGTTACCTGCGCCGCCTGGAGGCCATGATGCTCGTGGCCGACAAGGAGGTGAGCCTGCTGCTCTCGGGCGCCGGCGACGTGCTGGAGCCGGAAGGCGGCATCATGGCCATCGGCTCGGGCGGCAATTATGCGCTCGCGGCCGCGCGCGCGCTCGCCGATTCCGACATGGATGCGGAGGCCATCGTTCGCCGTTCCCTGAACATCGCCGCCGAAATCTGCGTCTACACGAATTCGAACATCGTTATCGAGACGCTGGAAACAGCATAGTTTCATCCGGAGTCTAGGTCCCTCCCCTCTGGATGCCTGGAAGATCAGTTCATGACCACATTCTCTCCCCGCGAAATCGTTTCCGAACTTGACCGTTACATCGTCGGCCAGAACGACGCGAAGCGCGCCGTGGCGATTGCGCTGCGCAACCGCTGGCGCCGTCAGCAGCTCGAAGGGTCCTTGCGCGAGGAAGTCGCGCCCAAGAACATCCTGATGATCGGGCCCACCGGCTGCGGCAAGACGGAGATTTCCCGACGTCTCGCCAAGCTCGCGGGCGCGCCTTTCATCAAGGTCGAGGCGACGAAGTTCACGGAAGTGGGCTATGTGGGCCGCGACGTGGAGCAGATCGTGCGCGATCTGGTCGAGATCGGCATCGGCCTCGTCAAGGACGAGCGTCGCCGGCAGGTGCAGGCGAAGGCTCATATCGCGGCGGAAGAGCGCGTGCTCGATGCGCTGGTCGGTTCGACGGCGAGCGCCGCCACGCGCGACGCGTTCCGCCGGAAGCTGCGCAACAACGAACTCGACGACAAGGAAATCGAGATCGAGCTGCAGCAATCGGGCGGCGGCATGCCGTTCCTCGAGATTCCCGGCATGCCCGGTGCATCCGTCGGCGCGATCAATCTCTCCGACATGTTCGGCAAGGCGTTCGGCGGCCAGCGCAAGACGCGCCGCACCACGGTGCAGGAAGCCTATGAGCCGCTGGTGACGGAAGAAGCCGACAAGATGCTCGACCAGGACGCCATCGTGCAGGAGGCACTGCGCCAGGTGGAGAACAACGGCATCGTCTTCCTCGACGAGATCGACAAGATCTGCGCGCGTGAGGGCCGCTCCGGCGCCGACGTGTCGCGCGAGGGCGTGCAGCGCGATCTCCTGCCGCTGATCGAAGGCACGACCGTGTCCACGAAATACGGGACGGTGAAGACGGATCACATCCTCTTCATCGCCTCGGGCGCGTTCCATGTGTCGAAGCCGTCTGATCTGCTGCCGGAACTGCAGGGCCGTCTCCCGATCCGCGTGGAGCTTTCGCCGCTCACGGTGGAAGACTTCAAGCGCATCCTCACGGAAACGGAAGCAAGCCTCATCAAGCAATCCGTCGCGCTCATGCGCACGGAAGGCGTGGAGCTGGTATTCACGGACGATGCCATCGATGCGCTGGCGCAGGTCGCGGTCGAGGTGAACAACACCGTCGAGAATATCGGCGCGCGCCGCTTGCAGACGGTGCTGGAGCGCGTGCTCGACGACGTGTCCTTCACCGCGCCCGACCGCTCTGGCGAGACGGTGACCATCGACGCGGCTTACGTGCGCGGCGAGGTGGAGACGCTCGCCAAGAACACGGATCTCAGCCGCTTCATTCTGTGATCGGAGAACGATGCGGCGCCGCAAGGCGCCGCGCATTCAGGCCGCTTCGATTCCACGCCATTCCGGCAAGGGAAAGAGGCGGTCATAGGCCCAATTGAAGACGAGCGCATAGCCCATGTAGAAAAGGGCGAACGACACGTCCATCAGGAAGGCCTGCCACAGGCTGATGCCGAGATACCATGCGATGGGCGGCAGCAGCACGACCAGCAATCCGGCCTCGAACAGGACCGCATGGGCCACGCGAATCGGCGTGGTCTTTTGCGTGCTTCCCCTCACCCGCTGCATGATGCGGTCGAAGCCGAGATTGTAGATGTAGTTCCACAGCGTCGCGATGGTTGCGCTGACGAGGCCGATCACGCCGATATCGTGCATGGGCATGCCGAAAGCCCACGCGCCGAGAGGCGTGACGAGACACAAGCCGATGATTTCGAAGCTGATGGCGTGACGGATGCGGTCGCGTGTCGTGCGCATGAAAACCCCCAACGGGAAAAGTCCGGGTCGTCCCGAACGATCGTCCCAGACACTGGGGGAGGCCGTCCTCGCTTGCGCCCCATATAGGCGCCCTGCTCTACGGACTCAAGCGATCCCGTGTCAGGAAGGAACCGGCTGAGTCCGCTTCGACTTAGTCCAGGATGAATCCGGAACTCCAGGACCTGAAAGACAAGGCGCTCGCGATCCACGAGCGTCTTTGCGCGGTCTATGGCTGCCCGATTCCCTATTTTCATTCCTTCGATCCCCTGAGCGAGCTGATCTCCTCCCTGCTCTCTCACCGCACCCGCAACGCGGATTCGGGCCGCGCTTTCAAGGCTCTCCGGGCGCGCTATTCCGATTGGGCCGCGCTCATGACGACGCCGACGGAGGAAGTCGAGGAAACGATAAGCGGCGTGACCTGGCCCGAGCAGAAGGCCCCGCGCCTGCAGGCGGTGCTGCGTGCCATCCAGGAGAGGCATGGCGCGCTGTTCCTCGATTTTCTGAACGACATGCCCGTGGACGAGGCCCGTGCCTGGCTCGAGAGCATTCCGGGCATCGGTCCGAAGACGAGCGCAGCCGTCCTTTCCTTTTCGACCCTGCGAAAAGCGGCGCTTCCCGTGGACAGCCATCACCATCGCGTGGCCGTCCGCACCGGCTTGATCGCACGCACCGTGGCCGTGGGTCCCTCTCACGCGGCTCTTTCCGCCCTCCTCCCGCCGGAATGGGATGCGCAGGCCGTCTACGATCATCACGAGGTGATGATGCTGCACGGCCAGCGATGCTGCTTCTTCAAGAATCCGGCCTGCGGGCGCTGTGCCGTTCTCGATCTCTGCCCGACGGGACAGGCTTGCATGCGGAATGACGCTGCTCCGGAAGCGAAGCCGCGCGAGGCGCCGCCTCCCACCCATTCCTCACGTTTTCGCGAGAGGCCCTAGGTAAAAAGAGCCAAGCTAGGGAACGACACCTTGTCTGATGCGTTCGCCCACAACGCTGAAGATTCCTGGAGGAGTTACTAATGCGTAAGATGTTCATGGCCCTTGCCGCCAGCGCGGCTCTCGGGGCCGCCGCTTTCACCGCGCCGGCCTCGGCCGCCGAAGTGCAGACTGCTCCCGTCAACGAACTCGTCGCCGCCATTCAGAACGGCAGCGTGAGCTCCGATTACGTGCAGCATCGTCGTTATCATCGCGGTAGCTCGCGTGTCGTGCGGCGCGGCTATTATCGCGGCGGCCCGCGCTATGTGCAGCGCCGCTATTACGGCCGTCCGTACCGTTACCGCCGCTATGATCGCGGCGATGCCCTGGCCGCGGGCGCGCTCGGTCTGGCCACGGGCGCCATCATCGGCGGTGCGATCGCCCAGTCCCAGGCCGCCCCGGCTTATCGCGGCAACGCCTATTGCGCCCAGCGCTTCCGGTCCTACGATCCGGCCTCGGGCACCTATCTGGGCTATGACGGCCGTCGTCACCCCTGCCCGTAAGCGGAATGACGCGAATGGAATTGAAGCGGGCCTTTCGGCCCGCTTCTTTCGTTCAATTACTTCGCTGCGATCACGGCGATCTCGACCTTGAAGGCGGGAGCTGCGAGCTTCGCCTCCACGGTGGCGCGGGCAGGCGTGTTGCCGGGTGATACCCAGGCATCCCACACGGCGTTCATCTCCTGGAACGTCGCCATGTCCGTCAGCCAGATATTGACCATCAGGAGCTTCGACTTGTCGGTGCCGGCCTCGGCCAGCAGGCTGTCGATGATGGAGAGGATTTCCTGCGTCTGCTCGGTGACGCTCTTGCCCGCGGCCTGATTGGCGACCTGTCCGGCGAGATAGACCGTGTTGCCGTGAACGACGGCGCCGCTCATGCGGGGACCGGGCTTGATGCGTTGAATCGTCATGATGTGCCCCTTTCAAGAAGACTGCGCCCGCTTGTCCGACGGGGAACCCCTCATGGTCAAGAGGGCTGATTGCGAAGGGTGCGAACGACGTTCATGTGAGGCTTGGTGTAACGCTGGTAAAAGCTCTTTCCGCGTTCCTGCGCCTGATGGAGTTCTTCCTTGTTCCTGGTGCGAGCCAGCTGTATCGCGTTCGCGAGCGCCTTATCGTCCATGATGTCCATGTGCGTGCCCGTGTACATCCAGGCGAAGCCTTCGATTTTGTCGGCCCGCACGCCTTTGCCTTCCACATAGAGGATGCCGAGCTCGTTGCCCGCCCAATAGTCGCCGCGCTTGGCTGCGAATTCGTACCAGCGCGCAGCCTCGGCGTAGTCAACGGCAACGCCCTCGCCCTTGCGATAGGCCTGCCCGAGATTGAAAGCTGCCAGCACACTGCCCTTCTCTGCGCCGCGCTTGTACATCTCGAAGGATCGCTTCAGGTCCGGAGGCATGGCTTTGCCTTCACGATAGAAGATGCCGAGGTTGTAATAGGCCTGGGCATCTCCTTTTTGAGCGGCCTTTTCCAACTCCTGGAGAGCCCTTTCGTATTCGCCGCGCTGATACGCCGCGATACCCTTGCGCGTATCCGCCTCGGCTTTTGAGCCGAAAAGAGCTGAAAGGACGATCCCCAGAACCATGAAACTCCACCGGCGCCGCATCGCCGGTCCGGCCGTCTTACGGTTCGCCAGCATGAGAAACCCTCAAATACGACACATGATATCGTAATTTTATCTCGACGCTTGGCAAGATTCGAAAGGTGTTCAGTAGAGCGTCGTCCTCTGCCGCTCGGGCAAGGCCTTGTCGTAAGCCTCGCCGTCGAAACGATTCTGGGTCACGGCGGCAAGGATCCGACCGGCGCTCGGCAGGGCGCTGCGGGCCACGTGCTTTGCCGGATTCCACAACTCGGAGCGCAGGATCGCGCGGGCGCATTGGAAAAAGACCGTCTCCACCGTGACCGCGATCACGGATTTGGGCGCCTTGCCGTCAACCGAAAAGCTCTCCAGCAGGGCTGGATCGACGCCGATCACCGCCCGCCCGTTCACGCGCAGGGTCTCGCCGATGCCGGGAATCAGGAACAGCAGGGCCACCTGCGGATCGTGCAGGATGTTGCGCAGGGAATCGATGCGGTTGTTGCCCCTCCGGTCCGGAATCAGCAGGGTCCTCTCGTCCTCGACCCGCACGAAGCCCGCCGCATCGCCGCGGGGCGAGCAGTCCAGGCCGTCGGGGCCGCGCGTGGCGAGCGCCAGGAAGGGCGCGGCCTCGATGAAGGCGCGGTATTCGGGAATGATCCGGTCGACCTCCTTCAGGATCGAGGCTTCGGCGGGGGCGTCGTAAAGCGCTTCGAGCTCTGCGAGGCTGGAGATCGTGGCCTTCATGTCGGGTGTCCATCACGTTCGAGGCAATGCAAGGGATAGACATGCCTTCCGTTCCCCGCAATGGGGGGATGCAGACAGGGCGTCTTGTGCCTTCCGTGGCGGTATGAAAGAGGTGCGAAGGGAAGGAATTCGCCATGACCGCCTCCATCGACACTGCCGCCCGAGAGGCCAAGCGCCCGCCTTACATGGGCTATGCCCTGGCCGCCGCGGGCGCGTCGCTGTTCGCGGCCAAGGGCATTCTCATCAAGCTCGCCTATGCACAGGGGCTCGACGCGGCGACGACGCTGGCGCTTCGGATGATCCTCGCCCTGCCCTTTTATGTCGTCATCGGCGCCCATGCCATGATGAGCATGAAGGCGAGCGGCACGAAGCTCCCGGATGCGAAGCTGTGGCTGCGCATGGCCGGCGTCGGCCTCATCGGCTATTGGACGTCGAGCTATCTCGACTTCAAGGGGCTCGAATACATCTCCGCGCATTTCGAGCGGCTGATCCTGTTCACCTACCCGCTCTTCGTGGTGCTGCTGGGCGCGGCGTTCTTCCGCCAGCCCATCAGGTTGAAGGCGCTGCTGGCCTTCGCCGTGAGCTATGCGGGCCTGGCGCTGATGTTCGTGCAGAACTTTTCCACCTCCGGCGCGGGAATCATGACGGGCGCGCTTTACGTGGTGGCCGCCGCCGTCACCTTCGCGATCTATCAACTTCTCGCAAAGCCGCTCATCATGCGGATCGGCCCGCAGCTCTTCACCTGCATCGCGATGAGTGCAGCGGGCGTCGCCGTCATCCTGCAGTTCCTGGTGACGCATCCGTTCGAAGCCATTTTCGTTTCATCGTCCGCGTGGGGCCTGAGCCTCGCCCTCGCCTTCGGCGCGACGGTGCTGCCCTCGTTCTTCCTGAGCGCCGCGCTCAAGCAGATTTCCGCGCAGGCCAACGCCACCATCGGCATGCTCAGCCCGGTGGTCACCATCATTCTCGCCATGGCGGTCCTGGGCGATGCGGTGAGCGGCACGGATTGGCTGGGCGCCGCCCTCGTCATCCTCGGCATCGGCTGGTTCACGCTGTCCGAGCGGAAGGGCTGAGACAGGGGCCCCTACGGCGACATGCGCGCGGCCTATGACTGGCTCTTCGGCCAATGGCTTCCCACGTCGGGACGCGAGGCCGCCGATGCGCCGGTTCTGGAGGAATACCTCAACAGCCCGCGCGAACGCCGCCGACAGAGCTGCGCACGGATATCGGTCTGCTGCTGAAGTGAGGGAGCGCTTCCGGCAACAAAAAAGGCGCGGATCTCTCCGCGCCTTTCTCGTTTCGGATTATCGCCGAATTACTCGCCGGCGTTCGCGGCCTTCTGTTGGTCGCGCTGGGCCTTTTCGGCTTCGCGCTCAGCCTTGAGCTGCTCGGTGATGTCCTCGCCGGTCTCCTGGTTCACGACCTTCATGGAGAGACGGACCTTGCCGCGCTCGTCCATGCCGAGGAACTTCACCTTCACCTTGTCGCCTTCCTTGACGACATCCGTCACCTTGGCGACGCGGTTCTTGGCGAGCTCCGAGATGTGCACGAGGCCGTCGCGGGAACCGAAGAAGTTCACGAAGGCGCCGAACTCCATCACCTTCACGACCGTGCCGTCGTAGATCATGCCGACTTCCGGCTCCGCCACGATGGAGCGGATCCAGTTATAGGCGGCCTTGATCGACTTGCCGTCGGCCGAGGCGATCTTGATGAGGCCGTCGTCGTTGATGTCGATCTTCGCGCCGGTCTTCTCCACGATCTCGCGGATGACCTTGCCGCCCGAACCGATGACTTCGCGGATCTTGTCGACCGGAATCTGCATCGTCTCGATGCGCGGCGCATGTTCGCCGAGCTCGGCGCGCGGAGCGGTGAGGGCCTTGTTCATCTCCTCGAGGATGTGAGCGCGGCCTTCCTTGGCCTGGCTCAGCGCGACGCGCATGATTTCCTCGGTGATGCCGGCGATCTTGATGTCCATCTGGAGCGAGGTGATGCCCTGCTCGGTTCCGGCCACCTTGAAGTCCATGTCGCCGAGGTGATCCTCGTCGCCGAGAATGTCGGACAGGACCGCGAAGCGCTCACCCTCGAGGATGAGGCCCATGGCGATGCCCGCCACCGGACGGCGCAGCGGAACGCCCGCGTCCATGAGCGCCAGCGAGGAACCGCAGACGGTCGCCATGGAGGAGGAGCCGTTCGACTCGGTGATCTCCGACACGACGCGGATCGTGTAGGGGAACTCGTGGGACGGCGGCAGCATCGGGTGGATGGCGCGCCAGGCGAGCTTGCCGTGGCCGATTTCGCGGCGGCCGGGCGAGCCCATGCGGCCCGTCTCGCCGACGGAGTAGGGCGGGAAGTTGTAGTGCAGCAGGAAGGTTTCCTTGCGGGTGCCTTCCAGCTCGTCGATGAACTGCTCGTCCTCGCCGGTGCCGAGGGTGGTCACGACCAGGGCCTGGGTCTCGCCGCGGGTGAAGATCGCCGAGCCGTGGGTGCGGGGCAGGACGCCCACTTCCGACTGGATCGGACGGACGGTCTTGAGGTCGCGGCCGTCGATGCGCTTGCCCTCGTCGAGGATGTTCCAGCGCACGATCTTGGCCTGGACTTCCTTGAAGACGGCCTTGACCTTCTCGGCATCGAACTTGGCTTCGCCTTCCGCCGGGCAGAGCGCGTCCATCACCTTCGCCTTCACGGCGTCGACGGCGGCATAGCGGTCCTGCTTCTTGGTGATCTTGTAGGCTTCGCGCAGGTCCTTCTCGGCGATTTCGAGAACGGCCTTCTCCACGTCGGAGACGTCGGCCGGCTGGAAGTCGCGCGGCTCCTTGGCGGCCTTTTCGGCGAGGCGGATGATGGCCTCGATCACCGGCTGGAAGTGCTTGTGGCCGAACATCACGGCGCCGAGCATCACGTCCTCGGGAAGCTCCTTGGCTTCCGATTCGACCATCAGCACGGCGTCGGTGGTGCCGGCGACGACGAGGTCGAGATCCGTCTGCTCCATGTCCTGGAGGCTCGGGTTCAGCTTGTACTGGCCGCCGATATAGCCGACGCGGGCCGCGCCCACCGGGCCCATGAAGGGCACGCCGGAGAGGGTCAGCGCCGCGGAAGCGGCCACCATCGCCACCACATCGGGATCATTCTCGAGGTCGTGCGAGAGCACGGTCACGATCACCTGGGTGTCGTTCTTGTAGCCATTGACGAAGAGGGGGCGGATCGGGCGGTCGATGAGGCGGGAGACGAGCGTCTCCTTCTCGGTCGGACGGCCCTCGCGCTTGAAGTAGCCGCCCGGGATGCGACCGGCGGCATAGGCGCGCTCCTGGTAGTTCACCGTGAGCGGGAAGAAGTCGATGCCGGCCTTCGGCTCCTTGGCGGAGACGACGGTGGCGAGGACGGTGGTCTCGCCGTAGGAAGCGACCACGGCGCCATCGGCCTGGCGGGCCATGTGGCCGGTTTCGAGCGTGAGCTTGCGCCCACCCCAGATCAGTTCTTCGCGTTGAATATCGAACATGTTTCGTCTTTCATGACAGCAGGAGCGGGGGCTCGATGCCATGAGCAAGACGGCAAGAGGCTCCTGAAGCGGAAGCATCCGCCTCTCAAAGCCCCTTGCGATCCTGCCATGGTCATCGCGTCATCCGTCTCCTCAAAGGGACGCCGGGACTTGCATCGTCTCACCAGCGCCGGAGCGAACGTTCGGATGTCTTTCACCCGGTCCGTTCGTGGATATCGGACCTGCTCCTCACAGGCCAGGTCCGAAAAACCGTCCGGAGCACGGCTCCGGACGGCAAAGTCAAAAGCTTAGCGGCGGATGCCGAGCTTCTCGATCAGGGTCCGGTAGCGGCTCTCGTCCTTCTTCTTCAGGTAGTCGAGAAGGGAGCGGCGCGACGAGACGAGCTTCAGGAGGCCACGACGGGAATGGTTGTCCTTCGTGTGGGTCTTGAAGTGACCGGTCAGGTTGTTGATCCGCTCGGTCAGAATGGCGACCTGCACCTCGGGGGAGCCC
>Ga0182741_1000626_pt1 | contig 51510 bp, 51 predicted proteins | sample eDN5th37CBELigOP_FD_128874 | JGI IMG/M metagenome (GOLD analysis project Ga0182741, IMG submission 128874) | Enriched Organic Plus compost microbial communities from Emeryville, California, USA - eDNA 5th pass 37_C BE-Lig OP (version 2) (version 2) ... | reverse complement strand
GCGCGAGGGGTCGCTGTGCGTGAAGACCGACCCCTTCGCCTTCAAGATGGAGCAGTGGCCGGGGACGGCGTCCATCGTGCAGGCGCCGGACACCTTCCACTGGAGCGACGGCGACTGGATGCGCCGCCGCCGCACGCACGACCACGTGCACGAGCCGATGCTCGTCTACGAAGTGCACCTCGGCTCCTGGGCGCGCGTCCCCGAAGAGGGGAACCGCCCGCTCACCTACCGCGAGATCGCGCCGCGGCTGGCCGAGCACGTGAAGTCGCTGGGGTTCACGCACGTCGAGCTGATGCCGGTGATGGAGCACCCGTTCTACGGGAGCTGGGGGTACCAGGTGAGCGGCTACTACGCCCCCACCTCGCGCTACGGCACGCCGGACGACTTCCGCTGCTTCGTGGACATCATGCACCGCCACGGCATCGGCGTGATCCTCGACTGGGTGCCGGCGCACTTCCCCAAGGACGACTACGCGCTCCGCCGCTTCGACGGCACGGCGCTCTACGAGCACGAGGACCCGCGGCTGGGCGAGCACCCCGACTGGGGGACGCTGATCTTCAACTACGGGCGCAACGAGGTGCGCAACTTCCTCGTCGCCAACGCGCTCTACTGGCTGCTCGAGTTCCACGCCGACGGGCTGCGCGTGGACGCGGTCGCGTCGATGCTCTACCTCGACTACAGCCGCGAGGCGGGACAGTGGATGCGCAACCGGCTGGGCGGCCGCGAGAACCTGGACGCGATCGACTTCTTCCGGCAGCTGAACGACACGATCCACGCCGAGGCGCCGGGGTGCATCACCGTCGCCGAGGAGTCGACGGCGTGGTCCGGCGTCACCAAGCCGGGGAACGAGGGTGGACTCGGCTTCACCTTCAAGTGGAACATGGGGTGGATGCACGACACCCTCTCCTACTTCGAGAAGGACCCGGTGTACCGGCGGCACCACCAGGACCAGCTCACCTTCGCGATGATCTACGAGTACAGCGAGCGCTTCGTGATGCCGCTGTCGCACGACGAGGTGGTGCACCTCAAGGGGTCGCTGCTCAGCAAGATGCCGGGGGACGAGTGGCAGAAGTTCGCGAACCTGCGCGCGCTCATCGCGTACATGTACGCGCGCCCGGGGAAGGCGCTGCTGTTCATGGGGACGGAGCTGGCGCCGTGGAACGAGTGGAACCACGACACGTCGCTCGACTGGCACCTGCTCGAGGATCTGCAGCGCCAGGCCTTCCTCCGCTTCGTGGCGCACGCGGGGGAGGTCTACCGGGCGCACTCCCCGCTCTGGCGCCACGATCACGACTGGAGCGGCTTCGGGTGGATCGACGCCGACGATCGCGAGTGCTCGGTGCTGAGCTTCGTGCGCTGGGACGGCGACCGGCACGTGGTGGTCGTGATGAACCTGACGCCGGTGCCGCGGAGCGAGTACCGCATCGGCGCGCCGGCGCACGGGAGCTATCGGCTGCTCCTGTCGACCGACGACGCGGCGTTCGGGGGGAGCGGGTTCCCGGTGCCGGAGCGCGTGACGACGGACGCCACGCCGTTCCACGGCTACCCGCAGTCGATGGCGCTGTCGCTGCCGCCGCTGGGTGTGGTGCTGTGGGCGCCGGAGTGAGGGGGGGGCCGGGGTGGGGTCAGAGTGGGGTCAGAGTGGGGTCAGAGTCGACGCTCGTAAGTCGTTGCATCACAATCGACCACGCTCGTCCGCCCGGACCGGCTCCCGTACCGCGTCTCCCCTCCTCGCGCGTGGAGGATGGCCGCGGACATGGCGGGTGTCCGCGGATCGATCGTTCGTGCGGCGACGAGATGGCCCTCGCGCACGATCCGCAATCATCGCCGTTCCGTTCTGCGCGAATCCCGATCCCCGCGAGGCTCACTCCCGCCCACACCGCCAGAAATCGTCCTGGAGTCATACCGGAATCGAGCTTCGCGAGTCATCGTCGTCCCGGTGTTCCGCAGTCGATACGACGTCGAGTTCGCCATGCGCCGAACGAGCACCGCTCGGCGGACCGGATTGCCGACGATGGTCCGGGTCGTGCTCGACGCCGCTGCTGGTCCGCACGGCGCTTGGCCGTTGCGACAACGAGTTACGGGCATCCACTCTGACCCCACTCTGACCCCACTCTGACCCCACCCCGGCCCCCCCCTCCTCCCCCTCCTCTCCCCCTCCCTTTGTCCGCGCTCCACGACCTCGCGCTCGCCGCTGGCATCCTGCCGTCGTACTACGACGTGCACGGCACCCTCCGCCACACGTCGGACGAGACGCGGGAGGCGCTGCTCGCGGCCATGGGGCACGACGTCGGGAGCGAGACGCTCGCGCGGCGGTCGCTCGACGCCCTCCGCGCCGTCGAGCGGGAGCGGCTGCTCGAGCCGGTCCAGGTCGAGGTGATCGGCAGCGACGGCGCCGCCACGCTCGCCGTACACCTCCCCGACGGGATCGCGCACGCGGTGCGCTGGCAGCTCGAGGTGCAGGACGAGTCGGGGGAGACGCATCGGACGGAAGGAGAGGCGCCGCGCGGCGCGTCGTGGACGCTCGCGCTCCCGCTCCCCGCGCTCCCGCTCGGCTATCACCAGCTCCGCGTCGCCGTCCAGGCGCCGGGTATGGAGCTCGCCGGCGACCAGACGCGCATCGTCGTCCCGCCGTCGTGCGTGCGCGTCGAGGAGCTGCTCGGCGAGCGCCCGGCGTTCGGGCTGGTGGCCAACCTCTACAGCGTGCGCCGCGAGCGGGATTGGGGCGTCGGCGACGTGCGCACCCTCGCCATGCTGCTCGACTGGGCCGCGGATACGGGCGGCAGCTTCGTCGGCGTCAACCCGCTGCACGCGCTCCGCAACCGGGACACCGACGTCAGCCCCTACAGTCCGGTGAGCCGGCTCTTTCGTAATCCGCTCTACATCGACGTCCCCTCCGTCCCCGAGTGGGCGACGACGCCGGCCGCGCGCGCCGAGGTGGAGTCGCCGGCGTCCGTCGGCGTGCTCGAGGCGCTGCGCGACGCCGATCGCATCGACTACGCGCGCGCGTGGGCGCTCAAGCGTGGCGCGCTCGAGCGGCTGCACGACGCGTTCGTGGCCGAGGCCGACGAGCGGAGACGCGACGAGTACATGCGGTGGTGCGCCGCGCGCGAGCCGGCGCTCACCGACTTCGCGACCTTCTCCGCGCTGCAGGAGGAGCGCGCCGCCGACCCCGACTGGCGCAACTGGCCGCGCGAGCTGCAGGAGCCGCGGAGCGCGGCGGTGCGCGCGTGGCGCGACGCGCACGCCAACGAGGTGGACCTGCACCGCTGGCTCCAGTGGGTGCTCGATACGCAGCTGCGCGAGGCGCAGGCGCACGGGAAGGCGCGAGGGTTGGTGATCGGCCTGTATCAGGACCTGGCGATCGGCACCAACCCCGCCGGGAGCGACGCGTGGAGCTTCGGCCACCTCTTCGTCCCCCGCGTGAACGTCGGCGCCCCTCCCGATCCCTACTCGGACGCGGGGCAGGACTGGGGGCTCCCGCCGATCGATCCGAGCCGCCTGCGCGAGACGCGATACGACTACTGGGTGCGTCTGCTGCGCAGCGCCTTCGACAACGCGGGTGCGCTGCGCGTCGATCACGTGATGGGACTCTTCCGCCTCTTCTGGATCCCATGGGGGATGAGCGGACGGCACGGTGCATACGTGCGCTATCCGTCGGAGGATCTCCTCGGCATCCTCGCGCTCGAGAGCCGGCGCCACCAGGCGCTCGTCGTCGGCGAGGATCTGGGGACCGTGCCGCCGGAGGTCCCTCCCGCGCTCGAGCGGTGGGGGATCCTCTCCTCGAGCGTGATGATGTTCATGCGCGGCGACGGCGGCAGCTTCCTCCCCGCACATCGCTACCCGCGCCGGGCGCTGGCGACGGCGACGACGCACGACATGGTGCCGCTCGCCGGGTTCTGGAAGGAGACGGACATCGACCTGCGCCTCGAGCTCGGACTCGCGCCCCGCGACGACGAGCCGCGGCTGCGCGCCGAGCGTGCACACGAGCGCGACGCGCTGCTCGCGCGGCTGCGCGACGAGGGCGTCGCGCCCGACGACGCCGGCGACGTGTCCGGCGACGACGGCGGCGTCGCGCTGCGCTCGGCGGTGCACGCCTTCGTGAGCCGCACGCCGGCGGCGCTGGTCGGCTACTCGCTCGACGATCTCGCCGGCGAGGACGCGCCGGTGAACGTGCCGGGAGTGGGCCCCGAGCGGTTCCCCTGCTGGACGAAGCGGATGCGGACGACGATCGAGGCGATGCGGGAGAGCGGCGCGGTGGAGGAGTGCCTGTGTCCACGTACCGCCTCCAACTGACGCCGAGCTTCACCTTCGCCGATGCCGCTGCGGTCGTCCCCTACCTCCGCGCGCTCGGCGTCGCGCATCTCTACCTCTCGCCGGTGCTGCAGGCGCGGCCGGGGAGCACGCACGGCTACGACGTCGTCGATCCGACGCGCGTGAGCGCGGAGCTGGGAGGCGAGGAAGGATTGCGCGCCCTCGCCGCGACCGCCGCCGCGCACGAGCTGGGGCTCATCGTGGACGTCGTACCCAACCACATGGGGACCGGCGCGCACAACCCGTTCTGGAACGACGTGCTCGCGCACGGCGAGCACTCGCGGTACGCGCGCTGGTTCGACGTGGAGTGGGCGGCGCATCCCGCACGCAAGCTCGTCCTCCCCGTCCTCGGCGACCCGCTCGAGACGGTGCTGGCGCGTGCCGAGCTGGGGCTCGACATCAGCGAGAGCGGCGGCGTGCGCCTCGCGTACTTCGAGCAGCGCTTTCCGCTCGATCCGGCGAGCGTTCCCGAGCAGCTCCAGCTGGTGCAGTGGGACCCGCATGCGCGCGACGCGGCGCTCGCCTGGGTCGCCGGCGACGAGGGACGCACGCGGCTGCGCGCGCTGCTCGCGCACCAGCACTACGCGCTCGTCCACTGGCGCGCCGCGCCGACGAGCATCAACTACCGCCGCTTCTTCGACGTCAACGACCTCGCCGCCCTCCGCGTCGAGGACCCGGCGGTGTTCGAGGAGACCCATGCTCTGCTGCTGCGCCTCGTGGCGGACGGCGTGATCGCGGGGGTGCGGGTGGATCATGTGGATGGGTTGAGGGATCCGCTGAGTTATCTGGAGCGTTTGAGGTCCGAGGTCGAACGGCGGTGCTCGGTGCTCGGTGCTCGGTCCGTTTCGCATGCCGACCGATCACCGAGCACCGAGCACCGAGCTCCGGTGTTCGTGGAGAAGATCCTCTCCCCCGGCGAACGTCTCCGCGACTCCTGGCCGGTGGACGGCACGACGGGCTACGAGTTCATGATCGACGTCGAGGGGGTGTTCATCGATCCGGAGGGGGCGCGGCGCATCGAGCGGGCGTATCGCGCGCTGCGGCGCCTCGACGCGCGCGAAGGGCGTCCGACCTTCGCGGACGTCGCGCGCGAGGGGAAGCTGCTCGTGCTGCGCGGTGCGCTGCGCGCCGACATGCTGCGGCTCGCGCGCCGGCTCGCCGCCGCCGAGGAGCGGGGGCCGGAGCGCGCGACCCGCGACGACGTGCGCGTGCTCGCCGATGGGCTCACGCAGCTCGTCGCCGCGCTGCCGGTGTATCGCACCTACATCGATGGGCGCACGGAGCTGCCGCACCCCGACGATCGCGCGGTGATCGAGCGCGCGGTGGCCGCGGCGCAGGCGCATCTCCAGCCGGAGCATCACGGCACCGTGGCACGCGTCGCGCGCGCCTTTCTCGCGCCGCTGCGCGCCGATTCGCCGCAGCGCGAGCAGCGCCTCGACTTCATCCAGCGCTTCCAGCAGGTGAGCGGGCCGGCGACGGCCAAGGGGGTCGAGGACACGGCGCTCTATCGCTACGTACCGCTCGCCTCGCGCAACGAGGTGGGTGGGGAGCCCGACCGCCCGCTCCACGATGCGGTGGAACGGCTGCACCGCGCCAACGCCGCGCGCGCCCGCGACTGGCCACGCTCCATGCTGGCGACGAACACGCACGACACGAAGCGGAGCGCCGACCTGCGCGCGCGCATCGACGTGCTGAGCGAAGTGCCCGACGAGTGGCTGCGGCACGTACAGCGGTGGCGGCGGCTCAACCGCCGGCATCGCACGATCGTCCGCGGCCGGCTCGTGCCCGATACGAACACCGAGTGGCTCCTGTATCAGACGCTCGTCGGGATGTGGCCCGCGCCACGCGCGGGACGTCGCGCCGACGACCTACCGAGCGCCGGGTGGCTCGAGCAGGCGCGCGGCCGGCTCGAGGCGTACATGCTCAAGGCGGCGAAGGAGGCGAAGCTCCTCACGAGCTGGACCGACCCCGATCTGGATTACGAGGAGGCGATCCGACGGTTCATCGGCGCGCTGCTCGCGTCGGGCGGCGACGCTCCCTTCCTCGCCGACATGGCGCGCTTCGTCGCGCAGGTCGGGCGCGCGGGGTTGTGGAACTCGCTGAGCCGCGTGCTCCTCCACTACACGGCGCCCGGCACTCCCGACACCTATCAGGGGGACGAGGGGTGGACGTTCTCGCTGGTCGATCCGGACAACCGTCGTCCGGTCGACTTCGCGCGCCGCGCAGCGATGCTGGCCGAGCTCGAGGCCTCGTTCCCGCCCTCGCTCGACGCCTCGACGGCGTCGGAGCGGCTGCGCGAGCTGCTGCGCGCCCCCGAGGACGACCGCCTCAAGCTCTTCGTCGCCTGGCGAATACTGCAGGCGCGACGCATCGAGCCAGCGCTGTTCGCCGGCGCATACGAACCGCTCGCGGCCACGGGCGCCCGTGCCACGCACCTCGTCGCCTACGCGCGCGCGGCCGAAGGACGCTCGGCGATCGTCGTCGCGCCGCGGCTCCTGGTCGCGCTGGGCCTCACCGGCGCCACGACCGCACTCCCCGCGGGAAGCTGGTCCGACACATCGCTCGTGCTCCCCGGCACGATGCACGGCGCGTCGTGGCGCTCGGCGTTCACCGGGTGCACCGTGCACGCCGATGCTGCGACGCTCGCCCTCGGGCCACTGATGGACGAATTCCCACTCGTGCTGCTCATGCCGTCCCCAGCGGGCCACTGAGGAGCACTGAGGAGCACTGAAACCCGAACGTCGAAGGCACCCTCGAAGGACACGGAGCACCACCGAACACTGAGCCCTCAGTGTCATTCAGTGGCCCTCCGTGCCCCTCCGTGGCCATGATTGTGGACGCCCCGCTCAGTGGCTAGCTTCGCCCGCATGAAGATGCTCGCATCACTGGGGCTGGTCGCGGCGGCCTCCATCGTGGCCGATGCGTCGGCACAAGCGCCCGCCGTGGCCCCGAGAACGATTCTCGCCATCGGCGCGCATGCCGGCGACATGGAGCTCACGACCGGGCTCGCGCTGCTCAAGGCGCACGAGCGGGGCGACCGCGTCGTGCTCCTGCATCTCACCCTCGGCGAGCGCGGCAACCCGAAGCTCGCGCCCGAAGCTTACGCCGCGCAGAAGCAGCGCGAGGCCGAAGCGGTCGCGCGCGCGCTCGGCGGCGAGGCGCGCTTCGGGCCGTGGAAGGATGGCGAGCTGCCGAACGACGAGGCGGCGCGCCGCTGGGTGGCCGACGCGATCCGCGAGATCAAGCCGACCGTCGTGCTCACCCACTGGCGCACGAGCATCCACAAGGATCACGCGAACACGCACGCGATCGTGAAGGACGCCGTGCTCCTCGCCTCACTCCCCGGCGTCGACTCGAAGCATCCGCCGCACCGCGGCGTGCGCGCCGTGTGGTACGCCGAGAACTGGGAGGACGACGAGGGGTTCCAGCCCTACGTCTTCGTCGACGTCACCGGCGCGATGGACCGCTGGCGCGAGGCGGTGAGGCAGTACGAGTTCGTCGGCGGCACGATCTCGTCGTTCCGCTACCTCGACTACTACATCGCGCTGGCCACGGTGCGCGGAGCGGTGGCGAGAAAGAGCCACGCGATCGCCTTCGACGTCGAGCCACAGAGCAAGCGTCGGGTGCTGGACGCACTTCCCTGAGCCACGGCCACTGAGGGGCAGGGGCACTGAGGGGCACCGAATGACACTGAGGGCTCCTCGGATCGGGGAGCTCCTCGCGCAATGCCGGGAATGAGAATGAATGCAAACGGCCGCTCGGGATGTTCCCGAGCGGCCGTTCTGATTTCGACTCATGACCCGGGCTCGTGGTACTCGGAGCCCCGCGCGCTCACGGAGCCCTCACTGTCCTTCTGTGTGACTCCGTGGCCCTCCGTGGCCGCTCTTCACCGTGGCCTCGAGCCAGCGGGCCATCGCCGGGTGCGGGAGCAGCGGCTCGCCGTTGTAGACGGAGCGCGTCCCCTTGATGTCGTTCGGCACCTTGTCCCGGCTCACGCTCCCTTTCGAGACGAGCACGGGGACGACGATCACTTCCTTCCCCGTGGCCATCGCCTGCAGCTCGATCAGCTCGCGCACGCGGCGCACCGCCTCGGCGCGCACCGGTGCCGGCGCGTCGTCGCGCACCAGCTCCACGCGGACGTCGCGGAATCCGGTCCACGCCTTCACCGAATCGGCGACCGGACGGAGGTTCTCCATCCACGCCGCGTAGTCCTCGGCCGAGTTGGGGCCATGGCCGACGATCAGGAGCGCCTGCTCCTTCGGCGTCTTCGTCAGCGCGAGCGCACGGTCCGCGAGGACGCGCGCCATCTCCGCCGACGCGTCGAGCGCCTTCGCGACCACCAGCGGCACCTTCGGCATCGGCCGCTCGATCCCCGCCATGTGCAGGTGATGCATCATCTGCTCGTCGAGCGTCACCGGCTCGCCGCCGAGGTAGCGGATCTGGTCGTAGTGGCCGCTGTGACTCGAGACGAGCATCGGCACGACGACGATGCGCGAGACCCCCTGCTGCTCGAGCCGCGCCACCGCGTCCTGGAAGCGCGCGGTCTTCGCTCCCGCGCCCATGAGGAAGCTCACCTCGATCGGACCGCCGGTCTTCGCCTGCTTCGCGACGTCGAGCACCTGCGCGTTCCACACCGAGTCACCGCCGTGCGCGACGACGATCGTGCCGACGGGCTTCGCCGTCTGTGCATCGGCGTGCTGGATGGGAAGGGAGAGGGGAAGGGCCAGCGCCGCGCGCGCGGCGTATGGGAGGAGGCGGCGGGGGGTCACGGTGCGGTGGTTCGGGCGAGAGTCCAGGAGAGCGCCACGTAGACGTGGCGTCCGGTGAAGCCGGCCCATTCGGCCGGCTGCGTGTCGAAGAGGTTGTCCACGCCGGCGACGAGCTCCATGCCGCCGGCGACGTCGCGCGCGACGCGCGCATCGACGCGGGTGAAGGCGTCGCGCCAGAGCGAGATCGTCCCCGTCGTCTCGTCGCGCTGCATCGGCGTGCGGCCGGTGAAGGTGCCGTTCACGCTCGCGCGGACGGCCAGCGGGAGGGTGCGCGCGACGAGCAGCCGCGCGCTGTGCGCGGGGCGGCCGAGCAGCTCGCGCCCCGTCGTCCCGTTGCGCGTGGCGAGTCCGCTGTAGCCCCCCTCGACGCGCCAGCCGTTCAGGGCGAACCCCGACTCGAGATCCACCCCGCGCGTCCAGCCGTCGTCGAGGTTGCGATACTCGTAGACGAGCTGCGACGCCTCGGGATCGCTGACGAGCTGCGTCTCGATGAAGTCGGTGAAGCGGTTGTGGAAGAGCTGTCCGCGCACGAAGCTTCGGTTCCCCACCCAGTCGGCGCCGACGGTGACGTTGCGCGACGACTCGGGGCCGAGGTGCGGATTCCCGTTCACGGCGTAGGAGTAGCCCGTCCCCACGTTCACGAAGCGCATGAACAGCTCCTTGAAGTCGGGGGCGCGGTAGCCCTCGCCGACCGAGGCGCGGAGGGTGAGGGCGTCGGTCGCGCGCAGGCGCGAGGCGATGCGCGGCGTCACGTGCGTCCCCCACTGCGCGCTGCGCGTCACGCGCACGCCGGGGACGATGGCGAGCCGAGACGTCGCGGCGATGTCGGCCTGCACGAACGGCTCGACGACGTCGAGCGAGCGGAGCCCGCCCTCGACGCGCTCGGTGAGCGCCTCGTCGCGGCGGACGAGTGCCCCGGCGTCGATCCCGTGCGCGCCGGCGGCGCCGAAGCGCCCGTTGTAGAGCAGCTCGCCCTGGACGATCCGCTGCCGCTGTCGCGACCCCTCGTCCCCCGCGAGCGGGAGCGTCTGCTGGCTCGCGCGCAGGCGATGGTCGTAGAGCGAGGCGTGGACGCTCGGCGTGAGGCGGTGATTGCCGCGCTGCACGGTGCCGGTGAGGCGACCGTTCACCTGCTGGTTGTCGCCGAAGTTGTAGAAGCCGTTGCTCGACCACCGCTGGCGCTCGTCGAGCAACAGCACGCTCGCCTCGGCGAAGGTCGCGCTCCCTGCACCCTGCCAGCGGAGACGGGCCATCCCGTCGGTGCGCGCGGCGAGCGCGCCCGCCGTTTCCGACATTCCCGGCGTCGTCTCGATCGTGCGGCGACCGCCGTCGAGACGCGCCGTGAGAGCGCCGCGGCCGATGCTCACGCTCCCGCTCCCTTCGCGCCGATCCTGCGAGCCGCCGGTGAGGGTGACGTTCGCGTCGAACGCGCCACGCGCCGGCATGCGCGTCACGACGTTGACGACGCCCCCCATCGCGTCGGTGCCGTAGAGCGTGGACTGCGGCCCCTTCACGACCTCGATCCGCTCGACCATCGCCGCGGGGATGCGCGAGACGTCGAACACGCCGCTGATGCGTCCCGCGATCGGCTGCCCGTCGAGGAGGATGAGCACGTGCTTGGAGTCGATCCCCTGCAGCATCACGCCGGTGCCGGCCGGCATTCCGCCTTCCAGCTGGATCCCCGTCTGTTCGATGAGGATGGTCGAGATGTCGGAGGCGCCGGTGCGCTCGATGTCCTCGCGCGTCACCAGCTCGGTCGTGGTCACGGCGTCGGCGAGCTTCTGCATCCGGCGGTCGGCGGTCACCACGACCTGGTCGAGCGAGATCGGGACGGCGTCGAGCGCGAGCTCGAGATGCGCCGTGCCGTTCGCCACCACCAGCGGCCGCGTCTCCGCCGCGTAGCCGAGCCGGCGCGCGACGAGGGTGTAGCGCCCGGGACGGAGCGACTCGGCGCGCCACGCGCCGCGCGCGTCGGTTCGCGCGAGGACGGTGTCGTCGCCGGCGAGGCGGATCTCCACGTCGGCGAGCGGGGCACGCGTCGCGGCGTCGCGCACCACGCCGTCGGCCGTCATCCCTCCACCCCGCGCCCGCTGCGCCGCCGCCGTCCCGATCGGCGCGACGGCGCAGAGCGCGAGCGCGAGACCACGCACGGTGCTCATTCCGCGATCCGGGCGTAGCGGAAGGAGATGATGCGTCCCGTGTTGGTCGCGTCGTAGTAACTGGTGATCTGGATCTTGTAGACCGTCGTCCCGCGCTCGAGCAGGTAGACGTCGAAGGTCGGCGAGATCCGGTGGTCGCCGGCGAGGTTGTACTTGTAGTAGGGGGTGGCCGTGAAGACGTCGGCGCTGAAGGTCGCTCCGGCGGGGACGGCGGTCACCGCGTCGAAGTCGGCGGCCTCCCCCTGCGGGGTCATCGCCAGCCAGGCGGCGCTGGTGGGCGCCTGCGCCGTGTTCTGGCAGAGGCAGAAGCCGGCCGTGCCGGCGCCGAGGGCGACGTTCGTGGCCTGGAAGGCGACGTCCCACTTCCCGGTGGCGACCGCGGTGGCCGAGTCGACGACCGCGCTGTCGGCGAGGCTGACGTAGACCCAGTTGGTCCGCGCATCGACGGTGAAGGTCCCCTGGAGCTCCCTGGGGGGCGCGGTGACGTCGTCGGTGGAGCAGGCGGCGAGGAGGAGCGCCGCCGCGGCGGCCAGGAGGCGGCGCGGACGCGCGCGCCGAACGAAGCGGGGGGAGAGGTACGACACGGTCGATCCCGGTGAGGTTTGAGAACGATTCTCAACTGCTCGAACCCAACGGCCGGGATGTTAAATGGCGAATCCCGACAATGTCAATCGGGATTCGCCAAGATTCCGAGAGTTTTCCTCGGGATCGGGAAACTACAGGCGCGACGGACTAGGGGCCAGGGGCTGGGGGGAACGGCAGGGACTCGGAGTCAGGTGTCGGGTGCTCGGTGTCAGGGAACGCCCTCGGGACGCGCCTCGCCCCTCCCCGAGCGGAGCGAGGGGCCCACTCCGACCGGAGTAGACCCCTCGTCGCGTATCGCAGCACCCGGACGTGCAGTCCCTGACACCGAACCCCAGCCCCCAGCCCCCAGCCCCCAGCCCCCAGCCCCTACCCCCTCGGCTTCCACAGTGCCGCGTCCAGCACCGACCAGAGGTGGATGAGCCACCCCATCCAGATGAACCAGAGCACCGACGCGAGCACGAACTGGATGATCGCCCGCAACAGTCGCCCCTGCAGCAGCTGGCCGAGCCCCGGCACGAAGAAGGAGCAGAGCGCGGCGATGACGTTGCCAGCGGAGCCTTGGCCAGACATGGGCGACCGTCCGTGTGAAGATTGAACCTCCTTACGAATACGGACCGACGATGGTTGCAGCGGCGCACGACGCGGGCCGCCTCCTGCGTCTCACCGCGTCTCGAAGTGCCCCGCCGTCTCGACGCGGACGTGGGTGATGCTGATGCACCACGGGGGGACAGGGAGAGCATGGGGAAAAGCAAGACCGTTGCGTTCCCCTCAGTGTCCTCCGTGGGTCGATCGTTGGAGTTCAGACGTGAAGCAATGCGGCTCTGGCGAGATGCCACGGGGCTCTTACACTGGAGGCGGCTCATACCCCTCGTTCCTTCCGTCCGGGAGCCCCCCATGTTCAAGAGCATCATGGCGATCGTCGTCGGCTTTCTCGTCACCGGAGCGCTCGCCGTCGGGACGACGTCGCTGATCACCAGCGCGCGGCCTGGGTCGTTCGATGCGAACGGCGTCCCGACGTCGCCGACGATGATGCTCGTCAACCTCGCCTACGTCGGCGTCTTCGCGATCTTCGGCTGCTGGCTCGCCGGCAAGCTCGCGCCGAACCGCGCGATGCGGCATGCGCTGATCGTCGGGGTGCTCGGGCTCATCCTGAACGTCGGGGCGTCGATCCCGCTCCGGAACGCGGCGCCCGCCTGGTTCATCGCCGCCGGCGTGCTGACGACGATGCTCTGGGCGTGGATCGGCGGGCGGCTCGCCGAGCGTCGTCCCACCCCCGCCGCGGCCTGACGCCCGCGTGCCCGCGCGCGCGACGGACCACGACGATCCGGGGCGAGAATCGGAATCGCGTGGCGACGACGCCACGATGCCCTTTCTCGACCACCTCGAAGAGCTGCGATGGCGGCTCATCTGGTGTCTGGGCGCGCTCCTCGCCGGCTGTGCGGTGGGGCTCGCGGTGCTGCTCGCGTACCACGAGCCGGTCCTCCTCTGGCTCCAGGGGCCGATCCTTCCGTATCTGCACGGACGGCGGCTGACGAACACGCATCCGGGGGCGGGGATGTCGATCCTCGTCTCCGTCGCGTTCGTGGTCGGCATCCTGATCGCTCTGCCAGTGATCGTGCAGCAGCTCTGGGCGTTCCTCTCGCCGGCGCTCCGCCGCAGCGAGAAGCGGACGATCGTCCCGGTGGCGATCGGCGCCGTGTTCCTCTACGTGTGCGGCGCCGCGCTCGCCTGGTTCCTGGTGCTCCCGATGACGCTGCGCTTCCTCACCGGGATCGGCGAGAGCGCGTTCGACCAGCTGATCTCGGCGCGCGAGTACTTCGGCTTCGCGCTGACGCTCGTGCTGCTCACCGGCGCCGTGTTCGAGCTGCCGATGGTGATCCTCGTCCTGAGCGTGCTGGGGCTGGCGCATCCGCGGTACCTCCGGCGATGGCGCCGACACGCCGCGGTGGGCGCGTTCGTCGCCGCGGCGCTCGTCGTGCCGGGCGACGTCGGGATCTCCGTCATCGTCCTCGCGATGCTGCTCTATCTGCTCTACGAGGCCAGCATCGGACTGTCTCAGCTCGTCGTCTGGCGGCGCGAGCGGCGCGCGGCGGCACTGGAGACGATGGAGGCGAGCGGCGCGTGAAGCCCCCCGCGCCCGACCGTCGCTCAGGTCAGCGGTGGCGGGGCGACACGGAAGGGCGAGCGAACGACGCTTCGACAATTCCGTGTCGTCCGTGCCGTGTCCGTGTCGTCCGTGTCAATCCTGAGCGCACCGGTCGGAACGGACGCGCTGACCCCTCGGGGGCGTGTGATCGTTGGTGAAGATCACGCGCTGGACGGTGGGCGTGGGGCCGAAGTGGACGATCAGCCCCAGCTCGAGGCGGGTCGCACGCAGGTAGCTGTGCACCTGCCGGAAGGCGGCCGGATGGATCTCCGCCATCGCCTTCACTTCGATGATCAGCACGTCGTCGACGATCATGTCGATGCGCTGCGTCCCGATCTCGCGTCCCTCGTACCAGACGCCGACGCGCACCTCGCGCGCCACCCGATGCCCGCGCGCGAGCAGCTCGTCCTCGAGTGCCGAGGCGATGACGGACTCGGTCAGGGCGCCGTGCAGGAGTCTCTGGCTCACGCTGCACGATGGCCGTTGCGAGGCGGACTGCGTTACCTGTCGAGCGCCGGTCGGATCGTTACGGACGACACGGAACGGCAGAAATCAGGAAGGGCCGGTTTCCACACTCCGGAAGCCGGCCCCTCGTCGTGTCAGTGTCCGGTGGTGCGCCCACCGCCAGCCGGTCCGCGGCCGCGGCCACCACGCCGCCGCCGGCGCTTCTGGCCTCCTCCTGACGATCCGCTGGTCGAGGCATACGGGCTGTCGCTCGCCGGGCGCGCGGGGGCTGCCGTCTTTCGCTGCCCCTGACCCTGTCCCTGCGCCGGCCGCGCGCTCGGAGCGGCCGGCTTGCCCGACGCCCGCTGCTCCGCCTGCGCGCGACGCTCCGCCTTGGCCTTCGCCCGCTCCCGCTCCTCCGCCTTCCGCTTCCGGATCTCGGCGATGCGCTCGGCGAGCGGGATCTCGAGCTTCGCTTCCGGGCGCGCCGAGTAGTCGAAGTCGGGGAGCGTCACGCGCGGCAGCCGCTTGCCGAGCACGCGCTCGATCGCGCGCAGCTCGCCCTCCTCCTCCGGCGAGACGAAGGTGAAGGCGTCCCCCGTCTGCTCCGCGCGCCCCGTGCGGCCGATGCGGTGCACGTAGTCCTCGGGGACGAGCGGCACGTCGAAGTTCACGACGTGGCCGAGCGCCTCGACGTCGATCCCGCGCGCCGCGATGTCGGTGGCGACGAGGACGCGCACGGTCCCCGCCTTGAACCCCTCGAGCGCAGCGGTGCGCTGCGCCTGCGAGCGGTTGCCGTGGATGCGCTCGGAGACGATCCCCTTCTTCGCCAGGAACTCGCTCAACCGGTTCGCGCGGTGCTTGGTGCGCGTGAAGACGAGCGCCTCCTCCATCTCGCCGCGCCGGAGCAGCTCGTAGAGGAGCGCGCTCTTGAGCTCCTGCGGAACCGGATAGATCGCCTGCGTGATCCCGGTCGCCGGGGTGGACTGCCGGTCGAGATTGATCGTCGCCGGGTTGCGCAGCATCTCGCGCGTCAGCTCGACGATCGGCCCCGGCATGGTGGCGCTGAAGAAGAGCGTCTGCCGCTTCGCGGGGACGTGGCGCAGGACGCGGCGGATGTCGGGGAGGAACCCCATGTCGAGCATCCGGTCGGCCTCGTCGAGCACGAGATACTCGACGCGGTCGAGCTTCGCGTAGTCGTGCTTGAGATGGTCGAGCAGCCGCCCCGGCGTGGCGACGATCACGTCCACCCCGCTGCGGAAGGCGTGCTCCTGCGGCCCCATCCCCACGCCCCCGAACACCGCGGCCGCGGTGACCGGCGTGTGCGTCGCGATGGCGTTGAGCTGCTCGACGATCTGCGCCGCCAGCTCGCGCGTGGGGGTGACGACGAGCGCGCGCGTGGTGCCGCGCGGCCGGTCCACCAGCTTGTGGAGGATCGGGAGGAGGAACGCCGCCGTCTTGCCGCTGCCGGTGGCGGCGCAGGCCAGGAGGTCGCGTCCCTCGAGCGCGGGGGGGATGGCATCGACCTGGATCGGCGTCGGGCGGACGAAGCCGAGCTCCTTGAGGCCGCGCAGGAGATTCTTGTCGAGATGGAGGGAAGCGAACGTCGGAACGGACATGCGGGCAGGCGTGATGGGAAAGGCGTGACGCGTGAGCGTCTCCCGGTCGCGGAGCGCGATGGGAGACGGGCTCGGACTAATACTAGCGGGAGGGGGACCCTCGGGTGCACGGAAACGGCTGGCGTCGCTTGCTCGTCTCTCAGCGTCCCTCGTCGTCGAACGCGCACCCGGCCCAGATGCCCACCGAACCGACCACCGAACCCCTGCAGTTCGACCATGCCTCCGATGCGTCGGCGCCGGTGGACGCCGCGCCCACCATCACCTGCACGTCGTGCGAACGCACGATCGCGACGGAGTACTACGACTTCGGCGGTGGCGCAGTCTGCGCCGCGTGCCGGGACGCGCTCGAGCGCATGCTGGCCGCGGGGGCGGGGCGCTTCGCCTTTCCGCGTGCCTTCCTGTACGGGGTGGGCGCCGCCATGCTCGGCGCGGCGATCTACTATGCCGTCATCGCGATCACCGATCTGGAGATCGGGCTCGTCGCGATCCTCATCGGATGGCTCGTCGGTCGGGCGGTGCGTGCGGCGACGCGCGGGTTCGGCTCGCGCCGCTTCCAGGTGCTGGCGGTCGCGCTGACCTATTTCAGCGTGGCGCTCGCGTACGCGCCGATCGCCTTCAAGGAGGCGTTCTCGGACGCGAAGCAGGCGAAGGCAGCAGCGAGCGATTCGACCTCGACGAGCGGGCCCGCCGTCGCCGGCGCTTCCACGCAGGAACCGGCTGCTCCGACCGGCGCCACCACGGCCGCTACTGGGACGAAGAGTGCCGAAAGGGAGACGCGCGCCGAGTCCGAGCATCCGTTGCGCGACTTCGTGCTCGGACTCGGAGCGCTGCTGGGGATCACCCTCGCCCTGCCGGTGATCGTGGTGCTCGGCTCGATGCCGTCGGGACTCATCAGTGCCCTCATCATCGGCTTCGGCATGCACCAGGCGTGGAAGATGACCGGTCGAGTGGAGCAGAGTGTGACGGGTCCCTTCCGGGTGGGCGGCGCCTCGCCGCCCGATGCGGCAGGAGTCGGCTCCACCGCATGAGCGAGTCGTCGTCCGAGGTCGTGGTCGCCGCGTCGTCGCCTGTCGCCTGCACACGGTGCGGCACCGAGCTCGCGCCGTCGGCGCTCGCCTGCCCGGCGTGCCGCGCGCTCGTCCACTCGGCACTCCTCAAGCAGCTTGCGGCAGAGGCGGAGCGGGCGAGCGGAGAGGATCGACTCGCCGATGCGCGTACGGCGTGGACACGCGCGCTCGGGCTGCTCCCCGCCGACGCCGCGCAGCACCGCGCGATCGAGGAGCGGGTGGCCGAGCTGACGCGACGCATCGAAGCGACACCGCGGAGCGCGCGAGACGCCTCGTCTGCCGGCGGTGCCTGGTGGAAGCGCGCCGGGGCATCTGCCGTCGCCGTCGTGCTCCTGCTCGCCGGGAAGCTCAAGTTCCTCCTGCTCGGTCTCACCAAGGCGAGCACGTTCTTCTCGATGTTCGCCTTCTTCGGCGTCTACTGGTCGGCCTTCGGCTGGCCGCTGGCGCTGGGACTCGTGGTTTCGATCTACATCCACGAGATGGGGCACGTGGCGATGATCCGTCGTCTCGGCCTGAGCGCGGGGGCGCCGTTCTTCATCCCCGGCGTGGGTGCGCTCGTGCGGCTGCGGCAGCACGTCAGCGATCCGGTGACCGACGCGCGCATCGGGCTCGCCGGGCCGGAGTGGGGGCTCGGCGCCGCGCTCGGTGCATATCTCGCATTCGTCGCGACGGATCGTCCCGTCTGGGCGGCGATCGCGCAGCTCGGCGCCTTCGTCAACCTGTTCAATCTGATTCCCATCTGGCAGCTCGACGGATCGCGCGCCTTTCACGCTCTGGGACGATGGCAGCGCTGGGGCGTCGCGATCGCGATCGCCGTCGCGTACACGATCTCGGGGCAGAAGCTGCTCCTCCTCGTGGCCGCGGTCGCGGTCTGGCGTGCGCTCCAGCGTCCGGAGCACGGCGGCGACCGCCGCACCTTCCTCACCTTTCTCGTGCTACTGGCGGGACTCGTCTGGCTGGCAGGCACGAAGGTGGTGTGACCCTCGTCGAGCCGGGGGCGACTCCGGCTCGTTCGGCGGTATGGGCGGAGCGAGCCCTGCGGGGGAGGGATTCGCACGGATCAGGACGGCGATGGCTGCGGCTCGGGCTCGGGCACTGGTCTTTCATCAATCTCGCGATCGATCCGCGGGGATCGGCCGTGTTCCGTGGCGATCCGTCCCGCGCGAGGGGGCGGACAGGCGGACCAAGAGTCGGCGTCGGCAGACGTCGCTTCAGCAGGATCGACGGAGAATCAACGACTTACGCGCGGCGAGTCTGACCCCACTCTGACCCCACTCTGACCCCACTCCGTGCCCGATACCATCTCCACCGCCGAGCTCCACGAGAAGATGCAGCGGGGCGACCGCTTTCATCTGTTCGAGGTGCTGGCGCCGATGTACTACCGGAAGCATCACCTGCCGGGGGCGGTCAACCTGCCGCCGACGGAGGTGCGGGAGCTCGTCCCCCGGCTCGTCCCCGACCGCCGCGCGGAGATCATCGTCTACTGCTGGGACGATGGGTGACCCACCTCCGCATGGGCCGCCCGTGATCTGGCGGACTTGGGCTACACGAACGTGAGGGAGTACATGGAAGGGAAGAAAGGGTGGCAGGCGGCGGGGCTGCCGATGGAGAAGTAAGCGATCTGTAGCCTCCGCCGGCGCCCCCGGGACGGGCGGCGAAACCGGAGTAAACTCTCCGCGCCCTCCCGTATGTCGAACGGTCCGGCATCGCCCCCCGTTCGACCCCTCAAGACCAACGTCCCGTGCGTCTCCCCCGACTGTTCGCCGTCGCCGCCCTCCTCCTGGCGGCTGCCATGCTTCGTCCCACCCAGCTCCACGCACAGCAGGTGGACGTCATCCGCGGCCGCGTCACCGGCCCGGACAGCCTTCCGATCGAGAGTGCCCGCGTCACCGTCACCTCGATCTCGGGGAACGTGACGCGGAACGCGCGCACCGATAAGGAGGGACGGTTCACCGTCACCTTCCCCAACGGGGACGGCGACTACATGGTCAACATCGCGGCCCTCGGCTACGGCGCGAAGCGCTTCGAGGTGAAGCGGGTGGCCGACGAGGACGTGCTGATCGCCGACGCGCGGCTGCAGCGTGCCGCCGCCCAGCTCGCGGCGATGGAGGTGCGCGCGGAGCGCGACCGGGTGAGCCGGAACGACAACACCCAGCCGGACATCGGTGGCACCGAGCGGACGATCAACAACGCCAACGTCCCTGCGGACGCCCTCGGCGATCTCGCGGCGATGGCGGCGTCGCTCCCGGGCGTGCAGCTCGTTCCCGGGGAGAACGGCGATCCGAACGGCTTCTCCGTGCTCGGTCTCGGCGCCGACCAGAACAACACGACGCTCAACGGGATGAACTTCGGCGGCGCCAACCTGCCGCGCGACGCGCAGGTCTCGACGTCGGTGATGACCTCGCCGTACGACGTCTCGCGCGGCGGCTTCAGCGGCGCGCAGATGAGCCTCCGCACCCGCTCGGGGTCGAACTTCGTCACCCGCAACTCGAGCCTCCAGCTCGACGCGCCGCAGCTCCAGTGGACCGACCCGGCCGCGCGCGCGCTCGGCCAGCAGTATTCCAACGTCTCGCTCGGGGGGAGCGCGTCGGGGCCGCTGGTGTTCGACAAGGCGTTCTACAACGTCGCGTGGCAGGCGGGGCGCCGCGCCAACGACTATCAGAGCCTCCTCAACACCGATCCGCTCGGGCTCCAGGCCGCCGGGGTGGCCGCCGACAGCGTGCAGCGGCTCCTCGGCATCCTCGGCACCGCCGGCGTCCCCGCGAGCATCGGCGGCATCGCCAGCTCGCGCGCGAGCGACAACGGCTCGGTGTTCGGCAGCATCGACGTCGCGCCCCCCGGCTCGACGAGCGGGCAGGCGTGGAACATCTCCTTCAACGGCAACTGGAACCGGCAGAAGCCGGCGAGCGGGTTCGCGACCGAGCTCCCCTCCTTCTCCGGCGAGCGGACGAACCTGCGCGGCGGGATCCAGGGGCGGCACAGCGCGTACTTCACCGCCTTCAACATCGGCGTGCTGACCGAGACCTCGGCGGGGATCAGCGGCTCGCGCAACGACGCCGACCCGTACCTGACCCTCCCCGCCGGGCGCGTGCGGGTGAGCTCGATCTTCGACGACAGCACGAGCGGCGTGCAGATGCTGTCGTTCGGCGGCAACCAGGGGATGAGCAGCACGCAGCGCACCCTGACGTCGCAGGTCATGAACATGCTCTCGTGGTTCAGCGCGAACAACAAGCATCGCGTGAAGCTCACGAGCGAGCTGCGGCACGAGTCGTACACGACCGACCAGACGAGCAACCTGCTCGGCACCTTCTCCTACAACTCGCTCGCCGACCTCGAGGCGAATCGTCCCGCCTCGTACTCGCGCACGCTGGGGCAGCGGGAGCGCACGACCAGCCAGCTCGTCGGCGGGCTCTCGCTCGGCGATGCGTATCGCCACTCGCGCGACCTGCAGATCCAGTACGGCGTGCGCCTCGACGCGAACCGGTTCACGACGGCGCCCGCCTTCAACGCGGAAGTGGAGCGGCAGTTCGGCGCGCGCAACGACCACCTGCCGAACCGCGTCTACGTGAGCCCGCGCGTCGGCTTCTCGTGGACCTACGGCCAGGCGGCGCAGATCGGCGCCTTCGAGGGCGCCTTCCGCGGACCGCGCGCGGTGGTGCGCGGCGGCTTCGGCGTGTTCCAGAACACGCCGGGGGTGCAGTCGGTGGGGCAGGCGATCGACAACACGGGGCTGCCGAGCGCGATCCAGCAGCTCGTGTGCGTGGGCGAGGCGACCCCGATCCCGGACTGGGAGCGCTACCTCGAGAACGTGGCCGCGATCCCGAGCCGGTGCGCCGACGGCTCGGCGGGGACGGTGTTCGCCAGCGACGCGCCGAACGTCACGCTCTTCGAGAACGCGTTCCAGGCGCCGCGCAGCCTGCGGGGCAACCTGCAGTGGAGCGGGCCGGTGCTCGACAACCGCTTCATGGTGACGGTGGACGCGACCTACTCGCGCAACCAGCACCAGCAGAGCCTCGTGGACCTGAACTTCGCGCCGACGTCGCGCTTCTCGCTGGCGGACGAGGGGAACCGCCCCGTCTACACGAACGCGTCGAGCATCGTGCCGGCCACCGGGCAGGTGGCGTCGCGCGACTCGCGCGTCTCCAACGCCTTCATGCGCGTGAACGAGCTGCGCTCCGATCTCGCGAGCGAGAGCCGGCAGCTCCGCCTCGGCCTGTCGCCGATGCGCTTCAGCACGAAGTTCAGCTGGAACCTGTCGTACGTGTACTCCAACGTGCGCGAACAGGTGCGCGGCTTCACCGGCACGACGACGGGGAACCCGTTCGACGTCGAGTGGACGCGCTCCGGCTTCGACAGCCGGCACCAGATCCAGTACTCGCTCGGCTACAACTTCTTCGACGCGGTGCGGGTGAACTGGTTCGGCTCGTTCCGCTCCGGCAACCCCTACACCCCGCTCGTCGCGGGCGACGTGAACGGCGACGGCTGGGCGAACGACCGCGCCTTCATCTTCGACCCCGCGCGTGCGAGCGGCGACCCGTCGGTCGCGTCGGCGATCCGGACGCTGCTCGCCACCGGCTCCAAGGGGGCGCGCGAGTGTCTCGCCGCGCAGCTCGGCTCGGTCGCCGCGCGCAACTCCTGTCAGGGGCCCTGGTCGCAGACGGCGAACCTCAGCATCTCCTTCAACCCGACGAAGGTGCGGCTGCCGCAGCGCGCCTCGCTCTCGCTGAACGTGAGCAACCCGCTGGGCGCGGCCGACATGCTCCTGCACGGCACCAACAACCTGCGCGGGTGGGGGCAGATGCCGTCGATCGACAACGCGCTCCTCTACGTGCGCGGGTTCGACCCGGTCGCCCGGCGGTACACGTACGACGTGAACGAGCGCTTCGGCAGCACGCGCGTCCAGAACAGCGCCTTCCGCATGCCGGTGGCGCTCACCGCGATGCTCCGCTTCGACGTGGGACCGGCGCGCGAGCGGCAGCTCCTCACGCAGCAGCTCGACCGCGGGCGCCGGACGCGCGGCACGAAGGCGCCGGAGCCGATGCTGCGCGCCATGTACGCGGGCGGCGGCATCCTCAACCCGATGGCGACGATCCTCCGCCAGCAGGACAGCCTGCAGCTCTCGGCGGTGCAGGCCGACAGCATCGCCTCGATGAACCGGCGCTACACGATCAAGCTCGATTCGATCTGGGCGCCGCTGACCAAGGAGTTCGCGAACCTGCCGGACAACTACGATCACGACGAGATCTACGAGCGCTATCGCTCCGCGCGCGAGTCGAGCGTCGATCTCCTCCGGAGCGTCGCGCCGACGGTGAAGGAACTCCTCACGCCGGAGCAGCGCCGCAAGCTCCCGGCCGCGGTGGCGAGCCATCTCGAGCCGCGCTACCTCGCGCAGATCCGCAGCGGCACGAGCGGCTTCGGCGGGTCGGGGGTGTTCATGGGTGCGGGCGGCGCGATGGTCGCGACCGAGCAGGTGATCGTCGGCGGCGGCGGTGGTGGCATGCAGGTGATCATTCGCCAGTGAGACTTTCAACCCCGAGTCACATGTCATTCGTCAGAGTCACGACCGTCCTCGCCACCCCCCTCGCGCTCGCGGCGCCGCTGGCCGCGCAGACGCTGCCGCCGGTGCGTGCGCTCGGCGCCGTCACCGCCACCTCCAGCGAGAGCTTCCTCGCGCCGGCGGTCGGCGTCCGCGCCCTGCCTGGAGGGAAGGTCCTCGTGCACGACCAGATGGGGCGCCGCGTCGTCCTGCTCGACGACGCGCTGGCGAACCCGCAGGTCGTCGCCGACACGACGCCGGCGACCGGCAACGCGTACAGCGGACGCATCGCCGGGCTCCTCCCCTACAAGGGCGACTCGAGCCTCTTCGTCGATCCGCAGTCGCTGTCGATGCTCGTGATCGACCCGGTGGGGAAGGTGGGGCGCGTGATGAGCGTGCCGCGCAGCCAGGACGCGATGGCGTTCGTGGGGCTGCAGGGGAATCCGGGGATCGACGCGAACGGTCGCATCGTCTACCGCGCCGCGCCGAGCTTCCGCTTCTCCGGCCCGCCGGGCGCCGGCGGCGCCCCGCCGGTCCCGGAGATGCCCGACTCGGCGGCGATCGTCCGCATCGATCTCGCGACCCGCGCGCTCGACACGCTCGGCTGGATCAAGACGCCGAAGATCAAGATGAACATCGTCCGGGAGGAGAATCGCGTCTCGATGACCTCCGAGGTCAACCCGCTGCCGGTGGTGGACGACTGGGCCGTGCTCTCGGATGGGACGATCGCCTTCGTGCGCGGCCGCGACTATCACGTGGACTTCGTCGATCCCGACGGCAGCACGCGCACGGCGGCGAAGATCCCGTTCGAGTGGCAGCGCCTCACCGACGAGCAGAAGGTCGCGTTCATCGACAGCGTCAAGGTGGTGCGCGAGCGGCAGATGGCCGAGGCGCGCGCGAACGCCCCGGTGAACGCGACGGCGGGCAGCGCGCCGGTGCAGGTGGAAGGCGGGATGCGCTTCGAGATGCGCACGATGGGCGCGCCGGGAGGAAACTCCCCCGCGCCGCGGCCGGGCGCGCCGGGCGAGACGCGCATCATGGGGCCGGGCGGGATGGGCGCCAACCTCAACTTCGTCCCGCCGAGCGAGCTCCCCGACTACCGCCCCGCCTTCTTCCAGGGGCAGGTGCGCGCCGACGCCGAGGGGCGGCTCTGGGTGCGCACGACGAACTACAAGGACGGCGGCTCGATCTACGACGTGATCGACCGCAAGGGCGAACTAGTGGACCGCGTCGCCGTCCCCGCCGGCCGCTCGATCGCCGGCTTCGGCAGCGAGGGCGCCGTCTACCTCGTCTCGCGCGACGGGACGAAGACGGTGTTGGAGCGGGCGAGCGTGAAGTGAGGGAGGCGGAGGGACGGTTTCACGGTTTGACGGCAGGGCCGTCAAACCGTGAAACCGCCGCCCGAACCGCCCCCTACTTCCACCCCAGCACCCGCTCCATCGCCACGTCGCGACCGCTCGCCCACTCCGCGAAGGTCGTCTCGACGGGGACGTCGACCTCGAACGCCCGCAGCGAGAGGTCGCGCACGATCGGGCGGCCGGCGGGGGTGGGGGCGTCGGAGTAGGAGTGGTAGCGGTCGGCGAAGTGCACGGTGAGCTTCGAGTGCGGGAGCAGGATGTTCCCGCCTTCCGACCAGTAGTCGAGGCGATCGCCGAACGGCTCGCCGACGACGATCAACCCCTTCGCGCGCTCGCGCAGCAGCGCCACCGGGTACTGGCCCGCGCTGAAGGTCGCGCGGCCGGTGATCGCGAAGAGCCGGCCGCGCTCCTGCGCCAGTGGCAGCGCGGCGAGGGCGCGGAAGAGCGGCTCGGCGAGGTCGAGGTTGCCGCCGGTGTTGAAGCGCACGTCGAGGACCACGCGCTGCGGGGCGCGTGCGGCGATCTCGCGCAGCAGCCGCTCGCCGAACGCGCGCGTCGTCTCCCCGCCCGGCTGATCCTGCGACCGCGCGTAGTTCACGTAGAGGGTGCGCGAGCCGGGGAGCCACTCGGTCCAGTAGTTGTCGGTCGGACGACGCAGGTAGAGGGGGAGCGATGCCGTGTCGGCGGCGAGCACGCTGAGCCACGCCCCCCCGCGGCCCGGATGCAGCGGCCCCATGTCCCACCATGCCTCGGTCGGATCGCTCGTGCGCTCGAGCGGCATCGGTACGAGCGTGTCCACGATCGTGCGCCCGTCGCGACCGACCGCGCGCACGGGGACGCCGTCGCCGGCGCCGGCGCCGAGGAGCCCGAGTCCGCGCAGCAGCTCGGGGCTCGTCATCGTGTAGGTGGACATGTAGCGCGCCCAGCTCTCGTTGCCGGCGTAGAGCGGCCGCACCCGCTGCGCCACCTCGGCGACGGGGCGGCCGGCGATGTGGGTGAGGCGCGCGCCGAGCAGTGCGCGCGTCTCCTCCTTCGCCCGCACGACGCGCAGCTCGGAGCCGAACCACCAGACGCGGACCGGGAGCCGCCGCACGACGGTGCGGTTGCGCACGAGGTAGAGACGGGTGTGCGCGTTGTCGCTGCTCGCGATCGCCGCGGCGAGCCGTACGATCAGCTGCTCGTCGGTGAGCGCGTCCACCGAGTCGCGGAGCGCACGCACGCGCGCGTCGACGGCGGCACGCGCGGCAGGCGCGAAGCTGCTGTCCTTCGCGAGAAAGACGGTGAGGACGGTGTCGAGATCCTCTCGCCAGGCGCGGAGGCGGGCAGTGTCCTGCGCGGCGAGCGGATGCGCGCCGAGCGAGGCGGCGAGGAGGAGGGCGAATCGAATCACGAGCGACTCCGGCAGGGGGGCTCGTAGTGGGACAGCGGGGACGGGGACATGGTTTGGGGCGAGCGGTGGCTGGGGGCGTGGTGTCACCCCGCAGCCGCGCAGCGGCGGTCGGGGCCAGGTGGCGAGACGCGGAGCGGGGTCGCACGCATCGCTCGGATTCCAGGAGTCGCGGCCCGGCCCCCGACCCGTCGATGGCGCTCCGGTCAGGATAGTGGCTTCGCCATTGGCCACCGCCCCCAACCCCCGGCCCCCGTCTACATTCCTTCCATGCGTCGCCTTCGCGCCCATCGCGTCCTCGCCGCGATCCGGACTGCCAGCTCCTGCCCCGTCGTCGTCGGCACCGACGACGGGACGCGGTTCGTGAAGCTGCGCGGCGCGGCGCAGGGGACGGCAGCGCTCGTCGCCGAGGTGATCGTGGCCGAGCTGGCCGAGCAGCTGGGGCTGCGCGTGCCGGCGCGGAGCCTCGTCACGATGGACGAGGACACGCCCACCGACGATCGCAACGACGAGCTGGCGGATCTGCTCCGGTTCAGTCACGGCGTGAACCTCGCCTTCGACTGGCTCGAGGGGGCGCGCGACTTCCGGAGCGACGAGACCGCGACCGTCCCCGAGGAGGAGGCGAGCATCGTGCGCTGGCTCGACGCCTTCGTCGTCAACCCCGACCGGACGGCGCGGAACCCGAACCTGCTCGTCTGGCGCGGCCAGCGCTGGCTCATCGACCATGGCGCCTCGCTCGGCTTCCAGTACGACTGGCGTGCGATCGACGAGAACAGCCCGCGGCGCGTCTACGCCTTCCGCCAACCCCATCTCTTCGCCGCGCGCGCGACGCTGGTCGGGGAGCTGGACGAGCTGCTCGCCGCGATGCTGACGCGCGAGAGCCTGCAGCACGCCGCCGACCAGGTCCCCGACGAGTTCCTGCTCCCGCTGCTCCCGCCCGGCGCCGACGCCGAGGCGGTGCGCCGGCGCCGCGCCGCCTACGCCGCCTATCTCTGGAAGCGGCTGGCCGCGCCGCGCCCGTGGGTGGAGGCGCTGCGCGCGTGAGCCTCGCGCCGCTCGTGCCCCACGATCCGCTGTGGGCCGCCGAGTTCGAGGCGGAGGCGGCGCGCATCGAGCGCGTGTGCGACGACCTCGAGATCCGGCTCGAGCACGTGGGGAGCACGGCGATCCCCGGTGTCGCGGCGAAGCCCATCATCGACATCCTCGCCGGCGTCCCCGCCCGCGCGCCGCGGCGCGACTACGTCACGGCGATCAAGGGGATCGGCTACGAGCACCTCGGTGCGCACGGCGTGCCGGGGCGCGACTACTTCCGGCGCGGGTCGCCGCGGTCGCATCATGTCCATCTGGTGAGCTGGTCGAGCGCGTTCTGGCGCGAGCAGCTCGCCTTCCGCGACTGGCTGCGCGCGCACCCGGAGACGGCGGCGGAGTACGACGCGCTCAAACGCGAGCTCGCGCGTCGCCACGCCGACGACCGGAAGCGCTATCAGGAAGAGAAGGGGCCGTTCATCCGGAGCGTGGTACGCCGCGCGCTCGCGGAGACGGAGTGACGCCGCGAACGTTCGCCGGAGGAGCCGGATGAGGAGATCGACGAGGACGACCATGAAGATCGCGACGCTCGTCGCGCTGACCGCGCTCGGTGCCGCGCCGGGATGCCGACCGTCGGGCGCGCCGTCCGTCGTGCCGTCGGGGAGCCCGATCGATCCGGAGCTCGCGCGCGGGATCGCCACCGCCGACTCGCTGGTCGCGGCCGGCGTCGGCACCCTCTATCCCGGCGCGGTGCTGCTCGTGGCGAAGGACGGCCGCGTGGTGCACGAGCGCGCGTACGGATACTCGCAGCTCCTCGACGCGCAGGGGAACCGGCTCGCGTCGCCGCCGCCGATGCGCACGACGACGCTGTTCGACCTCGCGTCGGTCACCAAGGTCGCGGCGACGACGATGTCGCTGATGCTCCTCGTCGATCGCGGGCAGGTGGAGCTCGACGCGCCGGTGTGGCGCTATCTCCCCGACTTCCGCGGCGCGCACCTCGACAGCATCACCGTGCGCCACCTGCTGCAGCATGCGTCGGGGCTCGTGCAGTGGCAGCCGATCTACTATCAGGCGCGCACCGCCGCCGAGGCGTACGAGGCGATCCGGCGAATGCCGCTCGGGTGGGGTGTCGGCGAGGGGCGGCACTACAGCGATCTCGGCTTCATGCTCCTCGGCTACATCGTCGAGCGGGTGAGCGGGATGCCGCTCGACCGCTTCGCGCAGCGCGAGCTGTTCGACCCGCTCGCGCTGCGCTCGACCACCTTCGCGCCGCGTGCGCGGGGGGTCACCGACGTCGCCGCGACCGAGACGGGGAACGCGTACGAGCGGCAGATGGTCTACGATCCGAACTTCGGCTACGACTACGCGGGCGATCCCGAGGGGTGGGACGGCTGGCGCAGCGGCGTGACGCGCGGCGAGACGAACGACGGGAACGCCTTCTACGCCCACGGCGGCTTCGCGGGGCACGCGGGGCTCTTCTCCACCGCCGCCGACCTGCGCGTGCTGCTCCAGCTCCTGCTCGACCGCGGCACCGCGCGGGGGCGCCGCCTCGTCGGCGCCGGCGTCGTCGATCGCTTCCTCACCCGCGACCGCTACGGCCACTACCTCGGCTGGCAGTACCCGGCCGACATGCCCGAGGGGAGCTTCGCCCACACCGGCTTCACCGGCACGTACGTGCTCGGCGTGCCGTCGCGCGGCCTGGCCGTCGTGCTGCTGACCAACCGGCAGAACATGGGTCGCAACGCGCGCGGCTTCTTCCCGGACCTGGGACCGTTGCAGCGGGCGGTGGGACGGGCAGTAGGGGCTAGGGGCTAGGGATGGGTGTCAGGTGCTCGGTGTCAGGGAACACCCTCGGGAGGCTCCCACTCCCTCCCCGAGCGCAGCGAGGGGTCCACTCCACCCGGAGTAGACCCCTCGTCGTGTTTCCCGGCACTCGGACGTGCAGTCCCGAGCCCCCAGCCCCCAGCCCCCAGCCCCCAACCCCCAACCCCCAACCCCCCGCTGGCGACGACCGCCCCGCCGCCACATGCTAATGCGCGCGCAGGCCCCCCTCGTACCGAGCCGGAGGTCGTCATGCCGACTGCCCCTCATCGCACGCCGCCGACGGCCACCGCCGTCTGGCCCTCGCTCACCGCTGCGACGCCGGCCACGCGCGACACGCGACTCACGGGGATCGACGTCGTCCGCGGCCTCGTGATGGTGCTGATGGCGATCGACCACGTGCGCGTCTACTCCGGCGTGCCGGCGGGCGGGCCGACGCTGGACGTCTTCTTCACGCGTTGGGTCACGCACTTCTGCGCCCCGCTGTTCGTGTTCCTCGCCGGCACCTCGGCGTATCTGCGTGCCGCCGCGCGCGAGGCGACGCCGGGGGCGCAGGCGCGGTATCTCGTGACGCGCGGCCTCCTCCTCGTCGCGCTCGAGCTCACGATCGTGAAGGCCGGCTGGACCTTCGCGCTCGACTACGGGAGCACGCTCGGCGGCGTGCTGTGGATGCTCGGCTGGTGCATGGTGCTGCTCGCGGCGATGGTGCGCGTCTCGCCGGTCGTGATCGGAGTCGCCGGCGTCGCCATCATGGCCCTGCAGTCGCTGCTGCACCTCGCGGCGAACGCGACGCCCACGCTCGCCCCCGCGTGGAGCCTCCTCTATCTCGGCGGACCCGTGTCGCTCGGCGATGGCGGGCCGACGCTCTTCGTCCTCTACACGATCGTGCCGTGGCTCGGCGTCATGATGGCCGGCTACGGATTCGGCGTCGTCATGCGGCGCGATCCCGCCGCCCGCCGGCGCTGGTGTCTGCGCGTCGGCGCGTTCGCGACCGCGCTCTTCCTCATCGTCGGCACGATCGCCGCGATGCGCGCCTCGGCCGCGGACAGCCCGTTCGTCATGCGGCTGCTGGATCAGAACAAGTATCGCGACTCGCAGCTCTTCCTGCTGATGACGCTCGGGCCGTCGCTCGTGCTGCTGGCGCTCGTGGACTCGGCCCGCGGCCCCGTTGCACGCTGGCTCCAGACGTTCGGGCGGGTGCCGCTGTTCTACTACGTGCTGCACATCCCGCTCATCCACCTGCTCGCGCTGGGCGTGTGGTACCTGCGAGACGGGACGGCGCACCGCGACTGGTTCTTCCTCGCGCCCTTCGTGGAGGTCCCCGAAGGTTCGCGCTGGAGCCTCTGGCTCCTCTACCTGGTGTTCGTGCTCACCGTGATGCTGCTCTATCCGGCGTGCCGGTGGTGGGGCGCGCGGAAGGTGCGTGCGACGTGAGCTGTTCGCTGCCGGTAGAGCCCCGTCCGCCCCGGGGAGGGACGGGAGGCGGGTCGCGAGACGCCTCACCGCGAGCGGGATGCTGGACGGCGCGGGTCGCCGGGCGTAGGATCTGGCATCCATTCCCCACCCAGCCGGGCTTCTTGACCCCGAGGGTCCCCATGCGCGCCATCGTCGCACTGACCGTCTCCGCCCTCACCGCCGTGGTCGCGGGGTGCTCCGCGTCGTCGTCGAAAGTCACGCCGCCGGCCACGGTGGCGACGATGTCGACGCGCATCGAAGGGATGAGCACCGCGAACCTGCGCACGGTGACGGTGAACGACTCCCGGACGCTCACGCTGCTGCATCCGATCGCCAAGGTCTGGGCGGTCATGCCGCTCGCCTTCGACTCGCTGGGGATCCCCGTCAACCAGATCGACCCGGCGAACTACGTGATCGGCGCGTCGTCGGTGCGGGTGCGCCGGAGCCTCCGCAAGGTGCCGCTGAGCCGCTACATCGACTGCGGGAGCATGGCGGGCGGCCCGAGCGCGGACACGTACGAGATCAACCTCACGCTGCTCACGACGCTCAAGGCGACCGAGACGGGATCGGTCGCGTTCACGCAGCTCGAGGCGCTCGGTCGCTCGGAGAGCCTGCGCGGCGACTGGATCCGCTGCAGCTCGAACGGAACGCTCGAGCGAAAGCTCGCGGACGTGATCCAGGCGTCGTTGCGCTAGCGATCGCGGCGCGCGACGGGGCCGCCTGCTGGTGCCCATCCGGGGCGTCGGCTATCGTGAGCAGATGCGTCTCTCCCTGCTCCTCGCCCTCGCGGCGCACGCCGGCGTCGCCGCCGCGCAGACCGCGCCGATCGACACTGCCGTCGCGCTCACCGTCACCCTCGATCGATCGGACTGGCGCTACCACGCCGGCGACACGGCGCGCTTCCGCGTCGCGCTCGCGCGCGGCGGCAAGCCGATCGCCGGTGCGCGGGTGCAGGTCACCCTCGGTCCGGTGCGCATGCCGGCGCAGCGCGTGGACACGCTCGATCTCTCGTCGGGCTCGGCGACCGTCGTCGCCACGAGCCGCACGCCGGACTTCATCCGCCTCACCGCGCGCTACCGCCTCGCCGACACGACGCTGACGGAGCTCGCGACGGCGGGGTTCGATCCCGAACGGCTCCGGAGCCCGATCGACGCGCCGAGCGACCTGATGGCGTTCTGGAACCGTGCGATCGCCGACGCGCGCCGTGTGCCGCTCGACGCGAGGATGACGCGCATCGCGCAGTGGTCCACGCCGGAGGTGGACGTCTATCACGTGAACTTCCAGAACCACCGCGCGGGGAGCCGGCTGTACGGCATCCTCTCCATGCCGTCGAAGCCCGGCAAGTACCCGGCGATGCTCGTCGTCCCCGGCGCGGGGGTGCGCCCGTACTTCCCGAGTGTCGCCACCGCGCGGCGCGGCGTCATCCACCTCGCCATCGGCATCCACGGCATCCCGGTCGATCGCGATTCGCTGCTCTACAACGAGCTGCGCGCCACGGCGCTCCAGCGCTACTACACGTACAACCTCGACGACCGGGACGAGTACTACTACAAGCGCGTCTACGTCGGCGCGGTGCGGGCCGGCGACTTCATCTTCTCCCTCCCCCAGTTCGACGGCACCAACTACGTCGTGCAGGGGGGGAGCCAGGGGGGCGGGCTGTCGATCGTGACGGCGGTGCTCGATCCGCGCGTCAAGGCGATCGCGGCCAGCTATCCAGCGATGAGCGACCAGCTCGGCTACCGGCAGGGGCGCGCCGGCGGGTGGCCGCACCTCTTCCAGGACTCGACGCGCATGAGCGCGCTCCCCGAGAAGCTGGCGACGATCGCCTACTACGACGTCGTCAACTTCGCCCGCCTGCTCCGCGTCCCCGGGATCTACGCCTGGGGGTACAACGACAACGTCGTCCCCCCCACCGCCTCCTGGGCCACCTGGAACGCCATCACCGCCCCCAAGGAGTCGGTGATCGTCCCCGAGACCGCCCACAACCGCGTGAAGTCGCAGACCGACCGGATGGACGCATGGCTGCTGGAGAGGCTGGGGGTGCGGTGAACGGCAGCTCGAGAGCTTGACAGCTTGACAGGTTGACGGCTTGGGAGGAGAGTGACTGTCGAAGGACGAGAACGGCACGATCGGCTGTGAAGCTGTCACGCAGTCAAGCTCGCTCACTCTGCCCGGCCCCCATGCCCGACTTCCTCCTCGTCCCGCTCGTCCTCCTCGTCGCCTACGTGGCGTCGAGCATCCGCGTGCTCAACCAGTACGAGCGCGGCGTCACCTTCTTTCTCGGGAAGTTCACCGGCACGCGGGGACCGGGGCTCGCCTTCATCCCGACCTTTCTCGCGCGGATGAAGCGCGTGTCGATGCGCATCATCGCGCTCGACATCCCGCCGCAGGACGTCATCACGCGCGACAACATCTCGGTGAAGGTGAACGCGGTGCTCTACTTCCGCGTCTCCGACCCGGCGCTCGCCGTGCTCGAGATCGACGACTACCTGTTCGCGACCAGCCAGCTCGCGCAGACGACGCTGCTCTCCGTGCTCGGCCAGGTGGAGCTGGACGAGCTGCTCGCCGATCGCCGCAAGGTCAACGACCTGCTGCGTGAGATCATCGACGAGCGCACCGATCTCTGGGGGATCGAGGTGTCGGCGGTCGAGATCAAGGACGTGCAGCTCCCCGATGGGATGCGCCGCGCGATCGCGCGGCAGGCGGAGGCGGAGCGCGAGCGGCGCGCGAAGGTGATCAACGCGCAGGGCGAGCTGCAGGCGTCGGAGACGCTGGCCGAGGCGGCGCGGATGCTCCAGAGCCAGCCGGCGTCGATCCAGCTGCGCTACCTTCAGACGGTCACCGAGATCGCCGCCGAGAACAACTCGACGACGATCTTCCCGCTGCCGCTGGAGATCCTGCGGCCGTTCATCGAGCGCGCGGCGTCGGCGGTCGCGGCCGCGCCGGGGAGTGCGCTCCCCTCGGCGGAGCGTGCGCCGGCGGTCGGCGCGGGGACGCCCGATGCGACGCTGCCGCACGTCCGCGCCGGCGAGGCGCCGGCGCAGCATCGGGGCGAGTAGCGCGTCGGCCGCGGCCGCAGCGCGGCGGCGGGCACGGGAGGGCAGGCGCGGGACGGGCGGACGATGAGTCTGGCGGGTGCAGCTGACATCCTCTCACACGTGAGGTGCGGCATGGCCACGGTGCAGGAGCTCGAGATCCGCTGCGGGACCTGTGGGTACTGGATGCCCGCTGCCGCTCCCGATCCGACGGTGGACGCGTCGACGATGATCGGCCACGTCGTGCAGTGTCGCAAATGTCTGCAGCGCACGTCGGCCGGGCCGGAGAACATGCGCGTCAAGGTGAACGGTGGGTACGTGCACTGGTCACGAGCGCTGTCGTGACGGCCGTGCAGCGTGACGAGATCGAGGCGGGGCTGGTCGTCCGCCTCGACACCGAGGTGCTGCGCGCCGCCGGCGGCAGCCGCACGAACGCGACGCGCTCCGACGCCGAGGATCGCGCGGTGCGCGGGACGCACGACTTCCTCGTGCTCGCGGTCGATCCGTCCGCGGCGACGGTGCTCGCCGTGCCGCTCTTTCCGAAGACGGCGCCGGGCAGCTCGCCGCTCGACCAGCGCAAGCGAGCGGGCGACGTCGACGGCTGGCTCGCCGCCCCTGCCTTCTACTCGCACTGGCAGCACTGGCGCATCCCGATCGACGCCGTGATCGCGGCCTCCGCCGCCGATCCGGGAACGCCGGGCACGCGCCGCCGGTTCGCCGTCAGCGACCGCGACGCGCTGCAGGATGCCGCCAACTGGGCGACGCGGAACCGGAACGCGTTCCGGGAGGCGTGAGGGATGCGCCGCGGGAGAATCGGATGACGACGAACGCCCCGCCTCCCGAGTCCCGAGCCCCGAGTCCCTAGCGCGTCACCCGGATTGGCACCGGCTGCGGCAGCGCCACGATCTCCTTCTTCGTCCGGTTCGCCTTCGCGCGGGTGAAGAAGGCCTCGTGCTCCGGAACGCCGGCGCTCTCCATCAGCTGGCGTGCGAGCCGCTCGATGTCCGCGTTGCGCATGCGGATCGAGCCGTGCGAGGTGGCGGTGCCGATGGACGAGGGTTGGTTGGTGCCGTGGATCGAGCGCGGCGGGTCGTAGACGAGCTGCAGGCGCCCGAGCGGATTCTTCGGGTCGCCGCTCGCGCGCGGCTCGCGCTCCTCTGCCCACGACTCGTCCGGCGGGATCCAGTCCGGGTTGAACACGACCTGCGTGATCCGCCATTCGCCCGTCTGCGTGGGCCACGTCGTCGAGCCCACCGCGACGTCGAAGCTCGTCGCGGTGTCGGCGCCGCGCAGCAGGTGCAACCGCCGCGACGAGAGGTCCACCTCCACCCGCAGCGCGGCGGTCGAGGCGGCGCTGTCGCTGGCCGCCGCGGTCGGGCCGGTGGTCAGCGGCGTCTCTCCCGAGGGCGGGGTCACCGCGGGCGCGTTGGTCGTCGTGGTGCCGGAGCCGTTGGCCGGGTGCCCCTGGTCGGAGGGCTTGCAGGCCCCGGCGACGAGGGCGAGGATTGCGAGCGCAGCCGTGAATCGGCGCGTCGTGTTCGAATCGGGCATCTGATCGGTTCCACTCGCGTCGTGGGTCGGGGTCGCAGCAAGGCAAATGTCGTGCGTGCCGACGGCGCGGCGCCGTGCGTCCCGCGTGTCCCGCCCCTATCTTGTCCGCCATGACCGACGATCTCGTCGTCCTCCGCACGTACTCGAACGAGGCCGAGGCGAATCTGGCCGCGGCCGTGCTCGAGGCGAACAACATCCCCTCGCGCGTCGTCGCCGACACGGCGGGCGGCGCGATCCCCGCGATCGCCATCGTCTTTCCCGTGCGCCTCTTCGTGCGGGCCGGCGACGCCGACCTGGCGCGCGAGCTGCTCGACGTCCCGGTGGACGAGAGCGACGAGGAGATCGAGTCGGACTGACCGATGCACGTTCTCGTCGTCGAGCACTTCCGGAATGGCGACGCGCGCCCGGTCTACGAGCGGTTCCGCGCCGAGGGGCGGCTCGCGCCCGACGCGCTGCGCTACGTCGGCAGCTGGGTGACGACGGACCTGCGTCGCTGCGATCAGGTGATGGAGTGCGACGATCGGTCGCCGCTCGAGGCGTGGATGGACCGCTGGCGCGATCTCGTCGACTTCGAAGTGATCCCGGTGCTCACCTCGAGCGATGCCGCCGCCGAGGTGTTCGTGCGTGCGGACGCGACCCCGCCGGCGTGAGGGAGAACGACATGGACGGAACGCAGCCGTGGAAGGACCCCGAGCATCTCTGGCACACGCGCGGGCTCGAGACCGCCGAGCGCATCGTGCTCCAGCAGCAGCAGATCGCGGCGCTCGACCGCGCGATCACGAGCCTGCTCGCGCAGCCCGAGATGCCGATGCAGTACCAGCGCGTGGAAGGGTGGACGACGGGGGAGATCCTGGCCTACATGATCGCGCGCGGCCTCGACGAGGAGCGGGTCCGCGGCGGTGTGCCGACGGAGACGTGAGTCGTCCGTCGCGCTGCGCTCCGTCGCGATGACGCGAGCGGTCGTCCTCCGGCTCTGTCGTGCGCTGCTCGTCGTGAGCGCGGTGCTCCTCCTCGCGCTCGCGGGCGTGGTGCTCGTCGCCGGCGTGGCGGACGGGCGGGAGATCGCGTCCGCCTCGAGTCAGTTCCTGCGGCGCGAGGTGATGCTGATGCTCGCGACGCCGGCGGTCACCCTCGCGGCGCTCCGGGCGCGGGGGAGCGCCGCCGCGCCGCTGCGGTTCGCGGCGGTCGCGCTCGGGCTCGCGGTGCTGCTGCGCGGGGTGCGGCTCGGCGCCGGCGCGCCGGGACTCGCGCTCGGCGCGGTGGCCGTCGGCGCCGTGCTGGTGCTGGCCTGCCTGGGGATCGAGGTCGCGTCGCGCGAACGCTGACGGCGGGCGCCGGCGAGGCGCCCGCCGTCAGCGCGTGACGCTCACGTGTCGATGTCGGTGGCGTAGTTGATGACCTTCCCCGCCAGCCCGTAGCGCACCGCCGACTCCGCGTCGAGCCAGAAGTTGCGCTGCGTGTCCTCCTCGATCCGCTCGAGCGGCTGTCCGGTCGCCCGCGAGAAGATGCGGTTGAGTCGCTCGCGCATGCGCAGGATCTCGCGCGCCTCGATGTCGATGTCGGCCGCCGTTCCGCCCGCGCCGCCCGCCGGCTGGTGCAGCAGGAAGCGGGTGTTCGGGAGGCAGTAGCGCCGCTCGCGCGGCACGGAGACGTAGATCAGCGCCCCCGCGCTCGCGACCCAGCCGGTGCCGATCATGCGGATCGGCGCGGCGACGAAGCGGATCATGTCGTGGATCGTGTCCCCCGCCTCCACGTGCCCGCCCTGCGAGTTCACGAACACGGTGATCGGGTCGTTCGACTCCGCCGTCATCGCGACGAGCTGCCCCATCACGCTCTCGGCGACCTTCTGCGAGATCTCGCCGCTGATGATGATCGTCCGCGCGCGGAGAAGGCGTTCGCCGAGCGGGCTCACCTGCGCGACGGTCACGGGTTCGTTCTTGGGCGCCGAGCGCTGTGGCATGTCGTCCTCGTCCTCGTCGTCGTAGGGCATCGATCGTCCTCGGCAGTGCGTGAATGTCCCCGCGCGTCACGCCGGCGCGTGCCCGAGCGCCGCGCGGGGACAGCAGCAAGCTAGAAGGCAGGGTGCGCGCGGGACAACCGATCGAACGGACGGGTGCCGCCGTGCCGGCGCGCCCCCCATCTTGCGACGGATGAGCTCCGTCGCGCTCGCCACCGCCGCCGATCTCCCGCCGCTGCGCCGCCTGCTCCACGACTGCGCCGCGCACCTCGGCGCGCAGGGGTACCGCAACTGGCTCGGCTTCGACGTCGCCGCGTCGCTGGCGCGCGACATGGCGGAGCGGGAGGTCTGGCTGCTGCGCGAGGAGGAGCGTCTCGTCGGCACCTGGACCGTCGGGACGACGCCGATGCGCGACTATCCGCCGGGGTTCTGGCCCGAGGACGGGCGGCGCGCCCTCTATCTCAACCGCCTCGCCGTCGTCCCGGCGGCGCAGCAGCGCGGCCTCGGCGCACGGTGCATGGCCGTCGCCGAAGCGCAGGCCCGCGAGCACGGGATCGACGCGATCCGGCTCGACTACCTGAGCGCGAACCCGGCGCTGCGGCGCTTCTACGGGCGGCTGGGGTACGTACCGGTCGGGGAGGTGCCGCGCGGGGAGTGGGTGTTCACCGCGTGTGAGAAGCGGTTGGACGGCACGCATCCTCCGGCCTAGAGTAGAGCGATTCGCCCGTCACGGACTGCCTCATGGGATTCTCACTGCGTCGCTGGCGCCCGATCCACCTGCTCGGTTCCTGGGTGGCGTACTGGATCGTGCTCGCGGCCGTCACGCTCTCGCCGGCGATCGGCGCGATCCGGCGGCTCGCCAGCGCGCCCCGGAACACCGGCCAGGTCAGCTTCGGCGTCGGGGATGGACAGTTCGAGCTGACGGTGATCGAGGCCGGGAAGACGATCTTCGATGGCCGCGCGTCGCTGCTCGCCACGACGCTGCTGGTCGCGGGGCCGCCGCTCCTCAGCTGGCTTCTCTGGATGTGGACGCGCCCGAAGCGCGGGGAGCGTGCGCCCGCCGGTCCGGGAGCGCTTGGCGAGGGGGCGTGGCCGGGCGTGCCGCAGGATGCCGACCGCACGCGCTCCCACGAGCGCCGTCCGGAGCAGGAGTCGTGAGCGCGCGCCGCAAGACGAGCACGCGCGCGCTCAACCGCGCATTGCTCGCGCGCCAGCTCCTCCTCGAGCGCGTCGAGCTGCCGGTGGAGGACGCGCTCGGCCGGCTCGTCGCGCTGCAGGCGCAGCTCGCCCGCCCCCCGTTCGTCGCGCTGTGGACGCGGCTGCGCGGCTTCTCGCGCGACACGCTGCGCCGCGCCGCGCACGAACGCCGCGTCGTGCGGGCGACGATGATGCGCGGCACCATCCACCTGCTGCGCGCCGACGACTACCGGGCGATGCGCGGGCTCCTGCAGCCGGCCTTCGACGCCGGCGTGCGGTCGATTCTCAAGGAGTGGATCGACGGGGCCGATCTCGCCGCGGTCGATGCGGAGGCGCGCGCCTTCTTCGCCCGATCGCCATCGACCTTCGACGCCTTTCGCAAGCAGGTGAAGGCGGCGCGGCCGCACGAGAACGAGCGCGCCCCCGCCTACGCGGCGCGCATGCGCATCCCGCTCGTGCAGCTCCCCGCCGACGTCCCATGGGGGTGGTCGGCGACGGCGGCGTTCGCGCTCGCCGACGAGTGGCTCGGCGCGGCGATCGCGACGTCGGGGGGCGACGCGCGCGCGCTCGTGCGGCGCTATCTCGCCGCCTTCGGGCCGGCGACCGTCGCCGACGCGCAGTGCTGGACCGGCGTCCAGGGGCTGCGCGCCGTGTTCGCGGAGATGCAGGACGAGCTCGTCGAGCTCGAGGACGAGCGCGGGCGCGCGCTGTACGACCTCCCCGACGCGCCGCGCCCCGCGGAGGACGTGCCGGCGCCGGTGCGATTTCTCCCCGAGTTCGACAACGCCATCCTCGGCCACGAGGAGCGGTCGCGCATCGTGGACGACGCGCATCGCCCGCGCCTCGTGACGAGGAATCTCCAGGTGCCGGCGACGGTGCTGGTGGACGGGCGCGTGTGGGGGAGCTGGACGGTCACGAAGGCGCGCCGCACGGCGACGCTCGCCATCACCCCATTCGACAAGCTGCCGACGAAGACGCTGCGCGCCGAGCTGGAGGCCGAGGGAGAGGAGGTGCTGGGGTTCGTGGAACCCGAGGTGTCTACACGAGCGGTGCGCATCGAGCAGTGATGGTCCGACCCGTGCAAGCCTTCGCCACGAGCAACCACCGGAGCCCGAACATGTCCACCCGATCGCCGCGTCGCGTCGTCCCGCTCGTCCTGCTCGCCGCCCTGCTGACGACGCTCGGCGCCTGCGCCTCGGTCCATCCGCGCGTCTGGCAGAACGGCGAAGCGATGAGCACGAGCCGGGCTCACGCGCAGATGCTGATGGGCGACCGCAGCATCGCCACGCAGCGGGCGCTCTATTCCTCCGCCACGCCGCTCCGCTACTGGTACAGCGAGGCGCCGTACCGCCCCTTCGGCCGCTGGTAGGACGCAGCGCGGCGGTGGGGATCTGGAGCGTCGAGGGGTTCGCGAGCGACGAGGCGCTCGACTGGCTCGAGGGGCTGAACCCGGCCGACGGGCTCGACCCGGTCGCGCGCGAGCTCCACGCCGTCGCCGACGCGCCGGATCCGCACCTGACGAGTGCGCGTGCGGAGATCGCGCTCGCCGCCGCCGAGCTGGTCGCGGCGCTCGGCGGCGAGCCGCACGAGGCGCTCCCTCCCGCGGCGCGCCGGTGGGTCGACGCGCAGCGCCCCTGCCACGCCGACACGGGGCTCGGGATCGACACCCTCGTCGAGGCGACGCGCGCGCTCGACTTCGTGGTGACGAGCTCGCAGCTCGCCGAGCGGTGGAGCGGGCGCATGGACGAGCGCGCATGGCGCGGCGCCCTCGACGACCTACGGATGCGTCTGGCGAAGGCGGCGGGGGTGCCGAGGGTGGAGTGAACGGCGGATTGACGGTTTGATGGAACCGCTGTCATCCCGAGCGCAGGCGAGGGAGCTGCTGGTGGCGCCTTGCGAGCTTGACAGCGTGACAGAGGTGAGAGACGGCGTCGTGAGCGGAACGCTCTCCTGACGACGCCTCTTCTCACCTCTGTCAAACTGACAAACTGTCAAACCGTCAAACCGTCAAACCGCCGATCCGCCGTCCCAGCTGCCGCACCTTGAACGCCAGCGCGATGTGGACGACGCCGATGACGATCGAGTAGATGCCCAGCATCCAGAGGACGCTGAGCATCCCGATCGCCGGCCGGACGAGGAGGAGGACGCCGAAGAGGACGCTCACCACGCCGGCGACGGCGAGCCACACTTCGCCGTCGATCTCCCGCCGCAGCCGGATCGCCGCCATGCACTCGACCACGCCGGTCACGATCACCCAGAAGGCGATGTAGTAGAGCAGGACGAGCGCGGTGACGGCGGGGTTGCGGAAGGTGAGGATGCCGACCGCGATCCCCGCGAGGCCGCCGAGCAGCATCAGCCACCAGCGGTCGTTCTCCTTGCGTCCGCCGATCGCGGTGATGCCGGTGGCGATGCCGTCCACGAGCGCGAAGGCGCCGAACATGAGGACGAGCACCACCAGCGAGACGTCCGGCCGCAGGAGCACGACGATGCCGAACAGCACGGCGACCACCCCGCGGAAGAGGATGGCCCACCAGAAATGCTTCAGGACGTCCAGTAGCATCGGCGGCGCCCGTCAGCCGAGTGGGTTGACCGTCCACATCCGCGTCACCCCCATCGCGGGGAGCACGAGCCCCCAGATGATGAGGCTGAGCACCACCGCCATCAGCACGACCGCCACCCAGCCGAAGCCGCTCAGGTCGCGGAAGCCGCGCGGGATGTGATCGTCGCGATGCTCACCGTGCACGATCTCGTGCTCGTCGGTCGGGAGCACCTCGGCCAGCCATGCGTCCGCCCCGTGGTCCCCTTCGTTGGCGGAGTGCGGGGTGAAGACACCCAGCGTCGATTCGTCGCGTTCGGGGGGGCGGTCGTCGGCAGGATCCCTTGGAGCAGACACGAGCACCTCCATGGAGAGGGCCGTCGAAGTGCGGCCATCTGCACCATGCGTCCGATCGAGTGCCGACGCAATACGACGGAGGTACCACCGCGCCGAGCGAGATCGCGACCGACGATGGCGCACTGAACGGTCCGGAGTGCGAGGCGCTCTCGCGCCCCCGTCCCCGACTCCGCCGACGCTGGCCTTTCCCGGCACGGCAGGCGAGACTTCGCCTCGGACCGACGGGAGGATGGCGTGGCAGGGGAGGAAGGCGTCGCGGCGACGCTCGCGCGCATCACGGCGGCGTGGATGGAGCAGCGGTGGGACGAGTTGCGGGCCCGCTTCGATCCGCGCATGGTCATGGTGCAGCCGGGGTTCGGCGAGCGGCTCGAGGGGCGCGAGACGGTCGTCGCCAGCTATCGCGCGCTCGTGGAGCGCGCCGAGATCACCGACTACCGGGAGGAGTCTCCCGAGATCGACGTCTGGGAGACGACGGCGACGGCGGTCATCCGCTGGCGGCTGGCGTGGACCGACGCGCGCGGGCCGGGCCGACACTCCGGACGCGATCTGTTCGTACTGGCGTACGATTCCGACGAGGGCGAATGGCGCGCTCTCTGGCGGACGACGATTCTCGACCCGGCGCCGCGCGCCCTGGAGTGAGCCATGGAGATCTTGATCGACGGGATGCACCTCTCCCTGCGCGAGAAGTTGATCATCGTCGCCGGCGTGACGGCGACGGCGTCGCTGCTCGTGGGCTTCATCGGCGCGTGGATCGGCTCGTACTGGGGAGCGCGTCGCGCCGCCCGCAAGGCGATGCAGCAGGCGATGGCCCGTCCGACGGCGCCGGCGCACGGCGTGGCCGAGCTGGCCCAGTCGGTCGATGCGATGGCGCTCGAGGTAGAGCGGATCGCCGAAGCGCAGCGCTTCCTCGTCAAGCTGATGTCGGAGCGGGAAGCGGCGCACGTCGCGCTGCAGGCGCCCCCCGTCCCGCGCGCGGCGGGGACGGTCACGCCGCACTGAGCCGCCCATGCCGTCGAGCGAGGGCGCGCCCACCTCGCCGTCGCTCGACGGCGTCCTGGAGACGGCGCTCTACGTGCGGGACATGGCGCGGGCGCGCGCCTTCTACGTCGACGTGCTCGGCTGCACGCCCCTCCTGGACACGCCGCGGCTGCTCGCGCTGTCGGTGAACGACCGGAGCGTGCTCCTGCTCTTCCAATCGGGCGCGACGCTCGAGCCGCTGCCGACGCCGGGGGGCGTCGTTCCACCGCACGGGGCGAGCGGCGTCCAGCACCTCGCGTTCGCGATCGCGCGCGACCAGGTGGAGCCGTGGCGCGCGCGCCTCGAGGCCGCTGGCATCCCCATCGAGAGCCGCGTCGGCTGGCCACGCGGCGGCGAGAGCCTCTACCTCCGCGACCCGGACGGCCACTCGATCGAGCTGGCGACGCCCGGGCTGTGGGCGACGTACTGAGAGGGCGGAGGAACGACGGATTGACGGCAGGGTTGTCATCCCTCGCCTGCGCTCGGGATGACAACCCTGCCGTCAATCCGTCAAACGGTCAAACCGCCGTTCAAACCGCCTCACTCAACGATGCGAAGTTGAAGTCCCGCACCTTGAGGCTCGGCATCATCGTGCTCGCGCTCACCCGTTCGGCGCGGCCGATCTCCTCGATGCGGCTCAGCATCGAGAGCGGGCTCTCGTTCCAGCGGAAGTTGCGCAGCGGGCGCACGATCTTGCCGCGCTCGATCAGGAAGGTGCCGTCGCGCGTGAGGCCGGTGAAGCTGAGCGTGCGCTGGTCGAGGGCGCGGATGTACCAGTTGCGCGTCACGAGGACGCCGCGCTCGGTGCCGGCGATCAGCTCCTCGAGCGACTTCGTGCCGCCGGTCATCTTGAGCCCACCGCCGCCGCCACCACCGAAGCCGAAGCCGCCGCCGCCGCCGGCGGCGCTCTCCGGGAGCCCCTTCTTCTGTGCCCAGTAGCGCGAGTACGACAGCGTCTTGAGGATGCCGTTCTCGATCCACACCCGCCGCTTGGTCGGCAGCCCCTCGCCGTCGAACGGCTGGCCGCGCACGTCCGGATCGGCGGGGTCGGTGAACAGCGTCACCCGCTCGTCGGCGATCTTCTCGCCGAGCAGCGTCCCGCCCGGCGTGCCGCGCTTCGAGAACGGCGAGCGCCCTTCCTCCGCGGTGCGCGCGTTGAAGGCGCCGAGCAGGAGCGGGATGAGGTCGTTCACCGCCTGCGGCTCGAGGATCACCGAGTAGCGTCCCGGCTCGATCGCCTGCGGACGCTGCGACGCCACCGCCTTCTGCGCGGCGCGGCGGCCGAGCGCGGCGAGGTCGAGCTTCCCCCACTCGCGCGCGCCGTCGGAGGCCCAGCCGGAGCCGGTGCCGTCCGGCGTGCGCACCGTCGTCGAGATGTCGACGCTCGTCGACGAGTGGTACGCGAACAGCCCCTTGCTGTTGGCGATCGCCGTCGCCGGCATCGCGTTCGCCTCGAGAAAGCCGGCGACGAAGAGATCCTGCGTCGGGTCGACGGCGCGCGCCGCCGTGATCAGCCGGCTCACCGCCTCGGCGCGCGTCTCGGCGTGGAGCTCCGCCGTGCGCTGGTCGAACGCCTGGATCGCGGTGTACTGCTGCGGCCCGAGCTCGGGCATCAGCTCCGGATCGTCGGGGGAGAGCCGCGCCAGCCGCTCCGACAGGTCCACGGTGCGCTTGAGCGACTCGTCGTCGGTCACGTTCGTCGTTGCCGACGCCCGCTTCTTCCCGATCGTGCTGAGGATCGTGATGCTCAGATCCTCCCCGCTCCCCGACGTGGTGATCTCGCCGCCGGCGAAGCGCGTCTGGCCGGTCCAGCCGGTGCGGATGGAGACGCGCGCCTCGTCGGCCTTGCTGTAGGAGAGCACGCGCTTCGCGAGCGCCTCCATCTCGTCACGGGTATCGTATCGCATCGTCATCGGGTCACCCGGCGCGGCCGGTGTTGATGATGTTGACGTTCTTGAAGCGGGCCGCCGGACAGCCGTGGCTCACCGAGTTGCTCTGGCCGGGCTCCCCCTTGCCGTCGTTGAAGCTGCCGCCGAGGAAGTAGGTGCTCTTGCCGCCGAGCATGTCGAGCGAGGCCCAGAACGTCGGCGTCGTCGCCTGGTAGGCGACGTCCTTCAGCATCCCGACGATCTTGCCGCCGCGCACCTCCCAGTACGCCTGTCCGCCGAACTGGAAGTTGTAGCGCTGGTGATCGATCGAGTACGAGCCGCGGTTCGTGATGACGATCCCCTTGTCCGTCGCCGAGATGATGTCGTCGAGCGTGACGTCCCGCTCGTTCGGCAGGAGCGAGATGTTCGGCATCCGCTGGAAGGGGACGTCGCTCCAGCTCTGCGCGAACGAGCAGCCGTGCGAGCGCTGCACGCCGGTGAGCGGCGCGATCCACGCCGCCTGCTCGCGCGTCGTCTGATAGTCCTTGAAGATCCCCTTCTCGATGATCATCCAGTCGTCGGCGGGGACGCCCTCGTCGTCCCACGCCACGCGCGAGAGCGAGCCTTCCTGCACGCGGTCGGCGCGGATGTTCATCAGCTCACTGCCGAACTTGAGCTTGTTGATGACCTTGTCCGGCGGCGCGACGAAGCTCGTGCCGGCGTAGTTCGCCTCGTAGCCCATCGCGCGATCGAGCTCCGTGGGGTGTCCGACGCTCTCGTGGATCGTCAGCCAGAGGTTGCGCGGATCGAGGATCAGGTCGTAGCGCCCGACCTCGACGCTCCTCGCGCCCAGCTTCTCGGCGGCGCGCTCGGCCCACTTCGCGGCGTTCCCGGGGAGGTCGATCTCGAGGACGTACTCCCAGCCGGAGCCGCGCGGCGCGATCTCCTCGTTGTACTGCTGGAAGTCGCCGTCGCCGATCGCCGTCGCGCTGAAGTTCGGCGAGATGCGGTAGAAGGTCTGCGTGATGTAGGTGCCGTCGGTCGTCGCGAGCGTCTTCTCCTCGCGCAGCGAGGCGATGCTGGAGTTCGCGAAGCGGATCCCCTTCACCTTGAGCGCCGCCTCGTTCGCGGCGAGGAGGAGGGCGACCTTGTCCTCGATCGCGATGTTCATCGGATCGGTCTTGATCGGCGTCGTCCACGTCCCCTTCACCGCCTTGACCGGCGCGAGCACCACGGGGCGCTTCTGCGCCTTGCGCGCCGCGCGGGCGGTGCGTGCCGCCTCCTGCGCCACGCGGGCGATGTCGTCGCGCGTCACCCGGTTGGTGGAGGCGAACCCCCAGGCCCCGTCCACCAGCGCGCGGATGCCGACGCCGAAGCTCTCGGAGTCGTTGACGCCGGTGACCTGCCGCTCGCGCGTGCCGACCATCTGGCGCCGGTAGCGCCCGAAGCGCACGTCGGCGTACGAGGCGCCGGCGGCGCGCGCCGCGTCGAGCGCCGCGGCGGCCAGCATCTCGAGGTCGGGCTCCGACGAGGGGAGGACGAAGCGCTTCGTGAGCCGCTCCGCCGCCTGGGCGGGGCGGGCGACCGCGATGGCCGCCGTGGCCGTGCCGACGGTCTTGAGGAAGTCGCGACGATGCGTCATGGGGGAAGGGTGGGTGGAGGCGGGTGGCCCGAGCGAATGCGAGGGAGGGAGCGGCCAGCGTCGCCGACGCCGGCGCGACCCAGAAGATGGGCCACGTATCAGCGCTACGGAATGGGGGGCGCGGGCGTTGACGACGCTCGTGTGCGCGCGGAGCTTCCGTCGCATGACCATGCGCACGCCGATCGTTCTCGCCCTCCTCCTCGCCGCGCCGCTCGCCGCACAGGCGCCGGCCTTCCCCGCCACCACGCCGCAGGCCGCCGGCTTCTCCCCCGCACGACTCGAGCGGCTCACGCGCTTCCTGCAATCGAGCGTGGACAGCGGGGAGACGGTGGGGTCGGTGATGGTCGTCGCCCGCAACGGGCGCCTCGTGTACGAACGTGCCTTCGGGCTCGCCGATCGCGAGCGCCGCCGGCCGATGACGCCGACCACTCTCTTCCGCATCGCGTCGCAGACCAAGGCGCTGACGAGCGTCGCGGCGATGCAGCTCGTGGAGGAGGGGCGTCTCGCCCTCGGCGACTCGGTGTCGCGCTGGATCCCCGGCTTCGGATCGGCGGGGGTGGCGACGATGGTGGACTCGGCGGGGACGCGGGTGCGGCGCGTGACGCCGCCGCGCCGCGCCATCACCGTGCGCGACCTCCTCACGCACATGGCCGGGCTCTCCTACGGCGGCGAGGCGGCGGTGCGCGAGCTGTACGAGGCGCAGGGGCTCGGCCCCGCGGCCGGCTACGGCTGGTACTTCGCCGACAAGACGGAGCCGATCTGCACCACCATCGAGCGGCTGGCGAAGCTGCCGACGGTCGTGCAGCCCGGAGAGCGGTGGGTCTACGGCTACTCGACCGACGTCCTCGGCTGCATCGTCGAGCGCGTCGCCGGCGCGCCGCTCGCGGAGGTGATCCGGACCCGCATCACCGCGCCGCTCGGCATGCCCGACACGCGCTTCTGCGTCCCCGAGTCGGAGCGTGCGCGGCTCGCCACCGTCTACACGAAGACGCCGCAGGGGCTGCAGCGCGCTCCCGAGGGGGCCCGGGGGCAGGGGCACTACGTGGCGTCACCCTGCGTCTCGTACTCCGGCGGTGCGGGGCTCGTCTCCACCGGGCGCGACTACGCGCGCTTCCTCGTCGCGCTCGCGGGGGGCGGGGCGCTCGACGGCACGCGCATCCTCGCACCGGCGACGGTCGCCCTGATGACGCAGGATCACGTCGGCGACGTCTACGGGCAGCCGGGGCGCGGGTTCGGGCTGGGCTTCGAGATCGTCACCGCCCCAGGACGCGCCGCCCGCTTCGGTGGAGCCGGGCAGTACGATTGGGGCGGCGCGTATGCGAGCCACTACTGGGTCGATCCGCAGAGCGGGATCGTCGCCGTGTTCCTGACGCAGCTCCTCCCGGCGAGTCCCGCCCTGCTGCACGAGCGGGTGCGCGCGCTCGTCCACCAGGCGGTGGAGCGCTGACCGCTAGCCCTCCTCCTCCTCGACCATCTCCTCACAGTGGCTCGCGCAGCTCTCGCAGATCTGCGCGCAGTGGAGGAGGTGCTCGTCGTCCCCCGGGATCGACCGGCACGCCTCGGCGCAGGCCCGGCACAGCTCCGCGCAGACGCCGCAGGCGAGGGTGTGGAAGGGGGAGCCGCGCAGCATGAAGTTCGCGCTCGTCTGCGCGATCTCCGCCGTGTCGAGCAGCAGGCCGACGTGGCTCATGTCGGCCATCTCCCCGCCCTGCGCCAGACAGTACTGCGCCGTCATCGTCGTCACGACGTGACACTGCAGGCACGCCTCGATGCAATCGTCCATCGCGTCGTGATGGTCGTGCGCCTCGCCATGGTCGTGGTCGTGCGCGTGCGTATGAGAATGGTCGTGCGTGGCCATGACGAGTTCCTCTGGGAGTTGAGTGCCGGGAATCCCGGCAGGGATCGTACCGTGAGCGACCTGCGACCGACGGGCTGCTGTGTCCTGCGTCCTGCGACCTGCGAACTGACTGCTGCGTCCTGCGACCTGCGACCTGCGTCGGAAGCGTCCCGAGGGGGTGACGACGCAGGACGCCGCACGCAGGACGAAGCCGTCCGCAGTCCGCAGGTCGCTACCACCAATCCACCCCCGGCGCGCGGAAGTAGTTCACGCCCATCGCCGCCAGACGTGGGCCGTGGACGGCCAGGCGCCGAGCGAAGTCGTCCCAGCGGCGCGCCGACTGTGCGCTCCATCCCACCTCGGCCAGCGCCGCGAGTCGGGGGAAGGCCATGAACTCGAAGTCCTCGAGCTTGGTCAGCGTCTCCGACCAGAGCGGCCCCTCGACGCCGAGGACCGCGCGCGCGCCGACGTTCGGCAGGTGCGTCGCGGGATCCCAGTCGTAGGCCGTGCGCACGCTGATCAGCCCCGCCCACTGGAGCCCGAGCACCGTCGTGCTGTCGTACTTCATGTCGAGGTAGGTGCGGCTCCCCGGCGACATGATGATGCGCCCGCCGCGCGCCGCGTGCACGGCTACCGAGTCCGGCGTGCGCCAGTGCTGCACGATCGTCGCCGTGTCGAGCGCCGCGGGGGCGATCTCGCTCCACCCGATCATGATCTTCCCCTGCGCCTTCACGATCTGCTGCACGCGGTTGATGAACGCCACGTACTGCGCGTGCGAGAGCTTCTCGACCTCGTCGCCGCCGATGTGGAACCAGGGGCCGGTGATCGCGCCGATCTCGCGCACGACGTCGGTGATGAAGCGGTAGGTGCTGTCGCGCTCGACGCACACGGTGCTGAAGCCGACCCGGATCCCGGTGTAGAGCTCGGGCGTGCGCCCGTCGCAGTTGAGCTCCGGGTACGAGGCGAGTGCCGCGTTCGTGTGCCCCGGCATGTCGAACTCGGGGACGACGGTGATGAAGCGGTCGGCGGCGTAGCGCACGATGTCGGCGAGCTCCTCCTGCGTGTAGTAGCCCCCCGCCCCGCCGCCCACCTGCGTGCTCCCGCCGTACTGCGCCAGCCGCGGCCACGACTTGATCTCGACGCGCCACCCCTGGTCGTCCGACAGGTGCAGGTGCAGCCGATTGAGCTTGTACAACGTCATGTGGTCGATGTACCGCTTGACCTCGGCCGGCCGCAGGAAGTGCCGCGACACGTCGAGCATCGCGCCCCGCCAGGCGTAGCGCGGCACGTCGCGCACGCGCGTCGGCGGAACGCGCAGCGTGCGGCGATAGGCGGCCGGGTGCTCGATCGAGTAGGGGAGGAGCTGCCGCAGCGTCTGCACCGCGAAGAACAACCCCGCCGGGCGCGCTGCCGTCAGCGTGACGCGCGATGCGGTCGACTCGAGCTCGTAGCCCTCCTCACCGAGCGCTGTGCGCGCAGGATCGAGGACGAGCGCGATGCTCCCCGCCGGTGCGGCGGCCCCCGCGGCGAGGCGGCGCGGCTCGCCGGCACCGCGCGCCTGCGACGCGGAGATCATCTGGCCGAGCATCCGGCCGACGCGCTCGACCTCGGCGTTCGCATCGCTGGCGATGACCACCGTCGTCGTGGAGTCGACGACGAACGGCTCGCCCGCCGTGATGGCGATGGAGGTCGGGACCGGGATGACCGCGTGCGCGGTGGGATCGAGCGTGCGTGCGGGCACGGGCGTGGGTGTCGTCACGACGGGCGCCGGTGACGAGCAGGCGGCGGCCAGGACGATGGCGACGAACGGAAGGGTACGCATGTCGAGAGGGCGGAGGGTGCGACGACCTCGATGATGATGACGCCCCGGCCGCCCCGACGACAGGGGCGACTACCATCGCCGCGACACGATCCCCAGCGCGCGTTGTGACACGCAATCCATCCGGAGCAGCTCGCCCGGCGCCACGCCGTACCGCGAGGGGTGCTCGACCGAGTAGTCGCCGCGCGCGTCGCGCTGTGCCGGACGGGTCGGCGCGACGTTGTCCTTCGTCGGCGACTCGGTGAAGTCCGCGAAGCGCCCCACCTCGAGCGTCTCGGTGCGGATGAGCACGAGCAGGTTGCCGTCGCGCGGGTCGACGAGCCGCGCGGTGCAGCTCGAGCCCAGCGCCATCCGCCCATCGCGGTTGATCGTGTCGGCGACGAACATCGTCGGCAGGTTGCGGGCAGTCCGGCCGTCCTCACGCCACCGCGGGCCCGACCTGGTGCTCCCCCGCCAGCTGGAGCAGGCGGCGAGCGCGACCGCCGCGACGAGCGCGGCCGTGAGATGAAGTGTGCGAGTTGGTCTGCGCATGGATGCCGTCCGAAAGCCTCTGCATGCCATGCGTATGGAAGAACAGTGCGAGGGAGGCGGAACGGCGAAGGCTAGGGGGTTCCGCCCCCCAGCGCCGGCATCTCCCAGCCGTCGTCCGGGCGCAGGCGGCGCACGATGGCCGTGAAGATCACGCAGGCGCCGACGACACCGAGCAGGCCGATCCACCACTGCTCGCGCGCGCTCGCGATGTCGATCATCGTGCCATCGTCCGACATCCACGGCTCGGCGAGCACGATGAGCGCATTGTGCAGCGCGTGGCAGAGCATCGGCACGAGCAGCGTGCGCGTGCGCAGATAGAGCAGCGCCATCACGACGCCGAAGGCGAGCGCGCCGAGCGAGTCGAAGTGGAGCACGGCGAACGCGGTCGCGCTGGCGAGCACGCCCCCGTGCATCCCCCAGCGCGCGGCGCAGGCGCGCAGCATCACCCCGCGGAAGACGAGCTCCTCGACGACGGGCGCGAGGAGGACGGTCTGCACGATCCCGCTGGTCGAGGAGAGGAGATCGGGGGCGCTGGAGAAACCGCGGAGGACGTCGGGGGCGAGCCAGGCGAGGACGCTCACCACCAGCGGCATCGTAGCGACGCTGATCGAGAGGAGGGGGACGGCGAGCGCCGCCAGCGCCCACGCGTGCACCGATCGTGGGAGGGGGCCGACGAGCGTGCCGAGGCCGACTCCGGCGCGCCGGCAGGAGCGGAGCACCCCGATCAGAAGGAGCCCGTAGAGCCAGAAGCCGAGCGCGTCCTCGCCGCGCAGCCATGCGGGGAGTCCGACACCGAGGAGCGTCGCCAGGAGCGCGGCGGCGACGACGCCCGCGAGCGGCCCGAGCATCGGACGCACGCGCATCCGGGGGGGCGCGGGCGGGGGCGACGGGGTGGAATCGGACACCTGGCCTCCATCTCGACGATCGGCGGCGGGCGCCGATCGCCGGATCACTGCTGCACTGCGGGTGCCTCGTCCGCCGCCAGGATGCGTCGTGCCGCGACCATGTGCGTCGCGTACCAGCGCCCCTCCTCGGTGAGGAGGTCGTCCACCCGGACCGCACGGCCGCGACCACTCGCGTGGATCATGCGCCCTTCGCCCGCGTAGATGCCGACGTGGCTCACCGGCTGCTTCGGCGAGTTCGCGAAGAAGACGAGGTCGCCGGGGACGAGCGCCGAGAGCCGCGGGGCGACGGGGGTGCCGGTGGCGAGCTGCTCGCGCGAGTTGCGGGGGAGGGTGACCCCCGTGAGCGCGAACACGTAGCGGGTGAAGCCGGAGCAGTCGAAGCCTCCCGGCGACGCGCCACCCCAGACGTAGGGGGTCCCCATGAAGCCGCGGGCGGCCAGGAGGACGTTGCGGGCCGACTGGCTCGCCCTGGCGAGTGACGGGAGGTCGAGCGAGACGCTGGCGCCGACGGGGCGGGAGCGCCGGGCCAGCGCCGCCCGGTTGGTGTACGGGTGCGCCGCGTCGTCCGAGCCGATGGCCACCGCGCCGATGATCGGGCGTGGCCGGGGGGTAGCGCTCCGCGTCTGCGCGCCGGCGTCTCCCGCCACCGCCAGCAGGGCGAGGGCGAGGGCGAGCGGCGTCAGCGTGGACGGACGGGCGACGGGAATGGGAGACGTGGGCACGGATGACATCGGGCGCTTCCGCTCGTCGCGCCCGGGCGGGGCGTACGGGAAGCGTGGCTTCATGCGGACGACGACCTGCGAACGAGCACCGTCACGGTGCCGAGGCTGGCCGGCGGTCACGGTCAATGTACCTTGCCGGGCGCGCTTCGATCCACCCTTCCAGCTCACGCATGGGCCGACGTCACACGTTCACCGCTCCCATCGAGTCCGCCGGCTCCGGCGGCGCCTTCGTCACGATCCCCTTCGACGTGGAAGCCGAGTTCGGCCGCAAGCGCCCGAAGGTCGCCGCGACCATCGACGGCGAGCCCTATCGGGGGACGCTCGTCCGGATGGGGGGCGAGTGCCACATGCTGTTGGTACTCAAGGAGATCCGCGCGCGGATCGGGAAGGGGCCCGGGGACGAGGTGAGGGTGACGGTCGAGCCGGACGAGGCCCCCCGCGTCGTCCCGGTGCCGGACGACCTGGCCGAGGCGCTCGCGGGGGCGGGGGCGGGGGCAGGGGTGCGGGCGACGTTCGACGCGCTCTCGTTCACCCACCGGCGCGAGTGGGTCGGGTGGATCACGGAGGCGCGCAAGGCGGAGACGCGCGCGCGCCGGATCGAGCGGGCGGTGGCGGCGATGCGGGCGGGGGAGAAGGCGCCGCGCTGACGCCGGCGCTCGCGGGGCGGGGCTGCTAGGGCGCGTCCGGCCGACCCTCCGCGGTGGTGCACCCCTGGAGCGCGGGCTCCCCCGACCAGCGCGCCGACGGCCAGCGGGCGGCGATCCGGGACGCGAGCCGTGTCTCGGCGGCGCGCGCCGTGGCGTCGGCGAAGAGCGCCTGCCGCACGCCCGCCGGGAAGATCGCCTCGATG